>Ga0209536_100008479_pt1 | contig 15411 bp, 13 predicted proteins | sample DeeMarSeWOR28_12_FD_187461 | JGI IMG/M metagenome (GOLD analysis project Ga0209536, IMG submission 187461) | Marine sediment microbial communities from White Oak River estuary, North Carolina - WOR-2-8_12 (SPAdes) (version 2) | ecosystem: Environmental > Aquatic > Marine > Intertidal zone >...
CCTGCCACGTCTTCGGCTGAGCGGGCGGCGAGGCGCCGCACCGACGCTTCCTCCACCGCCACCGGGTCCGCCACGAACAGCCGTAGTCGGCGCGCGCTCGCATGCAGCTGCTCAGCGACGCCCTGGATAGCAAGCAGCCCATGGCGGTCAGGCGCGTCGAGCCGGGCCGTACGACCGTCCCGGAGCCTCAGCGGCAGATCGACCGAGAGCATGGCCGGCTTGGCGGGAAAGTCGAGCAGAATGCCTCCCGGCGCGAGCCGGAGTTGCTCGGCGAGGCGATCCTCCACTCTCGTGAGGAGCTCGGGATCCTCGGAAATCCAGGCGCCGGCGTCCATGGGGAGTGCCCCGGCCGGGATATCGGCCGCCCGCTTGTACAGCTGACGGCGCCGCAGCCGTGCCGGTAGCGGGGAGACCGCGAAGTCGCGCACCGTTTCCATGAGCGACTCGTCGGTACTGTCGGGTAACGCGGTGGTCTCGAGATGCCCGGCGTCGAGCGCCATCCGGATGAGGCGCTTGAACATGGCCGTCGCACTTCGAATCGCGTGGTGCCAGTAGACGTTGCGGTACATTTGGTACTTCGCGAACAACACCGATTCGAGGGCGCTCACGCCCTTTTCGTGAATCCCGATACCCTCCTCCGTGACCGTGAGCGAGTGCAGCAGTCGGTCGACGTCCACGGTTCCGTACGGCACGCCGCACATCCGGGCATCCCGCGTGAGGTACTCGAGCTTGTCCAGGTCGAGGGGCCCGGCGATCAGGCCCTGCAGCGGATGATCGCTCTTTCCGGTGATCAGCTCCGACAGACGCGCTGCGATATCTCGAACGCCGTACTGCCGCAGTGCACCGGCGAGCTCCGGATGCCCAAAGTGCTGCAGCGCCAGCGTCTCATGCGACGACAGCCCGGCCTCCTCCAACGCATGCGAGAACGGATAGTGCCCGATGTCGTGCAGCAGTGCCGCGAGTTGTGCCAGCGTGACCGACTCCTCGTCGATGGTCTCCAGCTCGCCGCGCTCTCGCAACAGCCCGAGGGAGCGTCGGGCAAGGTGGTAGGCTCCGAGCGCGTGCTCGAATCTCGTGTGCGTGGCGCCCGGATAGACGAGATATGCATGGCCGAGCTGACGCACGTATCGCAAACGCTGGAACGGGGCGCTGTCGACGACACCGAGCGCCCGGGCATCGATCCGGATGTTGTTCCACAGTGGATCGCGGACGACTTCGAAATCCCCGGAGAGTGCCATACGCGCGGCTACACCGCCGGCCCGGCCGCGAGGACCTCCGGGTTCACCTCGTCGGCATACCGGGCGAAGTTCTCCCGGAACATGGATGCCAGCGTCGCGGCTTGGCGGTCGTATGTGTCCTGGTCGTCCCAGGTACTGCGCGTGTCGAGGATGCGGTCCGGTACTCCCGGGACCTGCGCGGGGACATGGACCCCGAACACGGGGTGGACGTGGGTCGGGACAGCGTCCAATGCGCCGGTGAGTACCGCGCGTACCATGGCGCGCGTGTACGGCAGATTGATGCGATGTCCGACGCCGAATGGCCCTCCCGTCCACCCCGTGTTGAGCAACCAGCACTGCACGCCGTGGGAGGCGATCCGCTCGCCGAGCATGCCTGCGTACACGCTCGGGTGGCGCGGCAGGAATGGCGCGCCGAAGCACGCTGAGAACGTGGCCCGAGGCTCGGTCACCCCGCGCTCGGTCCCCGCCACTTTCGCAGTATATCCCGACAGGAAATGGTACATCGCCTGCTGCGGCGTCAGCCGCGCGAGGGGCGGCAGTACGCCGAAGGCGTCAGCGGTCAGGAATACGATGGTCTGCGGGTGTCCGGCACGTCCCTCGGGCAGGTGGTTCGGGATGTAGTGGATCGGGTAGGATGCGCGGGTGTTCTCGGTGATCGAATCGTCGTGGAGATCGACCTGGCGGGTCTCCTCGTCCACGACGACGTTCTCCAAGATGGTGCCGAACATCTGCGTCGTCGCGTGGATCTCCGGCTCCCCCTCGGCGGACAATCGAATGATCTTCGCGTAGCAGCCGCCTTCGAAGTTGAACACGCCGTCGGCACTCCATCCGTGCTCGTCGTCCCCGATGAGCGAGCGCGTCGGGTCAGCAGACAGTGTCGTCTTCCCCGTCCCGGACAGCCCGAAGAAGAGGGCGACGTCGCCCGTCTCCCCGACGTTGGCGGAGCAGTGCATCGGCAGGATGCCCTCGGCCGGGTAGAGGTAGTTGAGAATCGTGAACATCGACTTCTTCATCTCACCGGCGTAGCGCGTGCCGCCGATCAGAACCGTCCGCTCCGCGAAGTTGATCACGATGAAGGTACCGCTGCGCGTTCCGTGGCAGCTCGGGTCGGCCTTCATCTCCGGGGCGTGAAGCACTGTGAAATCGGGCGCGAAGGTTGTCAGCTCGGCGGTCGATGGCCGAAGGAACATGTTGTAGACGAAGAGAGCATGCCACGCGTTGGGCGTCACGAACCGCACGGACGTGCGGTAGGTCGGATCCGCTCCGGCGAACACGTCGCGTACGTAGAGCTCGGCCTGGGCACCGAGGTGCTGGAGCACCCCCTCGTGCAAGAGTCGATAGTGCTCGGGCTCCATCGCTTGGTTGACGGTGCCCCACCAGATCGCATCCTGCGACCCTGGTTCGCGGACCACGAACTTGTCGTTGGGGGACCGGCCGGTGTGCGGGGCCGTGATCGTGATGAACGGGCCTCGCGCGACGATCTGCCCTTCGTGTCGCTTGACGGCGGCCTCGTACAGCGCCTCCGGGGAGAGGTTACGATGGATCCGCCCGGTTGGGGAGAGTCCTGATGCGAGCTGGCTGGCTGGCTCCTGGGAGGTCGAACCGGTCATGATCTCTCGCCTCGTGCCACAGAGTGCGTTCGACGGGAGGCGGGCCGCCGCGTGAGGCGGGCCCGAGGGATCAGGCGTCGAGCCCCGTCATGCCACCACCCCCGCGGGGCGGGGAAAATAACATACTGCTCGGCAGTCGTGCAGCCGCGCGATGGCTGGGCCTCAGGGAGCCGCGCTGGCGGGAGGGATCCACGGCAGAATATCCGTGGGTAGATGGTACAGGGTCTGGATAGTGGATCTGTCGCGGCTGGACGGAAGGCGAACCGCTGGTTGAGGGTACATCAGGTCCTCCGGTCGTTGCGAATGCCCGAAGATCCCGAGCGTGTGGCCGATTTCGTGCGCGGTGATGACGCGAAAGCAATTGGCGACGTCGGTCGGATCGGATCCGGGGAACCAGTTCAGGTACAGCTCGATTCGGGCCGAGAAGCGCGTGCGCCCATCCTCGTCGGTGACGCGCGCGGGCAGGATCGTGAGCCCCTCGCACACGAATCGGAATGGGTCGTCGGTCGGCTCGGCGTCAGGGGGCTCGGGACTCGCCATGCGGACCACCACATCGGCATCGCAGGAGTCGGAGACGAGCGTCCACGAAAGCTCTCCGTACAGAAACTGCCGCTGCCACTGCCGGAGCCCTTCCGTCACGTCTTCCGGGACACGGCCGATTGGCTCGGCGTAGAACCGTACGGGCACTGCCGATTCGGGCCAGTGGAACACGGAGTCCGACTTGGCCAGCCGGAAGTCGTACGGTGTCGGGCGCACCGGCGCGGTCATCGGCTCACATGCGGCAACGAGGACGGCACCTGCGAGCGGGACGAGGAGCGAACTACGGCGATGCATGCGGGTGCCTCCAGCGCAGGGCGACGCTTACCGAAATCCGGTGGGTGACGCGACCCGACGTGAAACCGGCCGAGCGCAGCGACTGCGTGTCGAACTGGTGGACATCGTAGCCCACGTGTACGCCGACGGTGAGCCGCTCACTGACCGGCCGGTCGGCTCGCACGCCGAGTCCCAGTGTGGCGACGAGGGGGGCGTCGTCCTGGAACACGGTGCCATCCGCGTTGCCGGCGGGGTCGTACTTGATGGCGCCGAACTGCAGCTCGGCAGACACGCTGCGCCACATGGATCGCTCGAGTACGATGCTGCCGGTCCAGACGCCAAGCGGCAGCACCGTGACGGACTCTCCTAGCTCCTGGCGCTGCAGATTGCTTCTCGCCCACCGGACGCGGCCGGCGATCCCGTATCGCTCGCCGAGGCGTGTGCCGACGACGACACCAATGGCGGGCGCGATCTGGGGCGCCACCGTGATGGCGTTGACGATCGAGTCCTCGACCAACGGCGAGCCCCACGCCGCTCCCGCCTGCACCTCGGCGAAGACTTGTGCATGGGCTGTCGCCGCGACGCCCGCGAGCAGAACGATGGCGGTGAGTGCCCTGGTCATGTGACTCCCACCGGACGGAGCACCCGCCGCAGCAGGAAGGCGACGATCAACGCGAGGGCAAAGGCGCACACCACGACCGGCCCGGTCGGGAGATCGGATTGGTAGGACACGACGAGCCCAAGCACCGTCGCCAGCGTCCCGGTGATCCAGGCGATCGCGAGCATGCGTCCGGGCGTTCGGGCGAAGAAGAACGCGATCACGGCCGGAATGACGAGGAAGCTGAACACCAGCAATACGCCTGCGATGGCGACCGAGGACGTCACCACGACCCCGAACAATGCGTAGAACACGAAGTCCCAGCCGGCCACCTTCCAACCGCGCGCGCGTGCCTGCTCAGGCTCGAGCGAGATCGTGAGAAAGCGGTGTCGGAGAAACCAATGCACGACGCCGAGGGTGCCGTACACGGCCGCCGTCTTCGCGATCGCAGGCCAGGTGACCCAGAGCAGACTCCCCGTCAGGAGGTGCTCGACGTGCTCCGATCCACGAGGCGCCTGGGCGGCGAGGAGGATGGTCGCGGCGGAGGCGACCACGTAGACGATCCCTATGATGGCCTCCTGCGGGACTCGCTCGTCCTCCATCCGAGTGAGCGACAGCAACGCGGCGGCGATCAGCGTCGCGAGCAGTCCCACGAGGTAACTCGCGTTCTCCGCCGATAGACCGATGGCGCCGCCCACCCACGCGCCCAGGCCAAGGCCGGCAGCGGCCCATCCGAGGGCTGCGACCTGGGCCAGCGCCAGATCGACGAAGATGACCCCGCGCGCGATGATGTGGATGCCGAGGTACCCGTGGATCCCCACCAAGATCAGCGATGCCACGAGGGCGGGCAGCATCAATTCGATCACCGGTCGCCTCCCCGATGAGACGATTCGTCAGTGGGGGCCGTCATCGATGCCGCGCTGCGCCGTAGCCGGCGGCGAGTCCGGTGACCCAGCGATCGACGAGTGCAAAATAGTCGTCCACGCCGTCTTCGCCGGCCACGTGCTCCGGCACGATGACCGCCCGAGCGCCCGTCCGGGACGAGACCCGCTCCACCTGGCTTCGGCTGAAATAGTTCGCGGCAAAGATCACGGGGATACGCTCCGACCTGATGTACTCGATCACTTCCCCGACATGCCCCGGTGCGGGGGGAATGCCGGGTCTGGGCTCCACGTACATCGCGCACTCGACACGGAACCGCGCGCTGAAGTATGCCCAGTTCTTGTGATAGCACGCCATGCGGCGGTCGCGGAAGGGGGCACCCTCCGCGAGCCATCCGCCGACGTAGTCGGTCAGCGGACGTCCCTGGAAGGTCTGCGCGGCGGCAAAGTCCCAGAAGCGGTAGGTGCGCCCCAGGTCGATCAACTGCGCGACGCCAAGCATCTCCACGAGCCGATCGCCGAACAGGCGCCGTACCACGCGCTCCTCGAAGGAGGCGAGGTTGGCGTCGTAGGTCGCCGCGTTCGTACCGTCGATACGCTTCAAACCGGCCGCGATGTTGCGCGCGATGAGAATAGCGTTGATCGGGTCGGTGTGGATGTGCGGATTGCCGAACACGTGAATGTCGCCACCGGCGCGGGAGACGCTCTGCGGGATGTCCAGCAGCTCGATGCCGGCGTACGCGGTGACATGCCCACTCGCTCCCTCGACGACGTCGGGGTTGTTCGCGCGGTCCAGGAGCGCCGGCACCCAGAGTTCCAGGTCGAGGCCGGTCACGATGAAGAGATCAGCCCGCTGGATCATCGCCGCGAACGATGGCCGGGGAGTCACGAAGTGCGGATCTTCGTCACCGCGGGCGATCGCCTCGACCTCGGCGAGTGGACCTGCGACCTCACGGGCGAGCGCTGCGTAGGTCGGCAGAGTTGCCACGACCCGGACCGGCCGCTGCGCGCGCGTGGGCGCGACGAGGCCCAGTGAGGTGACGATCGCCACCAAGAACGGACGTAATGTCGTGAATCGCATGATGATCATCCCCTACCTCAGTACGACTCGTGCTTGTGCGGGCCCATGGCCCAGACGACCTGGAGCATGACCGTGTGGCTCGGGTCGATCCCCTCGGGCTTCACGAAATTGTATTGCAGTCTGAGCCGCACCCACTCGCTCTGCCACCAGCTGATCGACGGTGCGAGCTGCAGCAGACTCGGCTGGTCGCCGTAGGTGTCGAGATAGTCGATGCGCGTGCCGAGCACGAACTGCCGATTCAGGCGGAAGTTGCCCTGGCCGTATCCCCCATGTCCCGTCTCACGGACGCCGCTCAGTTCCTGCTCCGCGAAGTACCACTCTCCTCGCAACTCGAGGGCGCGGTAGAGCGATCGGCCCCGAGGGGACCAGCGGAACAGGAAGTCGAGACCAAGAAGGCGGGAGTCCAGTTCGACATCGTCGTTCGAACCAGTGACTCCAGTGGCGCCGAGCTGGAAGTAGGATGTGGCCCCGAGGTCCCAGAAGCTCTGGAACCGTCCCAGGACGCTCAGGTCCCCACCATCACCGAACAATGCGTCGTTGCTGGCTTGGGTAGCCTCAACGTAGAGCGTCTGGTGTGCCGGCCCGAGCGTGAGAGTCGGAGAGGACAGCGAGAGCCCGGTCTGAATGAGTCCGTCATCGCCGAGAAACGCCACGGCGGCGAGCGGTCGGTCGATCTCGTAGAGGGCGTGGGTATGCCAGCGGTTGAACAGGCCGATCTCCTGTCGGAACTTCCCCGCCTTGAGTCCAAGTGCCCCGGGCAGGCCCACCCAGTAGAGATACGCCTCCTCGATGGCGAAGCCGCTGTGCCCATGCTCCTCCTCGCCCTCTTCTTCCAGCTCCAGTCCGGCGATCTCGAGCTCTTCCTCGTAGGTGATGAAGACCTTTGTCCGCGTGTAGGGATCCAGCGCGGACTGGAAGGAGAACTCGAACTCGCGTGGGGTCGCACGCAATCCGGTCGATTCCCCCGCCGGCGCCAGGAAGCTCCCTACTACGTCACCAGTCACGGAGATCTCGGGGTTGAGTATCGACAGATCCCGCGTGCGACTCTCCTGTGGCGCAGCGGAATCGCCCCGCTGCGCCTCCCCGGCGGCACGACGGGCCGCCTCTCGCAAGGCAGCCAGCTCGTCCTGCACCTCGGTCGTATCGGCCCCCTGACGCACGAGTCGCTGGAGTACGTGTTCCAGCGAGTCCAAGCGCGCTTGGAGTCTGCGGAGCTCGGCCGTCAGCGAATCGACCGGCTGCGCTGGCTCTTGGGCGACTGTCCGGGGCGCCCATCCGACACATGCCAGAACGGCGATGAATACGGTGGTACGCATGGTGAATCCGTGGTCTACAGTTTGTCTACGCGACGACACCCGCGCGAGGGGGGGGTCGTGGCTCGGCCTGGACGAAGAGGACTAGGGGTGGGGTGGAGCTCTGGCGGGTGGCGGGATCGAGGCGGTGGACCGTGGTGGATCGGTGCGATGGGGGGCGGGAGCATTCCCTGTGGGCGTGCCGTTCGTGGCAACCCGCGCAGCCGGCGAAGGGTGGGCCAATTGCAGGATGCTCAGCGAATGGCACGCCGCGCCCCCGTGCACCCTGGCGCACTCGTCCGAGTGTGCTGCTTCCAGGGTCGGATGGGATCCCGCGACTTCGGTTGCGGCGTGCACGATCGGCGCGGACAGTAGGACGGTTGCGTAGAGCACCGCCCACATGGCGCTCAGCCCCCGCCTCGCAGTCACACCTGCACCCCGTGCCGCCATCATGCCCGAATATAACCCTCGGAGATGGAGGGCGTTCCTAGTCGCGGCGGACGAGCGAGATCAACCGCCGACCAACTTCATCGTTGTCGAGCAGCCCACGGAAGCGCTCAGCCCCGGGTCCGTCGGCAAAGACCGGAACGAGTCCCGCCGTGTGCCCGGTCGTCGCGTAGACGAGAACCGGCTTTCCCGACACATCCTCATGGACCGATATGCCCCCGCACTCGTGGTCACTGGTCACGATCACCAGCGTGCCGGGATGGCGGGCACGGTATTCTGTGGCCACGCGGATTGCGTCGTCGTACGCCAGCATCTCGGCGGCGATGGTGTCGAATGGGGCATTCGCGTGCGCCTGCGTATCGGTCTCTTCCGTCTCGACCAGCAAGAAGAACCCGTCCGGATCCCGATCGAGCACCGCCAGCGCGGTCCGGGTCATATCTGCGAGCGTCGGCACACGCTGCGAAGCGGGCGGAAGGTCTTCTTCGGCGAAGAGGCCGAGCAGCGCGGTGATCGTATCGGGGTCGAGGGCACGCAGCGCTGCCGGTGTGTCCACGTAGGGATACCGCTGCCGCATCACGTCCAGCGCGCGCTTCCCCTCATCCAGTACCGCGTTGGCGAACATCATGCGGCCACCGCCGAGCAGGACGGTGACCGACTGCCTCGCCATCTGTTCGGCAGCTGCCAGATGGTCGCGCTTTGGGTAGTGTGTCGCGAACGCGGCCGGCGTGGCGTCGGTGAGCATGGCAGTGGTCACGAGTCCCGTGCCCATGCCCCGGGCCGTGGCGTACTCGAGCACGGTGGTGACCGGCTCCTCGTCCGGCCCGACGCCAACGGCTCGCAACGTCGTCCGCACGCCCGTCGCAATTGCCGTCGCGCCGGGACCGCTGCTCGTCACGAGGTGATCCACACCCTGGCTGTGCATCTGGCCCTGGACCGCGAATGCCGCCACTGCCAGATCTGGTCGTGCGATCCGTGCGGCGGTCCAATGCCCATTGCCGGCGCCGTCGGCCATGAAGAGGATGACCCGCGGCGGCGTAGGGCCTCCGCATGCCACCGCGAGAGCGGTGCCGAGCACACCGATTACGCCTCGCCGGCCCACCTCATTGCCTCTGGAACATCGAGTGATTCCCTTTCGACTGCCGGCCGTGCCGGCCTGGACGTAGTCAACCGTACTCGATAGAGAGGAAGAACGGAATGTCCCGACCGCTCGTCGCGCTGGCCCTCGCCGTCCTCCTGTCGCTTCCGACCACGCGCGCCGCCGCCCAGCTGCCCGGGGACGCTCCCCGGCTCAGAATCCTGGTCGTCAACGATGACGGCTATCGGGCTCCGGGTCTGGTGGCGTTGGTGGATTCTCTCATGCCGCTCGGGGATGTGTTCGTCGCCGCCCCGCTCGAGCAACAGAGCGGGACGGGACACGGCATCACCTACCGTGAGCCGATCACGTTCTTCGAGTCCGGCAACCCGCAGGGGGTACCGTGGTTTGCGATCGACGCGCGCCCGGCAACCGTGACCCGCATCGCCCTCACCGTGCTCATGGACAGCCTGCCCGATCTGGTGGTCTCGGGGATCAACACCGGCGACAACGTGGGCGTCAGCGCCTGGGTATCGGGAACCGTCGCGGCAGCCCGCGAAGGGGCGCTCCACGGCCTGCCAGCCGTTGCGGTGTCCGTGAATGCCGGGGGGGATGTCGCCTACTACCGTGTTGCGGCAGGATGGGCGCGCCGCGTACTCGAAACGCTCATCCGCGATGGGTTGGTGCATGCTCCTCTCCTGCTCAACGTCAACGTGCCCGCGGGGGGGCCTCAAGGCATCCGGGTCGCGTCGATGAGTCTTGCGCTGGGAAACCAGCGCTATGAGCGGCGCGCTTCCCCCCGCGGAGTCGATTACCTGTGGGACGACTGGTCGCCAGCCGACGAGGACCCCACCGAGGGCACCGACCTGTACTGGTTCAGGCGCGGTTTCGTGACCGTCACCCCGCTGACCGTGGACCAGACCGACGCGGCAATGGGCTCGCGTCTGGAGGAGGTGTTCGGCGGTCGCTGAGCGGCTCAGTGGCGTCGTCGGGCATACGCGCGGAGGCGGCGCAGCATGCGGCGGTCATGGCGCTCGGGATCGTCCGCCTTCGGAGTCTCGATGATCTTGATGGTGTCCGCGAAGCGCATGTCCCGCATGATCCGCCGGAACGGCTCGGCCCCCAGGCTGCCTTCGCCGATCCACGCGTGCCGGTCGCGGTGTGACGCAAAGGGTGTCATCGAGTCATTGAGGTGCAGGCAGCGCAGGTGGCGCAGGCCGATGATGCGATCGAACGCCTCCCACACGCCCTCCCAGTCGCCGACGAGATCGTACCCGGCCGTGAAGAGGTGACAGGTGTCGGCGCAGACGCCCACGCGGCGACGGATGCGGGCGGGCACCCGCGCCCGGAGGTCCGCGATCTCCTCGAAGGTGCTGCCGAGCGCGGTCCCGCTGCCCGCGGTGGTCTCGATCAAGATGCCGGGCCCCGGTACCTTCTGCAGCGCCAGGGCATACGCCTCGGCATTCCGAGCCAGGCCGGCGTCCCGATCGTCCATGAAGTTGCCCGGGTGGGTGACGAGCCACGGGATACCGAACACACGACACCGCTCGAGCTCGGCGATGAACGCCCTGAACGAGCGTCCGTGCAACCCGGGATCGGGCGAGGCGAGGTTGATCAGGTAGGAGTCGTGCGCGACGACGGCGCGGATCTCGTGCTTGGCAGCGGCCGCGCGAAATGCCGCTGGCTCGTCGGGCGTCAGCAGCGGCTCACGCCACTGGTTCGGGGTCTTCGTGAATACCTGGATCGCCGACGCGCCAATGGCCGCACCTCGTCCCGGAGCGTTGCGCACGCCGCCTGCCGTAGAGACATGGGCGCCGAGCAGCGGCTCGCTCACCAGTCGGCCGGGAACGCCTCGCGAGAAACCAGCGGGACGAACCGACACGCGCCGGCGCGAGTGGTCCGCAGCCCCCGCGGCGTACGCTCGATGATCGTGAGATCCTGAATGCCCCGGTCGCCGAGCGGGATCACCAGGCGTCCGTGAAGGGTGAGCTGGTCGAGCAGGGGCTGGGGTGGCCTGGGCGCGGCCGCGGCCACGATGATCGCGTCGTAGGGTGCACCCGGCTCCCATCCGAGCGCCCCGTCAGCCACCGCCAGCGTCACGTTGCGCACGCCGAGTGCCTCGAGGCGCTGGCCGGCGGCCTCCGAGAGCTCGGTCAGGCGCTCGACGCTCCACACGTGGCGGGCGAGCGTCGCAAGCAGCGCCGTTTGGTAGCCGGATCCCGTCCCCACGTCGAGGACGGCGGCATCGGGGCCGACCTGCGCTTCCTGGATCATGAGGGCGACGATGTACGGCTGGGAGATGGTCTGCTCGTGCCCGATCGGGAGCGGAGCATCGTCGTATGCGTGCGCGCGCAGATGTTCGGGGACGAACGCCTCGCGGGGGACGCTCGCCATGGCATCCAGTACCCGCGGATCGGTGATGTCGCGTCCGGCGAGATGAAGCCGGACCATCCTGTCCACGTCCGAGCGGCCTGCTCCCCGCACGATCGACCCCCTTCGATACCGCCTACAACAAGATATGCTTCAGACGGAAGAGACGGATAGGCGGATCGACGAGCGGACGCTGCGCGTCGAACATTGGCTGGCGGAATGCGGAGTGGCGGAGGATTGACCGACCGGTCGACCACGGGGCCGGACGGGGTCGCGTTTCAGCGGCCAGCGCTCTAACATGAGAGATCGATCTGCCGAGGCGGCCGGTCCGGCTTCGCGGAGGAGCAACGACGTGACGACCGAGATGTATTCCAGGGCCCGCATTCCCTACGGCACATGGGGATCAAGCTACTTCCCGGCGTGGCAGACCTCGCCGCTCGCCGAGGTGAACATCGGCCAGTTTGCCGGGGAAGCCATGGCACGAATCCTCAGCATCAGGAACGTGCCCACGTCCGAGCTGGACTACCTCATCATCGGCTCCACGATCCCCTGGCATTGGAAGTTCTGGAATGCCCCCCTGGTCGCGAGTTGCTTCGGGCACCGGATCCCGGGGTTCCACCTGGAGCAGGCGTGCGCTACCGGGTTGCAGGCAGTGCTGCAAGCGGGTGCCCAGGTGGACACTGGGGCGTCGGACGTCGTTGGGGTGCTCACGTTCGACCGGACATCGGACTCCCCCGTCGGCGTGTTCCCGGAGCGCCGCTCGTACGAGCGCACGCGAGCGCTGGCAGACGTATGGGACAACTTCGGCTTCGATCCCGCGACGGGACAGGCGATGATCGCGACCGCGGGTCTCGCGGCGCGGAAGTATCGGCTCGACCGACAGGAGGTCGACGAGGTGGCGTTGGTGCGGTACGAACAATACGTCGCGGCGCGGGAGCGAGGCTTTCTCGAACGGGTGCTGGTGCCGCTCGACGTACTGAACCTCCAGGGGCGGAGCATGGGGGTGATCGATGCCGATCTGGGGGTGCGGCACCTCACCATGGAAGCTCTGCGGAGCATGCCCGAGCTGGACACGTGCGTGACCTCAGGAACCCAGACCCACGCGTCCGATGGCATGGCGGCGCTCCTGGTGACGAGCCGTGATCAGGCCGCGGCGCTGAGCCCGCGACCTGAGGTGGATATTCGGTTCGTCGCGCGTGCCGAAGTCAGGACGCACCCTTCGCTCATGCCCGAAGCACCGGCGTTCGCGGTTGGGCGGCTGCTCGAGCGCACCGGCCTCCACATACGGGACATGGCGGTGGTGAAGAACCACAACCCCTTCGCCGTGAACGATGCGATCTTCGCGAAGATCTTCGAGTATGACTGGACGGGGATGAACACGACCGGTTGCTCGCTCGTCTGGGGGCACCCACAGGGGCCGACGCTGACGCGCGTGATCATCGAGGGTCTCGAGGAAGCGGTGGACTTGGGCGGGGGGCACGTGCTCGTCTTCGGCTGTGCAGCGGGAGACGTCGGCATCGCGGCGCTCTTCCGGGTCTCGTGAGGGAGGCTGCCATGGGAACCAAGCGACGCACACGTACGGCACCCGAGCCGACCGGCGTGACGACGATGCGCCAACCGACACTCGAGACGATCGGGCTCGGTGCCGTGCTCCCGATCCTCCGTGCGGGGGGCCCGCCGGCGGATACAGCGTCACTGGTGGACGAGGTCTTCGGCCCGGCAGCCCGGCGGGGCTCGATGGTGATCTCCGGCGCCAACGGTATCGTCGGCGCAGGGAAGGCGATGCAGCTCGGTGCGCGACTCGTCGATCACGATGTGCGCCTCGTTGCGCTCGATCTCCCGGGAACACCCGATGGGATCGGCGCGCAGTTCCCCGGCCTCGTGCAGGCGTTCGGCCCGGAGCGGGCAGGGCAGATCATGGGGAACGTCGTGCGGTTGGCGTACGACGGCACCCGCCTGCCGGACGAGCTCACGCGCCTTGCGCCTCGGTTCCTGCTCGAAGCCGTGCCCGAGATCCTCGAGCTCAAGCGGGCACACTACGCCCTATTCCGAGAGAGCTTTCCGGAGATCGAGATCCGCTCGGTCACGTCCGGCTTCCCGAGCCGCGAGCTTGGTGTGGGGATCGCCCACCCGGCATTCCCGCATCACATCAACAAGGTCTGGGAGATCGTCGAGCCCGCGCCCTCGCCGATCACCCAGCTCTTCTGGGCGCTGGGACTGATCCCGGTGCCGGTGAGCGACGACTGGTCGTTCGTCCTCGACGTGTTGTTCTGCGGCGCGACCAACGCCGCCTTGCGGTATCACCATCATCGGAACATGCCGCCCTGGAAGGTCGACAAGCTCGTGCGAAAGCTGGTCGGCCCGAATCCGTTCCGCGCCCACGATGCGATCGGGGCGAAGGGGGCGAACTTCCTGACGTGGTCGTGTCTGCACCACCTCTCGCTCCACTATGGCGGTCTGTTCGCGCCCATGCCCGAGCTCATCGAGCGCAAGGACACGGGCCAGAACTGGTACCCGCCCAACCACTTCCGACCGCTGGTGAATTGGACGCTCGAGGAGCAGGCCGAGGGGGAGTTCACCGCCTGGATCCTCGGGCCCCTCTACCAGATGACGGCGCTCATGTTGCATGAGAAGCGTGCCCATTTGTCGCACCTCAATGCGATGGGCGAGCTGTGCGCACAGTTCCGCCGGGGCGTGCTCGCCCTCATGCGGGAGGCCGGACCGGACGCCGTCATCGCGACGGTGGAGGCGTATCACCTGCTCCACCCGGCGGCAGCGCAGAGTCCGTGGCATCCCGATGCGCTGGACGCCATCGACTCGCCCGCGTGGCAGCAGCTCTACGTGAATGCAGAGCACGACGGCACCGTCGGCGTCGTCACGATCGGGCGAGAGGCGTACAACGCGGATGTCGATGCCGAGCTCAACCGCGCGCTCGACTGGCTCGCCGCGAGGGGCATCGAGCGGGTGATCCTCACCGGCGACCTTCACCTCTCGACGCAGATGGTGGGCGCCGACACGGCCGAGTTCTACCCCGCGATCGAACGAGCAGACGCGGGGCGTCGCATTTCGGGAGACTGGTCCCGGACGGCGCGGCGGCTGCACGATGACTTCGCCACGTCCGTTGGCCTCGTCGCCGGCAAGCGGGCACTCGGTGGGATGCTCGAGCTGCTGGTGCACTGTCACTTCGTCGTCGCCGTCGAAGACGCTTCACTGGGATTCCCCGAGGTGACGCTGCCGGTTGTGCCGGGCATGGAAGGTTGCCACTGGCCGTTCCGCAAGGCTCGGCAGCGTGACTGGCCGAGACTCGTGCATCTGCTGCTGAGCGGGCGGACGGTGCGCGCCAGCGAGGCGGTTGGCTGGCTGGTCGATGCGGCGGGCCCGTTCCCCGAGGCGCTCGTTACTGCGTGGACGATCGCACGCGGCAAGGGGACGCCCGTACGCCGCCGTCACGTCCGCGACGGTGCGCTCGACGTTGCCACGGATGTTCCGGGTCTGCCTCCGGTGTCGGCATCGGAGATCGTGGCGGGCCGCGCCGCCATCGCCGAGTGCATCCGGCGCGCGTGCGGCGCCACAGTGACGGACGCGCTCGACGTGCAGGCCGCGTTGTCGGCCGATTTCATGACCTCGCCGGCGTGCCGCTCCGGTCGCGTCGGGACAGAGTACGCCAAGACCATGCTCGTGTGAGAAGAGGTGCTTATGAAACGTCCCCTGTTCCTGGTTCTGTGCGTGGCACTGCTCGCCGGTGCCGCAGGCGCCTGCAGCGATGACGATGACATCACGGGCGGCGGAAACGCGCCGGCGTCCCACACGGTGAACGAGGACGGCGTTCGTCATCTGCCCGGTCTCCAGGATCCAGAGACCAACTGCACCGCCTGCCATGGGGCCGATCTTCGCGGTGGGGACAACGGGGAGCCGTCGTGCTTCTCCTGCCACGGTCAGGAGTGGCCGTAGGCTGATCTGAGCGGGATTGTGGCGCGGCGGGCAGGCGTTCTCGGATGGGCGCCTGCCC
>Ga0209536_100008480_pt1 | contig 15410 bp, 14 predicted proteins | sample DeeMarSeWOR28_12_FD_187461 | JGI IMG/M metagenome (GOLD analysis project Ga0209536, IMG submission 187461) | Marine sediment microbial communities from White Oak River estuary, North Carolina - WOR-2-8_12 (SPAdes) (version 2) | ecosystem: Environmental > Aquatic > Marine > Intertidal zone >...
TAGCTGGGCAAACCCATTTTAATGAGTGAAGAATTCGTTCGACCGGCAATTAAAAAGTTAAAAGACTATGTCCCTGGCAAAAGCCCCAAAGAGCCGGGAGTAATTAAACTTTCTTCAAACGAGAATCCTTTTGGCCCCTCACCTTTGGCGCTTAAAGCCATCGAAAAAGAATCCAAGAATTTGCAAATGTATCCCGACCAAAAGTCTATTTTCCTGCGCGAAGCCCTCGCTAAAAAGTTAAATATCGAAGAAGAGTGTATTATTTGCGGGAACGGATCCGACGAAATTATGCTAATGGCCGCGGCTACTTTTCTAAAGCCGGGCGAAGAAGTAATCGTGCCGGAGAACACTTTCAGCGTATATGAGTTTTCAGCCCAATTATTAGATGGCATTCCGGTATTCGTCGAATTAAATAATTTTGAACAAGATCTCGCCGCAATCGCCAACACGATTTCGCCAAAAACCAAAATGATTTTCCTGTGCAGCCCGCACAATCCCACTGGCAGCTATCTTTCGCAGAGCGCACTGGATACCTTCCTGAAGAAGGTGCCGGAAAATATTATCGTGGTGCTCGATGAGGCTTATTTGGAATTCGCCGAGGCCAAAGACATGCCGGATAGTTTAAGGTACGTGCGCGAAGGAAAGAATGTTCTGATCCTGCGAACTTTTTCTAAGTTCTACGGCTTGGCGGGGATGCGCGCCGGTTATGGAATTGCGCGGAAGGAATTAATTCAGTTTATGAACCGCACCAAGCTGCCTTTCAATGTTAATCGCCTGGCTCAGGCAGGCGCAAAAGCCGCGCTGGATGACAAAAAATTCGCGGATAAAACTATTAAGAATAACTCCGAAGGCAAAAAATATCTTTATAAAGAGCTGGACAAACTGGGGCTGGAATATAAAAAGACAGAGGCCAATTTTATTTTCATTAACGTAAAAAGATCTGCCGATGTGGTTTTTATGAACATGATGAAAGAGCGGGTAATTATTCGACCGCTGACATCATTTGGTTTGGATGAAGCCATCCGCGTATCGATCGGGACAAAAGAGCAGAATCAAAAGTTTACCTCGAGCTTAGCAAGGGTGCTAGGGCTATAATCCCGCAGAATCAAAAAACCGGTCTCAGAGTCCCTTCAGTTATTGCATTGCCTCTTAAATCAAAAACTTCTTCAATAAATAAGCCTCTTGGGCTTGCTACTATTTTAATTTTAGCAGAGATAGCGTAATAGGACTTTTGCCTGGCTCTTTCAACCGCCTCTTTTATTTGCTTGATAACTGCTTTATCGGCATGAAGTTTATAATCTACCTTGTCCATTATCAACCGCAGTTCCGTAACATTAACAAAAAGGGACCTTCCCCGTCGTGTGTCAATTAATCGTGACGGAAAGAGGCTCGCATCGCCGCGCCTAACCAAAATGGCGTTTTCCCTCAGAAAACGCATGCCGGGAGTTAGCTTTTCCCAGCGGGCTATATATAAACGAACGTTCAAATATAAACTAAAATGATTGGAGCGAATTATTTCAGAAATCCGTTCGGAGCGAATTCTTTCTCTTCGAATTCTTTCTCTTTCATTAATCTGTGCAAGCCGCTTCTGCGCTCCGCACCCCACTACCCCCAACCCCAAAGTCCCTCCCATCCATTTTAGAAAACCACGTTTTGTCACTCCAGCATTTATTGGTGCCATTTCTTTTCCTCCTTGATTCTGTTTTACGCTTCTTTTTGCGATCAAGCTAATCTCTCAGCCCTGCGGGCTTCGAGAATTTCCACCACCACGGCCAACCCCCACATACTATTATCGTCACCTCCTTGTAAAAATTTCACTTTTTTGAAAAATAACTTAGAAAGTTCTTAGTGACAAATGTAACCGACAATAATGGGCTTTGTTGTCGATCTGAACCGACAGCTAACAGGAGGGCCATTGTACGAAAAAGAGGACATGTGCCCTAAAAATCGAACAATGAACCTCGCCCAAAAACCACCTGACCAATTTAATCTGACAAATTAAAATAGTCGCATACATAAAAGGCGCTGGCGGGGAGGGTTGGGATCGTCAACCTTCTGGGTTTGCTCTATCCGAAGATTGGGAGTTGCCAAAAGCTAAAGATGTTGACAATTTTACAGGATACCCTATAATGTTAGCAAAACCTAACATATGTTAACGTTTGCTAACATAGAAAGGAGGGGCCGATGAGGTTTATAGAACCACTTGACGGCATTTTGGGGCAAAAACTCAAGATTAGAATCTTAAGGTGTCTTACATTGAAAGGCTATGAGCTAACCGGCAGGCAAGTTGCAGAAGAAGCAAGAATAAGTCCTCCTGCCTGCCATAATGCCCTGCGGGATCTGGTCGAAGCGCATGTCGTCTCGGAGCGAAGAGCCGGGAGGGCACACCTCTTTAAATTAAATCAGGAAAATTGTCTGGTCCAAGAAATGCTCCTGCCCCTTTTTAAAAAAGAGGCTTCCTTGTTAAGATTGGCCCTCGCGTCTCTTTTAAGAAAGATCCGCACGCCGATTATTTCTTTAATATTATACGGCAGCATCGTCAAAAAAAGAGAGACCCCTCGCAGCGATATCGACCTGCTCGCAATTGTCGCCCCCAAAGACCGAACAAAAACCGAAGAAGCCTTTGATAAGATAAGCAGCAGCTTTCTAGCAAGATACGGCAGGACAATTTCGCCATACATTATGACGGTTAAAGAATTTCAAACCAAATATCGCAAAAGGCTGCCAATTATTGTTGAAATTGTCAAAACCGGAGTAGTAATTCAAGGCAAGCTTATCTCCGAGCTTTTAAACTATGGCCGCTAAAAAGATAAAAACAGAAAGAATCGAAAGAAGTAAATATTCTATTTACCTGAAGAAGGCTCAGGATTTCTTCGATGCCATGCATCAAGCCTCCCTTTCAAACAATTGGAATGCCGCTGGGCTAGCAGCTGTCCATTGCGCAATCTCCTCTAATGATGCCCTGCTTGTCTATTTTCGGGGAATCCGATCAACCGCCGACAATCACTTGGATGCAATTGAACTTCTGCGTAATTGTCAGGAGATCAATCAAGCCGAAGATATGATTTCCCGCCTCCGAAAAATCATCGGGAAGAAAAATTTGATTGAATATGAAGCACGCCCTTTCCTTCAGGCAGAAGCCGAGGAAATCATTAAACACACCGAAAGATTCTATAATCGTGCTAGGGCGCTTCTGGTTTAACGGCGCCAAAAACAAAAAACCGGAGAACAGGCGCTCCGGTTTATTTGCTGGTGATTAAGGTGAAAGGAAAGGTATGGTTTCCTCTCTATATATACATCGACACTTTTTGGGAAAAATTTCACTTTTTGGTAAAATTTTTCAAAATTAATTACTTATGGATTTTGGTTGGGTTGGGGTCGCTGTTTCGCCTTAAAGGTCCCCATAAATCCATCAATTGCCTTGATTATCTGTTTCAAAAAATGCCTTAATAACTGACAACTATTGCTCAAAACCTCCAAAGTGTAAACTAACCCAAATCTCTTCTGCGATAAAGCTTCTTTCTTAGCCTCTGCAAAAACTGCACATAACGGTAACATGACACTGTCTATAATAGAATTCAAAACTGCGACGAGGGAAGATGCTTTGGACTTATCTGGGCAAAACTTACCACAAGCATACGCCTTCTGCGTAGGTTTATTTACTACTTTCGGCTCTCTTGTTTTTGTCCCTCTTCTGCACCTGCCTCTGGCATAAAGAGGCTTCTGCAAAGCAGGTGGAAATTTGGAGCACAGAGGCAATGTAGGCTTGATTGACGTTGTTACCCTCTTTGCTTTAGTCCCTTTTCTGCACCCCCCGCTCTTTTCCTTAGCTAATCGAAAAAGACCTTTAAACTGTGAACATGGCGGCAACTCTCTAGCACCCATATCATCACTCATAAATTTTCACTCTCCTTTAGCCTATTCATTTTTTGCTACATAATCATCGATGGTTTTTGCATCAAATTTCACTTTTTTTGAAAATCGTCATATTTAATTTATTACGAAAACCGGTGGGGTAATTTTCCACTGTACTTTATCTTCTCAAGCTGCCCAAAAAGAATCTGGTCTATTCCTTTTTTTACCTCTACTGCATGAGAAGAAAATCCCTGAATCTGCTGACGCGCCCTAATTAATGTCGTTACCAGGCCGTGGACTTCCGAATCTGCGGGTGCTCTAATGACCCCGCATTCGGCAACTTCAAAACCGTAGTCTTCTGGAAACATGATTGGAAGACCTTCTTTAGCACTCTGCACATGCATGTGCACACGCGCGCCAACCTGAAAGCCAGTACCAGTATTTAATACAAATCTTATGTGTTGATCTAGAATGCCCATTTCTTCACATATTTGGTAAGCGGTTTCGAAAAACTTAATCATATGCTCAGCCGTAAAGCCTGCGTCCACAATATTGCCGAAAACCGGCACCGCCAATACCAGAAAATGGGTTTCAGATTTTGGATCACCATCCATTACGCCAAAAACCTCTCGTTCCTTCCCCGCATATAACATTCTATTGCCAAAAGGTTCGGGTGCTATTTCAAGCCCCCTAGTGGCCGACCAAGCGCATTTTTCAAAAAATACAGCCGGGCCTTCGGGATTCCATTTCGTCTGAGGAGAAAGCCAATCTTGTGGATTTTGGGCAGATACATCATTGCCTGAAATTAGATGGACTTCTGGAGATGGGTATGGGGGCCGTATGTCTACAGCCACCCGGAACCCCTTCTCTGTCAGGTCTTCAATCTCCCCGCCTTCCATAAATCTAGGCAAAATGTTTCCCCTTAACTCCTTTACCGTTTCTGGATCACCCAAAGGACCGGCAGGTCTTTTAGTTCCTCCCTTTATCTTTTCATAAGAAAACCTCATATGAGCAAATCCTGTTAACGAAGGTCTTCCCAACACAACATTGGTCCGATACGTTCTCGCCGTCATATCATCCGCCTCCTATTTTACCGTTTTGGCTGCCTCGCCGTTTCCTAAATATATATCGTCAATAACTTACTTAATTTCACTTTTTTTGAAAATAGTTATATAATCAACTTATGCAAAAACGGACACCCCTCTATGATGAACATATCCGCCTAGGCGCAAAAATGGTCCCCTTTGCCGGCTGGGAAATGCCGGTGTCATATAAAAGCATTGTGGAAGAACATAACGCAGTACGAACCTCGGTCGGCATATTCGATATTGGCCACATGGGCTTGATTAAGATCACGGGGAAAGACGCGCTGGCGCTAATCCAAAAAACCACGACCAATGACGCCTCCAAGCTCGAGGTCAATCAATGCCAGTACTCAATCCTCTGTAATGATCGAGGAGGGACCATCGACGATATTCTGGTCTATCACCTTCCCATGCAGTATCTCATCGTCAGCAATGCCAGCAATACCGAGAAGGTCCTCGCCTGGCTGCAAAAACAGGCGAAAAACTTTAAGCGCGCCGCCGTTTCACCTTACGAAAACTATTGTATGTTGTCCATCCAGGGCCCCGAAGCAAACCAGGTAGTGGCCAAACTCTTAAATGTCGATCTTTCTGGCCTCAAACATAATCATACGATGTGGTGGAAAGACATAATCATTTCTCGAACCGGCTATACCGGGGAAGACGGGATCGAATTAATCGTTTCAAAAAATGAAGTAAAAAAGATCTGGGATATGTTTATAAAAGAAAAAGTACCGCCCTGCGGCTTGGGCGCCAGAGATACTTTAAGACTTGAGGCCGGCTTTCCCCTTTACGGGCACGAATACGATGAAAAAACCTCCCCGCTCGAAGCCGGCTACGGCTGGGCAGTTAAACTCGATAAAGAAGATTTTATCGGCAAGAACTCTCTGCAAAAAGAAAAGGAATCCGGCCTTAAGAAAAAATTGGTGGGCCTCGCAGTCGAAGGCCGGGCGATCCCGCGGGCGGGAGATCCGATCTTTACCCTCAAAAACCTGAAGACCGGGCAGGTTACCAGCGGCACCTTTTCCCCTACCCTCAAAAAGCCCATCGCGCTGGGCTATATCACGACAGAAGACCCCGCGGTCCAGATTGAGGTCCGGGGCAACAAAATCCCCGCCAAAACAGTTGCGAAAACCTTCTACAAGCGATAGAATAGCTCCATTGAGGAGGAAATAAATATGCCATTTGATAATCTAGATATGAAAAAAGCCTATTATTACGTGATCTGTGCTATGGCCTTCTTTATCTTAATGTGGGGCACGGTTGATCTTATCAGCACTTCGGTAGGGATCTATTTTATTAAGAGCGCCACCCCGTCGCTTTCTGCCCCCGCCGGAGAATCTCTCCCATCGGCCGAAAAGAGCGAACAGTTCTTCGACGCTTATTACCAGAGAAAGATGCTTTACGACCGCTTCTGGGACAGCCTGGCGAGAATTCTCGTCTCCGGGGTGATCTTTGTCTATTTTAGAATCTCTGCTAACAGATTGGAGAAGCAGGCATGACCAATTTACCTGCCGAACTAAAATACAGCAAAGACCACGAGTGGGCCAAAGCCGACGGGAAAACCGCCATGATCGGCATCACCGATTATGCCCAGGACCAGCTGGGTGATGTTGTTTATGTGGAGGTTCCTGAAGTTGGAAAAGAATTCAAGGCCGGCGAAGAATTTGGCGTAGTCGAGTCGGTAAAATCGGTTTCATCTCTTTTGTCGCCGGTTTCCGGAAAGGTCGTTGAGGTCAACCCGGAACTCAGCAACAGCCCCCAACTGGTTAACCAAGATCCGTACGGGAAGGCCTGGATGATCAAGGTTGAGCTCAGCAATCCGGGGGAGCTCGACGCCCTGCTTGGTGCCGAAGCGTACCAGAAAGAAATAGAATCTAAGTAAGCCATGTCTTACGTCCCCAACACACTGCGAGATCAGGCCCAAATGCTTTCTGTGGCCGGCAAATTGTCCGCCGAAGAGCTTTTCTCCGACGTCCCGGGAAAAGTAAAGCTGAAAAAGCTTCCCTCCCTGCCCCCGCCCCTTTCAGAACCCGAGCTTCTTGAGGAATTAAAGGCGGCGAGCGAAAAAAACCGCCTCGCCTCCCCGTTCATCGGCGGAGGATCCTATAATCATTTTATTCCGAGCGTGGTGAAGCATCTTGTTTCCCGTTCAGAATTCTATACTGCCTATACCCCTTATCAAGCCGAGGCCAGCCAGGGCGTTCTCCAGGCCATTTTTGAATACCAGACGATGATCTGTGAATTAACCGGCATGGATGTCGCCAACTCTTCGATGTATGACGGCGCTACCGCAATGGCAGAGGCCGCGATGCTCGCCTGCCGCCACAGCCGCAAAGACGAAATCCTGGTTTCTTCCACGGTTAATCCGGAATATCGTAAGGTTTTAAAAACTTATGCGGAGGGAGCTGATCTGAAAGTAGTTGAAATTCCTTTTGATAAAAAAACGGGCCTGACGGCTGACTATTCTGCCTCGGACAAAACGGCCTGTGTGATCATGCAGCAGCCGAACTTTTTTGGTTGCATTGAAAAGATTGAAAAGAAAGGGCCGACTTTAATTGTTAGCATCGATCCGATCTCGTTGGGAATTTTAAAGGCCCCGGTGAACTATGGGGCAGATATTGTAGTTGGTGAAGGCCAGCCGCTGGGCAACCCGCGATCATTTGGAGGTCCAGGGCTAGGAATTTTTGCCGCCAAGAAGGAACTGGCGCGGCTGGTCCCGGGGAGAATTGTTGGCCAAACCACTGACGCGGACGGGAAACGCGCCTTCTGTTTGACGCTCCAAACCCGGGAACAACACATTCGCCGAGAGCGTGCTACCTCGAATATTTGCACCAATGAAGCCCTGGCCGCTCTGGCGGCCGCGGTCTATTTATCAATTATGGGGAAACGGGGCCTCAGGAAGGTGGCCGAGCTTTGTCTGCAGAAAGCTAATTATTTAAAAAACAAAATCCGTGATGTTCCTTCATGTTCCCTGATATTCCTTGATACTCCCTGCTTCAAAGAGTTTGTGATTAAAACAGACAAGAAAGTTGGCCTCGATTTGGGAAATGGCTTGCGGCTTATTTGCGTAACCGAGTTGGTTGAAAAAAAACAGCTGGACGCCTTAGCCAAGGAGCTTACTTAGCCTTTCTTCTTCTTTTCCTCTTGGTCGGGAGCTGGGCCCTTTCTTCTTTAATCTTTTCAAGCCGCTCGGCCTTTTTCTGTTCCGCTTTTTCGAGCGCTTTCTCCGCCGCTTTTTCCGTTTCTTCCTCGTTTATCACGCGGCCAAGGTCAACAATCCGATCCCCCTGATCAACTCTTTGGATGCGGACGCCTTTCGCGTAGCGTCCTTGCGCAGAGATCCCGCTCCCTTTTTGTCTGCTCATCGTCCCGTTGGCAGTTACAAAGAGGAGCTCGTCGTCGGACCGGATCATCTTCATTGCGGCAACCTTGTCCTTATTGCGCAGCTTGATCGCAATGTGCCCCTTCCCTCCCCGGTTCTGCGCGGAAAATTCGTTGATCTTCATCCGCTTTCCAAAGCCGCCCTCGGAGATCGCCAGGAGATCGGCCCCTTTCTCGACGATATCCATGGTAACAACATTATCGCCTTTCTTCAGCCGGATCCCGCGGACCCCGGATGCTCCCCGGCCCATCGCCCGCACCAGCTTCTCCTTAAACCGGATCATCAGTCCGTTGCCGGTCCCGAGCAGGACCTCGTCATCCCCGGAGGTCTCTTTTACCCAGCGCAACTCATCATCGTCTTTGAGCTTAATGGCGATAATTCCTGACCTCCGAATGTTTGCAAAGTCTTCCATCGCCACTTTTTTAACCATCCCGTTCTTGGTCGCCATAAAGAGAGTCCTTTCGCCATCGAGCTCCTTAACCTTGACCGCCGCCGTGACCAGCTCTCCCTGCCCGACCTGAAGAACATTGGCGATCGCCTGCCCTTTCCCTGCCCGGCTCGCTTCCGGAAGGTCGAAAACCTTGAGCTTAAAAACCCTTCCCTTATTTGTGAAGAATAAAATAAAGCTATGGGTGGAAGACACAAAGATCTTGTCGATCTGGTCCTCTTCGCGCGTTGCCATGCCGGCCACTCCGCGACCGCCGCGCATTTGGGCCTTGAACGATTTTACCGGCATCCGCTTTACGTATCCGTCGCGGGTGATCAAGATAGCGACCTCCTCTTCCGGGATAAGTTCTTCGATGTCCGCAATTTTAGCCTCGCCGGTAATGGTGGTCTTGCGGTCGTCCGCGTATTTTTCTTTGACTTCGGCCAGCTCTTTTTTTACCACGCCCAATAGTTTTTTCCGGCTGGCCAGGAGCTCTTTCAGCTCTTTGATCAATTTCTTGATGTTCTTATATTCGTCTTCGATCTTATAGCGTTCCAGCTGGGTCAGTCTCTGCAGTTTTAGGTCGAGGATCGCCTGCGCCTGGACCGCCGAGAGCTTGAATTTAGACATTAACCCTTTTTTGGCCTCGTCCGGGTTCTTCGACCCGCGGATCAGCTTTATTATTTTATCAATATTCGATACCGCGATAATCAAGCCTTCTAAGATGTGTGCCTGCTCTTCCGCCTTTTTTAGATCGAACTTGGTACGGCGGGTAACAACTTCTTCGCGGTACTTTATGTACTCGGCAATCATCTGTTTTAGGGTCAGGAGCTTCGGGGTCCCGTCCACCAGCGCCACCATGTTCATCCCGTAAGTGATCTGCATGTTGGTCCGCTTATAAAGCTGGTTAAGGACGACCTCGTGCGAGACATCTTTTTTGATCTCGATGAAGATCCGCATCCCGTCCCGGTCAGATTCATCGCGCAGGTCGGAGATCCCGGATATCTTCTTGTCCTTTACCAGCTCGGCGATCTCGGTGATCAGGTTGGCCTTGTTCACCTGATACGGAATTTCTGAAACAATAATGACCCCTTTGCCTGCCTTGCCCTTCTCAAGCTCCACACGCGCGCGCAGGGTCAATAGCCCGCGCCCGGTGGTGTAGGCGTCGTAGATCCCCTGCCGGCCGCAAATCAACGCGCCGGTCGGAAAATCGGGCCCCGCTACAACTTCCATCAGCTTCTGATCGCTGATCGCCGGATCGTCCACATAGGCGATCGCCCCGTCGACGACTTCGCCCAGGTTGTGCGGAGGAATGTTGGTCGCCACCCCGACCGCGATCCCAGCTGCGCCGTTAACCAAAAGGTTTGGGAATTTTGCGGGGAGGACCGAAGGCTCTTCCAGGGATTCGTCAAAGTTGGGGACAAAATCAACCGTGTCTTTTTCAATGTCGGCGAGCATTTCGACCGAAAGCTTTGAAAGCCGGGCTTCTGTATAGCGCATCGCCGCGGCGCTGTCGCCGTCAACGGATCCGAAGTTCCCCTGCCCATCCACCAAAAGATAGCGGAGTGAGAAGTCCTGCGCCATGCGGACCATCGCATCGTATACAGCGGTATCGCCGTGGGGATGGTATTTACCTAAGGTTTCACCGACGATCCTGGCAGACTTTTTATAGGGCTTGCCCGGTTGCAGCCCGAGATCGTCCATCGCATACATGATACGGCGATGGACCGGCTTTAATCCGTCACGAACATCCGGAAGCGCTCGGCCAACGATGACCGACATCGCGTAATCAATGTAAGAGGACTTCATCTCCTCTTCAATCGTGGTGGGCACTATTTTGGGCTTAAATATCGGCTGTTGTTCCGGTTTTTCTTTCTTTTTCCTGGCCATTTTCTTCGCTTTCTGCCCTCTAATTATAGCACAAATTATATGTCGAGACGACGGACGGATTTGGCATGTTCCTGGATGAATTCACGCCGAGGTTCAACCTCGGTCCCCATTAAGACCTTAAAGATTTCATCCGCAACCTCGGCGTCCTCCAGGGTGACTTTTAACATCGTTCTTGTTTCCGGGTTCATGGTGGTCTCCCAAAGCTGCTCCGGATTCATTTCCCCCAAGCCTTTATAGCGCTGGATATGGGCCCCGTCTTTGCCGATTTCCTTCAGTTTCTTCTCAAGATCCTTATCGCTATAAGCATAATGGTGTGTTTTTCCCTTCCCGACCCGGTAAAGAGGCGGCTGTGCGATGTAGACATTGCCGTTTTCGATGATCTCCCTCGCGTAGCGGTAGAAAAACGTCAGGAGGAGCGTCCTAATGTGCGATCCGTCGACGTCTGCGTCGGTCATGAGCACCACTTTATGGTAGCGCAGCCGCTCGGCAATGTCCTTTTCGGTCACTTCCTCATCTTTCTTGCCGTCCCCGCGCAGTCCGGTAATGACGCCGGGGCCGATGGCGGTGATCATGGTGCGGATCTCATTATTGGCCAAGATTTTATCTAATCGGGCTTTTTCAACGTTTAAGATCTTCCCGCGAAGAGGGAGGATCGCCTGGAATCTTCTATCGCGGCCCTGTTTGGCGGAACCGCCCGCGGAATCTCCCTCCACCAGGTAAATTTCGCATTCGGTCGGGTCGGAGGAAGTGCAATCGGCCAGTTTCCCCGGAAGGGTCGCGGTATCCAACGCCGATTTTTTTCGCTCGAGCTCCTGCGCTTTTCTGGCCGCGCTCCTGACCCTTAGCGCCATTAATCCCTTTTCAATGATCGCTTTCGCCGCCGCCGGATTCTTTTCTAAGAACGCGGTCAATCCGTCCATCACAATCGAGTCGACCAGCCCTTTTACTTCGCTGTTTCCCAGCTTGGTTTTGGTCTGACCCTCGAACTGCGGGTTGGGAATCCGAACGTTAATAATGGCGGTCAATCCTTCCCGGACATCATCCCCGGAGAATGCCTCATTCTCTTTGGCCAGCTTGTGCTTCTTGGCATAGTTATTGATCGCCTTGGTCAAAGCAGATTTGTACCCGATGAGGTGGGTCCCTCCCTCCTTGGTCCGGATGCAGTTTACGTAGGAGAAAATGTTCTCATCATAATATTCTTTGCAGTGCTGCATGGCAATCTCGACAAAGATCTGATCTTTATCCTGCAGGATATGGATCGGCGGTTTATAAAGGGCCTCCTTTTTTCGGTTAAGGTGGTCGACAAATTCGACCGCCCCGCCCTCGAAATGGTACGATTCCTTTTTCCCCGAACGCTCATCGATAAAATTAATTTTCAGCCCTTTATTTAGAAAGGCGAGCTCCTGCAGACGGTGCTTAACCGTCTCAAAGTCAAAAACGATTTCGCTGAAGATCTGCTTGTCCGGTTTAAATGTAATCGTCGTCCCGTTTTTGCTTTCCTTGGCGCTCGTTATTTTCTCTTTTTCCGGCTCGCCCCGATTGTATTTCTGCTTATAAAGTTTCCCTTCCCGGTAGATCTCCGCCTCCATCCATTCGGATAAAGCGTTTACGCAGGAGACCCCGACGCCATGGAGGCCGCCAGAAACTTTATATACCGAGTCGCCGAATTTCCCTCCGGCATGCAGCGTCGTTAATACAACTTCGACCGCCGGCCGCTTAGTCTCGGGGTGGATATCAAAGGGAATGCCGCGACCATTATCAACTACAGACACAGAATTTCCCTTATGAATAATTACGTCAACCGTGTCGCAATGTCCGGCGAGCGCTTCGTCCACACTGTTGTCCACAACTTCATAGACCAGGTGGTGGAGCCCTCCCTTGCCGGTGGAGCCGATGTACATCGCGGGCCTTTTCCGGACCGCCTCGATGCCACCCAATATTTTAATTTTAGAAGCATCGTAACCGTTAGCTGTTTTCCCGGCCTTTGCCATTCCTTCTCCTCCTATCCGTTATAGCCCTGGTTTGAAAAACGAATATCACGAATCACTTCTTTCCCCGCCCGCTCATTGAACTTCTTAACGATCTCGCCCTTAAGAAAGGTAAGTTCGTGGGCCCAGGTCGACGAAGAAGTAGAAACATATAACGTTCGGTTGCTGATTTTAACCGCTTTCGCGTTCCTGGAAACGCGCTCATCCACCACCTCTTCCCATAATGCCAGAAAACTACAAAGCCGTACGCTCTTGGCAACTCCGGTGTCCATCTGGCCCAGGATATCCGCCAGTTTATTGACCACTAAACGGCCTCTTGGGTACGGATCGGCATTACAATATATAAATAATCGCTCTTCTTCGATTGCTTAATAATGCCCGGGCCCAAACTTTCGGACAATTCAAAAATTACTTCGTCGGCCTCAACAACCTTTAAAACGTCCGTGATCAAGCGAACGTTAAAAGCGATCTGCGCCTTGCTTTCACCGTTTATTTTGGCTTCGAGAACCTCATCCACCGTTCCCACATCGGGAGTGCTCGCAAAAAGGTGTAATTTGCCGTTCTTTGTTTCAAAACGAACAATGTTCGCTGATCCGGCAGCAATTACTGCCGCCCTCTCGGAAGCGCGCAGAAGCTCGCTTCTTTTAACCGTGATCGAAGTGGTGCTCTTTTTCGGCAACACCTGTTTATAATCCGGGAACTGTCCTTGGATTAGCCGGGAAATTAAATAGACTCCCTCATACTTAAACGATATCTGTTCGGATGAAAAGACAATGGTGAGATCCCCATCACCCCGGTCGGAATCAAGAATTCTATAAATTTCCTGCAGCGCCTTTGCCGGAACGATAACGCTGCCCTTCACACCGTCACCCAATTTAATTTTCTCGCCGCGTTTGGCCAGGCGATAACCATCCGTCGCGATAAGTCGGATATTGCTGTCATCCCCTGACGCTCCCTTCCCCACCTCCATCAGAACCCCGGTCAAAACATATTTTTCTTCGCTCGCGGAGGCCGCAAAGATTGTTTGGCGGATCATGTTAGCGAAAAGCTTAGCGTCAACTGTAAAGCTCTTCCCGCCTTTTACCTTGGGGAGGACCGGAAACTCATCCGGCGGCAGCGTATGAACATTAAAATAGGACTGATCATAGGTTATTCTAACCGTTCCTTTTTCCGACAGCTTAAAATTAACATCCGTGTCCGGAAGTTTTGAAACTATTCCGCCCAATGTTTTAGCCGGAATTAAAACTGATCCATCTTTCCCAACTTTTGACTTTACTTCGAGCTCGATACCCATCTCCAAATTGTTTGCGGAAAGTTTTAGTCCAGTTTTGCTGGCTTCGAAAAGAATATATCCAATTATTGGAAGCGTGCTACGGGTGGTAACGATTTTTTCAACCGCGGCCACCCCACCCTGCAGATCCTTTTTCTCACATACTAACTCCATTGGTTAACCTCCTTAACCGTTATCAACATATCCCTGGCTTCCTCTTATTATAATATAAAATATATAGTAATGGTAGAGGGTGTGAAAATGTTGGTAAGTCGCTTTTTGATCGTGAGAGATGGAAATTTTGTTCTGAATACTCCACAGCCAGTGGATGAATATTGTGCATAACTTTTTTTATGCTTTTTTTCCACAGGTCAGCTTGAATAACTTTTGAGCTTGGACGTGATGTTCTTGACGGCTTCGCCGACGCTTTTATTATTTTTAACCGCATTCTTAATTTTTTCGCATGCGTGCAGTACCGTGGTGTGGTCCCGGCCCCCAAATTCTTCCCCGATCTTTGGCAAAGAGGTGCCGGTAAGGTCCCGCGCAAGGTACATCGCTACTTGGCGGGCGGTGGCGATCTCTTTGGTCCGTATTTTAGCCGACATATCATCGAGTTTTACGCTGTAATATTCGGCGGTAGCCTTTTTTATCAGGTCGACCGAGAGATTCACGCCGTCTTGGTTGGGGTCGAGTATATCTTTGAGCACGTGATCCACCAGCTGAACGTTGATATCACTCATGGTGAGCGAGGCAAAGGCCACCAGGCGGATTAAGGCTCCCTCAAGCTCACGGATGTTAGATTGAATTTTGCTGGCGATGTACGCCAGGATCTCGTCGGATACCGATAGATCGCTTAGTTCGGCCTTTTTCTTAAGGATCGCGATGCGGGTCTCGTAATCCGGCGACTGAATGTCGGCGGTCAATCCCCATTCAAAGCGGGAGCGCAACCTTTCTTCCAGGGTCGGGATCTCTTTCGGGGGCCGATCGGAGCTTACGACGATTTGCTTGCCAGCCTCGTAGAGGGCGTTAAAGGTGTGGAAAAATTCTTCCTGGGTTCTTTCTTTGCCGGCGAGAAATTGGATATCATCAACGAGAAGAACATCGATCCCGCGGTATTTGTTCCTGAAGTTCACCGTGCGGTCGTCGCGGATAGAGTTGATAAGCTCGTTGGTAAAGGTTTCCGAGGTGATATACAAAATTTTCGCGTGCGCCTTGGCCGAGTGCACGTGATGGCCGATGGCCTGCATCAAATGGGTTTTCCCCAGCCCCACCCCGCCGTAGAGAAAAAGCGGGTTGTAGGCTTTGGCCGGGGCCTCCGCGACCGCCAGGGACGCGGCGTGGGCGAACCGATTGCCATGGCCGACCACAAATGTATCGAAGGTGTAGCGCGGGTTAAGAAAGGACGAAGTCGGGACGGTCTTTTTTTGGTGTTGGGGTTGCGTCGCGGACGCATCCAGAAGGGGCGTTTGGAAAAGCTCCTTGGGGCCGACGACAAAAGCCACATTTTTTATCT
>Ga0209536_100008482_pt1 | contig 15408 bp, 12 predicted proteins | sample DeeMarSeWOR28_12_FD_187461 | JGI IMG/M metagenome (GOLD analysis project Ga0209536, IMG submission 187461) | Marine sediment microbial communities from White Oak River estuary, North Carolina - WOR-2-8_12 (SPAdes) (version 2) | ecosystem: Environmental > Aquatic > Marine > Intertidal zone >...
CCCAGGCGCGGATCGCCTCGATGAGCCGGCCGGCCAGCATCTGCCCCCCGCCCACCGGGTAGTAGGCCCCGCGCAGGAAGTGGTCGGTGAGGCCCGCGGCCATCACCACCGGCGTGTCCGAGGGCCGGACCGCATAGCAGCCCTGCTCGCCCAGCAGCACCGCGCCGGCCCGCTCCGAGAGGCGATGCTCGGCGAAGAGCTCCGTCACCGGACGCAGCCCCCACTGCAGGAACACCGGCGCCTCGCTTGCGATCTCCCCCATGGAGAGCTCGCCCCGCTGCAGGCGATGCCCCGCCGCCGACACCTGCTGCATGACGTCGAGCACCGGCGTGAGCGCCTCGCGCTCGTCGGGGAAGGTCTCGTGCAGGCGCGCCCGGTAGCGGTCCCAGCCGAAGGGGACGCGGAACTCCACGTCGGGGAAGTGGAGGGTCGAGTAGCCGTCCGAATCCAGGGGCCGGAACACCACGCGCTCGGCCAGACCGAGACCATTCAGCGCCGCGGTGATCACGCCCTCGCGTCCGCACTCGCCGATGTAGTGGATGCCGACGTCGAACTCGTACTCGCGGCCCTGGTGCTTGCGCCGAAAGACCTGGGAGTTGCCCCCCGCCACGTAGTGGCCTTCGAGCACCAGGGTGCGGCGGCCGGCCGCGCACAGATAGGCCGCGGTGCAGAGCCCACCGAGCCCCGAGCCCACGACGATCGCATCCCAGCGCTCCCGCCCGTCTGCCGCCTCTGCCATGTCCCGCCCTCCCGGATCGATCCCCGCACACGAGTCGCCGCATCGCGCGCCAACCGTCGGCGCCGACGCCCCTCGGTCCGCTGATCCCACTCGGAGGTGCACGGCCCGTGCCGCGCCTCCCCCTGAATGACGTGCGCTGCCACTCACTCGCTGGGGCGTGGCGACCCGCTCGGGCCTCCCCTGGGGCCTTTTGCCGCGATTCGGGCAGCGAGCGCCGCACACTCGTCCTCCCGCCCGCGCACCACGCGTCGTCCGGCCAGCGCTCCGCGCCGCTCGGTCACGACGGTGCACTGCCCCTCCCGGCCGTCGTGCTCGTAGTAGACGACGACCCAGTCCCCGGTCGCTCCGAGCTCGTGGGCCCGGGCGGTGTTGGAGAAGAGCGCCGTCAGCTGCCAGGCATCGCGGGTGGTGTGGAGGACCGGCAGCCAGGCCGTCCGCTGCGGATTGAAGCGGCGCGGCGCAATCTGCGGCAGCTCCTCGCGGGACGCCCGACGGCGATACTCGGCATCGACATCGAGCAGCGTCGCGACGTCCGGCGCCGTCGCCGCCGCCCCGGCGGGTGACGACGCCGGCTCTGGCCGCTGCCAGCGCAGGGCCCGCAGGCGCGACGAACGGCGCAACACGCTGGCCAGCACCTCGCGCACCGCCCGGACGCGCCTCGGCCCGAATCCCCGCACGGCCTCGAGCCGCCCGTCATGGGCCGCCTGCTCCAGCTCCTCGAGGGTCTCGACGCCCAGCTCGCGGTGGATGCGCGCGGCGAGCTCGGCGCCGATCCCCGGCACGGTGGCCAGACGCTGCTCGACCGGGATCTCGCCCTCCAGGCGGTCCAGGAGCGAGAGACGTCCGCTGGCCGCCACCTCGGCCACGTGGGAGGCCAGGGTCCGCCCGATGGCGGGCAGCGCGATCAACGCCTCGCGTCCCCCCTCGTCGAGCACGTCCACCAGCGGCCGCTCCATCGCCCGCGCCGTCGCCGCCCCCTCGCGATAGGCGCGCACGCGAAACGCGTTGGCCTGCTGGGCCTCCAGCAGATCGGCGACCCGCTCGAAGAGCTCGGCGATGCGTTCGTTGCCCACGCGGCGCGATCGACGCGATGCGCGGGCCGCGCTCACGAGACCTCCTCGACCTCGAGCGAGCTCCACTGGGCGCCGATGCTCGTCCCCGCCTTCCCCCGCACGATCTCCGACGCCTCTTCGAGCTCGCCGATGGCTGCGACCGCGCCGGGACGGCGCGCGAAGCGATGCGCGGCCTCGATCTTCGGAGCCATCGTGCCGGGCTCGAAGCTGAAGTCGCGCAGCTGGCGCGGCGGAATCCGGCGGATCAGCCGCTTCCGCTCCGGCCACTCGGCGTAGACCCCGGGCACGTCGGTCAGGAGGAGCAGCAGGTCCGCATCCAGGTCCGCCGCCAGCCGCGCCGCCGAGAGGTCCTTGTCGATCACCGCCTCGACGCCGTGGAGGAAGCCGTGATCGCCCCGCGCCACCGGGATCCCTCCGCCGCCGCTGCAGACGACGATCACGCCGAGCCGGACCAGCAGCGCGATGGTGCGCTCCTCGATGATCCGCACCGGCTCCGGCGACGCGACCACGCGCCGCATCCCGTCGCCGGTGCTCACCATGCGCCAGCCCCGCTCCTCGATCATCCGCTGCGCGGCGGCCTCGGCGTAGACGCGCCCGATCGGCTTCGTCGGCTCGGCGAAGGCGGGGTCGTCGGGCTTCACCTCCACCTGGGTGAGCAGCGCGGCCACGTCGCGGTCGGGCAGGAGGTTGACGAGCTCCTGGTCGATCCAGTAGCCGATCATGCCCTCGCTCTCGGCTCCCGCCACGTCGAGGGGGAGCCCCTCGACGGCCGCCGCCAGCATGCCCACCTGGGGCCCGTTGCCGTGGGTGACCACGATCGAATGTTCTCCCGCCAGGTCCGCCAGCGCCTGGGCCGCGACGCGCACCCGCGCCACCTGGTGCTCCGGGTCCAGCGGGTCGCCACGACGCGCGATCGCGTTCCCTCCCAGCGCCACGACGATACGCATTCATCTCCCCTTTTCGCGGGCCAGGAAGGCGTCGATGCGCGCTCCCAGCCCCGGCTCGTCCACGTCCTCGTACTGGTAGCGGACCCGCACCACGGGCTTCGCCAGGCCCAGCTCCCGGGTCAGGTCGCTCGGCGTACCGGAGACGACGCAGTCGGCATCGCTGGCCTCGATGGTCTCACGCAGCGCCTCGCGCTGACGCTCGTCGTAGCCCACCGCCGGCAGGACCGGGCCCAGGTGCGGGTGGCGCGCGAAGAGCGCGCGGATCACCGGGTGGGCACTGGCTCGGGGGTCGACGATCTCCGCCGCGCCGGCCGCCACCGCAGCCACGTAGCCGGCGCCGTAGCGCATGCCGCCGTGGGTGAGCGTAGGGCCGTCGTCGACCACCAGGACCCGTGCGCCCCGCACCCGCTCGGGCGCGTCCAGCACGACCGGCGAGTCCGCCCGGAGGATCTGCGCCGTGGGATTCACGGCACGCGCCGCCTCGATCGCGCGCCGGACGTCCGCCTCGGCGGCGGCCCGGACCTTGTTCACCACGATCACGTCCGCCATCCGCGCGACCGTCTCTCCGGGATGGTGCGTCGCCACCTGATCGGGCCGCAGGGCGTCCACGATCACGATGTGGAGCCCGGGCGCGACGAAGGGCCAGTCGTTGTTGCCGCCGTCCCAGACGACGACGTCGCACTCGGCCTCGGCCCGCTCGAGGATCGCGGCGTAGTCCACGCCCGCGAAGATCACGCCTCCCGCGTCCACGTAGGGCTCGTACTCCTCGCGCTCCTCGATCGTGCACTCCCCGACGTCGAGATCGCGGCGAGAGGCGAAGCGCTGCACGCTCTGCTTCGCCAGATGTCCGTAGGGCATGGGGTGACGCAGGACGCCGGGGCGCATCCCGCGACTCTTCAGGCGTCGGGCGATCCAGCGCGCGGTCTGGGACTTCCCGCAGCCGGTCCGCACCGCGGACACCGCGATCACGGGACGGCGAGCGCGCAGCATCGTGCGATCGGGCCCGAGCAGGCGGAAGTCCAACCCACAGGCCAGCACCCGCGATGCGAGGTGCATCACCTCCGCGTGAGCGAGGTCGCTGTAGGCGAAGACCACCTCATCCACGGCCTCGCGCTCGCACAGCTCCTCGAGCCGGGACTCCTCGACGATGGGGATCCCGTCCGGGTGGTGGGGCCCCGAGAGCACCTCCGGATAGCGCCGACCTTCGATTCCGGGAATCTGGGTGGCCGTGAATGCGACGACCTCCACGCCCGGGTCGTCGCGGAAGACCGTGTTGAAATCGTGGAAGTCCCGACCGGCCGCTCCCAGGATGATCACGCGACGGCGGGCTTCCGGCATGGCATCAGCCCTTCGAGAGCAACGCGAGGAAATCGCCCTCGGTGAGGATCCCGACCAGGGTGTCTCCGTCCATCACCGGCAGGCAGCCCAGCTTCCGTTCCCTCATCCGCTCTGCGGCGTCGGAGAGCGACGCATCCGGCGCGATGGTCACGACCTGGGTCTGCATCACCTCCTTCACCACGCAGGCGGCGAGCGCCTTGCGATGGGCGTCGCGCCCCTGGCCGAGAGACCAGGCGAGGGCGTTGAAGAAGATGTCGCGCTGGCTCAGCACGCCCGCCAGCCGGCCGTCCTCGTCGAGCACGACGGCGTGACGCATTCGCCCCAGGCGCATCAGCTCCTCGGCCACCGCCAGCTTGTCGTTGCGATCGAGAGTCCGCACCTCGCGGGTCATCAGGTCCTGGACCTTCAGATCCGAGTCGAGGTGGGGCTTCGGAACGGCGGCCTCCGCACGGGCCTCCGATTCCACGGGCGCGGGCGGCTCGGAGCCCTCGAGGAGGGCACGGGCCTCCTCCAACGTCCGGTCGAGCTCCCCTCGCAGCCGTTCGACCTCCCGCTCGAGCTCCGCGAGATCCGTGCAGTCGCGCGTGATGGTCGGCGCGGCGCCATCGGACGTGTAGCCCCGCGCGAACGCCACGCACACGCGCAACAGGCGGTCGCTCGAGCTCCCACCGCCTTCGACATCGAGCTCGAGGTTGCGCTCCTCCGCCACGATCGTTCCTCCATGCAGAATCGGGGCGAGGACCCTCGCCCCCCGCCGCGCCGTTCCGCGCCCTGCCCCGCATTCGATGCGAACTCGGTGCCAGCCCGGATCGCGGCCCACGCCCTCCCGCACCCGGGGCAGGACGGTCGCAGCGAGGCACGATACCTCAGGAGTGTCCCTGGATGGCACATCCCGAGGTCCCGGCGCGAGGAGAATCGGGCGTGTCGAGGCGACCGACCCGCCGCCCGGGCGCTCGGTCCCGGCCGCCGCTCAGCGCCGACGACGCCGGAGCATCACGCCACCCAGGGCCAGCAGAAGCGCGGCCAGCGGGACCTCCCCCCACGCGCCCAGAGCTGGGACCGCCACGTTCGGCGTGCTCACCGGATCGAGCGGATCACTCCCCCCGGCCAGCTCGGCACCATCGGTGAATCCGTCCCCGTCGCTATCCACCGAGAGGGGGTCGGTGCCGAGGCCCTGCTCCGTCAGGTTGTCGAGCCCGTCCAGGTCCGCGTCCTCGAGTCCATCGGGCACACCGTCGCCATCGGAGTCCGCCAGGTGGGGATCGGCCACCACCCTCTGGGGATACCAGGCGATCTCGTCGTCGAAGCCGGAGACCGCGACCACGTCCAGGGCCCCGTCGCCATTCAGGTCGGCCGGAACGACCCACGCGGCGCCGTCCGCGAGCATCGAGATCACGCGCTGCCCCCCGAAGTCGCCGGCCCCGTCCTCGTTCTCGTACCAGGCGACCTCGTCGTCGAGCTCCGAGACGGAGAGCACGTCCACGTCGCCATCGCCATCCATGTCCGCCGCCGAGGCGGACCAGGCCTCGTCGGCGTCGAGGGAGATGATCTGCTGGTCTCCGAACGTCCCCGTGCCGTCCAGGTTCTCGTACCACGCCACCTTGTCGTCGAAGACCGACGCCGAGACCACGTCCAGGTCGCCGTCACCGTCCAGGTCCGCCGCATAGACCGCCGCCGCCGCCTGCGCCAACGAGGAGATCGGGCGCTGGGGCCCGAAGCCCCCGGCCCCGTCCGTGTTCTCGTACCAGGCGATCCGATTGGTGCGCCACGAGGCGGTCAGCACATCCGGGTCCCCGTCGCCATCGAGATCCGCCGCGCCGACGGCGCGGGCTCCGTCGCCGAGGACGGCGATCACCCGCTCGCCCCAGTACGTCCCTCCGCCGTCGAGGTTCTCGTACCAGGCGACCTTCCCGTCGTGCACCGAGGCGGAGAGGGCGTCGGTGTCGCCGTCGCCGTCCAGATCGCTCCCGGCGACCGCCGAGGCGCCGTCGGCCTGCAGCGAGATCACCCGCTCTCCGGCGAAGGTGCCCGCGCCGTCCAGATTCTCGTACCAGGCGATCTTGTCATCGAGCTCCGAAGCGGAGAGCACGTCCACGTCGCCATCGCCATCCACGTCGGCCGCGAAGACCGACACGGCCTCGTCGGCGAAGGCCGAGATGATCCTCTGGGGCCCGAAGCCGCCCTGCCCGTCCTGGTTCTCGTACCAGGCAATCTCGTCGTCGATGGCGGACGCCGTCACCACGTCCACGTCCCCATCCCCGTCCAGGTCCGCGGCGGCCACCGAGCGCGCGCCGTTGCCCAGATTCGAGATCACCCGCTGGGCGGCGAAGTGCCCCCCGCCCAGCTCGGATCCGTCGAGGAGCCCGTCACCGTCGGCGTCCGCCAGCTCGGGATCGGTCCCCGCGCCGGCCTCGGCCGCGTTCGACAGCCCGTCCGCGTCCGCATCGTCCGACCCGTCGGCCAGGCCGTTGCCATTCTCGTCGTCGTCCAGCGGGTCGTAGCCGTTCGCCAGCTCGAAGCCGTCGGCCATGCCGTCGCCATCGCTGTCGGACCTCATCGGATCGGTCCCGTGGTCCTCCAGCTCGGCGCGATCGGAGAGACCATCCGCGTCCGAGTCGAAGCCCAGGGGGTTCGTGCCGGCGGACTGCTCCTCCAGATTGGTGAGCCCATCGCCGTCCGGGTCCTGCCCCTGCTCCCCTCCGCCGGCCGGATCGAAGCCGTAGAGCCCCTCGAAGCCATCGAGCAGGCCGTCGCCGTCGGAGTCCGGATCGTCGACGTCGGTCCCTGCCGCCACCTCGGCGCCGTCGGCCAGGCCGTCGCCGTCGCTGTCCACGTTTGCCGGGTCCGAGCCGTGAACGCTCACCTCGGCGCCGTCGAGCAGTCCGTCGCCGTCGCTGTCCGCCACGAAGGGGTGGGAGCCCGCGGCCTGCTCGCCCAGGTGGTCGAGGCCGTCGAGGTCGGGGTCCTCTTCGCCATCCGGAACCAGGTTCCCCTCCTGGTCGCTGTCGAGCGGGGCGAGACCGTAGGTGACCTCGAAGCCGTCCAGCAGGCCGTCGCCGTCGGTGTCGGGGTTCAGGGGGTCCGACTCGTTCCGCTGCTCGTACCAGACGATCTCGTCGCTGTCCTGGAGCACCGCGACCAGATCGAGGATCCCGTCGCGATCCAGATCCTCCACCACGGCGATGGGGGTCCCGTCCAGCAGGTCGGTGACCTTCCGTTTGGCCGCGAAATCACCGGCACCGTCGAGATTGTCGAACCAGACGATCTCGTCGTCGACGTTCGCGGTGGCGAGCACGTCCAGATCGCCGTCCCCGTCCACGTCTCCCGTGAAGACCGAGGAGGCCCCGTCGACGGTCGCCGCGATCACACGCTTGGGGCCGAAGATCCCCGCGCCTTCGTTCTCGAACCAGAGCACCGCGTCGTCGAGGCGAGCGGCCGCGAGCGCGTCGAGGTCGCCGTCTCCGTCCAGGTCTCCGGCGAAGACGGAGCTGGCCTCGCGCGCCGAGAGGGTGAGCACGTGCTGGGGTCCGAAGCTGCCAGCGCCGTCGAGATTCTCGTACCAGGCCACCTTGTCGTCGACGGAGGACGCGGAGAGCACGTCCAGATCGCCGTCGCCGTCGAGGTCCGCGGCGAAGACGTCGATCGGCCCATCCACCTGGGTCGAGACCACCTGCGCCGCGGCGAAACTTCCTTTCCCGTCCGTGTTCTCGTACCAGAGGAGCTGATCGCCGCCCCAGTCCACGGCCAGGACGTCCGGGTCGTCGTCGCCATCCAGATCGGCTGCGACGAAGGAGAGGACGCCCGCAGCGGAGCTGGAGATCGGCTTCTCCCCGGAGAAGCTGCCGGCACCGTCGGTGTTCTCGTACCAGGTGAGCTTCGAGTCGAAGAGGGACGCGGCGAGCGCGTCGAGGTCGCCGTCGCCATCCACATCGGCCGCCACGACGTCCCAGGCTCCCAGCGCCGACGTCGAGAGTGCGTCCCCGGGTCCGAACGAGCCATCGCCGTCGAGGTGCTCGTACCAGGCGATCGTGTTGGCCCCGATCAACGCGGCAAGCACGTCCGCGTCGCCGTCGGCGTCGAAGTCCGCGGTCACGAGCGAGCGGGCTCCGGCGGCTCCGGCCGCGACCTCCTGCTTCTTGTGGAAGTTGCCGGTGCCCAGCTCGCGGCCATCGCTCAGGCCATCGTCGTCGCTGTCCGGATCGCCGGGATCGGTGCCCGCCAGCAGCTCGACGGCGCTGGTCAGGCCGTCGCCATCCGGATCGAGCGTGCCCGGCGCCGCAACCGCCGGGTCCGAGCCCCCGAGCAGCTCGTCGGCGTCCGACAGCCCGTCGAGATCCGAATCGCCGTCGCCGCTGCTGGCAAAGAAGCGGTCGAAGTCGGCGGAAGGCTTGTCGCTGTGGTCCTGGCCCAGGACGAGCAGTGCAGCCCCGAGGTTCGTCCAGTTCGTGGTCGCGCCGCCGGAGACGCTGGCCACAAGGGCGCCGCTCGAGAGCTCGGTAACGCGGCCCTCGAGACGACTGCCCTGACGCACCAGGGCGAGGACGTGGGGCTCCGCGTCGTCCAGCGTGGCGGCGACGCTTGCGAGGATCGTCGTCGCATCGTCGGCGAACCGCAGCAGCGCCACGGTATTCGTTTCGGGCGTGTGCACGAGCGCGTAGCCGTCGGTCGTTCCGGGTGCGACCTCACGCAACGCGCCCACGCCATGCGAGGCGACGCCGTTCGCACGAGTCCAGTCCAGATACTCGACGCGGATCGCGAAGTCCGTCGTGCTCCAACGCGCATCGTGGCTGAACGCGCGAGCGGGCCCGGCCGCGCCACCCGACGACCCCGCATCCGCTTCGATGCGATAGGCGTAGTCGCCGCCTACCCGGCTTGGAAAGCTCCAGGCTGCGAAGGGACCCGAGCCAGTCGCGATCGCGACGGGATCGACGCGCGTGAAGGTGTCGAGGTCGTCCTGATCGTCGAAGTCCTCGAGCCCCGCCGCCGGAACGGCGAGCGCGAACGGAAGCAGCACGACGGCAAGAGCGTGCACGGCTGCGCTCGAGGCACGAAGCCTCGGTGACTCTGTTCTCGCTCCCACCACGATCTACCGGTCCTTCGATCTCGGCGCTTCGAGATCCAGCTACAGCTGCAGGCGCATGTGCGGGCAAGCGTCACCCTAAACCCGCGAACTCCGGCGGCATTCTCGCACGGGTGGGGTGGAGTGGTCACGCGGATTTTTCCACCCACGGGGACGCTCTGCGAGAGCGCCGGGGCACGGAGGCGCGCCGGGCGTGAAGGCGAGCTCTCCGCGGCGGACCCGGGCCGCGCAGAGGACCAGCTCTACCCCGCAGGGCAGGCCGTAGGGCAGGTCCGTCCCGGGCGGCGGCGGATCGTGACCCCGCTCCCGGGCTCGGAGTCGTCGGGGCCTAGTCCTCCGACAGCGAGATCGCCTGGCGCGGACAGAGGCGGACCGCCTCCTCGACCTTCGCGCGCAGATTCTCGGGCGGGCTCTCGACGAGGACCGTCAGCGTGTCGTCTTCCTCGACCCGGAAGCACTCGGGACAGGTGTCCATGCACACGGCGTTGGCTTCACAAAGGTCGTAGTCGATGACGATCTTCATCGCGAGCTCCCTCTCCTCCCGGCCTCATGCCAGGCGGGATTCAAACACGTCCCTCGGGGCACGGCAAGCCGCCGGGCGCCGCCCGGACCAGCCTCAGCTCCCGGACTGGCACGGGTCCAGCCCCCCGAGCATCAGCTCGGCCGCCGAGCGGGTGTGCTCGACGATCTCCTGCTGCTCGTGCAGACCGCTGGCCCAGCCGGTGAGCGAGGCGAACCACACCAGCAGCAGGGAGTGCACGAGGCGGCGCTCGGCGGCGTTGGGCGCCCCGCCGCCGTCTCCCGCCCGCTCACCCCGGAGCGCCGCAGTGATCAGCAGCTCCATGCGAGAGTGGAACGAGGCGACCTTGAGCGTCAGCTCCGGCGCCCCGGAGCCGATCGAGCGCACCAGGGCCCGCGCCAGGTTCGGGCGTCCACACAGCGACTCGGTGTAGGCCTGGAAGAATCCGGTGACGCGGGCCAGCGGGGAGGACTCGGGAGGCGGCGCCTCCTGCAGTCTTCGCTCCTGGGCCGCCAGCTGCAGCTCGAGGGCGGCGAGCAGCAGGTCCTCCTTGCTGCGAAATCGCCGGTAGAGCGTGCCCAGCGCCACCTTCGCGTGGGCCGCCACGTCGCGGAGGCGGACCGCCTCGAAGCCTCCCTGCTCCGCCAGCTCGATCGCCGCGTCCACGATGCGGCGAGAGCGTTCCTCCATGGCCCCGATTGAAACACGTTGCAGCGGGCCGGTCCAGACGAGGATCGCAGCGGGGGGAGGCTCGCCTCCGATCGGCTGCCCGTCGCATGCCATTGGAATGCACGACACTTCCCTGTGACGGACCGGCGCGGCACAGGACTACCCACAGTGGGAAATTCACTACCCACGACGCAGACTTGCATCGCTGTGACGGCATCTCCGCACGCGGCTCGGGGCGCTTCGCGGCACGCGGATTGCAGTGGCACTGGACGTCCGGATGGAGGGTCCGGCACGAGCGGAGGACTGCCCTCGTGAGGACCCGAATCCACTGGCTGCTGCTTCCCCTGCTTCTGGCCGGAACATCCATCGCTCAGGCCGAGGAGCCGCTTCCCCATGACCCCGAGGCGAAGCGACGGACGGTGCTGGTCGGCGGCAAGGTCCGACCGGGTCGTGAGGAGCCGGACCCGGACATGGACGAAACGTCGAACCGGCCCGCCTGGACCCAGCAGCTTCGCATCGCCAAGAAGCACGGCTTCGAGTTGCGCCAGCCGGTCCGCCTGGGTGAGCACGACATCACGCTCGGCCTCAAGGGTCCGGTGATGAAGCGCAAGCGACTCGGCCTCACCTTCGAAGTCCGGTTCTAGGCCCGCGGTCGATGGACCTGCAGAGCCCTCGACCCGAGACCCGCCCCCTCGCGCCCACCCCCCATCTCTCGGGCCGGAAGACTTGCACATCCGCATCGCCACGCTGAATGCCTGGGGCCTCCCCGAGCCCCTCTCCGACGACCCGGCGGCGCGCATGCATGCGATCGGCGAGCGGCTCCCGGCGCTCCGCCTCGACGCGATCGCCTTCCAGGAGGTCTGGACGGCCGGCGGCCGGGAGCAGCTGCGACGCGCGGGAAAGAAGTGCGGTCTCGAGCACGTCTGGGGACCCCACACGCTCTTCGGCGGCAGCGGGCTGCTGCTCCTCTCGCGCTGGCCGATCCTGGTCTCGAAGCTGACCGACTACGCGCTCCGAGGACATCCGGAGCAGCTCACCCACGGCGACTACTACGGCCGGAAGGGCTATGTCCGCCTGCGCCTCGCCACGCCCGCAGGCCCCGTGTCCCTGATCGATACGCATCTCCACGCGCGCTACGCCGCCGACGTCGGCCACGAGTACGTTCCCCAACGGGTGGGCCAGATCGTGCAGCTCGCCCTGGGCGCGCACGGGGTCGCGGATCCGCTCGTCGCCGTCGGCGACTTCAACTTCACGGATCGGCACGTGGAGCATCGCCTGCTGACCGACCTCACCGGTCTGCGCGACGTGGCGAGGGAGCTCGACACCCCGGAGCCCACCGTGCTCCGCGCGAATCCGCTGCGCCGAAGCCGCAAGCCAGACCGCCGGGTCGACTACGTATTCGCCCGCGACGGCTCCCGCACGCGCGCCGTGCCCCGGTCCATCGAGCGCATCTTCGACGATCGACCACCGAAGGGCAGCGGGATCCTGGCCTACTCCAACCACGCGGGCCTGTTGGCAGAGATCGAGATCAGCCCCGTCGCGCAGACGCTTCCGCGCTGGCAGCCCCGCGACGAGTCGATCGCCCTGGCGCGACGCCTGCTGGCCAGCGGCCGTGAGGCGGCCGACGATCGCCGTCTCGACGGGCGCGTCGTCGCGGGCGCCGGGCTCGGCTTTGCAGCGCTGGCGGCGGTGGGTCGGCGCTCGATCCCCACCAGTCGACGCCGCTTCCTGAGGACCGGCTTGAGCGGCCTCGCCCTGCTGGCACTGACCCCCTCCATCGCGGGCTCCGCGCTCTCCGAGGTCCTCGCACCGAACGAGATCCGGGCCTACGAGGATCTCTCCCTCGCACTCGACCGGCTCCGGAGCGACGGCACCCCGGCCTGAGGCAGGCCCGGTCCTCCATCAGGCCGCCGGGTTCGCGAAGACCTCGCCGTCGAGCTGCCCCTCGCTGCGGGCCACCACGCAGCTCACGGCCGCATCCCCCGAGATGTTGACGGCGGTGCGGACCATGTCGAGCAACCGATCCACCCCGATGATGATGCCGATGCCTTCGACCGGCAGGTTCACCTGACGCAGCACCATCGCGAGCATGATGAGACCCACCCCCGGCACACCGGCCGTTCCGATCGACGCCAGCGTCGCCGTCAGGACGACCATCAGGAAGCCGGTCATGCCGATCTCGATTCCGTAGGCCTGCGCGATGAAGACGGTGGCAACCCCCTGCATGATCGCCGTGCCGTCCATGTTGATCGTGGCGCCGAGCGGCACGGTGAACGATGCGATGGAGTTGTCGACGCCCAGACGCTGCTCGACGGTGCGCAGGGTGACCGGCAGCGTGGCGCCGCTGCTCGCCGTGCTGAAGGCCAGCACCAGCGGGTCCCGCATCTTGCGGTAGAAGCGCACCGGATCCAGTCGCCCCAGGGATCGCAGCAGGACGGAGTAGGTGAAGAGCGCGTGCACGACCAGCACGAAGAGCACCAGCACGAAGTAGCGGGCGAGGGGAGCGATCGCCGCGAAGCCCTGGGCGGCGAAGACCTTCGCGATCAGGCAGAAGACGCCGTAGGGCGCGAAGACCATGAGGATCATCACGAGCCGCATGATCACGTCGTTCAGGTCGCGGAAGATGCCGAGCACCCGCTCTCCGGCCCGGCCGGCGGTGGCGATCGCCAGGCCGAAGAACCCGGCGAAGACGATGATCTGGAGCATATTGCCGTCGGCCATGGCCCGGATCGGGTTGGTGGGGAAGAGGCCGACGATCGTCTCGGTGAGGCTGGGCGGCTCGACGGCCTCGTAGTCGAGGTTCGTCGTCAGGGCGAACCCTTCTCCGGGTTCCACGATGACGGCCGCCGCCAGCGCCAGGGTGATGGCGATGGCCGTGGTGGCCAGGTAGAGCAGGAGCGTCTTGCCCCCGACCCGGCCGAGCTTCGCGATGTCGTTGATCGATGCGGTCCCGCAGACCAGCGAGACGAAGACGAGGGGCACGACCAGTAGCTTCAGCGTGGCCAGGAAGATCTCGCCGCCGGCGTAGAGCACGCCCCCGACGATCCACTCCTGGGCCGTCCCGGAGATTCCCAAGAAGTTGAGCGCGAGCCCGAACACCAGCCCGGCGCCCATCCCGGTGAGGATACGGGCCGTGAGGCTCGATCCTGCATTCGCTTCCGCCACCGGTCCCCCCCTCGGCTCACCATAGCGCGCCGGAGGGCAACGGCGTTCGCGCCGAGCGCTCCGGTGCACCTGGCGGCCGCGCTACGCTCACGTCTCGTGAACTCCCTCGCCAAGCACCTGATCTCCGAGATCCAGAGCGGTGGCGTCGAGCCTCAGTCCCTTGCGATCACCGGGATCGACGACCCGGCCGGCACCCTGCGGGCGTTCTCGGACGCCGCCAGCGATCCGGACCTCGCTCCGGCACTCGAGCACTGGATCCCCGCGCTCCTCACCTCGGCACAGCCCCTCCAGGGCACGCGGGCGCTGCAGCGCCTCGCCACGCTGCTGCGTGAAGCGGGCACGCCGATCGACCTCGCCCGCGCGCCGATCGTCCCCGCCCTCCTCGGCGCCAGTGCCGTGCTCGCCCGTCGTCTCCTCGCCCACCCCGACTGGATCGAGGACGTCGCGGAGCCGCTGCCGGCGGCACCGGCCACCGCGCCGATTCCGGCGGACCCGGCCGAGATCCGGCGGCAGAAGTACCGGGGCCTGCTGCGGATCGCAGCACGGGACCTCGCGAGCCGGCCCTTCGTCGAGTCCCTGAGCGAGCTCTCCATCCTGGCCGACCGCTGCCTGGTCGCGGGGCTCGAGTGTGCCCAGGAGGAGGTCGGGGGCAAGCCGCCGGCGCTGCTGGCGCTAGGCAAGCTCGGAGGGCGCGAGCTGAACTTCTCCTCCGACGTGGACCTGGTCTTCGTCTACTCGCTCGCGGAGGTCGACGACCCCGGATCCGAGGCGCAACGGATCGCGCGGCTCGTGCAGCGGCTGAAGACGACCCTCGAACAGCCCAGCGAGGAGGGGTTCGGCTACCGCGTGGACCTCGACCTGCGTCCCGAGGGACGCGCGGGCGTGGTCGCCAACCCGATCGAGGCGGCTCTCGGCTACTACGAGAGCTTCGGCGCCGAGTGGGAGCGTCAGGCCCTGATTCGTCTGCGTCCGATCGCCGGCGACCTGCCGGTCGGCGAGGCCCTCGTGCGCGGTCTGCGCCCCTTCGTCTTCCGCAAGCTCATCGGCCCGGACGTGATGAGCGACGTCCGGGACATGAAGCATCGCATCGAGACCGAGCGGCGCGATGCCGGTCGCGACATCGATGCCTGCGTGAAGGAGGGCCCCGGCGGGATCCGCGACGTCGAGTTCCTGGTCCAGGCTTTTCAGCTGCTCCACGGGGGGCACCATCCGGAGCTGCGCACCGGCAACGTGATCGAGGCGCTCACGCTGCTCGCCGAGCTCTCGCTCCTACCCGAGTTCGTGGCCGACGCACTGCGCGAGGCCTACCTCTGGCTGCGGCGAGCCGAGCACGCGCTCCAGCTCGCCGAGGAGCAGCAGACGTCCCGCATCCCGCGCGATGCGGCGGGTCAGCTCGGACTCGCTCGCCGCATGGGCTACGCCGACGAGCATGGCGACGTCGCCCGGGCCTCGTTCAACGACGACTGGATCGCAGTCCGGGCCGAGGTCCGCGCGCACTTCGACGCGCTCGTCCTGGGAGAGACGCAGTGACGGACCTCGCGGGTCGGCTCGAGCGCGCCCTCGCCGACACCCCGCTGGCGCAGCGCCTCGGTGTGCCGGCGAGCGACTTCGCCACGCGCCGCGCCGGGGACGAGGCCCTCGACGGCCTCGACGAGCCGGCCCTTCGCGCCATCGCCCGGGTCGTCGCATCCCAGCCGGAGACGGCCGGCTTCCTGAGCCATCGATCCGGGTTCCTCGGGCGGCCCGCTGGTCAATCTCAACGGCGAGATCATCGGCATCAATTCCATTGGCATCGGAAGCGACATTCCAAAGGATATTCTAATCACCATCGCTGACGGCGATACTGACGGCTGTACTGAGGAAGATGTTGAAGATGA
>Ga0209536_100008484_pt1 | contig 15407 bp, 18 predicted proteins | sample DeeMarSeWOR28_12_FD_187461 | JGI IMG/M metagenome (GOLD analysis project Ga0209536, IMG submission 187461) | Marine sediment microbial communities from White Oak River estuary, North Carolina - WOR-2-8_12 (SPAdes) (version 2) | ecosystem: Environmental > Aquatic > Marine > Intertidal zone >...
CTGGTAGCGCGCCTGCTTTGGGAGCAGGAAGTCGGAGGTTCAAATCCTCTCGCCCCGACCAATAATTTCAAGCACTTAGAAGGTTTTCTTAAGTGCTTTTTTTATGGAATTTGGCTTCCAGGTACCTTATAGGTACCCCACTCAAGGGTTTTTAGGTTGCAGCGCCGTTCTCGTAATATTCTGAGAGCTGTTTTTGCAGGTTGCGTTTATGCAGGCCTGAAAGGTGGGAATACCTGTCAGTCATGGCAATATCCGAATGCCCTATCATTTCTTTGGCATCTTTCAGGTCACCGCCAGCCATGAGCAGGTTTGAACAGAAGGTATGTCTAAGGTCGTGGAAATGAAAGCCTGAGATTCCAGCAACTTTCAGCGCAGTCCACCAAGCTTTGTTGAAACACTTGATTGGAGTTCCATCAATCCTACAGAATACATTGTCGGATTTTACAACGCTGAACTTTATTCTGTGCCTCTTGTATTCAAGATGAGATTTCCAATCCATTAGTGCCTGTCTAGTCCTTGGCATTATACACTCGGTTCTTTCCTTTTCATTCTTGGTGCGAAAGAACCTAATCAATCCGTCAGGACCATTATCGTACTGGATGTCCCGCCACTCTAAAGAAAGGATCTCTTGTTTTGAAGCACCGTGTTCAGCCCCAAGATAGATGATAGCTGGCATATAGAATTTAGCCCTGGTGCTACCAGTAGCATTCACAAGATTTTCCAACTCATGCGGATACAAGAAGTTGTTTCGTTCGACCTCTTTTAAGCCTTTGATTTCAATTGACACATCCTCAAGGATTGCATTCACTCTTAGGCCTAGTTTGAACACTTTTTTGATGGTTGAGAGGTGTTTATTCGCATTCACATTGCTGGATGATTCTGCAATGCCATATACAAACGCTTCAACCTCATCCTTATTGATCTCGCAAAGGAGCCTGTTTCCAAAAGAATCACAGACTTGTTTTAGCCAGATATTATAATCATACATAGTCTTGGTTTTCAGTTCGCCCCTGACATTTTTGGTCTGCCATTCGGACTTGAGTAAAGAGGCAATCTCTTGCAACCTAAAAGGCGTGAACCGTCTTTTCCTTGATCCCGGTTTTTTTCCAGAATCGAGAATAGCTCGAAGGTCATTAGCAGCTGTTTGAGCCTCTTTCATTTTTTCATAGGTTCCATAATGCTTAGAGGTTCTTGTGATGGGGTTTTTGTAGCGAACTGCATACTTGATCCCTGACTTTCGTTTACGTTTTTGGATTATGACAGTTGCCATTGTGCTTTCTCCTTTCCAAAAACGTATTCATCAGCCACCCGATTTTCAAAGAACGTCCAGACATCAGGTTCTTTAAACAGCCTGCGATTGCCGATCAAATAGCTTTTAAGCTCACCTGTTATAGCATACCTGGATACGGTGGTCCGGTGAACTCGCAATAGACCGGCAACCTCTTGGATTGTCAGAATTCTGATGTTCTCGGAATTTCTTCGCATATTATCAACATCCCAAACATTGTCAACATTCACTGTTTTCAGATAGTTATTAATTTTTCTCACTTTTTATTTGTAATTTCTATTATAGTCGGGGGTTATTAGTTTAAACAGACTAAATCATAATCTATTGATTTCATATTTGTTTTAATGCGTTCATTGTCGATTTTAATGGTCATTTGATTGGACTATTCACTGGACTATGACCAATCTATAAAGATTCCCTTAAGAAAACATGTTTTTTAATTTTTCCCAGCACCACTGGAGAACGGCCAGGCCCATCTTTTTGGTAGTTCGAATCATTAAGTAAACAAACTTCCTCACTGGTCCAGGTATTTGTGACAAAGCCAGGTGCAGTCCCATGAGGAGTATGGCGATAGCAATCACATAGGTTATTATCTCATCGGTTAAACGAAATCGAGGGGGGTTAAACGATATGATCAGTAGAATAAAAAAAAACAGAATGCCGATGCGTATTAGCCATATCCAAAGCGGAACAGGACCAGCGGTTTCAGTCAGATCAGCCGAACCACAGGAACCACAATACTGAGCATCAGGCGGATTTTCATGACCGCGCGGGCAAAGCCTGACGTGCCAGGTATGGCCACAGTAATAACAAAGCTGGGGCCGCCCTGAATTTAATCGATGGCAATTTGGACAATATCTCATCGTAAAGTGTCACAGCCTTATCAATGGATAATATTCATTCCTGCCGGCACGTTGCCAGATCTGATCAAAGACCGTATTCGGGGTAACCCGCTCCAGGGTTGTAAACCAAAATTGCTTATCCGTGACGGTTTCCACGGCCTTTTTAAGATTGTATAGCCGCTCACAGGTTTTCGTTATCACCAGGACACTAAAAAATTTTACCCCGAACCTTTGCCGGTAATATCCCGTGACATCAAAATCGATGTATGATTGGACCTTACTGGCAAACCGCCCCAGAGTCATGGTTGATCGATCATGCTCCAGAAAAAAGCTGTAAAGCTTTCCCTGATACCAGAAGCGGAAATATCCATCCGGCCTGAATCGCCTAATCACGTCTTTGCCCAGTCCGGCAGCACGGTATTCCTGTTTACAGTCGTTGTCATTGATCCATCGTTCCAACTCCATTTCTGGTTGATTTTCAAGCCCAAGGCTGAATGCAATCCTTATATCATTAAGCTCCAGAGTGTGACTCAGAAAAAGTTCACTTAATTTCGATGTGGACTTGCATTTCTGTTTGATCAAATTCAGATCAATTCCGAGTTCTTCAGCGACAACCATTACACCCTTTGTCCCGAGATAATAGATAGCTTTGGCACTGCCGCGAATAGTCGGCAAAAAGTATCGAGAGAGATAATGATGGTCATAGAGCTTCCGCAACCGGCTGTTCACTCTTCGGGTACACTTGAAATTAAACAGCTTTTCAATTTGCGTTCGCGTAAGCATCCTGTGCGAATAGACGGCTACCATGATCTCCCGATCTCTTGGTTGCAAAAATATCCGGGCAGGATTTTTCTGCCGTTTCCATCTGGAGGCTCTACCACTCATAACCTTCGTCATATGCCTGTTTCGGTGCATACTGGCCTTTGTGGGGATCGCTCTCTGGACTGAATCTTTCAGGCTTCTCCCCTACTCTGGAAATTGGATGAATCCTGTTTGCTATTTCCTGCTCCACTTCTTTTCTTGGCCTTGCGTGGTAAGACATGGAAAGTTCTTTAAGTGCTGACGCATTCCGGCGAGTGCCTCGAGGCGGAGGCACATATAAAGAGTTCATCACTCGGGCCTGCTCACCCTTTTTTTTGATATAAGCTTCACGTTGATTGAGATTCACCAGTCTTCTCTGGATGATCGGTTTTTCTCTCTGGCCTATCTCAGCGGCTAACGCCGTTGCATCCTGGTTGCTTATCCGGAAAAATACCTGTGTCAGTGTATTTCCTAAAATTGCTGCCCGAAGTTGCCGATCAAGCTGGTCCATATTCTGATGAACCAGGGTTAATCCGAGACCGTATTTTCTGGCTTCTGACAAAATAGTTTCGAAATCTTCGCTCATAAAATTTTGAAATTCATCTACGAACACAAAAAAAGGGAATCGTTTTTCTTCACTTATATCAACACGTGATAAGGCAGACAGCTGAAGCTTGGCGATCAGAAAAGCACCTAAAAGGTGCGCGTTGCTTTTTAGACGGCCTTTGCTCAAATTCACCAACAGCCACTGCCCTTGATCCATAATCTGGCGGAAATTGATCGTACTTTCCTTCTGACCGACCATTATTCGAATGGAAGGATCGGAAAGAAATACTGAGAGCCTGTTAAGAATCGGCTCCCGGTAGGTAGCCTGCATGCGGTCGGAGAGCTGGTTATAGCGATAAAGCCAGTACTCTTTAATCTCGCCTTCCGGAAGATCCGCTACCAGTCGTCCCCGGAACAAGGGGTCAGTTAATATCTTTTTTGTTTCCAATAGGGTGTATCCGTGAAGGGAAAGGGTTACCATGGTATTACGCATGAGTTCTTCCATTCGTGGTCCCCAGTATGCATCAGACCAGAGTTTTTTTAAAATACCCATAAACTCCAGTGCTTGTGAATATGGATTGACACCTATCGCTTCCAATGGGTTAAAGCCCATTGCCCACTCTGTGCAAGCAGGGTCAATTAGTACCAGCCGTTTGCTTATCTTTTCTGACATCTCTGGATCATTACCAGCTGAGCAACAGCCGGCAAGAAAGTCTAAAATGTTTTGGTAGAGATCTCCGTGTGGATCGATAAAACATAAGCCACGGCCTGCAATTATGTCCTGCCTTATTAAAAATTCTAACAATTTCGATTTGCCCGTACCCGTGGCCCCCAAAATGTAAAGATGCCGCAATCGTTCAGAAATCGATAGGTGCATAATTTCTTTTTGTTTTGGTTGATACAGGTGATTGGCCGCACCTATGAGCAATGCATCTTGGATGATCTCCGGCTTTTCACGAGCTCTCATGAGAGATGCTGCTCCTTCGAAAACCTTGATGAAAAGTGACTCAATCGGGTTGCCCATACCAATTCCTTTCCAGTATTGGATCAAACAATTGTTCTGTTTCTTGCGAAACGACACATTCCTTTAATTTCGAATTCTTGGGGAAATGTCATTTTTTCCATCAATCGGTTGAAAACGGCCATAGCCGCCACAATCCGGACACGGAGAGTACTTAGGGGGTCTCTCAGGCTCGATTAATTGCCAAATCGAATCAAAAGTAAAAACACGCTCTATCCCCTGGAAGGTTTTGTCGAAAATTGTCTGGGTTTCCTGATCGATTCCCCATGATGGACTCATTCTCACCTGAACCAGATTACGTGTAAGTATCTTTTCATCTCTAAACCAAAGACCAAACTCACTGCTTGTATCTTCCATATTCAAGATTGCTAAACAGAGCATGCCTATGCAGGCATTCAGGTAATGTGTTTGGATAATATTACTGCCGGCAGATGTTACGTCATTCACATATCCTTGTTCATAGGCGGCATATCGCGATGAGGTTGCACATCGATGGCAAGCTGTAGTTTTCCCTGGAATTGTGAATGTAATTTCAGCACATCGGGCTTTTTCGTAGACAATTGCGAATAGGGCCGGTATCTGCAATTTTAAAGCGACTAAATTTCCCCTTGCCTGGGCGTAAAAGTCATCTGTCATAAATAGCAAAATATCCGCATCAGCCATGAGGTCTTCTATTTCATCCTCGGTCATTTTTAAGAAATCTGCGTTTATCGGTATAAAATCAATCTGCGGATTGATTGATTTCAGCCGATCCCCTAAAGACTGAACCTTCAGTTGCCCTACATCATTTATATTGTATCCCTGGGTGCAAAGATTGGAAGCATCTACTCTATCAAAGTCTATGGCGGTAATTTTCCCGACACTGCACCGGGTTAGATCTTCTATCAGTCCTGAGGCTCCGCCTACACCGACCACCACAACATGAGCAGCGCTCATTTTCTTTAAATTGACCGAACCTTTTAATCTATTTGTGTTCATATTAGCTCCTCTAAGTGTGTGTTGAAGTGTTTTCATTTCGTATTTCAACAGTCCCCTCTTTGTAGTTTTTCACTGAATCCTTCCAGGCAATAAAAGGAAACAATTTGAATGGATGACCATCAAACAAGCTGAAAACAATCGGAACCAGGAATTTATTAAGTCCATTAATATGTTCAAAAATGCGCTTTAGATATCCAAGGTCACCAATTCCGTTTCCCCAATCGCCGCTCAATCTGCAAGCGCCGCGAGGATGTGAGTGGACAAAGCCTATCAATTCATAACGATTCTTATGCCATTCGATTTTTAATAATGGATTTAAATAGTCAACATTCGGATCATAACCGCTGGGGCTAAATGAACCTTCTTTATCAAAGATAAATTTTCGAACCACGTAATCACTTCTGAAGCCAAGTAGAATTCCTCCAGTTTCGGGCTTCATGCTGCCGACGGATGATTTTATCTCTTGAAAAACATCGCTGGTAAAAACCATTCGCAATTTTCTCTCTTTCACAGGTGTGCTATGTCTCTTTTTTTTGGGTTTTACCGAATCCGGTTTTTTCGAAGATTTATTATCTGGCCTACGGCGTTGATTTTTAGCTCTCAATTTTAATGACCAGGTTGATTCTGCCCAACTTTCCGCATGGTGACAGGCCTGGTCCAAGCTGCAAGGACGTTTCAGGGAGTGATGTATAATTTGTTGACGTCTATTCCTTGGTGAGGCTTTCAGGATATATTTTGGAACTTGTATTCTCGTATTAAAATATCTTGGTTTTGATACTATATCGATCTCAAAGCCTTCATCGGTGCGATAGAATTCAAACTTGAAGGATCCATCTCCGTCATTTGTGAGATAGGTATAATAGCTGACACTTCCTAGCTTATTTTCATTTTTCCTAACAGTTTCCATAGTATCCCCCTCTCAATTCTTGGTGTGATTCAATCCGGGATAATATATATTTATGCTGTTATTTTTGGTCTTTGATTTTTGATCTTTTTTTCAATCATTCCTGTTTCAACCAGGTATAGTCTGAGAGATTTTATTTTCTTTCCAATATCTGCCAATTGCTTTTTCAGCTGTTTCTCTTTAACTTCCATTTCGTCATAATGTTTTTTTACGTCTCTATCAAAATCATCCATTATTTCGGCCTCCTTCTAATTTTTCATATTGAAAATCATAAAAGGTATTCAATTTTCCCTACAAGGGCTTTCAACAGTCAATTCCCCTGATTGTTCTTTCTGATTAGAATTACAAGCAACAATGTTACAAACTAATTGTTGTTGAATGGAATGCCGTTATTGATATATCGCCAAGTTTGCTCTGCCCAGGCCATTGCTGTTTTTTTTGCTATAGACAACGATTTTATGGCCGATTCATCACCAACACAGATTCTGTCACCCCCCCGACTTGACGGAATACGGTGGGTCTTGTGCTGATTGCTCGAACGATTACCATAGCTTGGCATTTGGCCGATATCGATTTCAAAATTGGATCCAACATCAACAAATCGAAATTCAAAGTATGCCCTTCCATCCTTAGTTCTGTAAGTGTCATTACAGTACCTTTTTACTTTCCTCCAACCTGCTGGAAGATTGATTTCGCTGTTTGTCATTTCTTTATCCTCTTTTCAGAGTTCAACTCTCCTCATTCTAAAAAGATATCGTTAATCACCAGCAAATGGTCGTCCCGTATTGATATACCGCCAAGTTTGTTCAGACCAAGCTTTCGCAACTCTTTTTGCCTGAGACAAGGTTCTAACGGCAGAATCGTCACCAACACAGATTCTGTCACCTCCCCGGCGTGAAGAAATGCGGTGGGTTTTATGCCTGTTTCGCGAGCGTCTGCCATAGCCCGGTGTCGACAAGATATCGATTTCATAGTGGGATCGTTTGTCCACAAACCTAAAATCAAAGAGAGCACCACCATCTTTGGTTCTGTATGTATCATGCATTTCAGACTCCTTTTGTATGGATAAAGAATCGGTTGAATCGGACTAACCAAAGCTGTAAGTCTTGGCATTTTGTCCGATTCAACCTTTTCGCGATGTAAAAAGCATTATTAAGCTAAGATAAATGTCATTGATCAAACCCAAGGGAAAAGAATTTCAGGATTTATTTTCCAGGGTAAGAAATAAGACACTTATATGCTTTTTATTTAACACCGCCAGCCTCCTTTAGGAATCTCGCTCTCTCCACCACGCCAACCGCCTGCAGGAAGACCATTCTCCGGGCCACAGCATCCGCCGGTAGGCCTTTCGTTTCTCACATCAACTTTTGGTCTATTTTGTTTGTCCTGGGCAGTTTTCATAGTTTCTTCAGGTTTGTTTTCGGTCGCCATGCATTTCACCTCCTTTCATATGGGGATTTGCAGGGCAAATCGTAAGAGAATAACTCCATTGCATTTGTTCCACATCAGTGCCGTTAATGATTACCCTATAAATATTATGAAGCTATATATTAGATTTGTTAGCTATCGGAGAAATTGAACATAAAAAAGGGGGGAAAGCTCCAGAGCATATGGAAGACTTTTGTTAATCAGCAGGCATCGTTCCTGTATATTGAATAATAGTTGATAAGGAGTAAGGAGGAAGAGTTTTGTTATTCGCCCGCCCGCACTATTTCTATAAAAAACTTCTTGGTTAATCTGCAGGGGTGTCTGGAAAACAAATGAGTTGTACCTCTTGGTTAACGACGCCACATTTTCTTTACTTGAGCACGCAATATAGCCAAAGGGTTTTGCGAGGGGTGTGTTAAGTGTGAGAGGAATATGTGTATTTTTACCCAATTACTTTCTCTACCGACCAGTGCTCGTAAGATAAATTTTGGCTTATTCCTTAAAAGGCCTCGATCCTTTTGCTTTTCATCATAGTCTTTACCTTTTTTGTCTTGCCTATGCGGTGTCTTCCTTTTGTTTTCATTGATGCGCTTTTTTAAAATTTGGTTCAATGTGTTAGTTAATGCTGCGGCAGCCTTTACTGTTAAAGTCCTAGGTTCGTTTTCCTGAAAATATTTTTTTGAAACTGATTCAGTTATGATTTTATCAAGCTTGGCGTCGCATTGTTTGCACTTAAAAAAATGCTCAAAAATTTCATCTCTTGTTCGTTGGTCTGTTATTGTTCCTTCCCAAAATTTTTTGATTAGTTCTTCTGGCAAATGAGAACTTGGAGCATCGGTCTTTTGCAGGTATTTTACATAAGGAGCAAAAAAGGCACCGACACTGAGCGCCTCAAGTTCTTCAAAGCATTCCTTACATGAATCCAAATGGCGTTTAATTACAAAATACCGATTTCGTTGCAACTTCTTTTTTCTATAGCTCTTTAGTTCCTTTCTTGATATATGGTCAACCACGTTAAATTACCTTTTAATTTCTTTATTGATTTTATTTTAAGTACCGACTTCTTTACTAAAAAAATAGTCTATTATTTTTATCCTCACCATAAAGATGAAAAATTTTTCGATCCAAAATGTCTGCATTAATTGATTTTATATGAATTTTTTCACCCCGTTATGATGCCTTTTACAAAATCCGGTAAATTCTGAACATTTATTGACTTTCAACAAATTCCTTTAATTTGTCTACTGTACTCTTCACAAATTGTCGTATGTTATTCCATGTACTGGATCTGTCTGGAAACATCCTTTTATGCAGTTCAATTAGTTCTTGTTTATTGAGTTTTCCAAAATAATATTTCATTACGAAAAAAAATTTATCTCTTCCGTTGCTCTCTTGAAACTTTTCAATTAAATCCTTACCTAATGCGATTTTTAAAGGCGATAATGGGATTGTCTCTTCTCTCCCCCCCGGAACCATTTCCCAGAAAAATTGCTGTTTTTGTTCTAGCTGTTTTAAATTACCTTGATTTTCATCCAAACCATTCGATTGATTATTGTCTATTTCGTGCGTACCGAATATTTCGTTATTAATCTTCCTTTTTAAAGCAGTATTCCTATTCTCATGGTAGATACATTTTAAAAACTCACCTTTTACATATTCATAAGCGTAGGTTGAGAAAAGTGTACCTTCATCAGGATTAAATTTCTGAAGAGCTTTAATAAGGCCACAATTTCCTGCCTGTACTAAATCCATATATTCCATGTAGTTATTGGAATAATATTTTGCCTTATTGAGCACAAGTGGTATACATGATATTACCAATTTGGCGCCACAATCATCGTCCCCATTTTGATATCTTGAAAACAGCTCATTTTGTGTTGATTTGTCAAAAAAAGTAACATTACCCAAATTTTTCTTTAATGTGCAGAATACTCGATCTATATTCATAATAATTACCTCTCATATTCAGCATGATTATTCTCCTTTCACTTTGGGTTAATGTTTATAATAATATTATGATAAAAAAATAAGCTTTTGTTAGAAACCCGATTAAAAAAGTTTGTGGATATCTTTAGTGTTGTCACGGTCAAAAGAATCATTGATAGAACTCCGATTCCATTTTTTTAAAATATTCGATAATTAATAGCAACGGAAAAAACTTCAAACGTAAATAGAAACAGTTGTTTTGGTGTGTTCGGGGACTGAAAGTAAGGTGAGGAAGCTTAAGACGGCGCAAAATTTGCCAATAACAAAAAATATTAGTTTATTCCAAACAAGTTGTGGCATTTTATGAATCCGAAAATACTGCCCCCTCATATGTTGTGATGACGGATGATGACGAGAATTTTAATGTGTTTTTTCCAATTTTTGTATTTTTACAATTAAATTGTATTGTAACATATTGATATTTTTATTATAATAATTATGAGTGCTTTTATTATTATATAATCCTATCTTATTTACACTTCTATCCCGCGCTTTTTAATAATCTTAAATAACCAATCTTATGTTAACATTACCCGAGGTTTCAAAAAAAACAGGCCTTAGCCAAAATTTCATAAGGCTTTGCAAAACTAAGCTTGGTGATATTCTGAATCCCTATATCTTTCGTGGCGATAAAAATCGGCTTCTGTTTGACGACAGTGTCATTATGATTTTCGACAAAATTAGAAAACTGAAGGATGATGGATTGTCAATCACGGATATCGTGTACGGCTTCAAACAAGAATTTACTGTGTCGTTGTTAAACGCCAACAAGGACAAACTAAACTTAAAACAAACAGAAAATATTTACGGTATAAATGAATCAGATACCACAATGGATGCTCTTTTGAAAAATATGATTCATGGAAGGGTCCAGGCGCTTGAGGCTGATAAGACCAAATTAGAACTGGAAAAAAATGAAACCACACAAAAGCTGCATGACGGGGAGAAACGGATTAAAGAATTAGAAAGAGCAAATCAGGAAATGAAAACTGATCTAAAGTCTTTGTCCTACGGCAGAACACCGGAACAAATAAGGGCTGATTACGAATCGCAGCACCTGCTGAAAAAGGAGAAAATGAGGTTGTTAATCGAATTGAAAAATACAGGGTGCTTTTCCTTTTTAAAACGAAACAAAATTATAAAAGATTTGATTGAGTATGTATAGATCACAAAAAAACTATGGTGACACAAATTGATAATTCATCACCCATAAATCACAAACGGAAAAAAGCACAAAAAAAACTTGAAGATTATAAAAAGACGCAACTTCCGCTTCCATTTATTTTTCCTAAGCCGGAACAACAGTATTCAAACACAATAGAGCTCTATGACGCGATACCGAAATATTTCTGGGGACGTATTTCATCAAAAGACCGGATTGGTGGACGGTTTCTAAATATTTTGAATCGTGAATTTGAATTCAGGAATAGATCGTTTACAGTAAAAATTACACCAGCCCGAATCGAAGACAAAAGAGGAATTGAAAAGGATTATTACCCTGGAAAGCGTGAGGAACTGGTTGAAGATGCTTTAAGAAAATTGGCCTGCGACGGTAACGGTCTTTTTTTAGATGACCAGGCGGCGGTTGTTTTCAGCCTGCACCAACTGCAAAAAGAGCTTAAACAAATGGGCCACTCCTACAGCATCAAACAGATCAAGGATGCTATTTTAACTTGTCAGAAATCAAACCTATCCTTAGAGAGTAATGACGGAAACACCATCGTCAGTTTTCAAATATTTGAAACCGTTGGCCTGAGCACCCGCAAGGATTGGATGGAGAAAGGGAATAAAACAAAATGCTTTGTGCGATTTAACATACTGGTAACGCAGTCTATAAAAAATTGCTCCTTCAGGCAGCTGAATTACAAAAAGTGCATGACGTATAAAAAGAATTTGGCACGCTGGCTTCATAAAAGGATGTCCCATATGTACATTCAAGCAGGCTGGAATAATTCCTACTCAATATTGCTGACAACTATAATCAGGGATTCCGGCATGAAGCGCTATGGAAAGCTAAAAGATAATTTATGCGAAGTGCGTAAAGTATTTGAAGAAATGGCCCAAAAGGGTGTTTTATCTGGGATTAAGGAAGAAAGACGGTATTCCGGTCGAAAAATAGTTGATGTAAAGTTTACCTTGAAGCCCGGCTATTATTTTATAAGAGATATGATCAGGGCAAATAAACGGTCTGAGACTTTAAAATCATCTTCAAAAATATATAGTTCTGATTTGCTGAAATTAGGTTATCCACAGAAAAACTGAGGAAAGCATGCTGCATCCCCTTTTTATGCTTATTTTTCCACAGGCTCTGTAATAAGGAATATATAGTTTTAATTCTCCGTTATGCTGTTACCAGTACTAAATTTCATGATAATATATAGCTTTGATTCCCCAAACTGCAATAATCTGTAGTTCTGGTTTCCCTTTGGTCTCATTATTTTAAATAATATAAGGCAACAAATTGAAAATTTGCCCGCCTTAATCTTTTAACCCTATATATATAATTACTGTCTGCTGATATAAAATACAAATTCCGTCCAAAATCGGCTTCTCTAAACATTTTTCATCAAAGATGGCATTTTATCCACTGAATAAACGAAAAGCGTTGTAGAGAGAAAATACCTGCCAAATTTGACCTACTATATCCTTACCGGAGCCTTGCTTTCGGAATTCATGTGTCATCAACAATAGTTTAACAATTTGGCTTTTTTTACATCGCATTATACATAAGCACATACATACCATGATTTGTATGGGCTCCAAGTAATGAATTTACCATTTCACCGGCTTAAATTAGATAAAACTGGCTGCCCCCCGTCGGCTCGCTACCACTCGCGACTCCGCTCTTTTCCCTAATGGCTCACGTTGTTCGGGATTCGTATCCTCACCTAAAAGAGCGGAGTCGCGAGCCCACGCGGCTGTAATCGCTTTTGTTGTCCTACCGGCCATTCAAAAGCGAAACACCCACGGGCTCGCCGACGGGGGGCGACTGGTTTAGAATAACTATTTTTAGCTGGTTGCGTTAAATCATGACCGGCTTCAACGGATTAGAGCAGGGAAAAGAGATAATTTTAACACGTATGCTTGATAGTTCAAAAAAACGCAGAAAACGGTTTCAAAGAGATCCAAAAGTCAGCTTAAAATTAACTGACCGTGATCGACAGATTATTCACTGGGTATACCGACATCGCTTTTTATCATCAAAACATATCATATCGCTTGGTGAGGGAAGTGCGCAGGGAATTCTACGAAGGCTTAACCTGCTTTTTCACGCCGGGTATTTAGATCGACCCAAAAGACAAATCGCAGCAATCGGCAATAACCATCACATGGTTTACGGTCTCGGAAACAAGGGGGCAAATCTCCTTGCATCGGAATTGGATTTGCCGGTTGAAACCGTCGACTGGTCCAGAAAAAATCGTGACGCAAAAGAAATTTTCCTGGAACACACTTTGATGGTTAGCCGGATTTTAACGACATTTCGATTAGCCTGCCGGAAACAAAAGAATCTTGAATTTGTCGAGCCGGAACACTTGATAAAATGTCGGCAAAAACCTCCGACGATAAAAACCCATGCTTTGAGCTGGCGTGCGAAAATTTCAAATGGACAATACGGCCAAAAAAGAAATTTTACATTCAATATGATTCCGGATAGTCTTTTCGGTCTGAGAATGAAAAAGGATAACAGAATTAAAGAGACCTATTTTTTTCTTGAGGCTGATCGAGCAACCATGCCGATCAGGCGGACTAATTTTTTTCGTTCTTCTTTTTATAAAAAGATGGTGGGATACGTCGCTTCCTACAAAAATGATCTATTCAGTGAGTATTTCGGTTTAAAAAAAATCCGGATCTTAACGGTGACCAAATCTGATGATCGGATCAAAAGCATGATTCAGGTCAATAAAGGCCTCCATGACAAGGGGAATGGGTATAATTTATTTTTATTTGCAAAAAATGATCTTATCAATATTGATAAGTCGGAAAAACTTTTCAGGCAGATATGGACTAACGGTCAAGGGAAAAAAACTATGCTCCAATAGCGATGTCGTCTGGATGTTGAAAATCAATTCATTTTATAACTTATGAAAAAAAGATGGACATGAAAAAACCTTGAATTAAATCACCGCTATGGTTTATGAGGTGTTTGTGATTCCTTTCTTAATGGAAAAAGTTTGTCCGGCTGGTGTGATGATAATATGGTCAATTAACTCGATGCCCAAAATTTTGCCGGCAGCGACAAGTCTCTTGGTCATATTTAGATCCGCATCAGAAGGATCTATTCCACCAGAAGGATGATTATGAGCGACAATAATACTGCATGCATTTTTCAATATGGCCAGTTTAAAAACCTCTCTTGGATGAACAAGGGCTGCATTGGCTGTACCGATACTAATCACATGATGTGCGATGACCTGGTTTCTGGAGTTTAGATATAGGCCAATAAGAAACTCCCGATCTGAATGGGTAAAGGATTTAATTGCTTTTATTATTTCCTTTGCTTTGGTGATGGAATGCGCTTTTATACTTCCGTCCCTTACCATTTGAAGCCGATAGGTTGGAATTGAATAAACTTTTTTTCCTTTGACCATATATTTTTTGATTGGTGGTAATTTAAAATCAAGAGTCAGACCACCTTACTGATCATCTCATCTGATCAGAAGTCTTGGAGACCTCATGGCTGTCAAGATGTTGATACGCGATTGCGTTGCCCATCTTCTTTACTGGAGAAGAGGTAAGACTATAATGAGAGAGGATGAACAGGAAGGTGGAAAGTTTTCGGATTTGTATCCTGTATTATAAAAAAAATGGTCGCGATAAAATAAAAAAGTGCAGCATTCAAAAAGGATACTGCACTTTTTTTAATTTTATTTCGATCTAAAGATCACATACTCCTGAATCCCAGGATTTTAATCGAATTGTATTAGTATATAAAACCTAAAACAAATTGGAGGATTCTAAATTTCAGGCTTATAGCCGTTATGTTGTCTGTTTTATTATGTTACGGGAATTTAATTCTCTTCATCTAATTCTTCTTATCTTATTCCGGAAAAAATAATAAAAATCTATATAATTCTTTTAATTCCCTTTCCATTGGGCTTCTTTCTTGATATTTTATTTGTGACCTGCAGGAGGCAATGTTCAGAGAAAAAAAAGCATTACCTTGTTGTGGTCCTTAAAAACCCCATCATAGGGACCTCAGAGCGAAAGGAGAAGTAATTCGTATGATATCTGAACGCCTGAGGGAAAGAAAAACGATGGCTCTGCTTGGGTGGCCTTTAAGGCAGCGACTGTTGCCTGGAAGCCGAACCGTAGGGGTGCCCAGGCGATCTTGAATTATGTTGTAAGCGAATTTTACAATTTTGTAACTAATCTTTTAATCTGCTGATAATATTACCGATATGAATTTGCATGACTTTCATCGATAAATACAATAATTTCAAGCGGATAGAAGGCCTCGCAACATATTAGCCGAAACCTATCATTCAGCCATTTTTCACATTGCGTTTCAAAATTCAAAATTTCGATACTGAATAAGTCTTTGGGTTGTCAACCATAGCCAGCTGCACCTTTTGGGTACCGTCGCAATAACATTTTTGCCTTTGAAGCCTTTGC
>Ga0209536_100008485_pt1 | contig 15407 bp, 7 predicted proteins | sample DeeMarSeWOR28_12_FD_187461 | JGI IMG/M metagenome (GOLD analysis project Ga0209536, IMG submission 187461) | Marine sediment microbial communities from White Oak River estuary, North Carolina - WOR-2-8_12 (SPAdes) (version 2) | ecosystem: Environmental > Aquatic > Marine > Intertidal zone >...
CTCGAGGAAAAACTCAGGACCGAGGCCGAGATGAGGGCCAGACTCGAGGAGCGGCTTCGGGGCGAATCGCAAGAACGCGCAAGAATCGAAGCTGCTGCAGCCGAGACCATAGCCGCTGCCAAGGCCGAAGCCGAAGAGAGAATCCGGTCGCATGAAGAGGCTCTGCGAGATGCACGCCAGAAACTTCAAGCCGAGACCGAAGCAAAGGCTCAGGCACAGCGGCAGACCCAGACTCAGACGCGACAAACAGTCGAGGCCGAGGCAAAGGCACAGGCCGAAGCTGCCGCTCGGCTCGAAGCGCAGGCAAGGGCCAGAGACGAGGCCAACGCGAGAGCCAAGGCCGAAGAAGCGCTCAGAATTGAGATAGAGAAACGCGCCGGAATCGAGGCCGGAGTCGGTGAAGCTGTATCGGCAGCGCGGGCGGAGGTAGAGAAGAATGGCCAATCTTACGAGGCAATCATACGAGAAGTCGAGGACAAGCTAAAAGCGCAAACCGAAGCCCGAGTGCAGGCTGAAGAGATCGCTCAAGCACATGCTCAGGCAAACGCCGAACTGCAAGAGAAACTGCGCGCCGAAGCTGATGCCAGATCCAGGGCTCAGGAGCAAGCCCAGGCCCAGGCACAAGCACGGGAAACTGCCGAAGAGAAGGCGAAATCCGAAGCAGCGGCTCGGCTCAGAGCGCAAGCGAGGGTCCGTGAAGAAGCCAACGCCAGGCTCAAGCTCGAAGAGAAGCTTCGCGCTGAAACCGAGCGGCGGATCAGACTCCATGCGGTGCGGGAAAGTCCGGACGTTTCAGAAAAAATGGCTACGTGCGATTGTTGCGGCAGAGACAATGTCGACGTCAGCCACCTGGTAAGGATTGATTCGGGCCAACTGTTCTGCGCCGATTGTCTGGCGGAATTGAGGAGATGACGGCCAACCGGGGCAATAGGGGCATCCGACGAGCACATTGATGCTGGCTTCTTTCGGTTCTGTTCGGTAGAATTGCAGCCCTCTGGCGCCAGTAGATAGTGACAGAGTTCTCGGCAGCAACGGCGGCTCGTTCGGTCAAGAGTTGCCGCCACTGGTATCGGCAGACTAACGGAAAGGACAAGAGATGTCAGATTATAGAATCAGCCGGCGCAGATTCCTGACTAAAGCGGCATCGGCGTTCGCGTTCACCTATGTCCCCAGACGAGTCTGGGGCGCCAATGACCGCTTCTACCTGGCGGGAATCGGTGTCGGCGGCAAGGGAACCAGCGAAGTAACAGGCCTGACCGAGGCGGGCGGCACCTTCGTGGCTTTTTGTGACGTCGACGCATCACGCGCTGAAAGAACCTACAAGAGGTTTCCCGATGTGAAACGCTACACGGACTTTCGCGTCATGCTCGAAAAAGAAAGAAGTATCGATGCCGTCACGGTCAGCACGCCGGACCACACACACGCGATTGCATCTCTGGCGGCGATGTCACTCGGCAAGCATGTGTATTGCCAGAAACCTCTGACACGTTCGATCTTCGAGGCGCGCCTGATGGCACGGGTGGCCAGGCATTACAACGTGCAGACACAAATGGGCAACCAGGCGCACGCCGGAGAGCCAATCCGTCGCGGTGTCGAGCTGGTTCGCGCAGGGATCATCGGTCCGGTACGGGAGGTGCACACCTGGACCAACCGTCCGATCTGGCCGCAGGGGCAGGAAGCGCTGGAGCAACGTAGGAAGCTGGCGAGCGAGCCAAAGCCGACTGACCTCGACTGGGATCTCTGGCTGGGCCCGGCGCCGATGCGCCCATACAACAAATGCTATGTGCCATTTAGCTGGCGGGGCTGGTGGGACTTCGGCACCGGGGCTCTTGGCGATATGGCCTGCCATATCATGGACATGCCCTATTGGGCACTCGATCTTGGCGTGCCCTTGTCCGTGGAAGCCGATTCGGGCGGAAAGACAGACGAGACCGGTCCGGACTTCTCGACCATCACGTATCGTTTCGCAGCCCGAAAATCTGTCGGTGGCGGCAAACTCGGCGGAGCGGTCGGCCCCAAAGCCGCAGTCGAGCAGCCTGCGGTCAAGTTCGTATGGTACGACGGCAGCAAGGACGCAAGGCAAAACGCGCCGTACGATCTGCTCGCCAGGGCGACCTCGGAGGCTCGCACGTCGGGCACCGACAGAGTGATCGAGATGGCAGAGGGCGGCAAAAGGAGAAAGAGAAACGCGCCTCACGGCCTGGACGATCCAAGACGATGGGACATGATTCTCGTCGGTGACGATGGGCTGATGGCATTCAAACGAAGTGGAAACGACTGGATCGTTGTCACGCCGGCCAATCGGCTCGAGGAATACGCCGATGTCCCCAAAACGATCCGCCGCGTGCCCAACGAGGACGCCGAGTGGATCGAGGCCTGCAAAGGCGGGCCCAAGGCCCTGTCGAGTTTCGACTACTCGGGGCCGTTCACGGAAATGGTGCTGTTAGGCAATCTGGCCGTTCGTCTGGACAAGAGAATCGAGTGGGACGCCGAGGCCCTGAAGGCGACAAATGCCCCCGAGGCCGACGAGCTGATCCGGCGCAAATACCGCAAGGGCTGGAGTCTTCCGTTGCCTGATGAACTCTTGCGGACGTGAGGTTCCGCGGCGAGACGGTCATTCAAGTTGCCCTCGAACTCCAGCAGCCAGGCCTCGTAGCCACCGAAAGCCGGCAAGACAGCACTGATCCTCTAATAAATTGCAGACAGGGTTGAATTCCTCTGCTGGTTCTGGTATACTGACGGCGTTTTACAGAACTGTTGGGGGCCGAGTCGACAACTTGTGTATTGTGAATCTGGAGTGGCTATGAATCGACGAAGTTTTCTTCGCGTAACGGGTGCCGGCCTTTTTACGGCTGTTGGTTTGCATCGTCTGGTGGCCGGCACAGGCCCTCGGCGCCCCAACATTCTGTTCTTCTATCCCGATCAGCATCGGTTCGACTGGACGAGCATGAATGCTGAAATGCCGGACATCACGCCCAACCTTGCCGCCCTGGCCGAACGCGGTGTGCATTTTTCCCAGGCTTTCAGTCCGGCGCCCGTCTGCGCTCCATCGCGGGCCTGCCTGGCCTCGGGCATGACCTACGAGAATTGCGGAGTTGCAAGCAACGCCAATACATATCCGCTGGCGCAGACGACCTTCTATACCCTGCTTCGAGAAGCCGGCTATGCCGTGCTCGGCTGCGGCAAATTCGACCTGGACAAGCCGGGCAAGAACTGGGGATATGACGGCAGGCACCCAAGGCCGGGTAAGACTTCCCTGATCGAGGCCTGGGGCTTCACCGACGGGATAGACAACGCCGGGAAGATGGATGGGGCCAACGCCTACAAGAACGGCAAACTGCCCGAGCCCTACTTTGCGATGCTCGAGAGCAGGGATCTCGTGGACGCCCATCTCAAGAATTTCAAAACCCTGGACCACGACTATCCGGGGCCATCCCTGGTGCCCGACGACGCGTATTGCGACAACTGGATCGCCAACAACGGGCTGAGTCTCATCCGTTCGGTTCCGAAGGGAAAACCCTGGTTCATTCAGATCAACTTCAACGGCCCTCACCCGCCTATGGACGTGACCAAGTCCATGTATGAAAAGTTCAAAGACACGACCTTCCCGACGGCGCTAGCGGGCAAAGGCAACGAAAAGCCCGGCACGAGGCGCAATTACGCCGCCATGATCGACAACATCGATCGCTGGCTCGGAGTCTTCCAGAATGAGTTGGCCAAACGCGGCGAGCTTGAGAACACGCTGATCGTCTACTGCTCCGATCACGGCGAAATGCTCGGCGACCGCGGCATGGGCGGCAAGTCCAAGCCCTACCATCCCTCGGCGTGCGTACCGCTGGTGATAGCCGGCCCGGGCGTTCAAAGGGGCGTGGTATGCAAAACGCCCACCGAGACGCTGGATGTGACGGCGACCTTCCTGGACTTCGCCGGGATTTCCATCCCGAGAAATATGGATTCCAGATCCCTGCGTCCGTTCCTGTCGGGACGAGGTCCCCTGCCGCGATCCTATGCCACCAGCTCACTGGGCGACTGGGCGCTTGTCTTCGACGGCCGGTACAAACTCATCGCGAACCGGCCCAAGGCGAAGAATTTGAAGACCGACGCGTCAATCACACTGACCCTCTACGACCTAAAGACCGACCTTGCCGAGATACACGACATCGCGAACCGGCACCCTGAGATCGTAGCAAGGCTCAAACCCCTGCTACCCACGGTGGCCCCTTACAGAGACAGGAAAAGGCAAGCGCGACAGGATAGAAAAAGCTGAAGAGTCCATCGGCACGGGCAAACTGGCCTGCCCCATTCGACAAGCTCAGTCCAGGCTCTGAGCAAAGTCGAAAGGGTTGCCCATCGTGCCGACTCATGGCCCAGGGTTATAGACAAGTTTTTTTATTCTGGGAGGCTCGAATGGTTGGAACTGTGATAGTTGCGATGGTGCTGGCTGCTGCGCCGGCAGCAAACGAGGTTGACTTTCCGCTAGAACTTGCGGGCGCAGCGGTCATCCCGCACGTGGGAACGCCGGGGACACTCTTTCGCCGCCCGCCGATAGCGCCGCTGGATGCGCGGGTGCAACTGTTCGTTCGCAATAGGCCAACACAGGCGAGCGAGCCGGTTCGGATCGGCAAGGTGCTTTTCAACAACAGAGAGGCCCCCGAATATGTTCAAGATGAGCTCTGGGGTTGGCATGACTCGCCGGCGGTCTGGAAGGACGCCGAGCAAAATGTGCCGGCCGGCGCCTTGACGGTCTGGACCTTCAACAGCGTTGCAGAACAGCTCGACAACGCGCTTCGAGTGGAGATAGCACAGGCCGGTGGCCAATCAAGCAAAGCTTTTGAGATCGACATCAAGAAACCTCGTCTTTGGCTGTCGAGTGTCACCTTTCTCGGCCCTCGGGACAATCTCAATCCCGGTCGGATGATATTCTACGTGCGCAATGAAACGACGCAGATGGTTCAAATAGTCGATTGCCGGCTGTTTTTGCCAAAGGACCGACAGACGCGGCGCTGGCTGTACCCGCGCCCGTGGTCCGGGGACAGAGTCCGGCCGTTATCCGAAGAAGGTCGCATCGAACCTTCCGAACTCGGCGGTGCCAGCGTTGTGACCGGGGCCCTGCCACTTACGTACGCGGCCGTTCAGGTCAAGCTCCGTGGCGAAGACGGTGACGAAATGTCACTCTGGGCCCATCTTAAGATCAAGAAGGAAACGTTCGACATCAGCGGCGGCTGGGTCAACAGTTCGACGCCAAGAGGGCCAACGCTTAGGCACGAGCCGTTCTTGAAGACGCTTCGACGTATGCACATCAACACGGCCCACATTGGCGAGGTTTCCGGCTACACAGATCAGACCGGCCCGGATGGGTTGTATGCGCGATATCCGCTGAAGCGCTTCCATAAACTCTCGCCTGTCGAAAGATACGATACCGACGTAATGCTGCCGCAGATCCACGCGGTCGAGTTTCTGGGCGAGCCTCAGTACCGCTACGGGCGCAACGACAAGCTGCCGCAGCAGGTACTGGAAGCATTCGAGCCCTATGCCGGCAGTCGTCTTGCCACGACTTTGACGCTGAGCGAATCTCAGAACTGGCATCTTTATGCGGGTGTCTCGGACTATCCTCACTACGATGCGTATCGCGTGACCGCTCCGTCACCCGATACGTGGAGCCTGTATGACCGATGGGGCGGCCAGAGAATCCGCTGGGGTGCGCCGCTCGAGACAATCGGCGAGATGACACGCTCGCTTCGCGAGACGAGCCGGCCCGCGCCGATAGCATACTGGTCCCAAGGAGCGCATGATGGGTGGGGCCGTTACGGCGGGCGCGAGCGGACTTCGCCAACGCCGGACGAACTGCGACTCCAGGCTTATCACGCCCTGAGCAGCCGGATTACATCGCTGTACTGGTTCAACCTGAGCCTCAAGTCACTGGCGAAGTTCCGCGACCTGATCGACGAGATCACGCGGGTCGGTCGCGAGATAAGGATACTCGAGCGGTTCTATCTCGAAGGAGCAGCCTACCAATACAGACAAGTTCGGCGCGATGGCAGACCCGACTGGGACCTCGCCTCGATCATTTCGCCCGATGGTGCCCTGCTGTTTGCCCTCGATCTCGATTACGCGGCCGACCCGACGCAGAAGCTGTTCAAGTTCGGCCCGCCGCGGCCGGCGGTGTTCGAGTTCGACCTTCCGCCGTGGCTGCGCCCAGCCGCGGATGTGTTTCGAATCGATGCCGACGGCATTGACGAGGTCAGCTGCCAGAGAGCTGCCGAAGGCATTGTCATCGAGGACCGGGTGAATAAGGTAGCCATCTATGTGACCGCGGCCGACGCCGGCCTTCGCTCGCGACTCGAGGACAGGCGGCGTGAGCTGCTGCGGACCGAGCAGGCGTTTGAGTTCGATCCCGCAGCAAGTGACGTGGATTTTGAGGAGCTGATCTGGTTTCTGGCGGCAGACTAGCGGCCGGGGCGTTGGCTGTCTAGCGCCGTTGATGATATACTGCTCCCGATTGACAATTCCCGTTATTGCGCGGGTAAGTGGCTTTACAATACCGGGTTATGGTCTTGCTTGCGAGAGTTTACTACCCTGAAGGGTATACTTCCAAATACACCGACAGCGAAGGAGAACGAAATGAACAAGACGATTGTCTGCTCACTGCTTGCGGCATGCATCGTGTTCTTGTCCCCTGGCTCGACAGGTGCCTCTGACATCCGGGCAGAGGCTGCGGAGATCCTCAGGGCAACGGGTGTTCAAGGCGGGCTGGTTGTTCATGTGAATTGCCGGGACGGCAAGCTCGCCGCCGCGCTGGGGGCACATGAGCGCCTGGTTGTCCACGGCCTCGCCCAGACGCCGGAGAGTCTTGCCGCTGCCCGAGCGCACATCAAGTCTCTCGGGCTCTATGGAAAGGTCTCTGTTGCCCAGTTCGCCGGCAGCAGCCTGCCGTACATCGAGAATCTAGTGAACCTGCTGATCTGCGACGAGCAAGGCGACATTGCGACCGATGAGATCATGCGAGTGCTGGTCCCAAACGGCGCAGCTTACATCAAGCAAGAAGGCAAGTGGGAAAGAATCGTCAAGCCCCGCCCTCCGGAGATCGACGAGTGGACTCACTACATGCACGATCCGAGCAATAATGCCGTGGCGCACGACACTGTCGTGGGCCCGCCTCGGAGGCTGCAATGGGACTGCGAGCCGAAATGGACCCGCTCTCATGAGAAGATGTCCGGGATGCACGCCCTGGTCTCGGCGGGCGGGCGAATATTCTACACCATCGACGAAGGGCCGATGGCGTCGATTCAGCTCCCTGCCGACTGGAAATTGATCGCCCGTGACGCCTTTAACGGGGCACTTCTCTGGAAACGCTCTATCCCGAAATGGTATCCACATCTGTGGCCGCTCAAGAGCGGGCCGGCCAAGCTGCCCCGGCGTCTGGTCGCCGTCGGTGAGCGTGTGTATGTCACGCTGGGGTACGAAGAGCCGGTCACGGCTCTCGATGCCGCGACCGGTGAGACGCTCCTGACCTACGAGGGCACGGCCGGGGCCGAAGGATTGATCGTATCCGACGGCGTCCTGTTCGCCAACATTATCGAGGATTTGAAGACGCCGGTCTTCAAACCGAAAGATCCCTTCGTCTGGAACGAAGCCGCCCGCGCCAGAATCATCGACAAGTGGACTCGCGGCCGCAGGCAGTCTATCGCGGCATTCAAGGCCGATACGGGCGAGCTGCTGTGGCACAAGGCCTATCCAATAGCGCCGTTGAGCCTCGGCGCCGATGGCAAGAGCGTCTACTTCAGCGATGGCCAAAGGATCATCTGCCTGCGCCGCGACAACGGCGAGCAACGATGGCAATCCGAACCGGTCGCATCGATTACAGAGTACACAAGTCAGAACGCACCGACGCTTGTCGTCTACAAGAACGTAGTTCTCTATTCGCCAACCGTCTCTTCCATCATCGCGCTGGATGCTAGTGACGGAGATGTGTTGTGGAGATCGAAACATCCGCGCGCCGGTCACCATTCTCCAGGTGACGTCCTGGTCGTCAACGACCTGGTCTGGTCGGGCGGCGTTGGCGCAGGGCCGTTTGTCGGTAAGAACCTTCTGACCGGCAAGGTGGAGGTCAGTTTCAAACCGCCTCAGATGACATGGTTTCACCCGCGATGTCACCGCTCGAAGGCGACCGACCTGTATGTCCTCGCATCCCGGACGGGAATCGAATTTGCAGACGTGCGCAAAAGGCAAGTCACCGTCCACCACTGGACCCGCGGCGCGTGTGTGTACGGCATCATGCCCTGCAACGGACTCATCTACACACCACCCAATCCCTGCGCGTGCCTGCACGAAACCAAGACGACGGGTTTCAATGCCCTGGCACCTGCTCCTGATATCCCGCTGCACGAAGTACCGAACGAGAACAGGCTCGAGCGCGGGCCGGCATACGCCGAGACGAGAAGCGACATATCCACAGGCCGAATCGACGGCGACTGGCCAACTTATCGACACGACAACGAGCGAAGCGGCTTTGTCCCGTCAGACGTTTCTCCGTCACTGAAGCCGGCCTGGCGGACCGAAATCGGCGGCCGGCTCAGCGGTATCGTTTCGGCGGGGACGAGGGTCTTTGTCGCCTCGATTGACACACATACGGTGCATGCCCTCGACAGTGCCTCGGGCGCCGGTCTCTGGTCCTTCACGGCCGGCGCACGTGTAGATTCTCCTCCGACTGTGCATGGGAATCTCGTGATATTCGGCAGCCGGGACGGGTGGGTCTACTGCCTGCGTGCAAGCGACGGCAAGCTCGTGTGGCGCTTCCTCGCGGCGGCGACGGAGAGACTGCTCATGTCGTACGGCCAGCTCGAATCGGTCTGGCCGGTTAACGGCAGCGTCCTGGTGCAGGACAATACCGTACATTTTGTTGCCGGGCGGTCGTTGTTCCTCGACGGCGGTCTGCGATTCTACCGTTTGGACGCCCGGACCGGACGGATGCTTTCGGTAAACGCGATGGACGACAAGGACCCGGAGACAAACAGGGATCTCCAGCAACTTCAGGCCGGCTGGATCGGTTTGACGATGCCGGTAGCCCTGCCCGACATCCTCTCCAGCGACGGCGAACGGATCTACATGCGGTCCCAGCAGTTCGACCTTCAAGGCAGGCGGCTGCGCATAGCCCCTGACCTCGACGTCCATCATCAGGGCCGCCAAGGCGCCCACTTATTCAGCCCGGTCGGCTTTCTCGATGACACCTGGATGCACCGAACGTACTGGATGTACGGTGTGACGGTCACCTACGGTTGGCGCATGTGGTTCGAGGGAGGGCGCTTCGCCCCGGCCGGCCGGATTCTGGCCTTCGACGACAAGACCGTCTACGGATTCGGACGAAAGCCGGAGCACTACGCGCAGTCGCCTATCATGGAGTACCAGTTCTATGCGGCCAACCTCCGGCCCGATGAGGACGGTCCCGCGCGCGTCCTGAAGACCGAGAAAGATATCGCAACCAAGGCTCGGGACAAACGCGAAGTAGGCGAAGGGGACAAGGCAAACTGGAAGCTGCGCAAACAGTACGCGGCAAGGGAGCTGACGGCGGTAGGTTATCAATGGAGACAGGAAGACCCATCCCTTCTCGCAAAGTCGATGGTGCTGACAAACAAAGTCCTCTTCGTTGCCGGTCCGCCCAATCTGGTAAACGAGGAGAATGTGTGGGACAATCCCGACGATGAGGCTTTGAAGGAACAGCTAGCCGCCCAGAGCAGGGCCTGGCGCGGCGAGCATGGCGCGGTCCTTCGGGCCGTTTCAGCTTCCGACGGCAGATCGCTGGCCGAGTACAATCTGGACGCGGTTCCGGTCTTCGACGGGATGATCTGTTCCGGCAGCCGACTCTACATCGCGCTGGCTGACGGAAAGATCGTCTGTTTCGAGCAGGCTCGGACTGCGGTTACCACTATCTCGGAAGCGCGACCACCTTCTCGAAAATCGGCAGGGCTTCCGGAAAAGCTATGCTGGAATTGATGGGCGCAAAGAAATAGGTCAATCTCTCGGTGCCGCCTTGCGCGCAGAGTTTATGGTTTGGGAGATACCGTCGGAGGTGAAAGATGCCGAAATCCAGATTGATCGAACAGGTTGCCGCCAAGGAAACCGACAAGCATACAATCGCCGAGAAGGTCATTGCCGAGCCCGGCTTGGCCTCGGAACTCTGCAGTGGGCTAGGTGCCAAAGAAGCCCGGATCAAGTATGGGTGTGCGAAGGTTCTGCGCATAGTCAGCGACGCCAGGCCCGAACTACTCTATCCGAGATTTGACTTCTTCGCCGATCTTCTCGGCAGCGACAACAAGATCATGCAGTGGCAGGCCATTTATGTTCTTGCGAATCTGGCCCGCGTAGATTCTCAAAACAAATTTGAAAAGACATTCGACAAGTACTTTGCACCAATCTCGGGGCCGGTCATGATAACAGCCGCCAATGTAATCAAAGCGGCCGCAAAGATCGCTCGGGCCAGACCGCAGATGACAGGCAGAATCGCCGCCGAACTCTTGAAGGTCGACCGTGCCAAATACCAGACGGCCGAGTGCCGAAACGTCGCGCTAGGCCATGCTATCGAGTCTTTTGATCAACTTTTCGATCAGCTTGAAGACAAAGAACCGGTCATCAAACTCGTCAGGAAGCACCTCAAGAATACAAGGAACGCCACCAGGAAGAAGGCCGAGAAGTTCCTGGCTCGCCGCGACACCTAGCCCGAATTTCTAAAGTTGCTTGAATTGATACCGAGCGACTGGAATAGATTGTCAATAGAGGATATACTGCTCACGATTGAATCTTCGGGTTTTTGCGCGGGTAACTTGTGCCATAGGTAGTAGCTTTACAATAACAGTTTATGATCTTACTCGGGGGAATTTACTACCCTTCAAGGGTATAGAAAGAGGAATGATCCAGCTTCTTTATTGAAATTGGGAAGCGATCTCAATACAGCCGAATAGGAGGCTCTGCAAATGTCAACGAACGACAAGGGCAATTCAAACCGCTCTCAAATCCCGGGGTACGGCACTGCCACGCAAGTGTCCAGACGCAGCCTGCTCATCGCCGGTCTTGGGGTACCGCTCATCGTGCCGCGTTTTGTTCTTGGAGGCCCCACCAATCAGGCGCCGAGCGACAAGCTGCGAATCGCCTGTGTCGGGGTCGGAGGCATGGGCCAGAACTACCTGGACAATTGCCGGGCCGAGAACATCGTCGCCTTGTGCGATCTCGACCACAATCTCTCCGGCAAGGTCTTCCAGCGCTTCAGGCGCGCCAGAACCTACCACGACTATCGAAAGATGTTCGAGAAGGAGGCCGACAACTTCGACGCACTCATAATCGCCACGCCCGACCACACGCACGCAGTGCTGTTAATGGAGGCGATAAGGCTTAACAAGCACATCTACTGTGCCAAGCCCATAACGCACAGCATTGCCGAGGCCAGAAAGGTGCGCCGGGCCCTGCTCGAGACGCCGCATCTGGTGACAAAATCAAGCGTTCAATCTTCCGGCACTGAAGGATCGAGATGCACCACGGAACTTCTCACTTCGGGAGTGATCGGCCCGATCCGCGAGCTGCACATCTGGTGCAACCATCCGGTCTATCCGTGCTCGCTTGTCAGACCGATGGAGAGGCAAACTCCGCCGCCCGGCATGGACTGGGACCTCTGGATAGGTCCGGCGCCGTATCGGCCGTATCACTCGGCGTATCATCCCTCCAACTGGCGGACCTGGTGGGATTTTGGCACAGGGACCGTCGGTGACATGGGCTGTCATACGCTCCATGCGTATTTCAAGGAGCTTAAGCTCGGCGCGCCGACTACAGTGTATGGCCGCAGTTCGATCCGCCATAAGGGCTTCTTCCAGTTCGTCTCGACCCCCGAATGCCAGAGTCACGCCAACACCGTAACCTGGCAGTTTGGCAAAAGGGATGATCTGCCCCCGTTGATCGTCCACTGGTACGACGGCGGCATGAAACCGCATCGGCCGCTCGAACTCGACACGAGCGTGCAGCTGCCCGAGGCCGGACTTCTCTTTGTGGGACAACAGGGCAAGCTGCTGACCGGCTACTCCGGGGGCAATCCCTTCGGCCGCAGCCGCGGCATCGCAGGCGGCCTGCTGCTGCCGGAGAAGAAGTTCCGCCACTTCGAGCAACCCGAGAAGACCATGTACCGATGCAACGATCACTACGGCGAATGGATCAGGGCGTGCAAGACCGGCACACGCACCGTTTGTCCCATTGAGTTCGGATGCGAGATGACCGAGATGGCACTGCTCGGCACACTCGCCCTGCGAACAAAGCGTGTCCTTGCGTGGGACGCCGAGGCTATGCGGGTGACCAATCACGCCGACGCGAACACATTCGTCGATCCGCCCTACCGCGACGGCTGGACGCTGTAGGTTGTAGCCAGCATTCGGCGTTCCGACTGTTGGAGAGCTTACGTGTTGACCTGAGACTGTGAGTGCCGGGGCCGGGGGCATGGGACGTACCGGCATTGACTGAATCCCGCGGCAGACTTCACTGCGAGATTATGATTCTGCCATGACTACGAAGAACTCCCCGGGGTGATGCCCCATCGACGTTAATACGCCCTTGCCCCGCGTATCCTTACCGCACGTAAAAAAAATCTTCCGGTCCACGAACCCGATCTCCTGCCACGGCGTAGGATTAAATAGGTCCTATATAAGGAAAGGTTTGGTGTTTCGCACAAATTTGAAATTCAAGGGCAGTTTTGGAAGAAGGAGTCAGATCATGGGGTTCACAAAATTCAATATTTCGGTGTGCGCGGTGTCCATTTTGGTGGGGTTCGGTGCGGCTACTGCCTATGCCGATTCTCATGATGTAGCTTGGACGTTTGGAAACGTAGGTTCATCTTCCTATCGGCTGGACGCCTTCGAGCCTGCCGACATAGATTTCGGAGCCATTGGCAGTCAGAACCCAACGCTTCCACTGGAACTGGGCAAGCGCTACCAGGTCAGAGTTACAAACTACACATTTCACCCATTCGAGATTATCGCCAAGGCCTCCTCGCCCTCGCAGGACAAGGTCCTGCTGTCCATGGCGATCCAGGGACCGTTTGAGTCTGATCCCGATGTGCATTGGCAGGATAACGGACAGGGGACAGCAACGTTTACAATGACTGGGGCTCTGTACGAGGCGATGATAGAAGGAGGCCTGATCCCGGGCTACCGTTGCAGACCTCACCTGTTCCAGATGCGCGGCGACTTCACGATAGCCGGTTTGCCAATAGCGGAGCATATCCCTGCCTCGCCCACCGTGGTCGCCTTGGAGGTAGTTGCCTCCGGCCTCACAGCACCCGTGGCTCTGGTGCCCGATCCGGCGGGTCCGGGTCGATTGTATATTGTCGACCAGCCCGGGCTCGTAAGGATTATCGACGGGGGGCAGCTTTTGGAGACGCCGTTTCTTGACGTACAAGACCTGCTGGTCCAGCCGCTGGGCTTCTTGGGGAGCTTTGATGTGAACGATTTCGACGAGCGGGGTCTTTTGGGTCTGGCTTTTCACCCCGACTTTACAGAGCCGGGTCTTGCGGGCTACGGACAGCTTTACACCTACACGAGCGAACCGGTACAGGGACCGGCTGACTTCACGGTTGACATGCCCTCTGACGAGGTTAACCATCAAAGCGTGATTCGTGAATGGCAGTTAAGCGCGGATGGTTCAGCCGTTGACCCGGCTTCGTCCCGAGTCTTGCTGGTAATAGACCAGCCCCAGTTCAATCATAACGCAGGGCATCTGGAATTCGGCCCTGACGGCTATCTCTACGTGGCCCTCGGCGATGGCGGAGCGGCGAATGACGCAGCGGCTGGTCACGGTCCTGACGGCAACGGCCAGAACGTCCAAACCGTTCACGGCAGCATTCTGCGCATCGACCCGATAGATCCCGGTCAGACGCCCGAGAGCCTGGATCCGGTAAGTGCGAACGGTGCCTACAGAGTGCCTGTGGACAATCCATTTGTCGGTGCCGAAGGAGTCGATGAAATCTACGCTTACGGTCTTCGAAATCCCTACCGTTTCAGCTTCGACGCTCGAAGTGGAGAACTTATTGTCGCCGATGTTGGCCAGGGCTTTGTGGAAGAGATAAACATTGTGAACAAGGGGGACAACTTGGGCTGGAATATCAAGGAGGGCACTTTCTTGTTTGATCCGGAAGGATTGGCTGTGGGTTTGCCGCTTGACGATCCGACTCTGAAGGATCCGGTCGCGCAATACGACCATGATGACGGTTTGTCGGTGATCGGAGGCTACACCTACTACGGCTCCGCTGTCCCGGAGCTTTGGGGTAAGTATGTGTTCGGTGACTTTTCACGAGGGTTCCGTTCGCCGGACGGCCGCCTTTTCGTGGCGGATCTGTTCAGCGGGCAGATCGAAGAACTGCTGATCGGTACAGCCGGTGATCCCCTGGGTCTCTACGTCAAGGGAATCGGTCAGGACCACAATGGGGAGATCTATGTTTTGGCCGGCACTGCCCTCGGCCCATATGGCGACACAGGGCTCGTTTTGAGAGTCGTACCGGCAAGAGTCCAATTCTCGGCTGAGCTCTCGGGAGCGGCTGCCGGAACCGCTTCTGCGGCGACGGGAACGGCTGTTCTTTCATGGGATGCGGGCAGCGACACAATTTCATATCAGCTCGAGGTCCAGGGTATCGAGAATGTCACAATGGCTCACATCCATATTGCTGATGAGGCCGGCGGCAACGGCCCGCCCGCTGTTTGGCTTTATCCGGCCGCACCTCCGGCAGAACTGATATCTGGCGTGTTCACCGGATCGCTGGCCGAGGGTCAGATCACGGTTGCGAACTTCGTCGGCCCTCTGGCGGGCAAGACGCTGTCGGATCTGGTGGCCGCGATCCATGAGGACCGGGCCTATGTGAACGTACACACACAGGAATTGCCACCCGGTGCAATTAGAGGCTTTTTGGAACCGCCTGTTTCCGAAACGCCTATCAGTGCTGAACTATCCGAAGCCGCAGCCGGCACGGATTCCGAGGCGATCGGCCAGGCGGTCCTACGACGAGGTGCCGACGGGGGGTCGATATCTTACGAATTGAAAGTGCTGGACATCGAGAACGTCACGATGGCCCACATCCATGTTTCTGATACGCCGGGTGGCAATGGCCCGCCGGCGGTCTGGCTGTATCCCAGTGCGCCACCTGCTTCACTGATTCCGGGCAAGTTTCGTGGAATCCTCGCCGAGGGTGTTTTTGCGGAGTCGGAACTTGTTGGCCCGCTTGCCGGAATGACTTTAGACGATCTGATTCTTGCCATATTGGAGAATCGGGCTTACGTGAATGTACACACCGAGCAATTCGGCGCAGGTGAAATCCGTGGTCAGCTGAAGTAGACTTGAAGACGCTCCGCAGTAGCTCCGGTTAATACTGGAGTTGGAAAAGTCGT
>Ga0209536_100008486_pt1 | contig 15406 bp, 15 predicted proteins | sample DeeMarSeWOR28_12_FD_187461 | JGI IMG/M metagenome (GOLD analysis project Ga0209536, IMG submission 187461) | Marine sediment microbial communities from White Oak River estuary, North Carolina - WOR-2-8_12 (SPAdes) (version 2) | ecosystem: Environmental > Aquatic > Marine > Intertidal zone >...
GGAAATGTACAGCAGGCCGGGGAAGACGGAGATCAGCAGCTTGATCCCGGTGATAGCGAGCGCGGTCTGCTCGGCGGCCTGCTCCACGTAGCCGAAGGCGGCGAGCAGCCAGCCGGCGAGCGCCCCACCGATGCCCCAGCCGCCCTTCTGCGCGAAGGTGGCGGCGGAAAAGAAGAGCCCCGTGGCCCGCCGTCCGCTGGTCCATTCACCGTAATCGGCGGCGTCCGCGATCATGGTCCACAGCAGGGGCACGGCCGGCGCGTAGGCCATCTTGCCCAACACGTTCAGCGTGTAGAGCGCGCCGACGTTCTCGGCGCCGGGCAGGTACAACAGGCTGAAAAACGTGCCCGAGAGGATGGAGCTTCCGATGAACACGTTCTTCTTCCCGAACCGTTGGGCGAGCGGTTTCGAGAGCGGGAGGGCGACGATCAAGGCCACGCTCCCCACCACGTTGAACAGCTGCACGCTCTCCTCGCGGCCGACGTAGTACTTGAAGTAGAACGCCATGGAGAGGTTCTGCAGCGCGAACATGATGAAGGAGATGACCCCGACGGTGGCGAGGATGATCCACGGTCGGTTGCGCAGCAGGATCGTGAAGTCCTGCTTGAGCGAGTCCTGCTGCGCGCGCGGCGGCTGGATCCGCTCTTTGGTCGTCAGGAACGTGATGATGAACAGCACGGAGCTGATGACGGCGAACAGCGCGACCGTGAGCTGGTAGCCCCGCGCGGTGTCGCCTCCACCGAAGAACCCGGCCAGGGTCAGTGCGAGACCGGAGACGATCAGCTGCCCGATGAATGCGCACACGAACCGGTACGTGTTGAGGCTCGTGCGTTCGTAGGAGTCGGACGTCATCACCGCGCCCAGGGACGAGTAGGGCAGGTTGATGGCGGTGTAGGCGGTCATGAGGAGCAGGTAGGTGACCCCGGCGTAGATCACCTTGCCGGTCTGGCCGACGTCGGGTGTGGAGAACGCCAGCACGGCGAGCACGCCGTAGGGCAGGGCCATCCAGATGATGTACGGCCGGAACTTGCCCCACTTGGTGCGGGTGCGGTCGGAGATCACCCCCATCAGCGGGTCGCTGGCCATGTCCCAGAACCGGGCGATGAGCATGATCGTGCCGGCTGCCGCGGCGGAGATCCCGAACGTGTCCGTGTAGAAGATCAGGATCCAGAAGCCGACCATGTCCCACACGAAGTGCGAGGCGGTGTCTCCCAGGCCGTAGCCGAGTTTCTCCTTGACCGAGAGGCGGCCGTTAGCTGACGTCATCGTGGTTCCCTTGCAGTCGTGGGTGCGCTACCGAATGGCGAACGTCCTCGGTGGCCTGGAGGTCGCAGGAATCTAGCAGAGCGCTGCTGCGCGCGACGCTGCCGGATCGATGTCATCCGGCGGACCGCGCCCTGCCCCGGGGAGCCCCGCACGCGTTCGGGGCCCGGCCGAGGTCCGTCCACCCTCGCAGGGAGGGGTGGTGATCCCCTCCCTGGGGGCGGTGAGGGTGCGGCGGATCCCTACGGCAGCGCGACGCCTGCCACGAGCGCGATCGTGCGGTTCTTTGCCTTGAGCGTGTCCTTGTCCAGCGTGGCGAAGTTCTTGGTGCCCATCGTGCCGACCAGGTCGATCGTCAGGAACAGCACTTTGGCCCCGATCCCGCCTTTGAACCCGAAATCGAAGAACTCGACGTCGTCCGAGCACGACTCGCCGGTGCCCGGATTGATCGGATTGGACGGGAGCGCGCCGTCGACCGAGCAGGCCACGCGGAAGCTCACCTGCGGACCCGCGTACGCGCGCACGATCTGGAAATCCACTTTGAGCATGACGGGCACGTCGATGTACGCCGGCTTGACGGTCACCTTGGCGTCGCCGGACCCGGCAGAGAACCCCTTCTGCGTGTACAGCGCTTCCGTTCGGAACCCGATGATGCCGGATTGGCGGCCGAAGACCACGCCGGCGGTGAACCCGTTGCGTGTGCCCGTGTCCACGTCCTGGTCGTTCTGGGTGATGTCGGCGCTGGCGTTGACCCACCCGGCCATGATCCCCTGGCCGACGGCAGGAGCGGCATTCAGGGTCAGGACGGCGGCGACGGCAAGACTGGTTACCCACTTCATGGTGTTCCTCCGGTGTTTGTGTCGGCCTGCACGTCACGGTTCTTCACCCGGGACCCCACGTCGGGCGCCGGTCCACATTCCGGTGGCCACCCGCAGGGTCCCGGCTCCGGGAATATGCGGTGCCGTCGCAGGCGGGACCACCGTCGGGAATCGGGCGTCGAGTGAGGCGCAGCTCGTCCGCGCAACGGATACGACTGCAGCCCTGGAGCTGTCGCGGCACCGAGCTTGCAATGGACGGCCAGTGGCGGGGGCCGCGGACGCCAGATGCGGAACACGTCGGGCGTGTGCGGGGTGCGACACGGTAGGGGCGGAACTCGATCGTTGCAGTGTGAGGGACGCATGATCGCTCCGACGGTACATCGCCAACTCCAGCGATCCCACGTGCTGGAACTGATCGCCGCCATCGGTCGCTCCGACCGGTCGGCCGCCGGTGAGGCGACCGCGGCACTCGAGCGCGGCGATGTCGACACGGTGTTGGATACGCCGGCCGCGGTCGATGCCGTACGCGGACACGGGGGTGCACCCGCGCCCGTCTCCCTCGCGCTGCTGTGGTACGTCCCGGTGCGCGCCGAGCTGCTCGCGCGACACGAATCGAACATCCGGGTGGCCGACTTCACCGCGACCGTTCCGCTCATCTTCCTCCGGCGGCGCCGTGGCTCCGTGCCGGGCGAGCACGTCTCGGAGTTCCTCCGGGCCGTCGAGGCGTTGCCCCGTGGGACGACCGGGCGCGCAGAGACGGCCGCCCGCTGCGGGGCGCGTGCGCTCTGGTGGGCTGGGTGCTTCCCCGGTCACCTGGAGGATCGCTACGGTCGGGGTGCCCGGCGAGCGTTCCTGCACATGGCGGCGACCCTGATGCTCGAAGCGGCTCGGATCATGAGCGGCCGAGCGCCCGATCTGGCGGAGCTGTACGTCATGGTGGCCGGGCGGGTCGAGCTGTTGGGCGAAGTGTTGCACGCGGTGGCTGTCGACTACCTCGGTCCCGATGCGCACACGACGCGCGGTCGGATCGATCGATACCTCGCGAGGCTCGAGCCGAAGCAGGCCGCCTGACACCCGCAGCACCGCGCGGTCATCCGTCCGACCGCCGGGCCGTACGAGCGCCTGCTCACTGCAACGGCACTGCCGCACACTCGCGCTCCGCGAGCAGCTGCTCGAGTGGCTCGTACTCCCACATCGTCGCGAAGTCGACCGGCGCCGTGTTCTCGTACACCGCCCAGTACGGCACGCCCTTGCGGTTGGCGGCCCGCAGATGGACGATCGCCTGTGCCGGCTCGCCTGCAATGGCTGCGACGCGCGCCTTCCAGAAGGCCTGGCTCCCGAGCTGGACCGTTCCCATGTGGCTGGTCCAGGAAAAGCTGTCCGTGATGGCCCGCGCCCGACCGATATCGCCGAGGTGCGCGGCAAGGGGGGCGCGGTACATGGCGTACGCGTCCCACGGCAAGCAGCCCGAGTCGATCACGTCGTTCAGTGCCCGCTCTGCCTCCCCCCATCGCTCTCGGTGGTACAGGAGGTTGAACCGGGCGTTGCGGTACCAGCAGGTTGTGCGCGCCTCGGGCGTCCGATCCTCGTACCACGCCCAGGCGCTGTCGAGGATGATGCGCCGCTCGGGCCGGTCCGGCGCCAGATCGAACGGGCCCCAATAGAACAGCTTGAGATAGACGGCGTGCGCGCCGCGGCCCTGTGAGCGCGCTTCGCCGAGGAGCCGCTCCAGCGTCGTCACGTCGCCCGCCTTCGCTGCCGCACGGATCCTCGCGACCAGCACCCGGTAGCTCTGACCCGGGTACAGCTCGTCACCCAGTTCGGCCTCGGCGAGCGCCGCGTCGCGCAACTCACCGGCCGTGTCGCCCAGCAGGTGGCGCATGTCGAGCCGCAGCATCCAGTAGCCGAACTCCCCGCGTTCCAGGAGGCCACTGCGGGTGTCCATCGCCTGCAGGATCGCGAGCGCCTCGTCGCGACATCCCACGTCGGCCGCCGTCCGTGCCAGCAGGATCCGCCACTCGGAGTTCGGAGCAAGCGCGACGATCTCGCTCGCCCAGCGGTAGCGAGCCCTGAGATCCCCGTGGAGCCAAGCCAGCACGTAGCGCAGCATGGCGTGGTCCCACTCGGCGAGTGCCGACGCGGCGGCCTCCAAGGTGTGCGCGACCGAGTCGGCGCGATCTCCCTGATCGGTGTTCAGCATGCCGAGCAGGGCCCAGATGAGCGGAACCGTGAACGTGGTGTCGGCGCGCCACGCGTCGACGAGCAACTCGACGGCCTCCTCCTGCGCAGCCCAGGTTCCTTCGAGGAACAGATCGAGCGCGTCGGAATAGCGCCGGTACGACTCGTAGGATGGTGGCGGGCTGGCCCGTGCCATCCACGGCCGCAGCCGATCGTCCAGATGCACCGCGAGCGCCACCAGGGTTGCCTCACGCAGCTGCTCGAGCGCGGCGTCTGCCGCGGTCGTCGTCACCGGGATCGGGTCGAGCACGAAGACGAACTCGCCACTGGACGGGTCGAGCCCGAACACCTCGAACCGAGCCGAGTCGGCGGTGCCGCGGATGGTGCCACCCAGCACGAGGCTCGCGTCGGTACGGGCGGCGGCGGCCAGGAGCGCGGCGAGACTCGATGTGTCCCCTTCGACCGCGACGTCCGCGAGCACCTGACGGGCGTGGACCGGCGGCACCACGCGCACGCGGCCGGTGCGGGCGAGTTCGGTGCTCAGCCAGTCACCGGCCATGCGGGCGAACTGGGCGAGTGCGCTGTCACCTGCAGGGTTGTCGACCGAGGCAACCAGCAGACGCGGTGTGCCGCCGGGTGAAAGCCGGATTGACTGGTTGGCGACGAGCGCCGACAGGAGCACGCTTGCCGCGAGGACCGTACCGGCGACAGCCGGTAGCCGCCACTTCCGTCCGGCACGCCGCAGGCGTGCACGCTGCGACCGGGCTTCCGCCTCGGGCTGCGTGGGTGCAGGCTGTGGATGCGGCTGCGGTGGAGGCTCGATCGTCTCGGAGGCGCCCTTCGGTCGCGCACGCTCCGCAAAGAGGCTCTGCTCCAACCCGTCGGATGGCTCGATCTCGAGATCCTTGCGGAGTCGGTCGCGATACCGCTGAAATTCGTGTCGGGCGCCGGAGCGATCGCCGCTCGCGCGCAACAGCTCGACCACGCGCACCGCTGCCCGCTCGTCGTACGGCAGGAGCTCGACAGAGCGGCGGGCCCAGTGCACCGCACCGGCCACCTCGCCGGCCGCCGAGAGCCTCTCGGAGAGCGCGGTCGCGGCCTGGGCGGCACGGTTTCTGAGCCGGGTGCGCTGTTCGTCGAGCCAGCGCTCGAACTCCGGCGCATCCGGCAGGTAGAAGCCCTCGAGCAGGTCGCCGCGGTAGAGCGCCAGCGCCTCCTCGAGCTTGCTCTCAGCGAGTGCCTCTTCGAAGCGCGATGCGTCGCACCAGATTCCGCTCGGATCGACGGCGACGGACTCCTGCCCACTGGTATCCACCGACCCGTTGCCGAGCGAGCGGCGCAGGATGTAGAGGGACTGGCTCAAGGCATGGCGCGCGCGATCCTGGGGGAGATCCGGCCAGAGCAGCCCCAGCAGCGTGTCGCGTCGTACGGGGCCGGACGGCGCGCGGAGCCGGAGGTACACCAGGAGCGCCAGGCGCTTGGGCTGCCGAGTGAGGCGTGCGAGGCCGGCACTGTCGGCCTCCGCCGTCAGCTCAAGCGTGCCCAGTAACCGGACTCGGATCACTGCCAAACTCCCCGTGTCACCGGCGAGGTGATAGCTGGATGACGCTTGCCTGACACCGTTGGGGTATTCTACCCCTCGAGTCGGCAGCAGACTGCCTCCTGAGCAGACGATAGGCCGCGATCGGGTCAACTGCAACAATGACGTTCTCTATTCGTGACCCGGATGCTCGGCTTTGCCTGGCCCCGCGGATTCGCTGCCGCGCTGGTGATGGCTGACCGGAGCGGGCGCACCGCTCCCGACACGGAGGAGGGCACGATGCCATCTCGCTCATCGAAACTGGCCGTACCGCTCTTGCTTGCGGTGGCGATCGCGCACGCCGGCTGTGCGGATGCTCCGACCGCGGCGCCGGAGGCGAACGCTCCGATCTTGAAGAAGGGGGGCGGCGGAAGCAAGCCTGGAGGGGACGACACCGGCCTCGCCGTTACCCTGACCGGTACCCTGGGCGGCACCGAGCAGACCGTGAGCGGCAGGAACGACGCGCGGACGCTGGCGATCAAGGGTGATTACACCCTGACACTCGACGTCAATCTCGACAGTCTCGTGTGCGGTGACCTGCCGGGACGGATCCCGGACGAGCCGGGACTTGTGGCGTTCGTGCAGCAGAGTACGTCGGCGGTCGGGGCACTCGACATCGCCTATGACAAGACCGCACCGGATCCGGGCCGGGTGGACAGCTGGACGACGACGATCGACGGCCTCGACTACAAGGTGCAGTTCTTCCGCTGGGCGAGCAGCGATCTCACCGAAGGCGCCGACGGCACGGTGGTGCAGTATCGCGGCGGCTCGATCGAGGTGTTCAAGAAGCAGGGCGGCAAGTACGTGAGCCGGGAGCAGTGCTTCGGCGAGTTCGTAGACTACGATCTGACGGTGAGGTAGCCACGATGTCGATTCCGAACCGTTCGGCCCGTGCACTGGCGGTTCTGCTTGTCGGGAGCGCCGCATGGTGGGCGTGCGGTAGCGACGGGGGTACCGGTCCGGGACCGGATCCCGACCCCACCGAGCCGACCGTGGCGACGGTCACGGTGACGCCGGCCACGGCGCTGCTCGCGGCGGCGGGCGAGACGCAGCAGTTCACCGCGACCGCACGCGACGCCGATGGCGATGCCATTTCCGGCAAGACGTTCTCCTGGCAGTCGTCCGCCCAGAGCGTCGCCACGGTCAGCAGCTCGGGTCTTGCGACTGCCGTGGCGGACGGATCGGCCACCATCACCGCGACGGTCGACGGGGTATCCGGTACGGCTGCCGTGACGGTGGAGATCGCACCCTCCACGGGCGGGCTCCGCTTCATCATCTCCACGCTCGGGCGGAACCTCGATCCGGACGGCTACACGCTCACCGTCGTCGATGTGCTCACGCAGGCCGTGGCCAGCATCGACACCGTGGTGGCGGGCGATCTCGACCCGGGCACCTACTCCGCAACCATCGAGGGGCTCGCCGCCAACTGCTATCGCTTCTCCAACCAGGCGGTGCAAGGGACGGTGGAGGTGGGGGACACGGTCGACGTGACGCTCGGGGTGGAGTGTCTCGACTTCCCCGACGCGATCGCGCTCACGTATACGAGGTCGAGCTTTGCGTTTCCCAATGTGCGGATCGCAGGACAGCCGGCTGCGGGTGGGGAGCCTGAGGATCTGACGTTCAGCCCAGCGATCGACGGGGCTCCGGACTGGTCGCCGGACGGCTCGATGCTCGCGTTCAGCAGGGACGACGTGATCTTCATCGTGAATGCCGACGGCACGGGACTGCGGTCGTTCGCCGATCGGGGCCCCGGCGCGGGGCGAGGCACCCATCCGACCTGGTCGCCCGATGGGTCGACGATCGCCTACGACGACGAGAGCAACATCTTCGTCATCGAGGTCGACGGCGCCGGACCACAGACGGACTTGGGTGCCGGTTACTGGCCTGCGTGGTCGCCCGACGGCTCGAAGATCGCGTTCGAGTTCTACGATCCGGCCGTCGCCGAGCCCGAGATCTTCGTCATGAACGCGGACGGAACGGGACGCACCAACCTCACCCAGAGCCCTGCGATGCTGGATCGGGAGCCGAGCTGGTCGCCGGACGGCTCGCAGATCGTGTTCCGCCGGTTAGATCGGGGGGATCCGAACGGATACGAGCTGTTCGTGATGGACGCCGACGGCGGCAACCAGGCGAAGCTCTTGTCGATTGCCGCACCGCAGCTCGCGCCCCTGTGGCTGCCGGACAACCGGATCCTGTTCATGTCCGCGGACGCGAACCCCACCGTGAATGGCTTCCGGATCTGGGAGCTCGATCTGGATGCCGGAGGCACGGTGACGCAGCTGACCACCGACACCGAGCACGGCCACAGCTCGCCGGCGTGGCGACCCATGCCGTGAGGGGCTGTTGAGCGACCGCCACGGTTGAGGGGCCGAAATCATGAGGATAGGGGGATCGTTGGAGCGTTGCATCGGTCAGGCTCCGACGGTCCCCCATACGTTCTCGGCGAGTCGATCGCCAATCCCTCGTCCGCCCGTCCGCCGCCCGCCCGCCTAGTCTCCCGTCTCCAGTACCCCACCGTCGAGCAGCTTGTCGAGCTTGAGGCGGTCGATCCGCGTCGCGCGGCCAATCCGCACGATCGGCAATTTGTCGCCCGCCACCATCCGCCGCACCGTGCCTTCCGCAACGCCCATGTAGCGTGCCGCTTCGGCCACGGTCATGAGCCGCGGCGTAATGCCCGAGTCTCCCCGTATCTCGTCGGAGTCTTCAGCGGATCTCATAGCTCACTTCCGGCAAGGTCCCAAGTCGTTCGACGGGGCTAACATAGAGCATCAACAGAGCAACGTCAATAGTGATGATGCTACCTGAGCGATCTATGATTGTCTTGACATGCTTATAGTACGTTTGAGATATTGTAAAGCATCCACAGATATTTACAGATATCTCAAGGATACTCTATGCAAAGTCAGTTCGGCTGCTTCATCTCGGCCGGTTCGCTGATCGACGGGCACCCGGAGTGGATCGTCCCGGCGGAATTCGTGGCCCGCGCCGTCGACCACATCGCACGGACCGGCCAACCGTACCTCGCCCACCGCGATGACGACTACCGGGTCACGATCATCGCCCGGCAGGCGCCCCACGGCCGCTACGAGATGCGCGGCGCGGAGGTGCTGGAGCGAACGCTCCCCTCGTGGCGGCAACTGTACTGGCACCGCTACGCGGATAGGCTGAGCCCGGACGCGTTTCGGGCGTGGTTTCGGTTTGCCGAGACCGAATGGCAGGCTCCGGCCGAGTCGGCCGCGGCCGACGCCATGGTACTCGGTGGTTGGCGCCGGATCGCGGTGCGTGAGGGTATCCACCTGCTGGGAGGGTTGGAGGTCCCGCGGTTTCGGGCCGATGCCGAGGCGCTGAGTGCCGGGCGGCTGTACTGGCTCGAGGGATCGCCGACCGCGGCCGGTCGGATTCTCGTGGCGTCATCGGCCCTGGCGCTGTCGTGCCTCCAGTTCTGGCTCGATGAGTTGGGGGCGGGAATCCGCGTGCAGGTCCGCGAAGGGGAGGCCGCGTGATGCAGCACCCGCGGTTCGAACGCGTCGTGCCGGCGGAGCGGCTCGCCTTGCGCGACAAGGTGGTCGCGAGCAGCCTCGCGCTCGGCACCGCGATGCTGATGGTCATGATGGGGCTCGGCGCGGTGCACGCACTGGCACTCGTGTTCCTCGCGCCCGTGCTCGCTCTGCCCGCGATCAGAGCGCGCGTGTTTCCCTTCGAGCGCGAAACGTTCGCCGCCTACTACGTGGCCTGGCTCTACGGCCCGCTCGGCTGGGGGGTCTATCGCAACTGCCCCTGGGTGCAAGCGCTCGGGATCGCCATGGTCGCGCTGGTGATCGCCGGCGTGGTTGCGGCCTGATGTCCGTCACCGGAATCGCGTATCGGCCGTCCGCCTGACCGCCTGACCGCCCGTCCGTCGCGCCGCCGTCACCCCATCCAGAATCCCTTGCGGTGCGAGATGCCGAGCACGCTGCGGCACAGCGCGCAGAAGTAGACGTAGCGCTTCCCGAACATCCCACTCAGTTCGCGGTGGGCGATCGTGCGCAGGCGCTCCTTGCAGAACGGGCAGATGGGGTCGAGGTCGTCACGCTGCTCGAGCTGGATCATGGCTGTTCCTCGATCTGGAGCGGGATGGGTACCTCTGCTGAAGCTAGCGTCCCATGCGCGTGAGGGCAGGACGGAAGGCGCTCGCGCGGTCCCTGCGTCGACCATGCCGATTGTGACCGCGGTAGTAGTCTGCCGCCGACGCGCGCCTTAGGTTGCAGGTGATCGGCCCCCGCGAGGGAGGTGGGTGACGGTCCGTGGGAACGGGGGCGTGTGCATTCAACATGGAGCAAAGCGGATGCGACGAGTCGTCGGCGGCATCATGTGCGTCCTCGCGGCCGGTGTGCTGGTCCAGTGCAGTGACAGCACGGCGACGGGGGACCCGGCCATCGCCTTGTCCGCGGTGTCGGTCGCGATGACCGGTTTCGCCGGCGGGGACGATCCTGCGCCGGTCGAGATTTCGGTCTCGAACGACGGGACCGGCACCCTCACCGGTCTGGCCGCGGCGGTGGCGTACGGCACCGGACAGCCCACCGGGTGGCTGACGGTGAGCCTCAGCGACGATGCCGCACCCGGCGTACTCACGCTCACGGCAGTCACGGGGGCGCTGGCGGCTGGGCAGTACGCCGCGACGGTGTCGGTGACGTCGGACGTCGCCACCAACAGTCCGCAATCCGTCGACGTGGCCTTCGTCGTCGCGGATCCGCAGAACACCTGGGCCCAGCTCCACGCGCGCGTCGGCGGCTCGTGCGGGCTCATGACGGTGGGCGCCGCCTACTGCTGGGGGGCCAACGAGTCCGGTCAGATCGGGGATGGACGCACCGGCCGACGACTCGTTCCGACGGCGGTGCTCGGAGGGTTGACGTTCGCGGACCTCGCGGTGGGCAACGCACACACCTGCGGGCGCACACCCGCCGGACTCGCCTACTGCTGGGGACTGAACAGCGTCGGGCAGCTCGGCGACGGGTCCACGACGAATCGTCTGACCGCCGCTGCGGTCGGGGGTGGCGAGGCGTTCGTCGCATTGACTGCCGGTGACGGGCACACCTGTGGTCTCACCGTGGGGGGACAGGCCTACTGCTGGGGATACAACGAGTTCGGGCAGCTCGGTGACGGCTCCACGGCAAACCGCCTGACTCCTACGGCCGTGACGGGCACGGTGACCTTCGAGGCCCTCGCCGCGGGCAGCCAGCATACCTGCGGACTCACGGCCGGCGGCGAAGCGTACTGCTGGGGCGACAACGAGTGGGGGGCGCTGGGAGACTCCACTACGGGCAGGCGGCTCGAGCCCACGGCGGTCGCCGGGGGCCGCACGTTCCTGAGCATCTCCGCAGGTGACGGGCATACCTGCGGTGTCGCGACGACCGGGGAGACGTTCTGCTGGGGTCTCAACGAGAGCGGACAGCTCGGCGACGGCACCACCGGGAATCGGCTGACACCGACGCTCGTGACGGGGGCGCTGACGCTCGCATTCGTCGAAACCGGGAACGGCGGTTTCCACACGTGCGGACTGGATGCGTCTGGAACGGCCTACTGCTGGGGGAGCAATGCGCAGGGCCAGCTCGGGGACGGGACGGTCGCAAACCGCCTGAGCCCGACGGCAGTAGCCGGCGATCTGGTTTTTGCGAGCCTTGCGGTCGGTGGCGGGCACACCTGCGGGGTTACCGCCGCCGGGGGGACGGCCTACTGCTGGGGCACGAACGGCAATGGGCAGGTGGGCGACGGCACGCTGGGCGATCGGCGTACCCCGGTCCTCGTGTCGGACCCCTGATTCCGGCGCCGCGGCGTCGGGACGATCATGCCCCGCGGGGGTCTGGCAGGTAACCCCGGGGCACGCGACGCGGTCTTGCCGCACCCTGCTGCGCGGGGCACTTTCCCTCGTCCGCTTGCATGACTCCATGGCTCCGTCCCCAACCCGGCCACGCTGATGCCCGCAGCGGTCTCGTCAACGGCGCGCGCGTCCCTCGTCACCCGTCCCGACGGGGCGACGCTGGTGCTCGAGGGGGATTGGCACCTCGGTGAGGAGCCCGCCGGCTCGGCCGAAGCCCTGGCGGGACTCGATGCCGTACCGGCCGGCGCGGTCGTCGTGCTCGATGCGCAGGCCGTCGGCGGCTGGGACTCGGCCCTGATCGCCTACCTCATGCAGGTGGTCGATCGTGCGCAGGGGCGGGCCGTGCAGGTGGACCGCCGGGCCCTCCCCGCCGGCATCGGCAAGCTGCTCGATCTGGCACTCGCGGTGCCGGAGAAGCGCGACGCCCGCCGCGCCGACGTGACGCCCCCGTTCCTCGAGCGTGTGGGGCGGACCGCGCAGCAGCTGGCCGGCGAGATCGGCGGGCTGATCGGCTTTCTCGGTGAAGTCACGCTCGCACTGGGTCGCTTCGTCACGGGGCGCGCGAGGTTCCGCCGCAGCGACCTCGGCGTCGCGCTCGAGCAGGTGGGAATCGACGCGCTCGGCGTCGTCGCGATCATCAATTTCCTCGTCGGGCTCATTCTCGCGTTCGTGGGTGCGGCACAGCTGGAGCAGTTCGGTGCCGCGATCTTCGTCGCCAACCTGGTCGGCATCGCCATGGTGCGCGACATGGCCGCGATCATGACGGGGATCGTCATGGCGGGGCGCTCGGGGGCGGCATTCGCAGCGTCGCTGGGCACGATGCAGTCCAATCAGGAGATCGATGCCCTCCGTACGACGGGTGTCTCCCCGATCGACTACCTCGTGCTCCCGCGCATCGTCGCCCTCGTGCTGATGATGCCGCTGCTCACCTTGTTCGCCGACGCGGTCGGCGTGTTGGGTGGTGCGTTCGTGGCCACTGCCATGCTCGATCTCTCGTGGACCCGCTACTTCCAGCAGACGTGGGAGGCAGTGTCGCTCGGGCATCTGTTGGGTGGGCTGTTCAAAGGAACGGTGTACGGCGCCCTCATCGCGGTCGCGGGGTGCTGGCGCGGCATGCTGTCCGGCCGCACGGCCGCAGCCGTTGGGCTCGCCACCACCTCGGCGGTCGTGACGAGTATCCTGCTCATCATCGGCGCCGCCGGGCTGTTCGCAGTGGTGTTCTATGTCCTCGGACTCTGATCCGCTCGCGGTCCGCGACCTCACGATGGGGTTCGGGAGCTACGTGCTGGCGCGCGAGCTCACCTTCGAGGTGCGCCGCGGTGAGGTGTTCGTCATCATGGGCGGCTCGGGCTCGGGCAAGAGTACTCTGCTGCGCCATTTCCTCGGACTGCAGGAGCCCCTCGCCGGAGACATCCAGTACTACGGGGAGAGCTTCACCACCGCCGCCGAGACCGATCGCACCCGTATGCTCCGCCGGTGCGGCACGCTCTTCCAGAGCGGCGCACTGTGGAGCTCCATGACGCTCGCCGAGAACGTCGCCGTGCCGCTCGAGGAGTTCACCGACCTCAGGCCACGCGAGATCCGGGAAATCGTCGAGCTGAAGCTCGCCCTCGTTGGACTCCGGGGATTTGAGGACTACTATCCCTCCGAGATCAGCGGTGGCATGCAGAAGCGCGCCGGGCTGGCCCGGGCGATGGCGCTCGATCCGGATATTCTCTTCTTCGACGAGCCGTCGGCGGGGCTCGATCCCGTGTCGTCCACGCTGCTCGACAGACTCATCCTCGAGCTGCGCGACAGTCTGGGCGCGACCATCGTGGTGGTGACGCATGAGCTGGACAGCATCTTTGCCATCGGCACGGACAGCATCTTCCTGGACGCGGAGAGTCGGACCATGATTGCGCGCGGGAATCCCCGGGAGTTGCGCGACCACGCGGAGCATCCCACGGTGCGGCGCTTCCTGAACCGCGGGCACGACCCGGAGGAGGAGGTGGCCTGATGGCCTCGTGGCATCCGAAACGGGTGGGCGGGTTCGTGCTCGCAGGCGTGGCACTGCTGGTGATCGCGGTGGTTCTGGTGGGTTCGGGATCGCTGTTCAGCAAGAAGCACACGTTCGTGAGCTACTTCAGCGGCTCCGTGGCCGGTCTCAGAGTCGGCGCACCCGTCAAGCTCCGCGGGATCGTCATCGGGCAGGTGACCGGCGTCTACCTCACCTTGAGCCACCAGGTGGACCTGACGCGAGTGCCCGTGATCTACGAGATCGACGAGAAGCTCGTGCGGCAGCGGGGTGCAGAAGGCACGCGCATCGGCGACCGTACCTACCAGCAGGAACTGCTCGACCAGGGACTGCGTGCCACGCTCCAGCTGGAGAGCTTCGTCACGGGCCAACGCTACGTGGAGCTCGACTTCCATCCGGACGCGCCGCTCGAGTTCGCCCAGGAGCCGGACGAGGCCCACCCCGAGATCCCAGCGATCCAGACGCCGGGGCTCGAGCAGGACCTGACGGCGTTTGTGGAGAAGCTGCAAGAGGCTGACATCGCTGGGCTACTCGCTTCCCTGAGTAACATGGCGGCACGCGCCGACTCGACGTTCCGTGACATGCGCATGCACGAGCTCCGCGATGCGGCGGACTCGGCCCTCAACGCGCTGACACACTCCATGCAGCGAATTGCCGCCCTGAGCGACGCGGTGCGCGAGCAGGTGCCCGGGCTCGGCGGCGATTTGCGCGAGACCACGGACCGGCTCGCCGTCAGCCTCGAGGAGTTGAACAGCACGCTCCGCACGACGCGGGCGGCGCTCGATCCCGAGTCACCCGTGGCGGTGCGGCTCGAGGAATCGCTGCGCGAGTTCAGTGCAACGGCGCGGTCGCTGCGCGAGCTGCTCGAGTACCTCCAGCGCAATCCCAGCTCATTGCTCCGCGGTCGCGCGGAGGAGGGACAGCCATGACCCGCCGCCTGGCCGCACCGCTCATGCTGCTGCTCGTCGCCTCGGCCTGCGTGCAGCTCGGACCGGGGAAGGATACGACACGGTTCTTCGTGTTGTCGCCCGAGCCGGGGGCAGACAGCGTCGGTCTCGTCGCCGAGGGACCGCTGCTGGCCGTTGGCCCGGTCACGATCCCGCGTTACCTCGACCGGTCGGTGATCGTGACGCGCGTAGGCCCGAATCAGGTCGATCCGCTCGGGAACGACCGGTGGGCGGAGCCCCTCGCGGGGATGATCCAGCAGACCCTGGCTCTCGATCTGGCGGCCGCGCTCGGTGCGCGGCGCTACGTGCTGTACCCATGGCCGCGCGACCAGCAGCCGGACATCGTGGTCGAGGTGGACGTGCTGAGGTTCGAGACGGATCCCACCCGGACCGCGCGGCTCGACGCGCTGTGGCGGCTCCGACATGGCGGCGAGGAGCGGAACGGCGTCACCGCGCTGACCGAGGTGATGGCGGACACGACCACCGAGACGAAGGTGGCGGCGCTGTCGTCGCTGCTCGGGCGGATGAGCGAACAGCTGGCCGAGGCCGCCGAGCACTGATCGCGGCGAACCAACGGGTAGGCTTGGGGTACGGACTGTCCATGGGCTTCCTCTCGACACTGCTCACCGCGTTCTGGTGGATCGCGCTGATCGCGATCGTCGCCATCGTCGTCGCCATCCGGTTCCGCCGGCGGTGACTGCGTGACGATCCCGCTGCTCCTCTGCTGTGCGATCACCAATCTCGCCGACG
>Ga0209536_100008487_pt1 | contig 15403 bp, 14 predicted proteins | sample DeeMarSeWOR28_12_FD_187461 | JGI IMG/M metagenome (GOLD analysis project Ga0209536, IMG submission 187461) | Marine sediment microbial communities from White Oak River estuary, North Carolina - WOR-2-8_12 (SPAdes) (version 2) | ecosystem: Environmental > Aquatic > Marine > Intertidal zone >...
CAACATGGTGGCGCTCGACCGCGGTCAGCCGCGCCTGTTCAATCTCAAGCAGATACTGGAAGCCTTCCTGCGTCATCGGCGGGAGGGGATTACCCGCCGCACCATTTACGATCTGCGCAAATCGCGCGAGCGTGCCCACGTGCTGGAGGGCCTTGCTGTCGCGCTGGAAAACATCGACCGCATCATCGCCCTGATCAAGGCGGCAAAAGATCCGGCCGAGGCCAAGGTCGCGTTGATGAAAGAGATGTGGCAGGCCAAACAGGTGGCGGAGCTACTAGCGCGCAGCGACACCTCGATGTCTCGCCCGGAAGACCTGGACGCCATCTATGGTCTGAGCAAGAAGGGTTACAAACTGTCTGATGCCCAGGCGCAGGCGATTCTGGAATTACGTCTGCACCGTTTAACCGGTCTGGAGCAGGAAAAGATTCATGGTGAATACACCGACATCCTGGTTCGCATCGAAGACTTACTGGAAATCTTGCAAAAACCCGAGCGCCTGCAGAAAGAGATTCGTGAAGAACTGAATGCCATGCGCGAGCAGTACGGAGATGCTCGCCGCACAGAAATTCTGGAGAGCCAACTGGATCTCAGCATGGAAGACCTGATTGCTGAAGAGGACGTAGTGGTTACCTTGTCTCATGCCGGTTATGTGAAGTCCCAGGCGCTGAGTGAATACCGGGCGCAGAAACGCGGCGGCCGCGGCAAGACCGCGACGCGCATGAAAGAAGAGGACTTTGTCGACAAGCTATTCGTCGCCAATACCCACGACACGATTCTGTGTTTCTCCAGTCGTGGCAAGGTTTACTGGTTGAAGGTATACGAAATCCCGCAGGCCGGACGCGGTGCACGGGGCAAACCTATTGTTAACCTGTTGCCACTGGAAGAAGGGGAGCACGTCAATGCCATCTTGCCAATCCGTGCTTACGAGGAAGGCAAGTTTGTTTTCATGACTACTTCGGATGGCACGGTAAAGAAAACGGCGTTGACAGAATTCTCGCGCCCGCGCACCAGCGGCATCATCGCGATCGACCTGACCGAGGGCAATCGCCTGGTCGGCGTTGGCCTGACCGATGGCGAGTGCGATATTGTGTTGTTCAGCTCTGCCGGCAAGGCAGTACGTTTCAATGAGCAGGATGTCCGGCCCATGGGGCGAAGCGCGCGCGGTGTGCGTGGCATGGCGCTCAAACCGGCCCAGACTCTGGTCTCGCAGATTATCGCCTGCACGGACGATATCAATGATGAATCGACGGTGCTGACCGCCACCGGTGGTGGTTTCGGAAAACGCACCCTGTTGTCGGATTTCCCCAAGCACAAGCGCGGTGGTCAGGGTGTGATATCGATCCAGGTTGGCGAAAAGCGTGGCGATGTTGTCAGCGCATTGCTGACAGGCGCGGGCGGCGAAATGATGCTGATTACCAGCGGCGGAACATTGATTCGTACGCGGACAGATGAAATTTCCATGCAGGGTCGCAATACCCAGGGCGTTACCCTGATAGGTCTGGGTGAGGGTGAGCGCCTGGTTGGCATGGATGAGGTGGCAGAAACCGAGGACGAGACGGAGACCGTGGAGCCCGTCGGCGAATAGTCAAATTCCAACATTAGATTTTTTTAAACTTAAACAAGGTAAAAACAAATAGCCATGGCAAGAGTTTTCAATTTTAGCGCCGGACCTGCAGCACTTCCGCTGGAAGTGCTGGAACAGGCGCAGCAAGAGTTGCTCGATTGGAAGGGATCGGGTGTGTCGGTGATGGAGATGAGTCATCGCGGTAAGGAGTTTATGTCGATAGCGGCGCAGGCCGAGGCAGATCTGCGCGAGATAATGTCGATCCCGGACAATTACAAGGTTCTGTTCCTCCAGGGCGGCGCCTCCAGCCAGTTCGCCATGGTGCCGTTGAATTTGCTCGCAGGAAAAGACAAGGCTGACTATTTCCTGACCGGGCACTGGAGCAAAAAGGCGGTTGCCGAAGCCAAGCGGTATGGCACTGCCAACCTGGTGGCCGACACATCCGACAGCAAATTCACAACGATCCCGGCCGCCAGCGACTGGAAGCTGGACGCCAATGCGGCATACGTGCACTACACCCCCAATGAGACCATTGCTGGTGTAGAGTTTGATGCGATTCCCGACACTGGCGACGTACCGCTTGTCGCTGACATGTCGTCAACAATACTTTCGCGCCCGGTAGATGTCAGCCGGTTCGGTGTTATCTATGCCGGCGCCCAGAAAAATATCGGCCCCGCCGGACTGACGATCGTGATTGTACGTGATGACCTGATTGGCGAGGCCGGCGATGCCGTGCCGGCAATGCTGAATTACCAGATTCATGCCGAGAATGATTCGATGTACAACACACCGCCGACCTACGCATGGTATATCGCGGGGCTGGTGTTCCAGTGGATAAAGCGCAAGGGTGGTCTGGCTGCCATGGCCGAGATCAATCAGCGCAAGGCACAGAAGTTATATGATGCCATTGATAGTTCCGGAGGTTTCTACACGAACCCGGTCGACAAGCCTTATCGCTCCTGGATGAATGTTCCATTCATTCTCAGTGATGCCGGCCTCGACGAGGACTTCCTGAACGAAACCAAGGCAGCGGGCCTTGTTCAGCTTAAAGGACATCGGTCAGTCGGCGGTATGCGTGCCAGCATTTATAACGCCATGCCAGAAGAGGGTGTCGATGCACTTGTCGACTTCATGAAGCAGTTTCAGAATCAAAAAGGTTGAGTCACGTGTTAAAGGTCAAAACGCTAAACAATATTTCTGACAAGGGCCTGGCTCATCTGCCAAGCGACCTGTTTACCGTCGGCGACGATGTCGAAAGCCCGGATGCCATTCTGCTTCGCTCGTTCAAGATGCATGACATGGAATTGCCGACGAGCCTGAAGGCTGTCGGACGGGCTGGCGCCGGGGTTAACAATATCCCGGTAGAGAAGATGTCGAAGCTCGGAATCCCTGTGTTCAATGCGCCGGGTGCCAACGCCAACGCAGTGAAAGAACTGGTGATCGCCGCCCTGTTACTGGCAGCGCGCAATATTTGTCAGGCGTGGGACTACACCCGCAACCTCGAAGGCGAGGACGCCGAACTGCATAAGCAGGTGGAAGCAGGCAAGAAGACATACGGTGGCTTCGAGTTACCGGGCCGCACACTGGGCGTTGTTGGTCTGGGTGCGATCGGACGTTACGTGGCCAATGCCGCACTTGATCTCGGTATGAAGGTCGTCGGTTTTGATCCAGGCATTACCGTTGAAGGTGCCTGGCAGTTGTCTGCCGATGTGAAGAAAGCGGGCAGTATCGAAGAGTTGTTGCGCAACGTGGATTTTGTCACTTTCCATGTACCGCTGGTTGATGCAACGCGCGATATGATCAATGCCGATTCAGTCAAGCTTATGCGCGACGGCGCGACTATCCTGAATTTCGCTCGCGATGGTATTGTGAACGATCAGGCGGTCGTGGATGCGATCAAGGCCGGGAAAATACACGCTTATGTGTGCGATTTTCCCAGCAATATTCTCAAGGGCCAGGATCGCGTCATCGCATTGCCGCACCTGGGCGCGTCCACCGGTGAGGCAGAGGAGAACTGTGCGGTGATGGTGGCTGAGCAGGTGAAGGACTTCCTGCTGAATGGCAACATCAAGAACTCGGTAAACTTTCCGGAGGTCAATTCACCGCGGGAGACCGACTATCGAGTGGTGGTTGCCAACGCCAATGTACCGAAAATGCTGGGCAGCATCTCCAATGTGATGGCCGATGCCGGTCTGAATATCCATGATATGGTCAACAAGTCGCGCGGTGATCTTGCTTACACGGTCGTGGATTGCGACAGCCAGATTCCCGAGGATGTGGTTGCCAAGCTTTCGCAGATTGAAGGTGTGTTGAGCGTCAGGGCGATTTAATAGTTACGTGAGCGAAGATTCCAGTCTAGAGAAAATACGGGAAAAGATTGACGCCATTGATGAAAAAATTCAGGCGTTAATCACCGAGCGCGCGCAATTTGCCAAGCAGGTTGCCAAAACCAAGCTTGACGCCGGGTCGGAGAGTTTTTATCGGCCTGAGCGTGAGGCGGAAGTACTGCGCCGCGTCATCGAACGAAATGAAGGGCCGGTTAGTAGCGATGACATGGCCCGCCTGTTTCGCGAGATTATGTCCGTGTGTCTGGCGCTTGAGTCTCCACTGATGGTGGCGTATCTCGGCCCCGAAGGCACCTTCACTCAACAGGCGGCGCTGAAGCACTTTGGCCACTCGGTCGAAACGGCGGCACTGGGTGCCATCGATGAGGTGTTCCGCGAGGTTGAGGCCGGTAGCGCGCAGTTTGGTGTCGTTCCGATAGAGAACTCCACTGAAGGTGTGGTGAGTCATACGCTAGACATGTTCATGCGCTCTGATCTGAAGATCTGTGGCGAAGTACAGTTGCGTGTGCATCAGCATCTCTTAAGTCAGGCAGACGATCTCGGAAAAATCAGCAAGATTGTTTCGCATCAGCAGTCGCTGGCCCAGTGCCGTGAATGGCTGGATGCCAATTTGCCCAATGTTGAGCGTGTAGCGGTAAACAGCAATGCCGAAGCGGCACGTGTCGCCGTCAAAGACGCAACGGTCGCCGCCATTGCCGGTGAGTCGGCGGCCGAAATCTACAGCCTGGCAGTGCTGGCGAAGAATATCGAGGATGAACCAAACAACACGACGCGTTTCCTGGTCATTGGCAAGCTACAGACCACGCCAAGCGGCAACGACAAAACCAGCCTGTTGCTGAGCGGAAAGAACAAGCCCGGTGCCCTGCACCTGCTATTGGGTTCGCTGGCCAAACACGGCATCAACATGACCCGAATAGAATCGCGGCCGTCTCGCCAGAATGCCTGGGAGTATGTCTTTTTCCTCGATATCGAGGGGCATGCCCAGGACCAGAAGGTCAAGCAAACGCTGGCCGAGCTGCAGGCCGAGGCCGCATTGTTCAAACTGCTGGGATCTTACCCGGTTTCGGTGCGATAGCGTGGCGCTGAATATCGATGCACTCGCGCTCGCGGGTGTTCGCGGATTGCGTCCCTATGAGCCCGGCAAGCCGTTGGAAGAGCTCGAACGTGAGTATGGCATTCGCGATGCGATCAAGCTTGCGTCAAACGAAAATCCGCTCGGGCCCAGCCCTGTTGCGCTTGGCGCAATCGAGACGCGACTGGCCGATCTTTCCCGCTACCCGGATGGCAATGGCTTTTCACTCAAAAAAGCATTGTCAGAAAAATTCGGACTCGAACCGGATCAAATTACGCTCGGTAACGGCTCTAATGATGTGCTGGAGTTTATTGCACGCGCGTTTGTCGCGCCGGACAATGAAGTTGTCTTTTCCCGGCACTCGTTCGCGGTGTACCCGATCGTGACCCAGGCTGTCGGTGCGACTGCAGTGGTGGTGCCGGCCAAAAACTGGGGCTGCGATCTGCAGGCAATGGCCAGCCTTATTACCGATCGTACCCGGGTCGTGTTTATCGCCAACCCCAACAATCCGACCGGCACCTGGCATACCGGTGATGAATTGAAGTCATTCATCGCGGCGCTACCAGCACACGTACTTTGCGTGATAGACGAGGCGTACTACGAATACGTGGAGTCGAAAGACTACCCGAACGCAATGTCGTGGTTGCCAGAATTCGACAACTTGATTGTCACTCGCACCTTTTCCAAGATCTATGGGCTGGCCGGGTTGCGTATTGGTTATGGCGCGTCCAGTCGGGCAATCGCCGATATGCTCAATCGTGTTCGCCAGCCGTTTAATACCAATAGCCTTGCACTGGCAGCGGCAGAAGCCGCGCTCGGCGACGATACTCATCTGCAGGCATCGCGAGCGATAAATAATGCCGGGATGAAACAGCTGGTGTCGGCGTTTGAAGAGCTTGGCCTGGACTATATTCCCTCGGTAGGAAATTTTATCGCGGTAGATGTTGGCCGCAAGGGTGTAGATGTCTATGAGCAATTATTGCGTGAAGGCGTTATTGTTCGGCCTGTGGCCAATTACGAGATGCCAAATCATTTGCGCATCACCATTGGTACCGAAATTGAAAATCGAAAATTTATCGAGGCGTTAACGTCGGTACTGAATCGCTAAACAGTTCGCGAAGAACACTCACCGGTTGACCACCTCGCCGGTGAAATAGTTGAAGCCAATTAATAATGATAAACAAACTCGCAATTGTAGGGATTGGACTGATTGGTGGGTCGCTTGCCAGGGCGCTGCGGCGAGCTGGCTATGTCAAGGAAATCGTCGGGTATGGCCGCAATCTCAATAACCTGAAGCTGGCCGTTGATCTGGGTGTAGTGGATCATGCCGAGGTCAACCTGAGTGCGGCGATCGACGAAGCAGACATGATCGTGGTGGCAGTCCCGGTTGGTGCAATGACTGAAGTTTTCTCCCAACTTTCAGGAAGAATTACCCGCGAAACTGTGGTGACTGACGTTGGCAGTGTTAAAACGTCGGTGGTGGCCATGGCGCGAGAGGCGCTTGATCCAGCAGAGTTCGCGCGTTTCGTCCCTGGACACCCGATTGCCGGTACCGAGCAGAGTGGTGTCGTGTCTTCACGCGAGGATCTTTTTCAGAACCATCAGATCATTTTAAGCCCGGAACCCGAGACAGACGCAGGTGCAGTCGAGGTGGTTCGATCTATGTGGGAGGCGGCCGGTGCCAGCGTGCGGTCGATCAGCGCGCCACAACATGACGCGATACTGGCCGCCAGCAGTCATTTGCCCCACGTGCTGGCCTATGCGTTGGTGGACATGCTGGTACGCCGGGATGACCATCGCGAGATATTCGACCTTGCTGCCGGTGGCTTTCGCGACTTTACCCGCATTGCCAGCAGCGATCCCACCATGTGGCGTGATATTTGTGTCGCCAACCGTGAGCCCTTGCTCAAGTTGCTACAGAATTTCTGCGACGACCTCGGTGAGGTGATGGCGGCGATAGAGGCAGGCAACGGTGAGTGGCTCATGAATACATTTGATCGTGCCCGCCATGCGCGTGAAACCTATGTGAAGCCCGCGCCCAGTGATTCGCCCGACAGCGTGGAATAGGGCAACCCCGGACAAGTAATCGCAGCATGGAAATTAAAACAGAAAAACGAATCGACTTTATCGTCGAGCCAGGTGGCGCCATGACTGGCAGCCTGCGCGTACCGGGCGACAAGTCGATCTCACATCGATCAGTCATGCTCGGTTCATTGGCCGAAGGCGTGACACAGGTGAGTGGCCTGCTCGAAGGTGAGGATGTGCTGGCGACGCTTCAGGCGTTTCGCGCCATGGGCGTCGAGGCAACCGGACCTGACAATGGCCAGCTGACGATTAATGGTGTCGGTCTGCATGGATTACGCGCGCCATCGGCGCCGCTGGATATGGGTAATTCCGGAACCGCCATGCGGTTGATCAGCGGCATTCTCGCCGGGCAGAATTTTGATACCGAGCTGACCGGCGATGCGTCGCTAGCCAAGCGACCAATGAACCGCATTGCCGATCCCTTGCGCAGCATGGGCGCGGAGATTGCTACCGCTGAAGGCGGTCGGCCGCCACTGAAAATACGCGGCGGTCGAAAGCTGAACGGCATTGCATATGACATGCCGGTCGCCAGTGCCCAGGTAAAATCGGCACTGCTGTTGGCCGGGATGTATGCCGAGGGCGAGACCACGGTCACCGAGCCTGCGCCAACACGGGACCATACCGAGCGGATGCTAAGTGGTTTCGGTTACCCGGTGATAAAGACCGGGGCGGTCTCGAGCCTGGTGGGCGGCGGTCAGCTCAAGGCATGTAATATCGACGTACCGGCAGATATATCGTCAGCTGCATTTTTCCTGGTGGGCGCTTCTATCGCCACCGGGTCGGAACTGGTGCTGGAGCATGTAGGGATCAATCCCACCAGAGTCGGTGTGCTGCATATCCTGCAAGATATGGGAGCGGACATCACCATCGAGAATGAGCGCGTTATCGGCGGCGAACCGGTGGCTGACATCCATGTGCGATCCGCATCACTAAAAGGGATTCATATCCCCGAAGACCAGGTGCCGTTGGCGATTGACGAGTTCCCGGTGCTGTTTATTGCCGCCGCCTGCGCCGCTGGCACGACGGTGTTGACGGGCGCGAGAGAGTTGCGGGTAAAGGAAAGTGACCGCATCGCGGTCATGGCCGAAGGTCTGAGGCGCCTCGGCGTGGCGGTTCAGGAGACAGAGGACGGTATCATTATACAAGGCGGTTCCATCGGGGGTGGCGAAGTAGACAGCCACGACGACCATAGAATCGCCATGGCGTTTGCGATCGCGGGGCTGCGTGCTGCCGCGCCGATTACGGTGCGAGACTGTCGCAACGTCAATACCTCGTTCCCCAATTTTGTGGCGCTGGCACAAAAGGCCGGGCTGCGTATCAGCCAGGCCGGCTGAGTCCAGGGGCCGCTGCTTCCGTGAACCACTCCAATGTCCCCGATATATCGGCACCGGTGCTTACCATAGATGGCCCAAGTGGGTCGGGAAAAGGCACTATCAGTCAGTTAGTCGCGGTTCGACACCATTGGCACTACCTGGATAGTGGGGCGCTCTATCGGCTGGTCGCGCTTGCGGCAAAAGAGGCAGGGATCTCGGCGGATGACGCTGAGGCGCTAGCCACGATCGCGCGCAACCTCGATGTCGAGTTTGTGCTCCAACCTGGTGCAATCGCGACCGTTATTCTCGGCGGCAGGGAGGTGGGTGATCGGCTGCGAACCGAAGAGGTCGGTGAGCTTGCCTCAAAGATTGCTGCCCTTCCTGGCGTCAGAGAGGCGCTATTTGAGCGCCAACGGCAGTTCCAGATGGCGCCCGGGCTGGTGGCCGACGGCCGCGACATGGGCACCACCATCTTTCCCGGGGCCTTGCTCAAGATCTTCCTGACGGCCAGTGCCGAGGTGCGGGCAGAAAGGCGCTATAAGCAGTTGATGGGAAAGGGATTCGATGTTAATCTTCCGCGCCTTCTGGGGGAGATCCGTGACCGCGATGCCCGCGATAGCGAGCGCAGCGCATCCCCGTTGAGGCCGGCAGATGATGCCATTGTCGTGGACACTTCGACCATGACAATTGACCAGGTGGTGGACCATATTGATGGCTTGCTGCAGGACAGGCTTGGGGCTTAACGGGTCTCACTTTTTTAACGATAACCCACGTTGCGGCTGGACCGGTGATTTGGTGTCAGCAGTGGTGTGGCAAACAGAGGTGGCTCAGGCCGCTAACAGGTTAACCATTTACTAATGTCTGAAAGTTTCGCCGAACTCTTTGAACAAAGCTATCAACAATCCAATTTCAAGCCGGGTGAATTAATCACCGGCGAAATCGTCTCCATCACTGACGACGTTGTCGTCGTTAATGCCGGGCTCAAGTCTGAAGGCATTATCCCGATCTCCCAATTCAAGGACCATGAAGGCAATATTGCCGTCAATGTCGGCGACGATATTGAAGTCGTTCTGGAATCACTGGAGAACGGTTTCGGCGAGACACAGCTTTCCCGCGAGAAAGCCATGCGCGTCAAGGCATGGGATATCCTGGAGACAGCATTCGAAGACCAATCAATTGTGAAGGGTGTCATGACCGGCAAGGTCAAGGGCGGTTTCACGATCTCTATCGACAGTATTCGCGCCTTCCTTCCTGCATCGCTGGTCGATGTGCGTCCGGTGCGTGATCCTTCCTACCTCGAAGGCAAGGAACTCGAATTCAAGGTCATCAAGATTGACCGCAAGCGTAATAACGTTGTGGTATCACGCCGTGCCGTGGTGGAGACCGAACTTTCTGCCGACCGCGATGAGCTACTGGCCAACCTGGAAGAGGGGCAGACTGTTACCGGTATCGTCAAGAACCTGACCGACTACGGTGCCTTTGTTGACCTCGGCGGCGTCGATGGCCTGTTGCATATTACTGATCTTGCCTGGAAGCGCGTGAAACATCCTTCCGAGGTGCTGAACATCGGTGATGAAATTGAAGCCAAGGTGCTGCGATACGATCGTGAGCGCAATCGTGTATCGCTAGGCCTTAAGCAGCTGGGCGATGATCCGTGGGTCGATATTGCCCGCCGCTATCCGGAAGGTACCCGCCTGTTTGGCCGCGTAACCAACATTACCGACTACGGCGCATTTGTTGAGATTGAAGAAGGTGTTGAGGGTCTTGTTCACGTTTCTGAAATGGATTGGACCAACAAGAATGTTCACCCCAACAAGATTGTGCAGTTGGGTGACGAAGTCGAAGTAATGATTCTCGATATAGATATCGAGCGTCGTCGCATTTCGCTTGGTATCAAGCAGTGCCAGGTCAATCCGTGGGAAGAATTTGCTGCTACCCACAACAAGAACGACCATGTCACTGGCACCATTAAGTCGATTACCGATTTCGGTGTCTTCGTTGGTCTGGATGGCGGCATTGACGGCCTCATTCACCTCAGTGACCTGTCCTGGAACCGTGCTGGTGAAGAAGCGGTACGGGAATACAAGAAGGGCGACGAGGTCGAAGCCATTGTTCTGGCAGTGGACCCCGAGCGCGAGCGCATTTCTCTTGGTATCAAGCAGCTGGGCGGTGATCCGTTTACAGTTTTCGTAGCCGAGCATGGCAAGGGTTCCATCGTAGTCGGCAAGGTAACCAGCGTTGAGGCCAAGGGCGCTGTGATCAACCTGGGCGATGACATCGAGGGCTATTTGCGCGCCAGCGAGCTCTCACGTGATCGTGTCGAGGACGCCCGCACCCTGCTGAATGAGGGTGAGGAGGTCGAAGCCAAGATCACCACGATCGATCGCAAGAATCGCAAGATCTCGCTTTCAATCAAGGCAAAGGATATGCAAGAGGAAAGTCAGGCCGTTGAAGAGTATTCACGCAAAACAGCCGCCGCGACCACTTCCCTGGGCGAAGCACTAAAAGAGAAACTCGGCACAAGCGAAGAGGATGAATCCTGATAGCAATTCGCTACAGGGTGGGGTGACGCACATGACGAAGTCCGAACTGATCGAAGCACTGGCATCCAAGCAGCCGCAGCTTGATCACAAAGATGTGGAGCTGGCGGTAAAGGAGTTGCTGGAGCAAATGTCTGCAGCGCTGGCAATGGGTGATCGGATCGAGGTGCGCGGCTTTGGCAGCTTTTCGTTGCACTATCGTCCTCCAAGGGTCGGTCGCAATCCGAAGACTGGCTCCACGGTCCATGTGCCGGACAAGTATGTGCCCCATTTCAAGCCGGGCAAGGAGCTGCGTGAACGCGTCAAGGATGCCCCCGGGAGCGACGGTTGACGGGTTTGTCCGGGTACCCGAACAAGGTAATATTGAAAGGCATCGGTAACCCGATGCCTTTTTTTATCGACAGGATGAATTATTTCTGAGCCGGCGGGAGGCGCCATGAAACGCTTGTTGTATATTGCGGTGACACTAATCGTATTCTTTCTTGGAATTACCTTCGCGTTTCAGAATAAGCAAAATGTCGACCTGAATTACTATCTGGGCGTTCACTGGAACGCGCCCCTCTCCCTGATTCTGGTGTTGACGCTCGCCATCGGTGTCGCCATCGGCTACCTCGTTAGCCTGCGCAGGGTCGTACAGGCGCGTCGCAAGCTTGCCCAGGCACGGCGTGAGGTCAAGCAAGTGGAGCAGGAAGTCGAGAATCTTCGGTCTCTACCGATAAAAGATGTTATTTAGCTCCCAGGAACTGTTGTGGCTGTTGTTACCGGTCGCCGCCGCATCCGGCTGGTATATGGCGCGCCGGGACGGCAAGCGCAAAGTGATCCCTGTCCGTGATCGCTTCGATCTACCCGAGGCCTATTTTCGTGGCCTGAATTTTCTGCTGAATGAACAACCCGATAAGGCGATCGAGGTATTTATCAAGGTATTGGAGGTAAACTCCGAGACCGCCGAAACTCACCTGGCGCTGGGAAACCTGTTTCGCAGACGCGGCGAAGTTGAGCGAGCAATTCGTATTCATCAAAACCTGATAGCCAGGCCGACACTGGATCGTGAACAACGATCACTCGCGTTGCTTGAACTCGGCCAGGACTACCTCAAGGCGGGGCTCCTGGACCGAGCTGAAAATCTTTTTTCCGAGCTGATCGAGAACCGCATGTATAGCCAGCAGGCGCTGCGCTGGTTGCTGCACATCTATCAGCAGGAAAAAGAATGGGAAAAGGCAATCGACATTAGCCGGCGACTGGCGCGTGTCACCAAGACTCCGATGGATGATGTCATAGCCCAGTATTATTGCGAGCTGGCAGAGGCCAGATTCGCGGCGGGTAATACGAAAGATGCCAGGATCTATTTGCGCAAGGCTGCTGCCAGTGATTCCAACTGCGTTCGTGCCAGCATTTTGCTAGGTGATCTTGAAATCTCCGAACATCGTGACCCGGAAGCAATCAAGGCATGGAAACGTGTTGAGGAGCAGGATCCACAGTTTATGGGTGAGGTAGCAACACGCATCGCCAACGCCTACCGCCGTCTCGGTGACGAGACGGGCCTGTACAACTATTTTGATGCAGCCGCTGCGCGTCAACAGGGCAGCGGGTTAATGCTGGCGTTGGTTGACATTATCAAGGATCGGGATGGTATTGATGCGGCAGAAAAATACGTGGCAGAGTGGTTGCGCAAGAATCCATCGGTGCACGGCCTGACCCGATTGATCGAGCTGAACATGCTGCAATCGGAAGGCACCGCTCGCGACGATCTGGTGCTACTCAAGGGCATTATTGAGCACCTGGGGGAACAGCGCCAGGGCTACGCCTGCCAGCATTGTGGCTTCAAGGGCAGTTCACTGTACTGGTTATGTCCCGGCTGCAATCACTGGAACACTGTCAAGCCCGTGGCGGAACAGGCTGAGTAACTATGGCATCTACACCGAATACTGCTGAAGGAGGTTCTCGTGTCATCGTCGCTCTGGACTATGACAACGCAGCCGATGCGCTCGCTTTTGCCGACGCGGTCAACCCTTCGGATTGCCGGCTGAAAGTCGGGCTGGAGTTATTCACGCGAGCCGGTGCGCAACTAGTGGAAAATATTTCATCGCGTGGGTTTGATGTGTTCCTGGATTTGAAGTTTCACGACATTCCCAACACAGTAGCCCAGGCCTGCCGTGTCGCGGCACAGCTGGGCGTATGGATGCTGAATGTGCACACGCTGGGAGGGCCGCGAATGCTATTAGCAGCGCGTGAGGCGATTGATGGCGGCGGGCGCAGACCTCTGCTGATCGGCGTGACAATTCTCACCAGCCATAGCGACGAGGAGCTGCAGCAGATAGGTTTGGCGCAGGATTCGTCGGAAATGGTGTCGAACCTGGCATCCCTGGCGCACCAGGCGGGGCTCGATGGTGTCGTTTGTTCTCCGCTTGAGGCGTCCCGGTTGAAACAGGCGCATGGCGATTCATTTTTACTCGTCACCCCCGGCGTCAGACCCGCGGGCAGTGCCACCGATGACCAGCAACGCATCATGACACCGGTCGACGCAATCAATCAGGGGTCCGACTATCTGGTCGTTGGCCGACCGATTACCCGGGCGCCGGATCCGGTTGCGGCACTGGCGGAGATCAATGACTCTATCGGTAGAGAGGCTGCAGCACCAAACGGTTGACATCAATCTCACAATAAATATTATTGGAATACGTCACATGGAGTGACGTGAAAACGGAGTTTAATCTAACCAACACAAGGAGGTTCCAGCATGAAGCTGTTTCAAGTAATTTTTGTATCCCTTTTTCTTTCTCTTGCCAGTCTGTCGCTACAGGCGGCGCCGGTTGATATTAATACCGCCGATGCCAAAGCCATTTCCAAGGTAATGAAAGGAGTCGGTATCAAAAAGGCCGAAGACATAGTTGCGTATCGCAAGAAACACGGTGACTTCAAATCGGTGGATGACCTGGTCAAGGTCAAGGGAATTGGCAAAAAAACGATAAGCAAAAATCGAAAGCATATTATGGTCGGTAAACCGAAATAGCCTTCGAGTCGCAGAACGAAAAAGGGCGCCATCGGCGCCCTTTTTCTTTAACGGACAGTAGTCAGCACAGGGGTTTCAGGGGCAGGACGCGGGTCGACACCAACCGGAAAACCCTTGATAATACCGCCACCTATAGCAACTAATTGATGTCGCTTTCGAGCCGACAAACCCGAAATTATCGTGATTCCCGGACTTTTAGAGAAAATCTCCCAAACCAGGGTGCTGGTGGTGGGCGACGTAATGCTGGATCGCTACTGGTATGGAGCCGTTGATCGCATTTCTCCCGAGGCACCGGTGCCGGTCGTGGCCGTCAATAGCGCCGAGGAGCGCCCGGGCGGGGCGGCCAATGTCGCCAGTAACGTGACAGCGCTCGGCGCCAATTGTACCTTGCTGGCGGCCACCGGTGATGACGCCGACGCTGACTGCCTGACCCGTATACTTGAGAATCAGGGTATCAGGGCTGATCTGCTACGCGACAGGCTGGTCAATACCACGGTCAAGTTGCGCGTAGTCTCCCAGCAGCAACAATTGATCCGTATCGATTTCGAGGCGCCCGCGAGCAAGGATACCCGAGCCAAACTGCTGGACGGGTACCTCGGCTCGCTGAAGGATTATGACGTCGTGATTTTGTCGGACTATGGCAAGGGCGGTCTGGGCTATATCAGCGAGATGATCGATGCCGCGCGCAAAAATAATATACCGCTTGTTATTGATCCGAAAGGCAGCGACTACACGCCATACCGTGGTGCGACCCTGATCACGCCGAACAGAAAAGAATTCAAGCAAGTGGCAGGTGACTACAAGGATGAGAATGAATTGGTTGAAAAAGCGCGGACGCTGACTGAAGAGCTGGAGCTGGAGGCGATCCTGGTTACGCGTAGCGAAGAGGGTATGAGTCTAATCAGCCGCAATGGCAACGTGGTACACATGCCGGCCCGGGCGCGAGAGGTATTTGATGTTACCGGCGCCGGTGATACCGTGATCGCCACCATTGCTGCGGCCTATGCCGCTGGTGGCGAACCCGAAGATGCGTTGCATCTTGCCAATATCGCTGCCGGGATAGTTGTTGGCAAGCTGGGTTCAGCCACCGCGACGCCTGAAGAAATTAAACACGAACTCGAGCGAGAGGACGAATAGCCATGTATGTCGTTACCGGAGGTGCCGGCTTTATCGGTGCCAACATTGTCAAGGCGCTCAACGATCGAGGCATTGAGGACATTCTCGTGGTCGACAACCTTGAGAAGGCCGACAAGTTCCTGAACCTTACCGATTGCGAAATTGCCGACTTTCTTGACAAGCGTGATTTTATCGAGCGCATCAAATCGGGCGCAATCAATGACAAGTATGATGCGATCTTTCATGAGGGCGCGTGTTCCGACACCATGGAGCACAACGGTCTCTACATGATGACCAACAACTACGAGTATTCGAAAACCCTGCTTCATTATTGCCAGGAGATGGGAACGCCGTATCT
>Ga0209536_100008488_pt1 | contig 15401 bp, 9 predicted proteins | sample DeeMarSeWOR28_12_FD_187461 | JGI IMG/M metagenome (GOLD analysis project Ga0209536, IMG submission 187461) | Marine sediment microbial communities from White Oak River estuary, North Carolina - WOR-2-8_12 (SPAdes) (version 2) | ecosystem: Environmental > Aquatic > Marine > Intertidal zone >...
CAAAGAGTAGCTGCCGGATGCGCGTGCAGAGATGGCATTTGCTCGCGTAGGACCCCTGTGGTTGATAGAGCCGTTTTGCGGCTCCCTCGAGCATGCCTGCAGGGCCCGAGTTGAACAGCGTGCTGATAGAGTCGTCATGCGCCGGATCGAACCGTTTCCATATCTCCTCGAGTGGTAGCGTGCTCACGTTACCGAGAATGATACCGCTGCACGTGCCGCTAAAGACGTTGCCAAACGGATCTATGTGCACGCCCTTGGCACCGAGAAAATCTGATTGGCAGCTAGCTCCATCAAAGCTCTCGAGTGATTGCGCCGCGAGAAGTTGCGCCAGTCTTGCCGCGGCTCGGCCGGTGAAGCGGCATCCGTAGTCGTTAACAGTACTGATATACTGCTTTTTGCGCTCGGCGGACGAGAGGTCTTTCATGTGGGTGGGATTGTCGAGGTACTTTCGCCAGCGAATTAGCACGCGGTCGGGCCCAAGAACCTCGCTCGCCGTTGCCGCCAGTCGGCGCACCAATTCTGCGTCGACGTACTCCTGGTGGAACGGGTCCGTGCTGATCTTTAGCCGGTGCATCCCCAGTTCGTCGAGTCTCTTCAGCCATCGTCTGGCGACTTTGTCATTCGTGGCCCAAAAGCCGTTTGTCTCGACAAGGTCGACTTTGCCGAGCTTTTCGCGTTGGGCGTGTCTGAGGATCTGCTCCAGGCGGTCCCAATACAGAAAAGGCTCACCGCCGGTTATGTGTATCCTTGCGGCCTCGCCTGCGAGGGCTCTCAGCGAATGCCAGGAATTGATCGCCTTCTCGACGGACATCAATCCGCCCTTGCCGGGGTCGCAGTTGTAGTAACAGAACTCGCAGGCGCAGTTGCACTTGTACGTCAGGAGCAGTCCCGCCGAGCGCCAAAGCTTGAACTTAGGCTCGCTGCGCGAAGTCCGACCGTTGTAGATGTTCTCACACAGCTTAATCATCGCAAACGAAAGTCATCATCGCGAAGCGATGATTCCGCAATTTTGATATTTGCTATTTGATTTTTGATATTGTCTTCTTCATGTGGATCTGGATCACGGTGATATCCGCGGGGGTGATTCCGCTTATTCGCGAGGCCTGAGCCAGCGTGGCCGGCCCGAAGGCCGAGAGCTTTTCCTTGGCCTCAGGCCGCAGATGCAGGATGCTGCTGTAGTCCAGATCCTCCGGGATTCTTTTGCTCTCGAGGCTTTTCAAATTGGCCACGAGCCGCTCCTGCTTAGTGAGATAACCCTCATACTTGGCGTCTATAATCGCCGCCTGTAACACATCGCCGGTAAGATTCATGTTCTTGACGTCAGGATGCTCAGACAGGGTAGTCACCAGAGGATTGTCTGGCTGGCGAAGTTGGTCCCACAGGCTGATCCGATCCGGAAGCGCGTTCGATGGGTCCTTGAGATAGCTCTTGAGCGCGCTGATCCGGTCCAGCTTGTTCTGGAACCTCGACCAGCGTTTCTCGCCGACAAGTCCGACATCCCTGCCCGTCTGTGTCAACCTTCTGTCGGCGTTGTCGGCTCTGAGCGACAGGCGATACTCGGCTCGAGAAGTGAACATTCGATAGGGCTCGTCGATGCCTCTGGTGAGCAGATCGTCGATCATCACTCCGATATACGCCTGATCTCTGCCGAGGACTATCGGCTCTTTGCGCTGCAGTTTTCTGGCTGCGTTTATGCCGGCGACGATGCCCTGGCCGGCGGCCTCTTCGTAGCCGCTGGTGCCGTTTATCTGGCCGGCCAGGAACAATCCCGATATCTTCTTTGTCTCCAGACTGCCCTTCAGCTGAATCGGCGGGCAATAATCGTACTCTATCGCGTAGCCATAATGGACAATCCGGGCGTTTTCCGTGCCGGCAAGGAGCTTGAAGATCCGGTCCTGTACGTCCCGTGGCACGGAAGTGCTGATGCCGTTGCAGTAAATGGTGGTCCTCTCTTCGTCCTCCGGTTCCAGAAAGACCTGATGGCGGTCCTTGTCGGCAAAGCGCACGATCTTTGTCTCGATGCTCGGGCAATATCGCGGCCCCGTTGAGGCGATCTGTCCCGAGTACAGCGGGGCGCGATGCAGATTGTCGCGGATCAGGCTGTGAATGTTCTGATTTGTGTAGGTTATCCAGCACGGAATCTGGGGCCGGTCTATGCTTTCGGTCATGAATGAAAAGGCGGTCGGTTCGGCGTCTCCGTCCTGGATTTCAAGCTCCTCCAGCGCCACCGTCTCGGCGTCCAGTCTTGCCGGCGTGCCGGTCTTTAGCCTCTCAAGGACCAAGCCGATCTGTCGAAGACTGTCAGACAGTTCATTGGCCGCCGGTTCGTCGAGCCGCCCGCCGGGAAACTGCTCGGCTCCAATGTGCATTAAGCCGCCAAGAAATGTCCCCGCGGTCAAAATTACCACCCGAGCTTCGTACAGCCTCCCATCCCTGCACATAACCGCTCGGACGGCGTCTCTCTCCGTAACAATCTGAGTAACCATTGCCTCGGCGATCGTCAGATTGGGCGTTTGTTCGAGCAGCGCGCGGACATGAGCTTTGTACTTGTATTTGTCGACCTGCGCCCTTGGAGCCTGCACGGCCGGGCCCTTTGAACGGTTCAGCAGACGAAATTGTATCCCGGTGGCGTCGGTGGCCAGACCCATCAGCCCGCCGAGCGCGTCGACCTCGCGCGCAATCTGTCCCTTTGCAAGCCCGCCGATCGCCGGGTTACAGCTCATCTTGGCTATCGTGTCCCGGCTGATAGTAAGAAGGCAGGTTTTGGCGCCGATTCTTGCAGCCGCATGGGCAGCCTCGACGCCGGCATGACCTCCACCTACAACAACACAGTCAAAACGGTTATCTTTCATTCCGTTCGGCATATTGAGCCAATATATCTTCCTGGGCTTTCCAATCAAGGTGTGGATAGCTGAACGAATGGGAAAGATCTCATCCTGGACTCAAGGCTACTGACTATTTCGTCAGCGCGACCGCCGATGCGATGGCGAAATTCGCGGTGTGGGTAATACTGACACTTATGTGTTCGATCCCGAGTTCGTGGGCGATCTTCTTGACCTCTCCGTCGACAGTGACCTCAGGCTGGCCGGAAGCATTGTTTATTATCTCAATATCCGTCCACGCGATCTTTCCCCGCCAGCCTGTCCCAACCAGTTTAAGAACGGCTTCTTTGGCCGCGAAGCGACCGGCTAATTTCTCTATTTCGTTCTTGTTCGCCCGGGCATAGGCCTGCTCGGCGGCGGTGAATACCCTGTTGACGAAACGCTCGCCGTGCCGCTGCATCATCTGCTCTATCCGCGGGCAATCCACGAGGTCTATGCCGTGTGCAACAATTCCCATCCCTTGATTCCAATCGATACCTGATCGTCAATGAAAAACTCTGACTTCGCACCCGGTCCATCACGGCTGCTGGCGACCCATCTGATAAATCTTCTCCAGACAGAAATCTACAAATTCATCCGTCCTTTCGACCTTTGCCTCGGCCTTGAGCTTGGCGTTGAGCTGATCGAAGACTTCATTGCGACGGTCGAGAACGATTTTCCTCTCCACCTGCTCCTGCACGTTCTCGAACTGCTCGTAACCAGCCGACTGTTTTGCCTCCAGTTTGATGATGAACACATGCCCTTGGGTCACGACGGGCCCGGCGATCTGGCCGGGCTCGATTCTTTCAACCGCCGCCGCGATCAGGTTGTACGGTGCAGCCAGAGATTCGGGGTGAACAGAAGGCCACAATCCCCCGAAGGCCTGCCTGTGCCCGTGCGAATACTGCTTTGCCAGTTCGCCAAAATCCTCACCCGATCTCAATCGTATGATCAGTCTTTCGGCCAGGTTGCTCGCCAGCTCATTGCGGTCCTGGTTCGGGTCGGTCACCTGGAAGCGGCCGGGCTGGATATCAATCAGACGAAATGTGATTTCCGCCTCTATCGAGAAATACTCGCCCTTCATATCATTGTAGCACTCAATCAGCTCACGATAGGTGATTGGCCTGCCGGCGGAAGATTTTGTCCCCAAGTACGACTGGATGAGCATCGATCTCTTTTGCGTCTCCATAAAGCTCTTCTTATCCATCGCTCCCGGGCTCTGTTTCAGCTTCTCCTCGGCCTTGACCTCGTCGCCTCCAAACTCGAGAATGAATTTCCTGTACTCAGTCTCGGCCGCTTTTTCCAGGGCTTCGTCGATGTTGCCTCCCGCCTGCTTCTTGGCGTGTTGATAAAGCAAGATGTTCGATATTTTGGCCATTACAAGCTCTTCGAGCTGTCCCCGGGCCTGCGATTTGAACCGCTCGAGTTCACTCGCCTGGGCGAGCGGCTTGAAATGTTCAACAGACGAGGCGATTATCTCATCACTGGTCAGAGTCTCGCCGCCAACCACCAGCACGAGCCCGCCTTTGGCTTGCTCAAGCTCGATCCTCTGAGTCAGGGCGATGCGTTCCAGCTCGGCATCGGTCATGCCAGATTTGTCGCTCTGGCAGCCGCCTATCAACAATAGCATCGAAACAGTTAAAGAAATACGTCTACACATGTCCCAGTCCCGAGCCTGCTACCCAAAAACGCAAACGTCTATCCCGAAACATCCGGATCTCCCTTCAGACCAATTTCTTCGGCGACCTCGCGCATCCCCATAATCACGTCGGTAATAAGCTCACCTAATTCGGTGCCCAACATTTCGGCGCCTTTTTGGATAACGTCTCTGTTCACGCCGGCCGCGAAGGCTTTGTCTTTCCATTTCTTCTTGACCGACTTTGCTTTCATGTCCATCACGCTCCTGCTCGGCCGAACTAGCGCCGTGGCGGCAACCAGCCCGGTCAGCTCATCAATGGCGTAAAGAACCTTCTCCATTTCTGTCTGAGGTTCGACGTCGGTGCATAGGCCCCACCCGTGCGAGACCACGGCCCGCACGTACGGCGCGGGCCAGTTTTTCGACTTGAGGATTTCTTCGGTCTTTCGACAGTGCTGATCGGGGAATTGCTCATAGTCCAAATCATGGATCAAGCCGATAAGACCCCATTGCTCCTCGTCCTGGCCGCGTTTGCGGGCACAATAGCGCATCACCGCCTCCACTGCCAGCGCATGTCTGATCAACCCGTCATTATGATTGTACTCTTTCAGAAGTGAAAAAGCGTCTTCGCGACTGGGTATGACTTCCGGCACGACAATGCTCCTTGATACGACGCAAAACACCAACTTTCTCGCTCGGCTAGAGCAAAGATCACTTACGGCAGTAATCTACGGGCAAGCGGGCAAAATTGCAATTCTTATTTTTCAAACACCCCGCGCGGGTTCCGGTTTGCATGCGGGCCGAAGCATATACCCGCAAAGCGTGTCGGCTTCTCGAGTTTTGTGCTGCGGCACCTGTGCCGATCGTGGTGGCGACACCGTCAGGACGTGCCGTGCGAGGATGCCTTGCGGCGAGCGCAAAAAGAGCGGGCCGCTCGAAAAAGAGGGCCCGCACACAACAAAGCTACTAGAATGGGATCCGCAGGGCAAGGGCCTAATGACCCAGCAATCCTGCCCGGCGGTCTTAACAACGTGCCTTATTCGAATTTCCAGACGGCACCCAGGCCAACGGCCCAGGCATCGGAGGTAAACTGGATCTCCACGTTGGCGATGGTGTCTTCGTACACGAGCCACTGTGCGCCGGCGTAAGCGCCGAATTGCGACGACTCTCTGATGTCTCCATTAGATATTACCTGCCAGGTTGCAGCAAATGCATCGACACCGGTGGTGTCAAGGTCGATATCTCCATCGATGACGTGCAGGAACGGACCACCATAGACACGGAAATTGTCCCCTTCCCAGGTTGGTCCAGCGGCGATCTGGAGTTCCCAGAAGTCGAGGTCGGCGTCGCCTGTAAGGGTGAAGGTAGGATCGTTGGCCGCCCTGAGGTCAATGCTTCCGTCGGGGTTCTGCCAGATAATCTGGAACAGGCCGCCCCAGGTAATGTCGCCGTCCTCCCAGAAGGTCGCCCTCGAGCCGATGCCGTAGCAAAACTCATAACTGCTGTCAAAGCCGGTGTACCGGTTGCCGACTGCGCCGCCTGCAAGTTCGCTGGTTATGTCATCCTTTGCGTCGGCCCCACCGACACTCACGAAGACGTCCCAGCTATCGGAGACGCCGAAGCCCAGGCTGCCCAGAACCATGTTCGTTGTCAGGTTCTCGATTTCGTGCTTGTCGAGAGCAGGAGCAGCAAAGCCTAAACCCTGATTCTCCCGGCCCCTGCCGTGCGCCTCGAGGTCCATTTCACCATGGGAAAAACCAATACCGACGGTCCACTGGTCTTGACCCACCATGGCCTTTGGTGGACCCATCGGGGGCAAAGCGAGAACAACGGAACTGCACATACTCACCGCCACAAGAGCTACAACCAGCATTGCGGTTCTTTTTTCCATGAGCCACGCTCCTTTCAATTCTATATCAAATCCTAATGTAACATCTCCTGGGTTTTCGATCTTACCTATCATACCCACATATCGACTCACTATCGACCCACATTAACAAAAAGCTTTCTCTTTTTTTGAGATTTGCCATTTAAACAAACGCATCAGTACTGCCAATAACTCGCAATTTTGAACAACACTGCAAAATGTGCTTGACATAAAACCTCTCTAAGCCCTGTTTCAACCGTTCTTCTCGGCTGGCGGCAGCAAGAAGAATAGAAATCTGCGTCCAGGTAACCGATTTGGGGTCGGGGATCGGGCAAGTGAGGGCAAACAATCACCTGGAAGGTGTCGGAGCCCGGCCGCAAGACTCGAAGACAATCCCGCCGGCCACGTGGTCTCTAACTGCCCTTCTGCACCAAAAAGGTGATAAAATATGCCCAATGGAGTCAAATAGGCCCGATAATTTTTACCTGGAGGGACACTTCCAGAACTGTCAGAAGTCATTTATTCTTGACAAATGTGTGTAAATAATGTACACTTATAGCAATAGTAGATGGAGGTGTGGTGAAAACGGGCCCGATTTCTTTTCTCGCATGTTTTCCCCACCATCAAGCTGGTCGTTGCGTATCCGGGACGCAATCAGGATACGGCTTAAGAATTCCAGTGTGCCGGATCAGAAGACATAAGAATGCGGACAGGTTAATTGCGAGAGTTCGATTATGAAAAACAAAAACGCAAAGAGTACATCAGCAGTCAATGTCCTTTGGATGTTCGTGACGGCGATGTTGTTGGCGGTCGCGACAAACACGGCGAAGGCAAAATCGCTGTACGTCATAGCCGACATCTATGGCAGCGCGGCTGGTGGGAAAGAGCCGGTACATGCATACGATATCGGCGTCGACGGCATGCTCACTTTCCAGGCCCAGCATGATATACCTAGCACGATGCTTGGCGCCGTGGGCATGGCGATCGATTCGGATTCAGGGTATCTGTTCATCACATACGAGGCCTCCGGTGAAATTCAACTGGTGGATGGGACGACTATGACCGGCGTAGGCAGAGCTGAGGCCGCCGATGCCACTGACTTGGCCGGAATTGTCTACGACCACTCCAAGAAATTGCTCTACTGCGTTGACCGTAACAAAGATAAGTTGTACGTCTACGATTGGGATGCAAAGACCACCTCACTCGACCGCGTGACCGGTTCGCCGTTCAGATTGTGGGGAGACGTCCATGCATTTGGGATTGCTCTGGACGAAATCGACGGTCTTCTCTATGTAGGCAGCGCCAGCAAGACGGTCACTGTCTACAGTACCTCCGATTGGTCGCGGGTAAGGCAAATCGAACTCAACCGTGTTGCCATCAGTGTTGCCGTGGATGTTATGAACGGCTTTCTCTATACCGGCGCAGGATATGCAGGGAACAACTACCTCACCCAGTACCACCTGGCCACCGGTACTGAGACCAGCGTCCAGGTAGAACCCGATGCGGGTGTGATGGGTCTTGGAGTCGATCCTGACACTGGTCTGGTTTATATGAGTACCGGAGCGAACAACGCGCCGGGCGGGGACAATCTCCTGGTCTACGACACGGAACTCAACCGAATCGGCAAGATCCATATCGGGGGAAATCCCACCGCTCTGGCAATACCCGGCAAGGACATTGGCTTCAACCCGCTCAATCTGACCAAGGAACTCGTCAGAGGTGCCGCTGACGCCGCTGCCGGCGAAATGCCGTCCGTAGGTGCGGGCAAGACCATTACCTATGGTATCGGATTCAGCAACCTCAGTAATCAATTCACCGTGACCGACGTGACCGTGGTCGATGCGCTGTCACGCAGCGTAACCTTTGTTTCGGCCGACGATGATGGGGTACGCGGGCACTACGACAGCAAGACGCACGCTTATATATGGACTTATGCGGATCTGCCCCCGGGGACGTCTACGCTTCTGGAATTGACAGTGCGGGTGAACAGCGACGTGGACAGCGGGACGGTAATCTCCAACTCGGCTACTATCAACAGCAATGAGACCGCCCCGACAACAACAAGGTTTGACGTGGTAGCCACGAGCAATTCCCTTAACCTGGAAAAGACCATTCTTGGGGCCGTTGAGGGTCAGGTGGCAAGGGTCGAGCCGAATGATCTTGTCACATACACTATTTGCTTTGACAACAGTGCCAACGATTTCATGGTAACGGACATTTTGCTCATTGATATGCTGGCCCCCGAGCTGATCTTTGTGTCGGCCGACGACGGCAAAGCCAGCGGTTTTTATGATCCAAAGTCGCATACCTATACCTGGATACCGCCGAACATGGTGCCGGGAGCATCCGCCTGTGTGGGCCTGGTGGCCCGAGTCGATCCGGATCTGAAGCCGGGCATGACCATTACGAATTCGGCGATTATTGACACCAATGAAACACCGTCTTCAATTGTCAGCGTCGACGCCAGAACATCTTACAGTGCTCTGAGTATCAGCAAGAGTATTGTCGGAGCCACGGAAGGCAAGCTGCCGCTGGTTGGTCCGAACGAGGACATCAAATATCTGATTTGCTTCGAGAACAACAGCAAAAATGACATAAATGATCTGACTATTGTTGATACTCTCCCGCCGGAGGTGGAGGTCGTAAAGGGCACCCCAAAGGGGCTGTACGATCCGAAAACACATACCTACACATGGTCGCACCCATCGCTGAAGGCAAATTCAAAATCGCCCACGTGTGTGGAGTTGACCGTACGGGTGAACACAGAAGTACCGCCGGCCACTACTATCTCCAATTCGGTCACCATAAGCAGCCATGAAACCGAATCTGCAACGGCAAGCGTTGATGCCACCACATATTTCCCTCTTGATCTTACCAAGACCGTCATCGGAGGATTTGGAGACGATATCGAGTGGGTGGACGTAGACGATGACGTTACCTACGGCATTGAATACACAAACACGAACGAATTTGATGTGACCGACATAATTGTCACAGACAGGCTGCCCGCAGAGGTGAGCTTTGTGACCGCCACCGACGACGGTGTCTTCGGGAGCTACGATCCTAATTCACACACCTACCAGTGGACCTATCCGTCCCTTGGGGCCGGAGAATCTGCAAAGGTCGAATTGGTGGTCCATGTCAATCCCGACGTCAAACCGTTTAAGACAATTGTCAACTCGGCCACTGTCACTAGCAAGCAAATGGCACCGGCGCCAACGGATACGACCGTTGCCGTCATCACGGCCCCCGAACCGCCGCTGCAAGTCCAGGCTCTGACGATAATCCCCGACATGATCAGACACTCGGGAGACGCATATGACGTACAGGCCGTCATGATACTACCGCCGGGCATTGGTAGAGATAAGATAAGAGACGTTAGGCCTGTACTTAAACCCATCAACGTCATAGCGAAGGATCACGCTATTTTCGGAACAGCAACCATGGCAAAGGTCATTGCCAATTTTGACAAGGCTGAAATACTGGATGCCGTTGATGATTACGGGTATGTCACATTGAAGGTCAAGGGCCAATTCAATTCGGGCCAATCCTTCCATGGCGAGGCAGATGTCTACATAGGCAGATTTATAGGCAACTGATTCCTCGCGGACTGTGAAAGCACCGACCGTGGGACATCGGTCTGAGAGGGGACTCTTCAAGGGCCGGCGATTAATCTCGTCGGCCCTTTACTTGTAATAACGTCCCAGGTATCCGACAATAGCCTTCTTAAGCTCGAGCGGATCGATCGTTCCCAGCCTGCGATAGATAACTTCGCCGCCGGGTTTGATCAGGAGCGTGTACGGCACGCCGCCGAGCAGATCCTTGTCCAGCGCGCTCATGAGCTGGTATTGATCTTGTGAATCGAACAGGAAATTGCGGCACGATGCCTGTTGCTTCTTCAGCAAGGACAGCACGGTACTCTTGCGACTTGGCGAATCGGCGCTGATCGTGATCATTTCAAATTCCCGCCGCCGGTACATCCGGTTTGCAGTCACGAACTCGGCCAGTTGTTCGGTGCTCGGGCCGCTCCAGCTTGCCCAGACGTTGATCACGCGAAGTTTGCCCGAATCGTTCTTGGCAAGCTCTCTCACGCCCTTGGCATCTATCATCTCGACGTCAACACCTTCCTGCGCCCACATCGCGAGCGACTGCCTGGCGGACTCTCGTTTGTCGGACCACTTGATCGAACAACCTATTGTCCTGGTTCTCTCGACGGAGACCTTTCTTCCTTTGAGCAGTTCCTCGATCGCATTACGCGCGTCCCGCGAGTTGACCAGCTCGGGCTTCTCGGCATCGTCGATTCCGCCTTCGTAGCGCAGGGTGCGCTGCTTGTCGAAGATGAACACGTGCGGCGTACGAGCCGGACCATAGGCCGCGGAAACCTTCTGATCTTCCCCGTCATAGAGATACGGAAAATTGTATTCCATGTCCTTGGCGCGAATTCTCATGTCATCAAATGAATCTCCCATATCGGAGTAGCCCAGTTCGTCCAGGCGAACCGCCTTCGGATCGTTGGGCGAGATCGCCACAAGCGCCACGCCCTTGTTTTTGTAGTCGGCCGCTATCCTCTTGATCCTGCCTTCGTAGGCCTGAGCTGTCGGACAGTGGTTGCAGGTAAAGGCGATCACAAGAACGTCCGTCTCCGCGAAGTCTTCGAGTCTGTACATGCGTCCGTCCACGCCTGGCAGGCGGAAATCAGGTGCCTTCTCGCCGATCTCGAGCGTCTTGGCCCCCGGCTGCGCCGACGAAGCCAAACCTGCCATCAAGACTGTTACCACAACCGCACCCGTAATCTGCCTTCTATACTTGCTCATCTTAGGACTCCTTATCATCTGCTACTGTCAGCCGTTTGTTTTACTATAGTGCTCCCGATTGAGATTTTCCGTTTTTGCGCGGGTAAGTAGCTTAATATCAACAGGTTATGGTTCTGGCCGCTGGCCGCGGGAATTTACTACCCTGAAGGGTATAACCTATCGTCCTGTCCCTTTCCAAGGATCCTCCGCAGAACGCTCATCAGCGTTGGCGGCTCGAAGTAATTCTCCGCCAGCCGTAAATACACAGTTGTCCGCTCCGATATTCTGGCCTTTCCGGGCATCTTTGACAACAGAAACTCAGCTTGCTCACCCTGGCCGGCTGCAAACGAGAATACCAGATTCAGGCCCGAAGTGACAATGCTTTTTATGCCAAGAGCGCTCGCCTTGATCCTTAGCTCGGCCAAATCCAGCAGCAGGGCGACCTCGTCCGGCACCGGCCCGTAGACGTCCGCCAGCTCACTCTTTATCTGTTCGAGGTCTCCGTTGCCTCTGGCCACGGCGATCTTGCGATAGACATCCATACGGTGCCTGTCGATCGGAACGTAGTTCTTCGGAATGTACGTTGCAAAACCCAGATCCAGAACCGCCGTTGGTATGGACTCGAGAGGCTCGTTTTTCAATCTTCTGACGGCGTCGGCCAACAATTCGCAATACATCTGGTAGCCCACCGTCTGGATATGCCCCGACTGCTTGGAGCCCAATATGTTGCCCGCCCCGCGGATTTCCAAATCTCGCAGAGCGATCCTGAAGCCCGCCCCCAGATGCGAGTATTCCTCGATAGCCTTTAGCCGCTTGGCTGCTAACGGCGTAATCGGCCGTGACATCGGCAGCAGCATATAGGCATACGCGCGATGTTTGTACCTGCCCACTCTGCCGCGGAGCTGGTGCAGCTCGGCCAGGCCGAACCGATCGGCGTCGTTTATGAGAATTGTGTTCGCGTTCGGAATATCCAGACCCGACTCGATGATCGTAGTGCACACAAGCACATCGGTCCGGCCGGTAACAAACTCTATCATCGCATTTTCGAGTTCCTTCCTGGACATTTGTCCATGTGCGATGCCGATCCTGGCGTCACCAGCGAGTTTGCGGATTTCCCAGGCCCTTTTGTCGATCGACTTGACCCGGTTGTGCAGGAAGAACACCTGGCCCTGACGGTTTAGTTCGCGATAGATTGCCTTTTTGATGAGCTGATCGTTGTAGGCGGTAACGGTTGTGACTATGCTTCGTCTGTCCAGAGGGGGAGTCCCCAGCGAGCTTATGTCACGCAGTCCCAGCAGCGACATGTGCAGCGTCCTTGGAATCGGTGTGGCCGTCATCGTGAGAATGTCAACGTTGACTCGCAGCCTCTTGAGCTTTTCCTTGTGCTCGACTCCGAACCGCTGCTCCTCATCGATTATCAGCAACCCCAGGTCTTTGAATCCAACATCACCGCTCAGAAGACGATGTGTTCCGATCAGTACATCGACCCGTCCGGACTTGGTCCGTGCTATTATATCTCTTGCCTCTTTCGTCGTCTTGAAACGGTTCAGAACCTCGATGCAGACGGGAAAATCCGCGAACCGCTCGGTGAAGGTCCTGCCGTGCTGAACGCACAGCACCGTAGTAGGCGTCAGGATGGCAACCTGTTTGCCGTTGTCGATTGTCTTGAATGCCGCACGCATTGCAAGCTCGGTCTTGCCGTAGCCCACGTCACCGCAGAGCAATCTGTCCATCACAATTGCCTGCTGCATATCCGCTTTGATCTGCCCGGCCGCAGTAGTCTGGTCGGGTGTCTCCTGATAGGGAAAGGACTCTTCGAATTCCACCTGCCAGTTAGAATCTTTCCCGAACGCAATTCCGCCCGCCGCCTGGCGTCTCGCCTGGACATCGAGCAGATCACAGGCAAGATCGCGGACGGATTGCTCGACTCTCTCTTTCTGCTTGAGCCATCTCTTGGATCCGACCTTGCTGAGCTTGGGCCTTTTCGGGCTGGTTCCGATGTACTTCTGTACCAGCGCAATGTTGCGCACCGAGACCTGGATCTTCGCCTTATCGGCATATTCGATCGTAAGGTACTCGCTGGCGCCGCCCTCTTCCTGTATCGTCTTCACACCTGAAAATCTGCCGATGCCGTAGGAGGCGTGGACGACGTAGTCACCGGCCTCCAAATCGCCGAGCGTATCTACAGGCGACGTCGCCCGCGCAGGCCTGCGCCTTCTTCTAAGCGCATATTGTCCAAACAGCTCGTGATGACTGATAACAATCGTATCGAGCGAATCAACTACAAAGCCCTGGTGGATGAATCCCAGCAGCAGCTTGAGCCTGGCCGGGACTCTGCCGGCTATGTCTCGCACGATCTCTCCGACGCGTTTGATCTCGGCCGAACTCTCGCAGTAAAGCTGAACTTCTTTGCCTTGTTTTGCCTCCTGCACCAGTTCCTCGAGCGCTGCCTTGTGCCCCGCCCAAACGGATGTTGCCTTGTGCTGGAACTGCTGAACGCTCTTGATATCCAACTTGACAAAATCGCCTGCGCTCGCCGTGGCGAATCTGCAGATGTGGAGCTGTTTGAAATCAGACGCCGCCTCGTAAATATCTGCCCAGCTATAGAGCCTGCTCGCGTCCTCGGCCCTGTCCAGGAACACCTTCGCAACTTCCTCGACCTCACCCGGCTCTTCGAAGACTATAATTGTCTCTTTCGGCAGGACGTTTACGAGAAGCTCTCTCTGCTTTGCCGAGGTTCCGCACACGGCCGAGATTATCCGCAGGCTCTTCATCTGTTTGCTCGAGCGCTGCGTGTCCAGATTGATCTGGCGGACACTCTCGATGGTGTCACCGAAGAATTCGATCCTTACCGCCGCGGCATCCTGTCCGGACGCATCGGGTCTCTTGTCCGACGAGGCCTTCTCGTTGATCAGGGGGGCATAAATATCGACGATCCCGCCGCGACGCGCAAACTGGCCCGGCAGGTCGACTCTTTCGGTGCGTTCGAATCCGTTCTCAACCAGCCACTCGACCACATCTTCAGGCGGCACGTTTCTGTGGACTTCCAATCCGAGACTGCCCTCCTCTATCGCCTCGGGTCTCGGTACCGGCTGGCAAAGTGACTGGACCGACGCCGGTACGAGAAAATCGCCCGCACCCAGTCGAGACACAAGCATAAGTCTTTGTGCCCTGATCTCGTCGGTTGCATCCGCCAGATCCTCCTCGCCCTCCCAGGCGCCGAAGGCTTCGATCCTTTTGCCTGTGAAGGTGTGCAGATCGTCGGCGGCCTTGTCGGCGTCGTCGATGTGCGGACGCACGTATAGAATCGGTCGGCCGGTCTTTTCCGATACGTGAGCAACCAACAGTGGTCCGAACGATCCCCAGGTTCCTTCGACCCTGACCGCCTCGGCGGCGCCGGCATTTTTGAGTCCAGAGATTATCTGCTGAACAGCTTTGTCGCGCCCAAGATTCACGCTGTCATTGTACGCCAGAGCGAACCAGGAGACAATAGCGGAGAGCGTAGGGTGTATAACGGGTAGGATGGGTCCGCCACAGGCGGATTGCCCATGCTGTCAATTCCGCGCGACACAGACTGCACGGGCAGTCCCGGCGCGCCGGGATCTCAATCTTACTTTCGATCGCTTATTGCGCTGAGAATCTTCTTCTTACTGCTCTCGAACGCCAGTCTGTCAATCCCCTCCAGGATTTCCCGCTCGGCGGCACTGCAAAAATCCGGATTCTCAATGAGCGTCAAGAGCACCTCTTCCTTTCCGCTATCGAAGGAAAGCTTCTCGAGAACCGCCTCGACCAGATGAACCTGCGCCGCTGGCGCAAGTCCTTCGCGCGCAGCGATACGTTCATATCCCTTCTTTCTTTCCGAATTGAAGGACAGCTTGCCGATGGCGTCAATCTCCGCAATCGTCGCGCTCGAGCCGGCTCTAGTCCGGCGCGTTTCGTCGCCGACAAAGACATCACAACCTCCCGCGCACAATATCAACACAACCAACTCGACAACCAGCAATCCATTTCTCATCGCTCAAGCCTCCCAACAGAATCCAGAATGCCCACTTCGACAACGCCATACAATACAAAACGCGGCAAGCGCCGTCAAATCTTCCGCTCCGTGCACGGGGTCAATTATCGCCAGGCCAAGTCCAATTGGTGAGATCGTCGCTCCAGGCGATTGCCAGGCTAGCGCGGCCGTGGGCTCGATGGGCCCTCAGCCCTTCTTTCGAAGAGCCGTGGAAGAACATGATGTACCT
>Ga0209536_100008489_pt1 | contig 15397 bp, 8 predicted proteins | sample DeeMarSeWOR28_12_FD_187461 | JGI IMG/M metagenome (GOLD analysis project Ga0209536, IMG submission 187461) | Marine sediment microbial communities from White Oak River estuary, North Carolina - WOR-2-8_12 (SPAdes) (version 2) | ecosystem: Environmental > Aquatic > Marine > Intertidal zone >...
ATGAAAAACCGACAGTCCTTTCGATTGCGAGAGATATTACAGAAAGAAAACAAGCTGAAGAAAAACTAAGACGAACAAGTAGACTTTTAAGAGAACTTGCAACACATCTTCAAACGATTCGCGAAGAAGAAAGAACGATGATTGCGCAGGAAATACACGATGAACTTGGTCAGGTGCTTACAGTTTTAAAAATTCAGATCTCTCTTCTCGCAAATAAAGTTAATTCAGATCAGGAACCATTGAAACAAAAATTATATTCTCTTTCAAAGATGATTGATTCGTCGGTAGAATCGGTTCAAAAAATTTCATCAAAATTACGCCCGGGAGTTTTGGACGAGCTTGGTCTCATTGCTGCAATTGAATGGCAGTCCGAGGAATTCGAGAAGCTTACAAATGTAAAGTGCTCACTAGTAATTCCCAAGGAGGAATTGAATCTCGGGAAGGACAAATCGACTGCAATATTCAGAATTTTCCAGGAAGCACTAACAAATATTGCCCGTCATTCTGAAGCTAACAGAGCACAAATATCATTGCTGAATTATCAATCAAATATTTCTCTGGAAATTCAGGATAATGGAAAGGGAATTACTTCGGAACAGATAAAAGATTTTAAATCGCTTGGTATTCATGGAATGGAAGAACGGGCAATGGTTTTTGGAGGACAGGTTTATATTGAAGGAATCGCAGGAAAAGGAACCAAAGTAAAAGTTGAAATTCCAATTGATTAATGAATTATGCCGAATGAAAAAATAAAAATACTTATTGCTGATGATCACGCTATCGTTCGTGAAGGTTTAAAGCAAATTGTTGCCGAAGAAAAAGATATTGTAGTTGCTGGTGAAGCAGGAAATTCCGAACAGATGATGCAACTTCTAGAAAAGGAGAATTGGAGTCTTGTCATTCTCGATATCAATATGCCTGGTAAGAGCGGACTTGAAGCTTTAAAGGATATTAAGCAGCTGTACCCCAATCTGCCTGTGCTGATTCTCACCATGTTTAGTGAAGACCAATATGGAATAAGAGCAGTAAAAGCAGGTGCATCAGGTTACCTGAAAAAAGTAAGTGCACCAACAGATCTTGTGACTGCAATAAGGAAAATTGTTTCAGGCGGAAGGTATATAAATCAATCTTTGGCAGAAAAACTTGCCGAGAAATTTGATCAAAAAGAAAAAGATCTGTTGCACGATAAATTGTCAGATAGGGAATACCAGATAATGTGTAATATTGCACTCGGGAAATCTGCTGAAGAAATTGCAGAAGAATTATCATTAAGTATAAATACAGTTTACACTTATCGGAACAGGATTCTGGATAAAATGTCAATGAAATCGAATGTTGAATTAACGCAGTATGTGTTAAGTAATAAACTTGTTGAAATGTAATAGTTGACAATGCAAAATTATTTTGTAACAGATTCTGTTACATAACTTTCACAAAATCTATTCTTTACCAGCACTCACAAGAGAATTAGTTTAATTTCAAAGATTATTTAAGATAATCACAAAACTAATTTCTAACTTCTAAATTTCCGGAGGTAAAATGTCCGAATATGTAAAAGACCTAATAGCCGAAGTGAAAGCAAAACATCCAGCACAGCCAGAATTTCACCAGGCAGTTCAGGAAGTAGCTGAATCATTAGATTTAGTACTCGAAAGACATCCCGAATATAGATCTGCAAAAATTCTTGAAAGAATTATTGAACCCGAAAGAGTTATCATCTTCAGAGTTCCCTGGGTCGACGATCAGGGAGAAATTCACATTAACATAGGTTTTAGAATTGAGATGAACAGTGCAATTGGTCCATATAAAGGTGGACTAAGATTTCACCCATCTGTTAATCTTGGCATTCTGAAATTCTTAGCATTTGAACAGGTGTTCAAAAACAGTTTAACCTCATTACCAATGGGTGGTGGTAAAGGCGGATCTGATTTTGATCCTAAAGGAAAGAGTGACTTGAAAATAATGAGATTCTGCCAATCATTTATGAGTGAATTATTCCGGCACATTGGACCTGATACCGATGTTCCCGCAGGAGATATTGGTGTTGGCGGAAGAGAGATAGGTTATCTATTTGGTCAGTACAAGAAATTAAGAAATGAATTTACTGGTGTATTAACAGGCAAGGGGCTTAATTGGGGTGGCTCATTAATTCGCCCCGAAGCAACTGGTTATGGTGCAGTTTATTTTGCGGCTGAAATGCTTGCAACTCGGAGAGAAACACTGGAAGGTAAAACCTGCTTAGTTTCAGGAAGTGGAAATGTTGCACAATTTACTGTAGAAAAACTTCTTGAGTTAGGTGCAAAACCAGTTACCCTTTCCGATTCTAATGGATACATTTATGATGAGGAAGGAATTAACAAAGAAAAACTTAACTTCATTATGGAATTGAAAAATGTGCGACGTGGTAGAATAAAGGAATACGTAGATAAATATAAAAACGCAATATACAAGGATATAGATCCATACCTTGATCATAATCCACTTTGGGACCATAAAGCTCAATGTGCATTCCCAAGTGCAACTCAAAATGAAATAAACTGGATTGATGCACAAAACTTGATTAAGAATGGAGTTTATGTTGTAAGTGAAGGAGCAAATATGCCAACAACTATCGAAGGAGTAAATATATTCCTCGATAAGAAAATTCTTTACGGTCCGGGTAAAGCAGCAAATGCAGGTGGTGTTTCTGTTTCCGGACTTGAAATGTCGCAAAACAGTATGCGCTTACCTTGGACAAGAGAGGAAGTCGACAATAGACTTATGATGATTATGAAGAATATTCACAAAACCTGTGTTGATATGGCTGACAGATTTGGAACACCAGGTAATTATGTTAACGGTGCAAATATTGGCGGCTTCATGAAAGTTGCTGATGCAATGATTGATCAGGGTGTTGTTTAATTTACCTTTGGTGACTGAATTCACTTATTGCTGATCGGTCATCAATTCAATGGCGAAGCAAGCTGTAGCCTCCTTACTTGCTTCGCTATTTTATTTTAAATTATTATTTAAGCAGAACGAATTTTTTTGAATCTGTAAAATTTCCAGCTTTAATTTTATATAAATAAACTCCACTTGCTAAATTTGATCCATCAAATTTGATAGAATAATCTCCTTGTTGTTTCTGCTCATTAACAAGAGTTGAAATTTCCTGTCCGAACAGATCATAAATTCTAAGCGTTACAAATTCAGTTGTCGGAATTGAATATTTTATCGTTGTTGAAGGATTAAATGGGTTTGGATAATTTTGACTTAAGCTAAAATTGTATATTAAATCAACAATTACTTCAACAATTTTTGAATACTCGTATTTTCCATCAAGGTCAACTTGCTTGAGCCGATAAGAATAATGTCCGGGTTCAAGATTTTTATCTATGAAGGAATAATTATGAGGTTCAGACGTTGTTCCCATTCCCGAAATGAATCCAATTCTTTCCCAGTTTTCGTTGACATTTTGAGCCAAGCGAATAATCTCAAATCCATGGTTATTTGTTTCTGTAGCTGTACTCCAATTCAGAAAAACATCATTTGCATTTGTTTCTGCAGTGAATGAAACAATTTCAACAGGTATAAGCGTTGGGTTATCAAAAACTCCATCGTGCATAGTATTATACTGGAACATTGGTACTATTATTTTATTCTGCGGGTAAGGAAATTGGGAATTCCATAAGTATATATTAGTTGTTGCTCCGGAACCTATCCCAACTGTTCCGCCACCTACCATATCCATAATTCCATCAAGATTAATATCTGTAATGCATGGTGTTTGGAAAAAAGTTGTACCGTTAGTTACAAGCGGCCATCCAGTCACCGGTGTTGCATCATGGTTAATAGCATGATAATAACCTTCATTACTAGCAGAAGAAGTATTATCATCATAAACCAATTCAATTAAATTATCATTATCGATGTCGGTTAAAATTATTTGTGCATTTACAGCATTCTGAGATGAGATAGGGAATCCTGTCAACAAATTTCCGTTTCTATCCCAAGCATAAACTCTGTCAACCGGAGTCCCGCTAAGCACCTGATCACCAACAGCAATATCGAGCTGATTATCGCCATTAATATCTCCAACTGAAGGAGGGGCATAAACCCAATACGTTGTAGTTTTAGGCCAGCCTGGGAAAAGTGTCCCATCATTCTTTAAAATATAAATTCCACCGTTTAATGCACCACCTATTTGGTGAATTCCAAAGACAATTTCTCTTAAATTGTCATTATTCAGATCTACAAGGATTGGTGATGAATATGATGTTACCACATCAGTCGGCAGGTTGTAAGGGAATCCTGTTAGAAGAGTTCCATTCGCATTCCATGCATAAATTGAAGAATAAGCTTCAAATATTATTTCCGGAATATTATCTCCAGTAATATCACCAACAGCTGCACTTGCTGCTGGGACCGTACTTATGTCTTGAGGCCATCCCATAAAAACAGTTCCATCACCTTTGTAAACAGCAACCTGTCCCGTTGGATAAGTTCTTTTACTGACGATAATCTCCATAGAACCATTATTATCCAAATCGGCTAATGTGGCACTTCTTGTAACGTAACCGCTGATTACAGGAAATCCTGTAACTAATGAACCGTCTTTCTCATATGCGTAAACTGAACCAGCGGAGCTTCCAAAATAAGTTCCGACGACAATTTCTCCTTCTCCATCTCCATCAATATCTCCAAACGCTGGTGCGCCGGAAGGTGCCTGGGAAATTGTTTTAGGCCAACCGGTAACTATGCTTCCATCCAAATTAATTGCATAAGTTGCCTGACCGATACAAACAACTATTTCAAACTCAGGATCAGCATCCATATTACAAAATATTGAGCCTTCCATTGTACTGCCAATTTGGCTAACGGGAAATCCTGGAAAAACGACAAAGTCAAAACTTGATGCAATTTCAGAAGCGCCTGTTTGTTGATTAATTGTAAGACTGTTTCCCATAACATCGGTTTGAGAAGATTTAATTCCTAATTCATTTTGAATAAAATTGATTTGGTTTTGAGCAGTTAAAAAAGGAATGATAAAAGATACAACAAAAAGAATGTACAAAAATCTCATAACTCCTCCTGAAATTAATTTGTAAATGTTCTTTAGATGAAATAATAATAATAAAATTATTCATCAAAACGAAGAACCCTGACTTTAACTATCCGCACTACTATCCATTGTTGTTAATTATTTACTATTCTTGAACCGTTGCCTTCAAAAGGAAAATCGAAACAGAATGAGCATCATTTAGTTTAAACAAGCTTCTATTCTTGATATATTTCGATATAAATAATTAAATAATTATTATGGATTACATAAAAGAATTTAAAAGTAATCCCGAAGCTGATTGGGTAGAACACGGTTACGGAACGCGTTTCCAGGGATTTCAAAACCTGATGCGTTTACGTGTGACCAACATCCTGCTGGTTTCTAGCCTTTATGATCTTTATCTCTTCGAAGAAGATGGAAGACTGTATGAACTTATCCGCAATGAATATCAGGGACTCAATCTTAGTCACTCACCGGAATTAACAAGAGTTTCAAGCGGCTATGATGCTATCAATCGAGCTAAAGAAGAAGGCCGCTATGATCTCATAATAACAACAATGCACATTGAAGATATGAGTGCATTAAGTTTTGCGAAACTTGTAAGGCAATCAGGTCTTGAAGTTCCGATTGTTCTTCTTGCACACGATAACAGGGAACTAAAATCACTTCTTACAAATCCTGAGAGCTCAGTGTTCGATAAAGTATTTATCTGGACAGGTGACTTTAGAATTATCATTGGAATAATAAAATATCTAGAAGACAGACTGAACGTTGAACACGACAGCAAAATAGTTGGTGTTCAAAATGTTATTGTGATTGAAGACAGCGTTAGATATTACTCTGCATTTCTACCGATAATCTATACCGAAATGCTGAAGCAAAGTCAGCGATTAATTTCGGAAGGAATAAATCTTACTCACAAATATTTAAGGATGAGAGCAAGACCAAAAATACTTCTGTGTACAAACTACGAAGAAGCATGGGAGTATTTTGAAAATTATAAGGAGCTGGTTCTGGGAATAATTTCCGATATAGCTTTTCCGAAGAACGATAAGCTTGATGATACTGCCGGAATAAAGTTTGCGAAAGCTGTAAAACGGTCGATCTCTGATATTCCAATATTGCTTACTTCAAACAATCCCTCAAATGAAGATGATGCACGAAAGGCCGGTGCTTCATTTATCCTGAAGGATTCGCCGATTCTCATTACTCAGCTTCAGCATTTTATGAATAACAATTTTGGCTTCGGTGATTTTATTTTCAAAACATCAGAAGGATTGGAAGTCGGAAGAGCAAATGATTTAATAAGCATGGAGGAGCAGCTAAAAATTGTTCCGAAGGAAAGCATAAGATATCATGCGGAAAGAAATCATTTTTCAAACTGGTTTAAAGCAAGAACAGAATTCTGGCTGGCCCATAAATTAAGACCGAGAAAAGTTTCTGATTACGAAACAGTAGAAGCATTAAGACAATATCTTGTAAACTCTGTTCATGATTACAGGATGGTCAGGCAGCGGGGAATAATTACTGATTTTAACAAAGAGACTTTTGATCCAGAAAGCAGCTTTGCGAGAATTGGTGGCGGTTCTCTTGGCGGAAAGGCAAGAGGTCTTGGTTTTGTAAACACTCTCATTAACGATTACCAGCTTCGCGACCAGTTTGAAGACGTGCTGATTTATGTTCCACCTGCGGTGGTACTCGCAACAAATGTCTTCGATGATTTTCTTGAAATGAATAACCTGAGAAGTTTTGCACTTCATTGCGAGGATGATGAAGAAATTACAAAAAGATTTTTAGAAGCATCAAAATTTCCGGAAGAAATACTTGGAGAGTTAGCTGCTTTTCTTAACATTATTAAAAGCCCCCTTGCAGTAAGATCATCAAGTTTGCTGGAGGATTCGCAGTATCATCCGTTTGCCGGCGTTTACCAGACTTACATGATTCCAAATAATAATTCGAATCCCTTAATCAGGTTAAATGATCTTCTGACTACTATAAAAAGAGTATACGCTTCTACGTTTTATCAAAACGCAAAAAATTATATTAGAATCACTTCTTACCGTTCTGAAGAAGAAAAGATGGCTGTCATCATTCAGAAAATGGTTGGGAATAATCATGAGAACAGATTTTATCCTGATTTTTCAGGTGTAGCAAAATCTTATAATTTTTATCCTCTGCCACCTCAAAAATCTACAGACGGTATTGTCTCAGCAGCACTTGGTCTAGGCAAATGGGTTGTCGAGGGAGGCAATACAGTTAGATTTTGTCCGAAGTATTCAACAGACTTACTTCAGTTCCATTCAGTGACTGAATCTCTCAACAGCAGTCAGATGGAATTCTTTGCTCTTCAGCTTGATGAGAAAACGGATTTCGGAAATGTAACTTACGATAAGCTTGTTAAAACATTTCCATTAAGCGTTGCTGAAACAGACGGACCGCTAAGATTCGTTGGTTCAACTTATCTTCCTGACAATGATGCTATTTATGATGGGCTTGGAAGAAGCGGTACTAGGTTAGTTACCTTTGGTCCCGTACTCAGGAACAAATTATTTCCTCTTGCAAATGTTCTTGAACTCTTACTTGAAATGGGAAATTGGGGGATGGGAAATCCGGTTGAAATTGAATATGCCGTCAATATTTCGAATCCTTCAGGTAAGAAAAAAGAATTTGGTTTGCTGCAGATGAGACCACTGGTTGTTAGTCATGAATTTGAAGAATTGAGAATTGAAGATGTTGAGAAGGAAAAATTAATTTGTCAGAGCAACCAGGTTTTAGGCAATGGAATTATTTATGATATACAGGATGCAATAGTAGTAGATTACCATCTTTTTAATCGTGCAAAGAGCAGGGAAGTTGCAGCAGAGATCTCAGCACTGAACAACAAACTAATTTCTGAAGGAAAACCTTATCTTTTGGTTGGTGTAGGAAGATGGGGATCATTAGATCCTTGGCTTGGAATTCCCGTAAACTGGGAACAGATTGCAGGAGCAAGGGCAATTGTAGAAACATCCTTTAAAGATATGGCTGTTGAACCATCGCAGGGTTCTCATTTTTTTCAAAATATAACTTCATTTTTGGTTGGGTACTTCACAATAAATTCTTTTCAGAATAACGGATTTGTTGACTGGGATTGGCTTCTCGAACAGGAGGCAGTTGAAAGTAAAACGTATACAAAACATATCAGATTTAAAAAGCCTGTTCTTATAAAAATGAATGGACATGAAAATAAAGGTATAATATATAAACCGGAGTGAAAATTTTGGCAGAAGAAATTAAATCAAACAGAGAGGAAATTCCAGATTCCTGTCCACACTGCGGGAATAAACTTTCACCCTGGCAGCAAGTTCTCCTTGCCACAGACAGGGCATTGGTATGCAGGAATTGCTGGTATAGAATTATTCTGGATGTAATTCCAAAAACAAAAGAAACAGATTCAGAAAAATCAAAGAATAAAGGCTCAAAATAATGGAATCCTATAATTCATTTAAGGTAGCGCGTCAGCAGGTTTTAGAAGCAGCAAAACTTCTCAACCTTGATGATGCAACAACAGAATTTTTAAGTACACCACAATTTGAAACTAATTTTACTTTACCTGTAAAAATGGACTCTGGCGGAACTAAAATTTTTCAAGGGTTCAGAATTCAGTACAATCACGCTCGTGGACCTGCAAAAGGTGGTATCCGTTTTCATCCTGAAGAAACTGTTGACACAATTCGTGCACTCGCTTGCTGGATGACCTGGAAAACTGCTGTTGTTGATTTACCTCTTGGTGGCAGTAAAGGTGGAGTACGTTGCAATCCAAAAAGGTTGTCAAAAACGGAACTCGAAAGAGTTTCAAGAGAATACATCCGTGCAATTTCTCCTTTTCTTGGAGTTGATGTTGACGTTCCAGCAACAGATGTTTATACGAATCCACAGACAATGGCATGGATGATGGATGAATATGAAACGATAACTAAAAAGCATAGTCCGGGTGTCTTTACGGATAAACCTTTGCAAGTGGGCGGTACAGAAGGTAGAAGAGATGCAACTGCAAGGGGTGGAATAATTACAGTAAGAGAAGCATGCAAAACCTATGGCTTTGATCCCACAAAGGCATTTGCAATTCAGGGCTTTGGAGATGCGGGACAGCGCGCAGCGCTTCTTCACCAGGAAATGTTGGGTGGAGGGAAATTAATTGCAGCAAGTGATTCACGGGGTGCAATATTTAATAAAAAGGGTTTTGATCCTGAAGAACTTGTTCATCATAAATTGCAAACGGGAACAGTTATGAATTTTCCAGGAAGCAAACAAATTCCGCACGAACAACTTCTTGAGCTTGATGTTGAAATATTATATCCCGCTGCACTTGAGAATGCAATCAATAGCAAAAATGCAAAGAACATAAAAGCGCGAGTAGTATGTGAGCTTGCCAATGGCCCAACTACTCCTGAAGCAGATTTAGTTCTATTTAAAAATAATGTTCATGTCATCCCGGATATTCTTGCCAGTGCCGGTGGAGTGACAGTTTCTTATTTTGAAATGGTGCAGGATAAATCTTTATTTTTCTGGGAAGAAGAAGAGGTACACAAACAACTTGATAAAAAATTAACACTTGCATACAGGAGAGTTCAAGAGGCTCTTAAAGAAAAGAAAGTCCATTCTCGTCTTGCCGCTATGCTAGTTGGAGTTGCTAGAGTAGCACAAGCCTGTAAACTTAGAGGCTGGGTTTAAAATAAACTTGTTGTATGATTCAATTGACAACATCATTTTTCGTGTTCTAATACTATCACTACTTTATTAGCAATAATTTACTTGCTAATCATTCAATAAAAAAATTAATTAATTGATTTGGAATTACGATCTTTGTTAAGAAAAATTTATAACTATTAATCTTTACTAATAGTTTCCATTTATAATTTTTTTTTACGAAGTTTCGGTGTAACTATTTCGGTTTTTTCTGATGAATGCTTCGTGCGCTAATCAAATCCTCTTACAAATATTGGGGCAAAGATATGACCACACTTACTGTCACGCCAGAAAAAGAAAAAATAAAAGCTCGTGAAGGAATAATTTCTATTCTTGAAGATATCCAGACCAAGTATGGTTATCTTCCTGAAAAAGAGCTGAGAACAGTTTCTGAAAAAACAGGTAAATCACTTGTCGATATTTACGGAGTTGCTACGTTCTACAGGTCTTTCAGTCTGAAACCACGAGGAAAACATTTAGTCTCAGTTTGTCTTGGAACTGCCTGTCATGTAAGAGGTGGACCAACAATAGAAAAGGAGTTCGAGCATAAGCTGAATGTCCAACCGGGTGAAACAACCAAGGACAAAGAATTCACCCTTGAAACTGTAGCTTGTCTCGGAGCGTGCGCACTTGGTCCGATAGTGGTTGCAGATGGGCACTACTTCTCAAAAGTTATCACACCAAAAGTCAAACAAATTTTAGATAAAACCCGTGAAGGATTAGATAAATTAGAAATTAAAACCGACCAAAGAATATTTCCGGTTGAAATCAGTTGTGCAAAATGCAATCATAGTCTGATGGACCCTGATAATCTGGTTGATTACCATCCTTCTATTCGTGTTACAATCTCTTTTGAAAGAAAACATGGTTGGTTAAGATTATCGAGTCTTTACGGAAGCTACAATATTGAATCAGAATATGAGATTCCCGAAAACACAGTAGTAAACTTTTTCTGTCCTCACTGCCATACCGAATTAAGAGGTGCAGCAAACTGTGTTGAGTGTGGCTCTCCTATGGTTCCCATGATTGTTAAAGGTGGTGGAGTAATACAGATATGTTCTAAAAGAGGATGTAAGGGACATATGTTAGATCTCTCAGGAGGTATTTATGGTTAAAAATTGTTATTCTAGATGCGAATTCATCTCAGAGGTGATATTATGCCAACGCTAACATCAATTAACGAATTAAAAGAACTTAAGAGCAGAATTAGTGCTGATAGAGATACCAGCATTCCAACAATAGTTATCTCTGCAGGAACCTGTGGCCAGGCGAGCGGTGCCAATGATCTTATCCGAATAGCAAAGAGAGAACTTATCTCAAACGGTTTAACAAATAGAATACATCTTCGTATTACAGGATGCCACGGCTACTGTGAAATGGAACCATCAGTATTAATTGAACCCTCTCGTGTTTTTTATCCAAAGGTTAATACTGATAGTATGAAAAGGATTATTAAATCTATTTACAGAGAGGAAATTCTGGAAGAACTTCTCTTCAGGGATCCTGATACTGGTAAATCAATAATCAGGGAAGATGATATTCCTTTCTACAAAAAACAAAAACGAAACCTGCTTGCGATTAATGAAAAAATAGATCCGATACGATTGTTCGATTATTTGGAAGCAGGCGGGTATGATGCATTTATAAAAGTACTCGAAGCAGCAAATCCAAGTTGGGTAGTGCAAGAAGTGAAGTATTCAGGTTTAAGGGGGCGTGGTGGTGGTGGATTTTCAACCGGAACAAAGTGGCAAATGCTTGCTGCTCAAAGGAATGGAAGAGAAAAGTATCTTGTCTGCAATGCTGATGAAGGTGATCCAGGTGCTTATATGGACCGAAGCTTACTTGAAGGAAATCCACACAGTATTTTTGAAGGAATGTTAATTGGTGCATACGCTACCGGAGCAACGCAAGGAATAGTTTATGTACGTAATGAATATCCACTTGCAATAAAACACTTAATAATTGCATTAAGATTGGCTCATGAATATGGTTTACTTGGGAATAACATCTTGGGAACAAACTTTTCGTTCGACATAGATATTGTAAGAGGAGCAGGCGCCTTTGTTTGTGGTGAAGAAACTGCACTGATCAGGTCAGTTGAAGGAAAGATGGGTGAACCAAGACAACGTCCACCTTTCCCGATTGAGAAAGGTATTTATGGAAAACCTACAGCAATCAATAACGTAGAAACTTGGGCAAACATACCTCTTATTATAAAGCTTGGCGCTAAAGAATATTCAAAAATAGGAACACCAAAAAATTCAGGCACAAAAATTTTCAGTCTTGTGGGAAAAGTTAAGAATACAGGCTTAGTTGAAGTCCCAATGGGCATCTCTATAAAAGAGATTATTTTCGACATTGGTGGAGGCTCATCAAGCAGGGCAAAAATAAAAGCTGTACAAACAGGAGGACCATCCGGCGGTTGTATTCCAATTGAGAAATTTAATCTTCCAATAGATTATGATAGTCTTTCAGCTGTGGGTTCAATTATGGGTTCAGGCGGAATGATAGTGATGGATGAAAGAACCTGTATGGTTGATGTAGCAAAATACTTCACGAATTTTCTCAAAGATGAATCCTGCGGGAAATGTTTCACATGTAGAAAAGGTACTCAGCGGATGTACGAACTGCTTGAGGATATTTCAATGGGACTTGGCACACCGGAAAAATTGGATCTGCTCGAAGAACTTGCGAATGTTGTTAAAGATACGTCAATGTGTGGTTTAGGACAGACTGCAGCAAACCCTGTTCTGTCCACAATCAAATACTACAAGCATGAATATCTGGAACACATAATCAACAAGAAGTGTCGGGCGGGAGTTTGCAGGGATTTGGTAGGAGCTCCTTGCCAGTCAGCTTGCCCAATAGGCACCGAAGCATGGAGATACATTGCTCACATTGCCGTTGGCGAATACGAAAAAGCCTACACAGCAATACGTGAAGCAAATCCATTCCCATCTGTTTGTGCAAGAGTCTGCAGTCATCCTTGTGAATATATGTGCAGATCAGGAACCAGTGGAGGTCAGTCAATTGCAATCCGCGCACTAAAAAGGTTTATAACTGATAGAATTGATCCATCAACTTATAAACCTGTAAAAGAAAAAACTAATAGTAAATCTAAATTCAAAATTGCAATCGTTGGATCTGGACCTGCAGGATTGACTGCTGCACATTATCTATCCCTCAAAGGATACAAAATTACTGTGTTTGAAAAAGATGAAATTCCCGGGGGAATGCTCACATCGGGAATTCCGTCTTACAGATTGCCGAGAGAAGTAATCAATAAAGAAATAGATGCATTAATAGATAAAAATATTACACTAAAAACTAATTCCGTTCTCGGACGAGATTTTACTATCGATGAATTATTTGAGCAGGGATATCATTCAGTATTTCTAGCGATGGGTGCGCATAAAAGCAAGCTGCTGAATATTGAAGGCGAAGATCTTAAAGGTGTTTTTCCGGCAATAGAATTTCTTAAAGAGTTTAACCTGCACGGAAAAAATCTTGCAAAAGGAAGAGTCGGTGTAATAGGAGGCGGTGACTCGGCAATTGATGCAGCAAGAGTATCACTCAGACAGAAAGATGTTAAAAGCGTTACACTTCTGTATCGTCGTACCCGTCAGGAAATGCCGGCACTTCAGCATGAAATCGATGCAGCTATTGAAGAGGGTGTTAAGCTTGTAACGTTAGTTTCACCAATAAGAATTCACTCTGAAAATGATAGACTGTCAGGAGTTGAATTTATAAAGAATAAACTTGGTGATGTTGATTCAAGCGGAAGAAGAAATCCTGTACCGATTCCCGGTTCAGAAGAGTTTATGTTCTTCGATACCCTCATAATAACAATAGGTGACACACCGGATGTTGATTACATCTCTTCGATGAATATTAATGTAAGCAAATGGGGTACTCTAATAGTTGATGAAGATACACTTGAAACAAATCGTGGTGGTGTGTTTGCAGGTGGTGATGTTGTTACCGGACCAAATACCGTTGTAGATGCCATTGCAGCTGGAAAGAAAGTTGTAAAAATGATCGACAGATATTTGATGAGTGAAGAATTAAGGCAACCACCTGAAATTAGGTTACCTAAAGTCTATGTCCCGCCTGTTGAAATAACTGAAGAAGATATAAAACGGGTATCGTTGCCAACGATTCCAGTGGAAGAAAGAAAATCAAGTCTTCATGAAGTGGAATTAACTTTATCAGAAGAACAGGCCAGACACGAAGCTCACAGATGTATGCGATGTGATCTTGAATTCATCCACGAAAAAAAAGATGACAAAAAAATAGAACTCATTGAAAGTGAGGATATCTATCATGGTTAATCTGAAACTAAACGGATTAATAATTTCAGTTGAAGAAGGAACGACCATTCTTGAGGCAGCTCAATTTATGGGTTTTCCCATTCCAACTTTATGTCATATTGAAGGTCTGTCACCTTATGGAGCCTGCCGTTTATGTCTTGTAGAAGTTGGCGAAGGAGCAAAATCAAAACTTGTAACATCCTGTACATCATTGGTTCAGGAAGGAATGAATGTCAGAACAGCTTCTGCCCGCGTTGTAAAAGCCAGAAAAATGATAATTGAACTTCTGCTTGCAACCTGTCCTCAGTCAAAAGTAATTCAAGATATAGCTTCTGAACTTGGTGTACATCAGCAAAGATTCAGACAGGAACATGAAGACTGCATTTTGTGCGGACTCTGTGTTAGAATATGTGAAGAGCAGATGATGGCAAAAGCAATTGGATTCCGCGGACGCGGTGATCATCGCAGCATTGGGACACCTTTCGATATTAAATCGGAAGTTTGTCGTCTATGCGGGGGTTGTATTTATGTATGTCCAGCGTGTCAACTAAGATGTACTTACACAGAACCTGATAAAGCAATCTGCGGTGGCTGTATGAACTTAACACCACCCTGTCTGGAAAAAGAAAATTTTGATAATATGATGTGCTACATGGATCCCTGTGTGGCATGCGAAATTAAAATTAAATAGATAAAAAGGAGAAAAAATGTTATACTCAAGAGTAAATTCTTCAGCAGCAACCTTAACCAAAAACAGGACTGAAGGCTCAATTACTCCTTCATCCGGTATGTGTGTAACCTGTGTGGATGGTTGCATAGGAATGTGCGAAATTGGCAAATCGGCTTACCGTGGACACGAGGTTATTTATCCACAACCTTTCGGTGTAATAACCACTGCTTCAGAAAAAGTTTACCCGGTAGATTACTCCCACTTTAATATAATGGGAACAGCAGTTGGAGCGTTCGGTATAGAGCCCGACAGTGATAAAGCAATCTTCCCGAATGTAAGAATTGACGTTACTTTCGGACACGACAAAGGTATACACTTTAAATATCCCTGGTTAATTCCTGGAATTGGTTCAACCAATATTGCTAAAAATAACTGGGAGGGTCTGGCAATTGGCTCTGCTCTTGCCGGAACCGGATTAACCATCGGCGAAAATGTAACAGGAATGGATGTTGATTCAATCATTAACCGCGGAAAAGTTTTTGATACAGTTGATCTGAAACGAAGAGTAAAACTTTACAAAGATTACCAAAGGAATGGATACGGTGCAATAATCGTACAGGCTAATGTTGAGGATACACGCCTTGGTGT
>Ga0209536_100008490_pt1 | contig 15396 bp, 13 predicted proteins | sample DeeMarSeWOR28_12_FD_187461 | JGI IMG/M metagenome (GOLD analysis project Ga0209536, IMG submission 187461) | Marine sediment microbial communities from White Oak River estuary, North Carolina - WOR-2-8_12 (SPAdes) (version 2) | ecosystem: Environmental > Aquatic > Marine > Intertidal zone >...
GCAATCGATCCTGACAACTCGAATATAGTATACACAGCAGCAATGGGCTCGTTAAGAAACGCCGGAGGAGACCGAGGTATTTACAAAACAACAGATGGTGGCAAAACCTGGGAAAATGTTTTAAAGATAAGTGAATACACCGGATGTTATGAAATCCACATGGATCCCAGGTACTCTAATATTTTATATGCAACTGCACATCAGCGTATGAGAAATTTGTATACTGGAGTTTACGGCGGACCTGAGAGTGGGATTTACAGAAGCTTAGACAGCGGAGTAACATGGGAAAAAATGAAAAGCGGTTTGCCGTCTGAAGACATAGGTAGAATAGGTTTAGCAATTTCACCGGTTAATCCTGATGTAATTTATGCAATAATTGAAGCAACAAAAGATGACAAGGGAGTTTACAAAAGCGTTGATCGCGGAGTAAGCTGGACAAAGCAGAACAGCTACATTTCATCTTACCCGTTTTATTTTCAAAAGTTATACTGTGATACAAAAGATGTAAACCGGGTTTACAGTGATGATGTTTTTATCCAGGTTACAAACGATGGAGGAAAAACCTGGAGCAATCTTGGTGATGATAAAAAACATGTAGATAATCACGCATTGTGGATTGATCCCGATGATAATAATCACCTAATTGCCGGTTGTGATGGCGGTGTTTATGAAAGCTATGATAAGGGAAAGAACTGGGATTTTAAAGCAAACATCCCTATCACCGAGATTTATAAAATAACTACTGATAACGATGAACCATTTTATAATGTTTATATAGGAACACAGGATAATAACAGCTTGGGCGGTCCATCAAGAACAATTAACTCAAGCGGGATTATGAACCAGGATTGGTATTATACAAATTCGGGTGATGGATTTGAAACACAGGTGGATTGGAAAAATCCCGATATCATTTATTCTCAATCACAATTCGGTGGACTGGTTAGATTTGATAAAAAGAGTGGTGAAAACCTTTTCATCAAACCTCAGGATTTTGCGGATACAGCTTACCGTTTTGATTGGGATGCTGCATTATTAATTTCTCAGCACGATAATAAAAGATTATACTTTGGTGGTAACAAAGTTTTACGCAGTGATGATCAGGGAAGCACATGGATTGAAATAAGCCCCGACCTCACCCGCGGAGTACCAAAAGAAATGCAGAAGTTAATGGGAACTAGCTGGAGTATTGATCAGCTCGCTCGTAAAGGCAGCATGGCACAAATTGTTACTATTGCAGAATCTTCTCTCGATGAAAATATTCTATTCTCCGGTTCCGGTGATGGTTTAATTTATTTTACAACTGATGGAGGAACTAACTGGCAAAAATCATCTATTGCCGGTTTACCTGAGTATGCCCGAATTCACCATATAATTGCATCACTGTTTGATAAGCTGATTGCTTACGCTGCCTGCCATAATTATGTTGGCGGAGATCGAAATCCATATCTATACAAAACTACGGATGGAGGAAAAAACTGGTTCAAGATAAATAGTAATCTTCCGGATGAAGGATGCACTTATTCTATTGCAGAAGATCATGTTGAAAATAATTTACTTTTTGTGGGAACCCAGTTTGGAGTTTACTTTACAAACAACGGAGGTGATGAATGGATTCCTTTTAAAAACGGAATGCCGTCTGCAACAGTGATGGACCTGGATATTCAGCGGAGAGAGAACGATCTTGTGGTTTCAACTTTTGGAAGAGGTGTTTACATTTTAGATGATTATTCAGCTATGCGTTACTTATCCAAAGAAACATTAACGAAAGAAGCGGATATCTTTCCAATAAAAGATGCTTTAATGTTCATACCTGCTAACCCGTTTGGATTTAGAGGAGTTGGATTCCAGGGAGCAAGTTTTTATGCTGCGCCAAACCCAGAAGTAGGTGCCGTATTTACTTATTACCTGAAAGATGAAATAAAATCATTAAAAGAAAAAAGAAGGGAAACTGAAAAGGAAAAAGTGAAAAAAGGCGAAGACATAAAATATCCTCTTTACGAACATCTTAAAAAAGAACAGGAAGAACCCGATGCTTATTTGCTTTTTACTATAGCGGATGAGCAAGGCAAGGTAGTAAGAAAAATTAAAACAAATCCTATAAAAGGAGTTAACAGGATTGTCTGGGATTTCAGGTATAATACTTTTACTCCGATATCACTAGAACCTTTTGATGACACAGTTCCATGGTATGAACCGGATAAAGGATATATGGCGGTGCCTGGCAGTTATAATGTTTCGCTAAGTAAATTTGAAGATGGAATTTTTACAGAAATGGTTACAGCAAAACAGTTTGTCTGCAAACCATTGGGAATTACAAGCCTGCCCGCTGAAGATAAACTCGCCCTGGATGCCTTTAATAAAAAAGTGGCAGAGTTAACAAGAGCTGTTACCGGGGCGGATGCTTATCGTAAAGAATTAGAAAATAAACTGTCGTACTTTAAAAAAGCAACGATTGAAACAGCAAATGTACCGGGATATACTTATAATAAAATTTTAACTGCAGAATTAAACCTGAAAGAACTGAACCGGCAATTGAATGGAGACAGACTGCGAAGCAGGTATGAAGGAGCATCGCCAAGTTCTATAAAAGACCGGGTAGATTTAATAACAGCTGCTTTGTGGAATACAACTGCAGCACCAACAACAACATTTATAAAATCTTATGATGATGCTGCAAGGAAGTTTGATGATGTATTAGTTTTTCTTAAGTCTATAGATGAAGAATTAAAACAAATTGAGCAAATTTTAGAACAGCACGGTGCACCATATACGCCGGGAAGATTTCCTGATTGGAAGAAGAATTGATTCTTCTAAATGAATAAATATGTGCTTGTTTGTTTTGTAAGTTTAACTTTATAAGATAAATGGCACTTAAAGAACATTGTGATTATAAACATATTACGGTAAGTTTTTAAAAAAGCGAATTTTTTTAGTCAATTAATTAATGACAATAGAGTCCATCATAGCGCAATATAACTTTAATTTAGAGTACGCAAGAGCACTTGTTCAGGATCTCACGAATGACCAGATGACAATTATTCCTTCAAATGGACTTGAAAACCATCCTGCATTTACACTTGGACATTTAATTTCTGGAAGTGCATTATTAGTAGAGGATTTAGGAGGGGAGTTTGAAATGCCAGATAAATGGGCAGATTTATTTTTGCGCAAAGGGCCAGGTGACCCAAGAAAACCTGATCCCGACAAAGGCAAATATCCTTCTAAAGAATTATTGTTAGCAGAATTGGAAGACCAGCATAACAAGGTTAATAAGCTTTTGAACAGTCTTGACAAAAAGAAATTTAGTGAAAGTATCAAATGGCGATTCAGTAGCTATATGCCAACTTTACTTGACATAATAGTATTCATGTGTGTAAATCATGAAGCAATGCATTTAGGACAACTTGCCGCATGGAGACGGGCGATGGATCTAAATTCAGCTCTTGGCACACTTTAATAATAATAACATATCGCCAACATTCAATAAATGCTGATAATAAGGGAGTTTATTCAAATCGTTAACTCCCAAAACTATCAGCCAATATTAATCATCTTATACATTTCTGTGATTATTTTGTGATAATCACGAATTATATTTATGGTGAATCTTAAACGATAATAGGAGATTTTTGAAAATGAGAGTATTTAGTTTGGCTGGTTTATTTTTTGTTCTTTTATTAGGTTGTTCAGAAAATGACAATAATCCTACTCAACCCGGGCCGGCACTTGATGCACGTTATAGACTGACATTTAATGCAACGTGGAGTGCTCAAACTCACCCAAATGAGTTCCCAGCATCAGCTCATTTTTCCGGACTTATCGGCATGACACATAACGGAAATGCAATGCTTTTTACAAATGGCGAAGTTGCTTCAGATGGAATTAAAAATATGGCTGAAACAGGAAGTAAAAATCCTCTGGAAGACGAAATTCAAAACTTTATTACTATCGGAACAGGCAGCACTTTAATCAGCGGGGGAGGAGTAAGCCTCTCACCTGGTGAAGTTAGTCTGGAATTTGATATAGCTTCTTCTCATACACTGGTAAGCGTAGTATCAATGGTAGCTCCCAGCCCCGATTGGTTTATAGCCGTTACCAATATTAATTTAATTGAAAATGATGAATGGGTAACAAGTAAAACTATTACAGTAGATATTTATGATGCGGGAACCGATAATGGGGCTACCTTTCTTTCTCCGGATGATCCTGCTGTACCAAGAACACCAATTTTTAAAATCACTACTCCTCCGCTTGCAGTAAATAATGTTGTTGCTCCGTTGGGATCTGTAACCTTCACTAAAATCGAACAATAAGCTACTTCCCCGGGGTAATAAAAGGCGGACTGAATATATTCGGAATCTCATTGATAAAAATAAGATCCCGGATCGAACCTGCCTGACGGCAAGGCAGGTTCGGGGTGACACATGAAAACCTGGGTACTCCAAACATTAACCAATTGTGTAAATAATCTTTATTAACTAATTTGCAGTACAATTGTATTACATTTATAATAATGTTTTGCACAATCAAACCAGCGAATTAACAAATAAGACCAAACAGCAATTAGTTTAAAGTGTTTACTTTTAATTAAATATTAAACAAAAACAAATGAGGCAATAATGACAATAAGAAATGCAAAAGCACTTTGGAAGGGTACCTTAAAAGAAGGTAAGGGCGAAATGAAATTTAGTAACTACAGCGGACCATATACCTTTGCTTCCCGGTTTGAGAATGGTGACGGAACAAACCCCGAGGAATTAGTTGGAGCAGCTCAGGCAGGGTGTTACTCAATGTTCCTTTCCGCACTAATCAGCGGAGAAGGATTCACCATGCAAAACATAGAAACAACGGCTGAAGTAACTCTGGGAAGGGATGATACCGGGCCTAACATTACTGATATTAAGTTAGTTTGTAATGTAAGCTGCGAAGGCTTATCTCAAGAAAAATTTGATGAATTAGCAATAGCAGCAAAGGAAAAGTGTCCCATCTCCAGGCTATATGCCGGCGGTACTGCTAATATTGTGTTGGATGCTAAATTAACCGGTTAAAAATTAAGCTGGTTTAAAGTGTGAATTTTAAATTTGAAACACAAAATTTAAACGTCCGTCCCGATAACTATCAGGACGGGCGTTTATATAAACAGATACTAGTCTCCTAAGAATTCTTTTAGATATAACAAATAACAAACACCCAACAACAAATTCTAAAAACCATCATCTGTAATTTTTTTCTCGGTCAGCTCACCATACTTTTTAACTTTATCTCTTATCTCATCTGCTTTGCCAACTAAAACAAACTGCAGGTTTTCTTTAGGAAAATATTTAGTAATAATTTCATTTGCTTTTTCAACAGACATCCCATCTACATTTTTTTCAAAATCATTTATATAAGACTCATCCAATCCGTAGAAATAAATTGTTGTTAGCAGATCAGCAAGATCGCCTGAAGTTTCAAAACGCGGGGGAAATTGTCCTTTAATATAATTTTTCGCAGAAGTCAAAGTTGCTTCATCAATCCCGGCAGTATGGAGACGATCCAGCACTTCAAGTGCGAGATCAATCGCTTCGATAGTAGTACTGGTTGCCGTGAAACTGCTTATATAAAACGTTCCGGCATTTTTATAATTCCGGAAACTGCTCCGGGCGCCGTAGGTTAAACCTGAATTTACTCTTAGTTCATCATTCAGCCACGATGTAAACCGCCCGCCTAAGATTGTATTGATAACCTGGATTTGTGTGATATCTTTATTGTTCCAGGGCACGCCGTAACTTCCAATTAAAAAAGTTGTTTCCCTTGAATCATCTTTATCTACAAGAAGCACTTTGCTTTTATCAAAGGGTTTAAGATTTTTATTAACATCAACATTAAGGTTAAGCTGTTCTAATGTAGGAGTGCGTGGGAACATAGCCGAGATTTTATTTTTCATATCACCTGCCGAGATATCACCAACAACAGCTATTCCCAATTTCGAAATACGATAATGCATTCCAAAAAATCCCTGGAGGTCATCCCTGTTAATTTCCTTAATTGAAGATTCGCTCCCCGACACAGGATTACCGTAAACATTGCTGCCAAAAATAAACTGATCAAAATAACTTCTTATTACTCTTCTCGGACTCTCTTTTGCCTGTACTAATTCATCCAGCCAGCGCTTCTTTCTTTTATCAAATTCTTCCTGAGGAAAAGTTGGATTGGTTATTACATCAACAAATATCGGCAGGACTTTTTCAAGATCACTTTTCTTAAATGATATTGTAATTTCTGCAGTTTCCTTTCCGGCTTGTGAAGAGATGGAAGCACCAAGGAAATCAAATGTTTCTTCAATTTGTTTTTTTGTATAATTTTTTGTTCCGGATAAAAGAGCATCTGCAGTAAATGCAGCCAGTCCGCTGTTGTTTTCATCCCAGATAGCGCCCGCAGGAAAAACCGCTGAAATATAAACCAGCGGAACCTCATGCTGTTCCATTAAATAAAGAGTCAATCCGTTTTCAAGTATATAGTGTTCATACTCAGGTAATTGAAATTGTGCAAAGGACGCAGAACCCAAAACAAAGACTAGTATGATTGCATGAATGCATGAATGTATGAATGAATGGACACATTCAGCTATGCGGCTATGCATCCGCGCCCGTGGAGATTTTAGTATTGATCTTTTCATTTTTCTTCCTCCTCTGCCATAAGAATCCCGACTGTTCTGTTTTCCTTTGTAAAATATTTTGCGGTAACTCTTTGAACATCCTCAGCAGTTACTTTTGCAAAATCCTGCGGTGCAGAAAAAAGTTTTTTGTAATCGCCAAAGAACAATTCGTAAGTACCAATTGTATTCGCCTTTCCGTTTATGGTTTCCATAGTATGATAAAATTCCATCAGTTTCTGATTTTTTACTTTTTGAAGTTCTTCATCGGTTACACCTTCTTTTATAATCTTATCAAGCTCCGCAATTATTGCCGCCTCAAGATGTTCGGGGGTTATATCCTTGCTGCAAATACCGTAGATAGTAAAAATATAAGGATCAAATGCATAGCTGTAATCTGTTGATACTTCTACGGCCAATTGCCTTTCATCAATTAACGAACTGTAAAGCCGTGAGGTATTACCCGAAGACAAAATTGATTCAAGCAAACTCAATGCGTAGTAATCTTCCGAATTGGTTTGCGGTACATGATGTGCAAGCATTACATATGGAGAAGGGACATCCCTTTTTACATTAACTCTTCGCTCACCGTCCTGTTCCGGTTCTACTGTATGGATTTTCCTTGGGGGCGGGCCAACAGCAATAGGCTCAAAATATTTTTTTGTGAGCGATTTGACCTCATCTACACTAACGCTCCCAACTATAACCACAACGCAATTTCCCGGTGAGTAATAAGTTGCAAAATATGTTTGAAGATCTTCTTTTGTCCAGTTTTTTATGTCGGATTCATACCCAATAACAGGAATGCTGTAAGGGTGTGCAAAAAACGCTGCTCCCTGAACCTGTTCCCATAACTGCCAGAGCGGACTGTTCTCCAATCCTGTGCTTCTCTCGGATAATACAACACCTCTCTCGCTCTCAATCATTTTATCATCAAATTCCAGGTTAGCAATTCTATCCGCTTCAAGATCGAATATTACATCGAGTGCACTGGTGGGAAACCAGTCTGTATAGACAGTAACATTCTCTGAGGTGTATGCGTTATTAGCTCCGCCGTTTGCTTCCATTGTTCTGTCGAATTCCTTTGGTCCGTATTTCTTTGCACCGTTAAACATCATATGCTCGAAGAAATGAGAAATGCCTGTTATTCCAGGGTACTCGTTTCTTGATCCTACTTTCCAGAAAAAGTACATATTTGCATTAGGAATTGAATGATCTTCAAGAACAATTATCTGCATCCCGTTCTCAAGGGTAAAGGTTTGAATATCTTCAACTCTTGTTTGCGGCAGAATTGTTACTGAGAAAAAGAAAATTATTATTAGCTGCTTCATAAGTAGTTCCTATAAATTGATTAATTAAAACTTGAAAATAATACCCGCTCTTCCCGTAAACTGTAAAGATGAAATATTTCTTTTTGTTTTTTTTGTATCAAAACTACTGAAATATTTATATGAATCAACTTCGATGAATAGGTGAATCCATACTGTCAATGAAATCTTCGCTCCAACAAGCGCACCGGAGAAAAAAATATATTCATTAAATTGATTTACCGAGTAATGACCAACACCTATGTTTAATCCAAAATACGGTTTGATGTGTCTGTAAAATAATGTGGCTATAAGATCAACGTGGAAATCTTCGCTTGAAAATTTTTCTGTTGATTGAACACTATTCACACTTTGTATTTCAGTGCTTCTGAAAAGATTGATCCCCCCTCTTACTTTCAATCCAATTATTGGCCATTGGAACGGAAGATTACGCGCTACTCCAATACCCAGGCCAACATTTGGGATTTCACTTTTATAGTTGAATGTGCCGCTTAGTTCCCATTGAGCCAATACGGGACTGATAAACATAACACTCAACAATACTATTTTCCGGATAACCGACAAAATTTAGTTTTTTGAATTATAAAATAACTTTTTTGAACCAAAGTTTGAATTGAGTATTAATTAATCTTATTTAATAAAGTAGAGACCTGCCCGCTGTTTTAAGTTGTTTAAATGTTTTCAACTACTGTTAACCCGAAACAAACAAAAGTGAAGAATAAAAATGGAATAGTGTATTTCATAGCTTGATCCGTAAACTTATTAAATACTATTTGTTAAAATAACAATAGTAAATAAAAAGAGTATGATTTTGTGATGAGGGGCAGGGTGATAAAATAAAGCACTCCCTTAAATAAAAAGAGAGTGCTCCGTGTGAGTCAGCTTATTCTAATATTATCAACGCTTATTTTTTTGTTAATAATTCACCCATCTTATCGGGAGGTGTTGGTTGTGGAACCTCGTTATGTATAGGTTTTACAGACATCAGGTAAGCATAAATAGCTTTTAGGTCCTGATCAGTTTTCATTCCGTATACTTGCCACGGCATTGGGGGAAGCAATGGTCTGCCCACACCCATATATTTTCCTTCTCTCAGGCATTTAACAAACATCTCCTCGGTGAGTGTTCCAATTCCTGTTGCTTTATCAGGTGTGAGATTTGACGCATAAGAAATTCCCCATGGACCAACCCAGGCACCTAAATGCTTCTCAGTGGCACTCCACTTTCCGGGTCCAATCATACTCATATCCAGAGAAGGAAGAACCTCGTCCTGTGGAAAACCTGAAAAACGTTTTGTTGTATCAAAAACAGGTCCGTTCTCAGTAAAAATTTTAGGTGTATGGCAGTCATCACACCCGCTCGTGGTTACGATATATTTTCCTAAAACAACCATCTCATCATGAGTAAGAGGTTTGTCTTTACTCTCACTCACACAGCCAAATTGAAAAATCAGAACGGAAGAAAACACTGCAACAACAAGCGCAGTGAAAAAGACTCTTTGCATGGAATAGCCTCCAAAAAATTAATAAAGATTAAGTTATTATCCTGGCCGATAGTTGTTCGGCTGAGGTGTGCCTCGATGGGTAAAGTTGATGGGAGGATAATAGTTATATAAATTCTTTGCCCAGGGACAGATGGAAACTATCTAAAGAAAAATTAAAAAGCAATTATACTTAGTGCTGTAAATTCTTGACAGTGTTCATAAAAGTAATAAGTGGTCGTCATTTCAGTTTATCGGGAATCAAACAACAACAGATTCAATACAACCTGCCTGCGAGAAGGAAGGCTTGTAAAGAAAGAGATTTATACTTATTACCCGGTTGCGGTGTTATCAAAGTCCAGATAATCTATTAAGTGTATAAGTAAGGCTCTGCCATTTACGTCTTCTAAAAACACTTCATAAGTCTATCTATCCGCAGGTCATTAATTGATCATGGTTTATGATAATCCATTATAACTTGGTAATGCATAACATAAATCTTTACTGATCATGATTAAATATGGTTTGTACTTACTAATATTTTTTCTTTTGTCTACCACACATCTTGCACAATTTGGTATAAAGGGAGGTTTAGCTGTTTCAGCTTTACAGGCATCTGGAGAAGATTACACACCATTCTTAGGTTACGAAGTATCCTGGCTGCAAGATGGAACAAGCAATCCTGTTTTCGGTTTACAGCTCGGTGCCTTTTATACATTTAACATTTCTGATGAATTTTTATTTCAGCCCGAACTATATTTTGTACAGAGTGGATATCAGTTCGATCAGACACCACTTTACGATATTAATTACAGACTGGGTATAAATTATTTAGAGCTTCCTCTCCTTATAGAATATTATTTGCCACTCGGCTGGGAATTTCATCCGGCAATTATAGCCGGGCCTTATTCATCGGTTAAACTAAGCAGCAATAAAAAAATTAATCTTCCGGATGAAGAAATAAACGGTGAAGTTTCAGGTGTTAACAGCTTTGATTACGGAATTATTTTTGGAATCGCAACAGAATTTGCAGCATGGGAAGGGGAAATAATTTTTGATCTAAGAATCAATTGGGGATTTGCAAATGTTTTATCGCAGCCATCTGATTTTATCAACTTGTATGATGACCCGGGAACTGTTAAAACAAGAGCTATAACATTAATGACAGGATATCGTTTTAATCTGGAATTGTGAGAAGCTTATGAAAAAAATCAATCTGCTTATAGCAATATTATTACTTATGTTCCTGAGCAACACCTGTTCTGTAATTGATCCTGAGGTTGAAGAGTTTTCAGATTTTGATGCTGAAATCGGAAAGGAAATGAGCAGCTACCAGATCCCTTCACTTTCTGCCTGCGTAATCAAAAATGATGAAATGGTCTGGGCGAAGTATTATGGAAATTCTGCTGTTAGTAACAGCTTGCCGGATTCCGGATCAATTTATTCAGTTGCCTCAGTTTCAAAAACCATTCTCCTTACTGCCGTTATGCAACTCTTTGAGCAGGGACTAATTGATCTTGATACTGATATAAATGATTATCTTCCAATATTGATAAGAAATCCTCATTATACTGATGAAAAAATAACAATAAGAATATTATTAACTCACACTTCAGGGTTAGCATGGCCGGTAGACGATTATGAAGTCCCTGGTTTTTACGATTACTATCCTCTCGATTCTGCTCCGACTTTAAGCGAATGGATACCACAGTATGTTTTACCCGGCGGGAGTAATTATGTAAATGCAGTTTGGAAAAGCACAGTCCCGGGTGAACGTGAACTATATTCAAATATTGGAACCGGTATTTTAGGTTATCTTGTTGAAGTGATAACAGGAACGGATTTTAACAGTTACTGTATACAGAATATTTTTACTCCGCTTGAAATGAGCAGCACAAGTTATGCTTACGCAGATCTGGAAATGGATAAAGTTGTTAAAAAATATTGGAAGAACTACCAGCTGATTGAACCTTACCGCCAATTATTTTTCCCGGCACAAAGTTTAAAAACAACAATGGAAGACTATTCCCACCTTATGATTGCTTATTTGAACGGCGGGATCTACAAAGGAACACGCGTCCTGCAGGAAAAAACAATTAACACAATACTGCAAATTCATAATCCTGCAAGCGGAAGGTGTTTAATATGGAAAAAAACAGTTGGCGGCTGGTATGAACACCAGGGAGGTGAACCAGGTGTTGCTGCACAGGTTGAGTTTAATCCTGATAAAAAGATTGGATTGATCATTTTCTCCAATAAGCGTACAGGGCAGGTTTATCTTGGCAATAAAATCCACTCAATGATTAGAAGAATTGCAAATAATTATTTTTAAACCGGGGATTTAGGAAGCGGTTTACTGCGACCAGTTCTTTTCCAACGATATTAGCCGGAGAAGAATCTTTTATCTGGCTGATAATATTAATTGTCATTCAGCAGAAATCCTGTCATTAAACTTGTAATCAATTCATAATTAATTTATTATCGGTTGCAAAATTATCAGGAGAATTTTTTATGGCTGTTAAACCAATTCCCGAAAACTATCCAAGGGTTTCGCCTTATCTTATTGTTAAAGACGTTACCAGAACAATGGAATTTCTTAAATATGTTTTTAATGCCGAAGAAAGAGACAAAATGTCTTTGCCCGATGGAACCGTAAATCACGGCGAAGTAAGCATTGGCAACTCTGTTATTATGATGGGAAGGGCTGCTGAAAATCACAAACTGCAGAATGCTATGTTGTATATTTATGTGAAAGACACCGATGTAGCTTACAAACGTGCAATTGAAAAAGTAGCTGTTTCTGTTATGGAAGCTGCAGACCAGTTTTACGGCGACCGCAACGCAGGAGTAAAAGATAAAGACGGAATTAGCTGGTGGATTGCATCTCACGTTGAAGATGTCTCACCCGAAGAGTAGCAGAAAAGACATGAGGAACGAACTAAAAAACAGTAATCGATAAAATTTAATTACCAATAGCTTTACAATATTGATGGAAGCCAGTCAATTAATTTTATCGGGTTCACTCAGATTTTTTATAGAAAATTTCAAACCGCTTGTTAAATTCAAATTTTCTTCCTTTCCAGTGCATTGAATCGGAACTGAATGTAACCACCCAGTAGCTGTCATCCTCCTCGCCGGCATCGCTGTCCAGGAAAAATTCTTCCCCTTTTTCGTTTAAGAACCATCTACCTGTATTCTTCATTACTCCACCGGTTCCGCTTTCAAAGCTTCCTTCAAAAGGGGTTTCAGGATCTGCTTTAAAACTGATCCATCTGTTATGACCGGGATTGTGATTTTCGGTAACATCTTCAGAAAATTCCAGCACTTTAACCATATTCCATTTGCCGGAAATCTTTTCACCGAAGTTTAATTGCTCCGAGCACGAAAAAGCAAGAATAAGAATGCCCCCTAAAATTAATTTATGTGAATTAAATTTTTTCATAGAGTTTGTAAAATAACTATTTGAACAATTAAAAATACCGGTAGAGAAAACACATGCCAGGAAGTTAGCCTTTATGTAATGCGGACTTTGTTTCAGGATATGAGAAAATAATATTTGTAAAACTTTTAATATCTTATAAACGGTCTCTCAGGTACTTAACCGGTATTTACTAATAAGACCAGATGCTATAAATTATAGCAGTAAAATAAAAACTTTAAGCGGGGAAATAGTTATGAAGACGAAAAATAATACGCTTTTCTTACTGTTATTGTTTTTAGCATATTTTTTCTTTGGTTGCGAAGACCCACCGACAGACTCATCGGGAGATGGCTACGTTTACACGGTTCCCGAGGAAACTGGCGATGGCTGGGAAACATCCTCATTGAACTCAGTTGGGATGAGCTCTGACGGATTAGTGAATCTTGTTAATAGAATAAATATTAGGTTATACAGAGAAGTTCATTCGGTTTTAATTGTTAAAAACGATAAGCTGGTCTTTGAGGAATATTTTCCCGGACACGATTTCAATTATTCCGGGCAGAATTTTCACGGGACCTATATTGACTTTAACAGGGATACTCGTCACAACACTCACTCTGTAACGAAAAGTTTTACCTCTGCTTTGGTGGGTGCTGCAATGGAGGAGGGATTCATTCAAAGCGTTGATGATAAAATATTTGATTATTTCCCCGATTACTCGGACCTCTTAGATACGCAAAAAGAAAAGATTACAATTGAACATCTGCTTACAATGTCCAGCGGATTTGAATGGAATGAATGGGATGTATCAGTTTCACAAAGCAATCACGATATTGTTCGAATGAATTCATCTTCCGATCCGGTTTATTATGTTTTAAACAAACCTGTTATAACTGAACCGGGTACCGTATATTATTACAACGGCGGAACAGTAGACTTGCTCGGACAACTTGTAAGGCGTGCCAGCAGTATGAACGTAAAATCCTTTTCACGTACCTATTTATTTGAACCGCTTGGTATAACCAATTATAACTGGCAAACGCTGCAACCTTCCGGAATTACCTGCTGCCACGGAGATATCTATATTACTCCAAGGGATATGGCAAAGTTTGGCTACCTGTATCTTAAAAAAGGTATTTGGAACGGCACAAGAATTATCTCTGAAGAATGGGTTAACAATTCTATCCAGAACCAAATTACACCGCCTGTAACCTGGGCATATGGTTACGGTTACTTATGGTGGCTTAAAAATTACAGCGCCGGCGGTCTTACGTATAACACGTTTAATGCTGATGGCTGGGGAGGACAGAGAATTTGTATTATCCCCTCGGAAAATATGGTGGTAGTGTTTACAGGCGCTAACTATGTCAGCGAAAATCCCAACGATGAGATTATGAGCAGTTATATACTTCCTGCACTAAATGGTTTATAATTTGAATTAGTAAAAGAGAAATTTATACTTATTAGCAGGTTGCGGTTTTTTCGAAAAAGAATCATATTTCTTTAAATATGATTGCTCAACTATAACTTCAGTTACTCTTTATTTCAAGACTTAGCTATATTAGTTTTGTCCATATACTAATGCCATAACTATTAGGTTCATCATTTTTAACTTATTTACCACATTGAATCTAACATTTGATAAAAAACGTTATTTTTTGGTAGTTAAATTCTCAAATAACTATCAAAGGTAATTTATGAGAAAGATGATTTTCTTCGGTGCAGTTTTTTTCTTTTTATTAATCAGCTATAATTCTTCAGCACAAACAACAATCTCTTCTGCGGATTTCAAACCGCTTATCGGCAGCTGGTCAGGCACATTAACTTATATTAATTATTCAGACGGTACACCCTTTTCAATGCCCGTAGAATTAAGTATTGTTCAAACTGAGGGAAAAAATAACTTTACTTTTTATTTTTCATTTCCGGATGAGCCGGAAGCTGATTCCGAAGAAACAGTTTCCATATCGGGCGACGGCACTTTGTTAAATGGTGAACCGGTATTATCCAAACGCCTGCTTGAAGACGGGATTCTTGAAATAGTCACCGAGTCAATAGGTAAAGATGCTAACAAGCCAGCTACTATCAGGCATACTTACCTTGTTGGAGAGGATGTTTTTGTAACCAGAGAAGATGTTCAGTTTGTTGGTCAGGAAGAATGGCTTAACAGAAATGAATTCAATTTTGAAAGGGATTAACAAGAAAAATAATCTCTGCACTGGAAAACATTTTTCCGGCTGAAACGATAGTTCCCATTAAAGATGTTGTCATTCCCGCGAGTCCTTATTTTAATCAGGACGCGTCGGGAATCTGATCGCAAGATTCCGGACAAGCCGGAATGACAGAGATTGCTACTCCCGCCAAGGCGGGATCGTAATGAGCTCCGTTGTGTCAACCAAACTTAATTTTATTTGCTCAAGAATTCTCTTATCAAAGCAAAAAGTGCGGATTGTTCTTCTACCTGCGGATTATGCCCGCTGTGCTCAAACATAAAAAACTCAGCCTGTGGACAATACATTTTATACTGCAC
>Ga0209536_100008491_pt1 | contig 15395 bp, 23 predicted proteins | sample DeeMarSeWOR28_12_FD_187461 | JGI IMG/M metagenome (GOLD analysis project Ga0209536, IMG submission 187461) | Marine sediment microbial communities from White Oak River estuary, North Carolina - WOR-2-8_12 (SPAdes) (version 2) | ecosystem: Environmental > Aquatic > Marine > Intertidal zone >...
TAGAAGAAGACTACAAGGAGGACAAGTGATATGGTGGCTCTTCGTCCTACTACTACCGCTAATGTGGATACCAGGAAGCATATGGATCTACATCTTTGTGATAGCAGCCGTGGTTCGTGGATGCACATCCCCTTTTGTCGGCTAGCCCACGCCCACACTGCTTGGCCTGCAGAGGAAGCGGCTCCAGGAGCTGGAGGGACCATGGGCTCTGGTGCAGCTTCAGTTCTCCTACGCCCACGCCCACGAGGTAAAGATAATGAAAGATGTACAAGAACTAATGAACAGCGTCACCGGCTTCGGCAGCAGAAGTTCCTGCTGTGAAAAAGTTCAAAATTCTTCTTGAATAACAGATGGGATATGATAAGAGTAGGACATTAACAACTAACAAGGAGAAAATAAAATGGGCTTTGACTTATATAGTACAGGCAAACACAAGAACGCAAAGGGCGAATACTTTAGAAACAATGTATGGCATTGGCGAAGATTAGCAGACTTCGTTTGTGACATTACAGGAGTAATTGAGGAAGAAGATAAGAAGTATTGGCAATCAAATGATGGTCACGAAGTTAGTGGCGAGACTGCTATGCAAATAGCCAAACAGTTAAGAGCATTAATCAAAGATGGTACTGTTTCAAAAGCCATTCACGAGACTGAACGAGACACTAAAGAGGCAGAAGAAAATAATAAGTTCGTAGATATCTGTCATAAAATGTTGAGAGATAAAGTTGCTAAAGAAACAGGCAAGAGAGGACTAGCACCGAGAGACTATCCCAAAGAAGATCACAACACTTGGGATTGGATACAAAGCAAATACAATTATGCAAGTTCTTATCCTTTCACAATGGAAAATGTTGAGGAGTTCATTGAGTTCTGTGAAAATTCAAATGGTTTTAGGATATCATAAATAACTAACGCCCACGCCCACGCCCACGCGAAAGCGTGAGGCGTGTGTGTTGAATGGATAACACAAGCTGCACGGGGGCGGGGGAAAAATTCGGAAAGGTCAAGATGATAATGTTGGTAATACTTCTATGTTTGATTGTTCTTATTAAAATAATTATTTAAAAAAAAGTTTGCAATTTTAAAATCTTATCTATATAAGATTAGTTAATATCAATTAACTTTATGAAAGGAATAAATGATATGACTAAAGAAAACAAAGTTGCTAAACTTAATTTTAAGAGAGCAACAAAAGATGAAAAAAAAGCATTACTCAATTATGGTATCTTTAATGAAACCATTAAAGAGTATGACAAACAAAATAAGTTAATTAAACCTACTCATATTGAGTTGTTTAAAAGACTTAAAACAAATCTTATTATCTTAAATAATATGGATAATGGATATGAGGGCTTTGCTCAATACATCAGACGCAATCTACAGAGGTTTGATGTATCAAAGTTTAAAGAGGAAAACCCAAAACTTTATACTCAATACTTAGTTCCAATGGAAACTAATGAGATTAAAGTTAAGTACAATTTAATAGGGAGTACTAACAATGAGTAATCTTATTAAATTCGTTTCTAACCTAGCAAAACAAAAACCTAACAATGAGGTTGAACAAGCAAGTACTAACTCTGTTGATACAGGATTGAATTATCAATTTATGTATAAACAGTTAGAGAGTGCGGTTGAGGAGATCATTATCCAATACCCTAACGACCCTATTGTTAATGAGTTAAAGGGTAAGTTAGTTCGTAATCTAAGACCTATCTTAGAATTAATACAGAACGACCCTGATAATAATTTCAATCAATAACTAATAAACCCTAGCCGATACACTCGGCTAGGGCATCACCAACCTAGCTGGCTACCAGCTCAGTTCCTTCAGTCTCGTTCCCTGCCGATCCATAGAGGTACCAAATCTAGTATGAACATATAAATAAATCACAACATGTGGTTGCCACGTGCAACGTCAGATTGTATCTAAGGACGCGGGCTTTAGGATAAGTCGCATAGGTGTATAGAAAAAATATATCTTATGGCTTATATTAAAAGGGGACCCAATGGAAAAAGATTTATTAACAACCGATCAGTTAAGATTAGCTGTAGAGAAAAAATTAATTGAGCATATAAAGTTGTGCCAGGATAATTTTATATATTTTGTAAAAAACGTATGGCCTGATTTTATTTGTAGATTAGATAGGGATCCTAAAAAGTGGGGCCACCATCAACATATTGCATCAGAATTTACAAAAATTTCTACACAGAAAAAAGGGAGGCTCATTATCAATATGCCTCCACGACATACTAAATCAGAATTTGCTTCTTATTTATTTCCTGCTTGGATGATAGGGAAGTATCCTAATTTAAAAATTATGCAAGTTTCTCACAACGCAGAACTTTCATCTAGATTTGGTTCTAAGGTTCGTAACTTAATGGAACAGAAGGAGTATAAACAAATATTCGGAGATGTTAAACTAAGAGAAGATAGTAAGGCTAAAGGACGATGGGAGACCAATCATGGTGGGGAATACTATGCAGCGGGGGTTGGCGGTTCTATCACAGGACGAGGGGCGGACTTACTTATTATCGATGATCCACATACTGAACAAGATGCTTTATCTGAATCAGCTATGGAACGTGCATATGATTGGTATGTATCAGGACCGAGACAGCGTTTACAACCGGGAGGATCAATCGTTGTTGTTATGACACGATGGGCAGAAGATGATCTTACAGGAAGATTAATTAAGGCTCAAAAAGAAATCAAAGCTGACAAATGGAATTTAATTTCATTCCCTGCAATCTTACCATCAGGTAAACCTGTATGGCCTGAGTATTGGGAACTAGAAGAATTAGAAAAAGTAAAAGCATCGTTACCTATTAGAAACTGGTCTGCACAATATATGCAGGAACCAACTTCAGAAGAAGGTGCAATCTTAAAAAGAGAATGGTGGTTACCTTGGGAAAAACCAACTATGCCAAAATTAAAACATGTCATTCAATCTTATGATACTGCGTTCAGTGCAAAAGAGACTGCAGACTATTCTGCTATTACAACTTGGGGTGTCTTCTTTCCAAAAGAAGATGGTAAACCTGCATTAATATTATTAGATGCGTTAAGAGGTAAATATGATTTTCCAGAACTAAAAGCTATTGCAATGGAACAATTTAAATATTGGGAACCTGAATCAGTAATCATTGAGGCTAAAGCATCTGGAGAACCCTTAATGCAAGAGTTTAGAAGAATGGGAATACCTGTAATTCCTTTTGTTCCTACAAGGGGAAAAGATAAACATTCTAGGGTAAACGCCTGTGCACCAGTATTTGAAAGTGGTGGTATTTTCTATCCAAAAGACGAGAAGTTTGCAGAGGAAGTTATTGAGGAATGTGCAGCCTTTCCACACGGTGCTCACGATGACTATGTCGACAGTACCACACAAGCTGTGCTAAGATACCGACAAGGAAACTTCATAGATCTAATAGATGACTATGAAGAAGAATTATATAAGGTACCAAAGGAGTATAGATATTATGGCTGATAAAGATATTAAAGATTATATGGAAAGAAGAACAAAGTTAGCAGGACTAACGTCTGTTAACTTTAGCTCGGCATTAAAAGATATGCCAAAACCAAAACCATCAAAAATTTCAGATGTTGCTAAAAAGATTTTTAAAAAATCACCTGTCGGAAAAGTTATTGATACAGGCACTAAAATTGGTTTAGGTGTTGCAGCAGGTTATGAGTACGCTAAATCAAAATTTAAAGACAAAGACAAAAACAAAGAAGAAAAAGTAGATAAAAAAGCTACAGGCGGAATGGCTGAATATATTAAGGACTTACTATAATGGGTAAATAATGGATAAGAAGAGAGCTAAAATTAAAAAAGAAGAATATCTTAGAAAGCTTAATGATGCTACTAAAGATCTTCCTATGTCTAAAGAAGGCTCACCTGAAGTACAAGAATTATCTTGTGGCGGAATGGGTAAAGCAGTGAAGGGCGGAAAATTTATCGGAGTTAAGTAATGTCCGATAAAAAATCTAAATTTAAAATAGAACCTAATATAAATATTTCTAAAGGTTCTTTTAATCCTAATCCTAAAGTTAAAGTCGAAACAGAAAATAGATATTATGGTGTTAAAGGTGAATATAACATCATTGATACTGATACAACTAATTTAAAAATTACTGGAAACGTAGGCAAAGGTTCAGGTAGAGCTGATGTTACACATCCTTTTGGTAAAGATACTTTTAAAGGAGAAGGATCTTTGGATAAACAATTTGAAATTAAATTTACAAAAAAGTTTTCTAAAGGTGGAACTGTAAAAGATTACATAAAGGATTTATTATAATGGCTGGGCTAGAAGGACTTAAGAACGTAGTCAAAGAAAGATTAGAAGATGAACCAACATCTTCTGTACCTACTTCAGAATACTCAGAGAAATATGAACCGAGCGCCTTGAAGGGTGTAGCGGGATTAGCGTTAGCTGGTGCGGGAGCCGTGGCTCTTAGGACACCTTTCGGTAGAGCCATAAATAAATTATCAAAACTAGCAACACCCAAGACACCCGTATCACGGATCACGGAACCTGTTGATGCAGTTGATGAGTTACTAACTATAACTCCAACTAAGGTGGATAGAGGTCGTTCGATGACTCAAGCACAAATACCTATTCAAGAACAGATCAGACAAGAAGCGATCGCTAAGTCTAACGAATTAAAAAAGATGGCTTATGCAAATCCATTATCACGAGGTGGTAAAACTAATCGTATCGGATCTTCGCTTTGGGATTACATTGCAAGACATCCTGTAGCAGGTGCAAGAAAAGCAACAGAATGGATTAACGACTTTAAAGGAACAGGTCCTGCAAGTTTCAGTACAAAGAATCCAGAATTTAAAAACATATCTCAAGCGGTAAAGAGAGATGAGTTATGGGATTCTAATTTAGTTCAGTTTGATAAAAATGGTAATATCGTAGGTGGTTTTTTAAAGGTTGCTGCTGAGAAAGATATTCCATTAACTAAAATGGATTTATTATACATCGTAGAAAAGTCTCCTGTTAACAATTTAAAAACAAGATTACTTTCTACTAATGTTAAATTAGTAGATGAAGCAGAAGATATTACGAACAGTGTAGTTAATAGTTTAGATGATCTAAGAGGTAGAATTTTAGCTAACCCAGAAACAATGATTGCAGGTAATACTAATAGAGCACAAAAGTTTTCAGATTTATTAAAACAAATAGAATATACTAAAAAAGATGCAAGGAACATTAGTGCAAGAATGACTAACAAGTACAGAGTTAATACAGGAGATAGTTATGATGAGTTTTCACAATCTCCATATAAAAAAGTAATTGATGATTATGAAGGTATTGTAAACAATGCTAGAGAGTTAGATTTAGCTATTGATGCTAATGCAGTAACCGCAGTAACAGCTACAGGTCGAGCAAAAGATTTAGATTTATTTAGAAAACTACAATTACAAAATAGTCAAAAGATGATGCCTAAGTATGGAAACTATGGAGAGTATAGAATCAAAGGTGGTGATGAATATTTTGAAACTGTTACTTACTATCCTAAAGATTTACCACTAGGACAAAAACTTCCATCAGGTTTTAATAGTCACTACAGTGGAATACCTAATCAAGTTTATCACGTTAGAGGTAATGTAAGAAAAACAGCTGATAATAAAAAAGTTATGATGATTGATGAAATACAATCTGACTACAATCAAGCATTACGAAACGAAGATCCTTTAAGACAAAAAGTTAAAAATGCATTTGGTTCTGAAATAGAATTTTTTTCTGCAAATAGAAAAATAGAAAAGATCGTTGATGAAATGAAAAGCATTGCTGTTAAAGGTATTAAGATGACAAAAGAAGATGCAATCAGATTTAATAAATTAAAAGGAGACTTCAATGAAATAAAAACAAACTCTTTGAATATGGCTAACATTACAGGTAAACAAGCAAAAGATGGAATTCCTTTTCTACCTTTATATGGAAAAGAAAACTGGGGTAGTCACGCTTTAAAAAATACAATTAAGAATGCAGCTGAAAGAGGAGATGTTGAATGGGTTGCTATTTCACCTGTTGAAAGATTACATCACGCAAAAAGAGAAAGATATTTAGGAGACATAGAATTTTATGGTAATAGATTTGGTAAAGCAGGGTTCGATAACTATTCTGTAAGAAGTAAGAAAGCAGATAAAATGGTTAAGACAGATCCAAAAAAAGTTGCAACCTTACCTGCAGAGATGAATCGATTAGCAAGAGAATATAATTCAGAAGTTAAAACAATTAGAGTTGCTAAATCAGATCCAGATAAGCCTTATAAAATTGTTAAAGGAGTAGAAGCTGATAAAAAATTTAAGTTAGATAAAGATTCAGCAGGTACTGAACACGAAGCTGCCTTTAGAACAAAGGAAGAAGCTTTAGCTTATGCTGATCGATTTGGAAGAGCTGATTCTGTTGAAATGATTCTTAGAGAAGATCCTAGATTATATATGGATGTTTACGCTATCAAAATTTCACCTGATATGATTAATAAACCTTTCAAAGCTTACCAAGAAGGCGGTCTAGTCGTAAATATATTTGCATGATATTATAATTCTGTTATAACAAAAAGGAGATATATATCATGGCAAGCAAAAAATTAAAACAAGCCTTAATGGCAGGATTAGCTGGAGCTGCTTTAGCTGGATCAGCTAAAATGAAAGGCCAAGCTTTAAAAAAAGGAATTGGATCAGACGCTGTAGCAAGTGGCATAAAAGAAAAAACAGGTGTGCTTTCTAGAGTTGATGACTTTTTGAAAAAAAAGGGTATGGAAACTGATCAACCTATGTTCGGTCTTAGCGCAATGGATGGTGCTAAAACAGGTAAGATGATCAAAGCTAAAAATGGCGTAATGGCTAGAGGCTGTAAGTTAGGAAGAAATAAAAGAACTATCATCACATAACAATGGCTGAAGTAGAAAAACAAAATGAACTTCCTGAGACTGAAGAAGAAGTTGAAGAAGTTGATGTAGAGCTTGAAGGTGCCGAGGAAGAAGTTCCTCAACAAGAAGAACCTGAAGAAGACTTTTACAGAAACTTAGCAGATGAAATGGACGAGAGAACTCTCGGACGTATTGCTCAAGAACTTATTTCAGATTTTAAGAAAGACAAAGTTTCAAGAGGGGATTGGGAACAAGCTTACACACAAGGTTTGGACTTACTTGGTTTCAAGTATGTAAACAATACAAGACCATTCCAAGGTGCGAGTGGTGTTACCCATCCTCTTCTTTCAGAAGCAGTTACACAATTTCAAGCACAAGCATACAAAGAATTACTACCAAGTGACGGACCTGTAAGAACTCAAATTATAGGTGCTGATACTACTGAGGTTTCACAACAAGCTGAACGAGTTCAAGATTTTATGAACTATATGTTGATGGAACAAATGGAAGAGTACACACCAGATACAGACCAACTATTATTTTATTTACCATTAGCAGGATCTGCATTTAAAAAAATTTATTATGATGAAATTAAACAACGAGCAGTTGCTAAATTTGTACCTGCTGAAGATTTAGTTGTTCCATATTATGCAACAGATTTAAAAGATTGTGAAAGAATTACACACATTGTTAAGATGTCAGAGAACGATGTACTTAAACAACAAAAAGCAGGATTCTATAGAGATGTAGAATTGTTACCTAAACAACCTGAAAGAAGTCCAATACAAGATAAGTTGAACGAATTAGAAGGTGTAAAACCTGCTGGAGAAAAAGAATATCAATATAATATTTTAGAAATGCATATCGATTTGAATTTAAATGAATTTCAAGAAGAAAATGCAGAGAAAGAAGTTAAATTACCTTACATCGTATCGATTGATGAAGGTTCAGGAGAAGTTTTATCTATTTATAGAAACTATAATCAAGATGATGACACTTATTCTAGAAAAGAATACTTCGTACATTATAAATTTTTACCTGGTTTAGGCTTTTATGGCTTTGGTTTGATACATATGATAGGTGGATTATCTAGATCTGCTACTCAAGCGTTAAGACAATTGCTTGATGCAGGTACTTTAGCTAACTTACCTGCTGGATTTAAGTCTAGAGGTATTAGAATTAGAGATGATGACCAACCTTTTCAACCTGGAGAGTTCAGAGATGTTGATGCTCCCGGTGGAAATATCAGAGATCAGTTCCAAATTTTACCTTTTAAAGAGCCAAGTGCTACTTTATTTCAACTTTTAGGTTTCGTAGTACAAGCAGGACAGCGTTTTGCAGCTATTGCGGATATGCAAATGGGTGAAGATGCTCAAAATAGAGCTGTTGGAACAACAATTGCTCTCTTGGAGCGTGGTTCAAGGGTTATGAGTGCTATTCATAAACGATGTTACTATGCAATGAAGCAAGAATTTAGACTTTTAGCAAAAGTTTTTGCTGATTATCTACCTCCAGTGTATCCATATGCAGTAACTAATGCAGATAGATTCGTAAAATTACAAGATTTTGATGATAGAGTTGATGTTATTCCTGTTGCAGACCCAAATATCTTCTCAATGGCACAAAGAGTGACTCTAGCAAACGAAAATTTAAAAATTGCAGCTTCAAATCCACAAATGCACAACATTAGAGAAGCTTATAGAAGAGTTTATGAAGCTTTAGGTACAAAAAATATTGATGCATTACTAAAACCAGAAATAATGCCTCAACCTGAAGATCCTGCAACTGAAAATGCTAAATCATTACAGATGCAGATGTTAAAAGCGTTCCCTGAACAAGATCACGATGCACATATTATGGCTCATAGAGCATTTATGGCAACAAGAATGGTTCAAATCAATCCAATGGTATACGCATTACTACAAGGACACATATCAGATCACATTGCATTAAAAGCTCACGGAGAAATTGGAGATTTAGTACAAAATACACCTGAATTACAGATGCAAGCACAAGCAGATCCACAAGGATTTAAAGTTTTATTTGATTCTATGGTTGCCAAAAAGGTTGCAGAGATAACTATGATGTTAGCTCAAGAAGAAGCAGGTGGTCAAAAAGAAGATCCATTAGTTGCATTGAAACAAAGAGAATTAGATTTAAAAGCTATGGATATGCAAAGAAAGGCTATGGAAACTCAACAAGACATAGAAAGAAAAGCTATGGAGTTTGAAGATCGTATAGACCTTGATAAAATGAAATTAGAATCTGCGGAAGATCAAGCTGCAGAACGAATTAGAATTGCGGAAGAGAAAATGGATATGAACGAAAGAATACAAAGGGAGAGATCTAATGCCGCTAAACGACAAAGGTAAAAAAATTTTAGCTTCGATGGAGAAGCAGTATGGAAAGAAAAAAGGTAAAACTGTTTTCTATGCTATGGAAAATTCTGGAAAGTTAAAAGGAATTAAAAAAGCATACTCAGGAGATTTTATGAGTGCTGCTACATCTAGTAGTATGTATGAATCAGGTAAGGCAGCAGCTGATGCTTTTCAATCTTCTTATCAAGGTAGTGATGGTGGTAGTAATCAGCAAACTACAGGATCTAAAACAACAACTACAAAAGATTCAGGTAGTGGTGGTTCTAATTTAGTTAATATCGGTAAAGCTATACTAACTCAAGGTGTAGCTAAATTATTTGATTTACCAACAATGGGAATAACACTTGCTTCAAAAGCTATTAAACCCGTTCAACAAGCTCTTACACCTAAAACTGTAAAGGATACAGCTAATGCTAGACTTAGCGGTTCTTTTACAACAAAATATGATTATAAACCAACAGCACCTAATATAACTGGAGGAGATAATACTCCTACACAACTATGTCCTGATGGAACAACACCTCCTTGTAAAACACCAGGAACACAAATTAAAAATCCTGTATCAACACCTAATCCATTCTTATCTGGTTTTAAAGCTTATGATGATGGTGGAGAAGTTGTGATATCATCTAACGTAGATAAAAGTTTATTATGATAAATAAAAAATTAACAAAAACAATTCCTCCAAAAAAAGGACCTAACTCACAAGTTCCACCAATTAAAATGAGTTGTGGTGGGATGCATAAAAATGATGGTGGTATGGGATGTGGTTGTGATTCTTGTATGAGTGAAGGTGCAAGAGGAACAAAACGTATTCAAGTTAAAGGTTTTAACTTTCAAGGAGTTAAATAATGTTTACTTGGTTAAAAAGATTATTTAAACCTAAACCATTTGAGCCTGTAATCTTTGAAAAGAAATATTGCAATAGACACGAACAATTTAAAAAAGGTTGTTCAGAATGTAGAAAATTAAATGGCTAGTGATACAGCAAAAAACGTATTAGCAAATAGACCTGAACAGTGGGATGATTTTGATAAATTGTTTAATGATTTTAGAGTAACTATGTCTTATGATTCTGCAGTAAGTGCTGCATTAAGAGATTTAAGAGATAAAGATAAAACTAGTAAAAAACTAGGTGGTGTAATCATAAAAAAAGGTGGCGGATATATAAAAGATTTGTTATAAATCTTTTTATGTTCGATCAATTATCTAAAAAAGAACAAATAATTTATTTAGCTGGTTTATTTGAGGGTGAGGGTTGGTTCGGAGCTTACAAAAGAGGTCATAATACACCTGATGCTGTTATTGAGGTTACTATGTCTGATTTAGATATGGTACAAAGATTTCAAAGATATCTTAATTTAAATTCAAATATAGCTAAAAGAAAATTATATCCTAATAGAAAACAAACATGGAAGTTTTGGCTTAAGGGTTATCGTGCTTTACACCTTATGGAGGAAATGCTACCCTATTTAAGTATAAGGAGAAAAGAACAATACTATGCCGTGGTTCAATCTATTGGGAATGGCCCTAAAAACTGGAGCCCACCTGTACTCGAACAAACAAAAGACGAAACAAGCAATGTCTGATGCTGCATTAAGAAATGCAGAAATGCAGGCTCGTGGAGAATTGGAATACAACGGTAAATTATTAGAAGCAAGACAATCGGACTGGAAAGACGAATTCATTTTGCTTTTGTTATCGGCTCCGATCGTATTGTTAGCATGGGCAGTTTTTTCGGATGATCCAACTGCGATGGACAAAATGAAACTTTTCTTTGAATACTTTTCTCAACTGCCATTTTGGTATCAGACTATTTTCGTGGGAGTAATCGCGAGCGTGTACGGACTTAAAGCTACTGATTTAATCAAACGTAAGTAGTTGCATTTAAAATCCAAAGTGTTATAAGAACTTATGATTAGAGGAGACAGCTCGGATTATGAATTACTTAATAAATGGACTAAAGGATTTGATTGCCAAGGTTATAAATCTTGTGAGATTGGAGTTCGTGAGGGACTTGGGTCTAAGATTATCATGGATAATGTTATCAATAATTATATTCATGTGGGCGTTGATCCTTATGGTAATTTAAAATACCAACATTATGATACTACAGGTGCGTATACCTGTGATTATACTGATCAAATGCGAGATACACTGTTAAACGATTTCTATCGATATAGAAATGCTGGTAAGTTTGTATTATGCAATATGACAGATACTAAATTTATGAACGATTCAGAACATAGATTTTCACAGTTTGCATTTGTTCATTTTGATGGTCCTCATATGACTAAAGATGTTATAACTGAAGCAGTTTGGTTTGCTAATAGAACTGCACCTATTACAAGATTTGTATTTGATGATTATACTAAATATGAAATGCCTTTAATTGAAACTATATTAAAAAAATACGGTTTTAATTTAGCTGAACAAGGAAAAAATAAAATTTTATTAGAAAAAAATGAATCTTGATTTAGATACGTTACAAAGTATCAAACATTTCATTAATAAAAGAATTACCCAAATCAAAGAGGATTTGGTGTACCATGTAGACACAATTGACAGACTATCGTATTCTAGAGGGAAACTCAGCGCTTTAGAAACGCTGCTTCAGGATCTTAAAGACCTGCAGAGAAACGAGGAGAATGTCGATGACGATAATAACACCTGATTCCACTTTAGTTGGAGTCAATAAAATAAACAATGGTGTCGCGCCTGATTCAAAAGAATCACCGATACCTACTGATCCAGCAGGGATCGAAAAATATCTTTCAGTAATACCAAAACCAGTTGGTTATAGACTTTTAGTTAGACCTTATGCAGGTCCTAAAAAAACTAAAGGTGGAATTCTTTTAACTGATAACGCAAGTGAAACCATTCAAATGACAACCGTTGTAGGTTTAGTCGTTGAGATGGGTGATCTTTGTTATCAAGATAAAGAAAAATTTCCAAAAGGTCCTTGGTGTAAGAAAGGACAATTTGTAATCTACGGTAGATATGCCGGTTCTAGATTCAAAACAAAATATGGTGAACACCGTATTTTGAACGATGATGAAATCATCGCAACAATAGATAAACCAGAAGATATTCTGCATTTATATTAAGGAGGAAACATCAAATGGCTGATGCACAAGAACAAGCTAAGATACAACCTGAAGTTGAACTTGATTTAGACGATGTTAAAGAAACAGAAGTTAAAGTTGAAGAACAACAAAAGGAAGAATCTAAAGAAGCCAACTTAAATGTTGGTGAAGTAGACTTAGGTTATACAGATCACGACAAGGAGCAACCAAAAGAAGAAGTTGCTGTTGAAGAGATCGAAGAACCTAAACAACAAACACAACCTACAGAAGATCCAGATGATTTAACTAAGGTATCTGAATCTGTAAGGAAGAGAATAGACAAACTAACAAGAAAATACAGAGAAGCTGAAAGAAGAGAAAAAGCTGCTTTGGATTTTGCAAAAGGTTTACAGAAAAAGTATGACGATTCTGTAAATAAATATGATTCTGCAGATGAAAAATATCTAAAAGAATTTGACGCTAGAGTTGATTCTCAAAGAGAACAGGTAAAAAGAAAACTCAAAGAAGCTATTGAAAATAATGATGCTGAAAAAATTATGGAAGCTAACGATGAGTTAACTAGACTATCTGTTGAAAAAGAAAAAGCTAGAATTAAAATGGCTGATAGAGAAGCTAGACTTAAACAGTTAGAAGAGCAGAAAAATAGCGTTAAAGAAGAGCCAAAATATACTCAACAAGACGTAGTACCAACTGAGCCAAGTAAAAAAGCTCAAGATTGGGCTTCTAAAAACACTTGGTTTGGTAATGATAAAATTATGACAAACGCAGCAATGACTGTGCACGAAGATCTAGTGGGCATGGGAGTTGATGTAGAGAGTGAGGAGTATTATAATGAGATTGATAAACGTATGAAGGAAAATTTTCCTCACCGTTTTCAATCTGAGCAACGAAGACCCGTCCAAAAAGTTGCTAGTGCTGGCAGAAGTCAGCAGGGACGTAGATCTGTGAGACTCACCAAATCACAGGTGGCTATTGCCAAAAAATTAGGGGTGCCACTAGAAGAATACGCTAAATACGTGAAGGAGGTACAATAAGTATGAGCGATAATATAAAAAGAACTTCACGCGCGTCAGAAGAAGTAAAAGAGGTTAGAAATAAACCTTGGACGCCACCATCATCTCTGGATGCACCACCTGCGCCAGACGGTTATGTCCATAGATGGATAAGAACCGAGAGTATGGGTTTTCAGGATACGGCAAACGTATCTAAGAAAATGAGAGAAGGTTGGGAATTTGTGAGAGCCGAAGAGATTAAAAATCAATTAGGTGATCACTCTTATCCAGTCATAGCTCAGGGAACTTACGCAGGTTTGATCGGGGTTGCTGGCCTTGTGTTGGGAAGGATACCTGAAGAAATTGTTAAAAGCCGTGCTGAGTATTTTAAAAGAATTACTCAAGATAGAGTAGACGCGGTGGACAACGATGTCATGAAGGAACAACGACCGGAGATGCCTATTAATATTAGTAGACAATCTCGCGTAACTTTTGGTGGAGGAAACAAATCCTAATGATTTGGTAAAATTCACACCGAAGTAAGTTAATAAAAATATATAGGAGAAAAACAATATGGCTAATGTAGTCGAAAAATATGGTCTAAGACCAGTAAGAAAACTAGATGGCTCTCCGTTTATTAACGCACAAAACAGATACAGAATCGCAGCCAATTATGGCACACCGATTTACCAAGGTGACTTGGTAATCCCTGTTACAGGTGGTGGAATCGAAAGAGCAGTTGCGAATACCTCTGAAATGGTTGTGGGCGTTTTTAATGGAGTGTTTTACACAGATCCTACTACTCAGAAACCAACTTGGAAAAACTATTATCCAGGTACAGTTAATGCTAGTGACATTGTTGCTACCGTTATCGATGACCCAAATGTAGTTTATTCAATTGATTCTGATGGAGCATTTGCTGTAGCAGACATCTTTAAAAACTTTGCAATAACAAACGCCGGCGGTAACGCTTTAACAGGTATATCTCAAGTTCAATTGGACTACAGTGTATCTGGTTTAACAACAAGCGGAACTGTCCTTCAAGCAGTTGATATTTCGCAAGATACGCAAAATAGCACTGCTGGAAGCGTGAATGTGGATGTGTTAGTTAGAATTAACAAACACTTCTATAGTCAAGGCACAGGTATATAGAATAGGAGAATAAAATATGGCTATATCACGATCACAACTAGTTAAAGAACTAGAGCCAGGATTGAATGCACTATTCGGCCTGGAATACAACAGATACGACAACGAGCATGCAGAGATCTTCATGGCTGAAGCTTCAGACAGAGCGTTTGAAGAAGAAGTTATGTTATCTGGCTTTGGCACAGCAGCAACTAAAGCTGAAGGTGCTATGGTCACTTTTGACCAAGCTTCTGAAGTATATACTTCAAGATACACTCACAATACTGTGGCGTTAGCATTTGCTATCACAGAAGAGGCAATTGAAGATAACTTATACGACAGATTAGCAGGCAGATACACAAGAGCTCTTGCAAGATCAATGGCGCAATCTAAACAAATCACAGCAGCTAACATTTTGAACAACGGTTTTGATACTGGTGGTTCATACAATGGTGGTGACGGTAAAGCACTTATGACTACTGATCACCCTTTAGCGAACGGTGGAACATTCAGAAATGAATTATCTACTGCTTCTGATTTGTCAGAAACATCGTTAGAACAAGCGTTAATAGACATCGCAGCGTTCGTAGACGAAAGAGGATTAAAGATCGCTCTACAAGGTAGAAAATTGATTATTCCAAAAGAATTACAATTTACTGCTGAGAGAATCATGAAATCACCTTTATCTACAACACCAGGTGGTTCATCAGCGTTTGCTAAAAACGACATCAACGCAATGATGAATATGGGAATGATTCCTGAAGGTTATAGAGTTAACCACTTCTTAACTGACACGGATGCATTCTTCATCTTGACTGATGCGCCTAATGGTTTGAAACACTTTGTAAGATCGCCAATTAAAACAGCGATTGAAGGTGATTTCGACACTGGAAACGTAAGATTTAAAGCTAGAGAAAGATACAGCTTC
>Ga0209536_100008492_pt1 | contig 15395 bp, 19 predicted proteins | sample DeeMarSeWOR28_12_FD_187461 | JGI IMG/M metagenome (GOLD analysis project Ga0209536, IMG submission 187461) | Marine sediment microbial communities from White Oak River estuary, North Carolina - WOR-2-8_12 (SPAdes) (version 2) | ecosystem: Environmental > Aquatic > Marine > Intertidal zone >...
AGGGGGGTGATGACGGTGCGGGTTGATCGGTTCTGCTACTGTAAAAAAGACCTCATGTCGATCTGCACTGCAACCAGTGTGGAGGAGCAAAAGAAGTGTCGATATTATCAAAAGTCGTCATGTTCTGATAGGTGTATGTACCTGGTATTTGATTATTATTGCGATTGTTTGGAAGCCCAGATGAACGCTGAAGAACAGGATGCCCCTGAATTTATGTGAAGGTATGAATTGATGGTCACATTAGCAATAGCCTTGAGAGACGAAAATGCCAAGATATAAAAGCACGCCTTTTGATGATTACCATGGTCGGTATGAAGCATGGTTTCAGCGGCATCCGGAAGTTTATCATTCTGAGTTGCTCGCCGTCCGGGCCTTTCTGCCCTGGCAGGGCCTGGGGCTTGAGATCGGTATCGGGACGGGTCGTTTTGCTGCCCCCCTTGGCATCAAAGTCGGCCTCGATCCCTCCAGAGCGATGCTTGCCTATGCCCTTAAAAGAGGTGGTCTCGGTATCCAGGGAGTTGCCGAGGCCTTGCCTTTCAAAAATTCGGTATTTGACTACGGGCTTATCATAACCACCATCTGCTTTGTGGATGAACCCAAAGCGATGCTGAATGAAGCCCGCCGGGTGCTGAAGCCCGGAGCGCCTCTCATTATTGGTTTCGTCGATCGAGCCAGTGTGCTTGGCCAGCAATATCTGACACATCAAGCTGAAAGCGTCTTTTATCGTGAGGCCCGATTTTATTCGGTATCGGAAGTGGAAAGACTGCTCGATGGTACGGGATTCGTTGGCCCTGTCTGTGGGCAAACCTTGGCAAAACCGCTAAATAAAATTCAAGAGATTGAGCCACTTCGCGATGGTCATGGGCACGGCGGGTTTGTCGTAGTCAAAGCGGTCAGGCATTAATGACCTCTAGGGGTGGCTTTTGGCCGGGTGCCGCCATCAGCGGCGGTTTGAAATATTGAGAAAATACCATTCTTAATTCTTCAAAATTCGATTCATTAATTGAGTGGTCCCGGCATGTTTATCACCCATAAGTAATTGAATTTTATTTTATTACTTATTCAACGCGACTTGGCATGCCTTATGCTAATAAGTGGTATGAAGAAGAAATCCGTAATTGAAAGGTAAAGGCGCGCCATGGAGATGTTAAGCGAAATCAGAGGAATGAAAATTTTACTCGTTGATGATGATGAGTGGATCCGTGATTCTTTGCGCATTTTCTTTGAGGCCGAAGGCTGCCATGTTTTGGCCGTAGAGACTGCCGAAGAAGGCCTGTCTGCAATCAATAATCAGACCTTCGATCTTCTTTTGGTCGACTACAAATTACCGGGGTTGGATGGTCTTGAGTTTCTTAAACGAATTCACAACACCCAGCCAGACGCCATAAAGATACTCATTACCGCTTATCTCAATAAAAATCTCGTATCAGAAGCCAAGAAGTTAAACGTCCAGGGATTGATCGAGAAGCCGTTTACATCCGATACCATAATGGCATCTTTGGCTTTTACAATTCAGCAGCGGGACAGGAACGCTCGCAGAGAGTTGCATGAATCGGGCGGATAAAAACATTTTTAATCGATATGCAAAATTTATACTTAGCATTTTTTGTCTCACCCTTACTATAACAATACATATAAAGTAAACCACTGGATACCCGGAAGGTGCCAGCGGTTATACTTTAAAATGGGTATCATTATGGAAAAGAGAACATTTGACCGCCATTGTCACGCGGCTCATCTTGTCTGCGCCTTCTTTAACTCCAATAAATACTGCCAGGCAAAAATGGTTAACTATTGTGAAGGTGGCTGCTGTTTTGAAACCGGGGTTGCTTACAAACCCGGAACAAGTATTTATCTCAGAGTTGAAGGTTTCTCGAAGAAAGCCTCGGAATTACCTCTACAAAATGGCTTCCGCACAGAAACCCTCGGTGAAGTCAAATGGTGCAAAGAAATACCAAGGGTAAAATCAAATACATATGAAATCGGTGTCAAGTATTACCAACCCTACTAAAATGAATTTTGGCTGTTACTAATCCCAATGGAAACCAGTTAATCCTGACTTAGGCTATCTTTTCTTCCACCCGTCAGCATGCAATCTTCTCGAAAAAAATGCACGTAGATTTATTCTCCTCACGTTCTGCGGTTCGATACATCACTTTGCCCCTCACTTTGATTTCGAAATTATTAAAACTTGTGTTTAAATTTTTCTAAATACAACCATAAGCTATGGTCACCTATTGTAAAAAAAATCATATAAATATAATGGCTTAAGTCGATGAATAAGCGTGAAGTCAACGGCATATATTGTGCTTAATTAAATACTATGAGCCCATTATGCAAGCAGACACAATTCAAAAATGCGAACTTGACGAATTTACCCTATATTGGGGCGGTAAAACACCGATGGGTAGAAACCTGGTATTTGAGCTATGCCATATTGGGTTGTACCATGGGCGGCATGTTTCCGATTTTGATGCCGCTGTTGGCCCTGGAGCACTTTAACAGCGCATGCCACGTGGGACTCTTAATGGCTGCCTTTAACCTGGGAGGATTCATCGCACCCCTATGGGGCAAAATTGCGGATCGATATGGGATTCACCGTGAGTTATTGATCAGCAGTTTTATAATGACCGCCATTACCCTTACCGCATTCGCCTTTACGAACACTTTCACCGTCTGGCTGGGACTGGCCTTGATACAGGGTGTAAGTGTGTTCCTTGCGATTACCCTCGGGAATCTGTTTATCGTTGAAATTCATCCCAAAATAGAATGGGACCAGCGCATCGGCTGGCTTCAAACATTTAACAGTGGCGGCCAGGTAAGCGGCATGCTGCTGGCAGCCGCTTTGAGCAGAATAGATCTTAGTGCCGGTTTACTAGTTGCGGCAAGTCTTATTGCCTTGGCTGTTTTACCAGGTTTCCTGACCCCCCGGGTGTCGCATGAAGTGATAGCTTATCGTCCAGCAGTGGGAAGTCTTAATCATCACATCCAAAGCAACCAGAACGCATCGTATCTTCAGTTTAGTCAAGTTAAGTTAAACATCTCCAAACATCCACATTCGGTCCGTCATACACCTTTTGTGCGTATCATGGGAATATGGTTTCTTTGCGTTGCGGGCGTCTCTGCGATTTACACACTGTATCCGGTTATGATGCAGGAAGAGTTCGGCGTCGGGCGGGACCGTATTGCGCTCTCTTTTGCGCTGGCAATGGGTCTTTCTGTTTTTCTATATGCTCAGGCTGGCCGCTTGGCACAGCGATTCGGCCCTGTCCGAATTTTAAAAAGCTTTCTGGGCGCGCGGTTGGCGGCTTTGCTGTTGCTTTTCCTGCTGGAGATGCATGTGTTCGGTGGAGCGGTTCATTTGATATTATTGACCTTTGTTTTAGTGGTTCTGTGTTGGCCTTTCATTGTGGTAAGTGCCACCGCATTGACTGCTGACGCAACGCCGTTTGATGAAGGAGAAGGTATGGGCATTTTTTGTGCGGTTTTCTCATCAGCGTGTCTATCGGGTTCGGCTCTGGGAGGTTGGCTGGCGACTCAGTGGGGATATCAGGCAACTGTCGCGATGGCGGTTTCAACTGAGGCGCTCGGGCTGTTTCTGATTTGCCGGATGAAGCGATCACTTTAGTTGGTTTTTATTTCGCAATTTTCCAAAAAATATATTCGCAATTTTTCTAATTTTTATTCACCTTGGTATTGAATCTCGATTGATCCTAACAACAACTCTTTGATTTTTTTATTTTTTATTTGCAGCCTATTTTTGGCACAACTTATGCTGAACTGCTTAGCGGCTATCCGTGTATTTGAACAGCTGCAAGGGGTGTGATGCTGATGATTCAGGTGAACGCAAATTAAATCAAACAGAGGTAATGATGAATTGTTGCCGCAGGAAAAAGGAGATCATTCTCAATGAGCCAAGCTAGCCACAATTTGAATGCGGAAACTCGCAAAGCACAGATGGATAAACAGAACAGAGAAATTGCAGAGATACTGCGTCACATTAAGAACAAAATCCTCGTCATGAGCGGCAAAGGCGGTGTGGGGAAAAGCAGCGTGGCCGCCTATCTCTCGGTGGCTCTTGCGAAAAGGGGATTCCGGGTCGGTCTGATGGACGTGGATCTTCACGGTCCCAGCATCCCCCGCATTCTGGGTCTTAAGGGCAACCTTGAATTTGGCAGCCAGCAAGGAAAAATGCTGCCGGTCAAATATCTGTCGAACCTGGAGGTGATTTCGATTGAAACCCTCATGGGCGAAAACAAAGATGCAGCCACGATCTGGAGAGGACCGTTAAAAATCGGAGCCATCAAACAATTCATATCCGATATTGAGTGGGCCGATTTGGACTATCTTGTGATTGATTCGCCGCCGGGCACCGGCGATGAGCCTCTGACCGTGGCTCAGACCATCCCCGATGCCAAGGCCCTGATTGTCACCACACCGCAAGAGGTTTCTCTGGCAGATGTGAGAAAATCCATTAACTTTTGCCGCCAGGTCAAGATGGAAATTCTGGGCCTGGTGGAAAATATGAGCGGTTTAAAATGTCCTTACTGTGGCGAGATCATCGATGTATTTAAAACCCAAGGCGGACAGCAAACGGCTATAAACGAGAACTTGAGACTGTTGGCAACCTTGCCCCTCGATCTTGAGGTGGTAAAGGATGGGGACGCGGGAGATATCAGCCTTCTTGATGATAAGGGGCTTCTCATTACCCAGGAATTCAACAAAATGGTTGACGGTATCGTAGACCTGACCAAGAAAGCTTCTGCAGGCCATGCAGAGCGGAAATTGGGGTAGACGATTCAAATTCATATAAAGTTTTAGGGGGGATGTGAACATGTTAAAAGAAAATACTGCGCAGACATATGCGACTGGCAGCCGTTTAGACACGGCCAGGTATCTTAATGATATTGAGCTTGCGCAAGCGATTATCGAAAATGGAAAAGAAAATGGCGGCAAGCTCAGCCATTCGGATATCGTTTTTAGCCTGCGGAACTTTCTAAAAATGAAATACTATCCGGTGGCGATTAAATATTTTTTTTCAGAGAGTGAACTTGAGGATTTTAAGCATAATTCAGAATTCAAAACCGCATTCCATCCGTATACGTTCTGCCATTACGTAGCGGCTTCGCGTCAACGCGGTGATACACTGCTGGGCACACGGGAGAAGCTCGGCTGCACCAACGCAAAATACGTGATGGGCTGGAAAGAATTGGATGAAGCTGAAATTAAGAGCCATTTGAAATACACCAAAGATTGGGATCAAGCAGAAAGGTTTGTGAAGACCAAAAAACGACTGCCTGAAGGATTACTCGCCTTTGCAACGGCTCCCCTCCACAAGACGCCCTATGAGCCGGATGTGATTCATGGTGTCAGCGATGTTTTGCAGGCCTATCATCTGGGAAATGATTGGTGTGCCGCCTATGATACACATCCCTTTACGATGACCATGACCATGAATTCTTCTATATGCCATGGATGTGTGCAATGCCATTTGCTCAGGCAGCCCAACATCACGCCGATGTGCAGCAGCAGCAAAACCGCCGGTAAAACCGAGCAGAGTGAAATTAATTGGGTATGGCCCGGCGACCAGCTCGAAGCGACCGTCAGATGGATGCTGGAACGAACTGTGCGCGATGGAGGTGTATCTTTTCCAAGAACCGGCGAAACTTATCCTGGATTTGATGTCTGTAAACTTTGTAATTTTCTGGTTTTCAAAAAACCCAAAGAAAGTAAAAATATAAGCATCTAACGGTTCCCGAATTTGTTAGGCCCATGATGTTAAAAGATCAAAAAGTTGCACTGTCAGCAAAAGGGGATGCAAGAGATATCAGCTTACTGGCCAACAATGAGCTTGCCATCACCCAGGAATTCAACAAGATGGTGGAAGAGATTGTAAACTTGACCAAAGTGTCTCCTGAGAACCAGACTAATAAGAGAAGTGTATTAGCAAAATGACATTCGTACGGTCTCTTTAGGTCTATATATGGGGGTGAGGGAAATGAACTCTTCAATCAATATTAAAATGCCGAAATGGGATCTAGACATGAAAAAGGGGAAAATCACCCGATGGTTCAAGAAAGAAGGAGAGATAATAGATAAAGGCGAAGATTTGTTCGAAGTCAAAACAGAAAAGATCACCAAAAAGGTGCAATCCCCTAATAAAGGTCGATTATCTCAAATTTTTATCCCAGCCGGAACAAGCGTACCGGTTAAAGTTGTCGTTGCCATTCTGGCTGAACCGGAAGATTAACCAGGAGGCAGATAATATGGCCAAAGAAAATAAAACCGGACCCGGGACCGGCAGAGCTCGAAGGAAAACAGTCAACTGGGATCAGGGCGCTGGCTTTAGTCCCATATTGGGGGGCAACTGCATATGCCCGACATGTGGCTATAAAGTAGCCCACCGTGTGGGTCGGCCCTGCAGAGACATAAATTGCCCGAACTGCGGCAGAGTGATGAACCGTGACCAAGCAACTGTTTCAATAGATCTGAACATATAAATTATCAACAGTTAAATAGCGCTGATATTTTTGCGGTAGAATCAAAAGAATGAATTCTATTATTCAGATTCGGCACTCGTGTCGTTCATTTCGTCAAAAATAGGAGAACCCCATGTTGGTTAAAAATTGGATGAGCACACCGGTCGTCACCATAGCGGATGATGATTCCATGCACAAAGCCATCCGACTCATGAGCGACCATAGCATCAAAACACTGCCGGTGGTTCAAAATGACAGGCTGGTTGGCATCGTTACCGATCGCGACCTAAAAAGGGCTTCAGCCTCGGATGCAACCACACTGGCCGTTTATGAGCTTCTGGATCTTCTTTCCAAAATCAAGATCAAACAGGTTATGACCAAGGATCCGGTTACCGTTCAACCGGAATACACCATAGAGGAGGCCGCCAATCTCCTTCGCCAGAAAAGAATTTCCGGCGCTCCGGTTGTCGATGATCACGATCGACCGGTGGGCGTTATCACCAAAGAAGATCTATTTAAGGTGCTGTCATCGATTACCGGTGTGGACCGCAGAGGGATTCAGTTTGCATTTGAAGTTGAGGATCGACCCAGAGCAGTAATGGAATTGACCGATATTATCCGCAATTATGAAGGCCGCGTGGTGAGCTTGTACTCAACCAATGAAAACGTTCCTGAAGGCTACCGCCACGTATTTATAAGGGCCTACCGGGTTAACCGAGAAAAGTTAAGCAGTCTCAAGCATGATCTGGAAGAAAAAGCAAATCTGCTCTATCTGGTTGACCGCCGTTTCTTTACACGGGTTATTCATAACATAAATTAAGACCTGCTATACTTGATTTCTACACTTCAACGCTATTCTTCGCAATACCTCCGCTTTGAGTATCCTTTTTCAATATTATTCAATAAATATTTTTTTCTGATTTAGATCTATTGATAAATTCGAAATATTTCGAAAAATGTTTTGTTAATTTTTCAAAGTTTTAGCTTTGAAAAATACATGCAGGCATCTTGTTCATCTTAACCCTTTGAAAATAATAGAATATATGCGTATAGCAGATTTGGCACGGCTTATGCTTTTAACTACGGCAAAACTCTATCGATTAAGCGCCACTTTGAATTTTAACAATAATAGGAGACTTTTAATGCTAGTCAAAAACTGGATGAGCAAAAATGTTATCACAGTTGATGAAAACGATTACATGCAGGATGCCATCAGGTTATTAAAAAAATATGGCATCCGCATGCGCAGCATTGAGCGATCCAGGCTGGAAAAACTCAAAGACAAGCTTAGCGAAAAAGCTGCTCTACTCTATGTGATTGATCAGAAGGAAAATATCCGGGAAATTTACGCAGAGAAGATAAATTAAACACGAGAGGTTGCGATGAAAATGAAAACACAAAAAAAGATTTTAGCACCGGTTGACGGATCTGATCGCGCGTTAAATACGGTCAGACACATTGCCAGAATGGATTCATTTCGAAATAGACAAATCGTTTTATTCCATGTGTTCAACTCGGTACCCGAAGCTTACTGGGACCTGGAGAAAGATCCCCGAAGCACTTCGACGGTCAAGCAGGTCAGAGCATGGGAGGCAGGGCAACGGAAAAATATTGACGTCTACATGCAACGCGCTCAACAATTTTTGTTAAAAGCCGGTTTTTCTGAAAGCGCAATACAGATAAAAATTCAAAAGAGGAAAAAAGGCATCGCCAGAGATATTATCCGTGAGGCCAAAAATGGTTATGAGGCCGTTGTAGCCCGGCGACGCGGTGCGACAGGTCTGAGGGGGATTGTATTGGGCAGTGTGGCCACCAAGTTGATAGAAAAACTCAACTTTCTCCCGCTGATATTGGTCGGCAAAGCACCCGCCGGGAATAAGATTTTGCTGGCATTTGATGGTTCGTCAGATGCGTTGAGCGCAGTTGACTTTGTTGGTTTTCTCACGGATGGGCTCGATTACGAAGTTGGCCTGCTACACGTGATTAGAGGAAACGGCAAAGATCTTGCTGAATATCAGCACATATTTCCATCTAAAAAGTACACGCAATTTGCTCACAAATTGATGACCCCCTCACTGGTTAAAGCTGAAAGAAAGCTGCTGGATTTAGGTCTTAAGCCAAAAAATATATCAATTAAATTAATTCGAGGGGTTCACAGTCGGGCAAAGGCCATAGCGGATGAAGCCAAGAAGGAAAACTATGGAATAATTGTTATGGGAAGAAGAGGACTTTCGCGGGTCCAGAATTTTGTTATCGGCAGAGTCACGAACAAAGTGATTCATATGGCCCGCGATCGAACAATTTGGATTGTAAGATAAAATGCTTTTATCACCAAACCCAGTTATTACTGTTCAAATGAGCTATCGGGAGCTGTATTATGCTGGTAATGAATTGGATGCGGCAGCCGGCGATTACAATCGATGCCGATGATACTGCAGCAGATGCCGCTTTTTTGCTGCAACGGCATGAAATCCACATGCTGCCAGTAATGCAGAAAGGAGCGTTGGTAGGCATTGTCACGGACCGGGATATAAAAATCGCATCCGGACCGGATGTCGCCTCAGGCAATTTTGAAAAAGCCCACGATCGCCTCTCAGAAATTAGCATCAAAGATATAATGACCCCCGATCCCGTCACAGTATCTTTGAATTTTACATTAGAAGAGACGGTCGAGAAGCTTTTGGTGCACCACATTTCCGGTTTGCCGGTGGTCGATCGACAGCAAAAACTGGTGGGCGTGATCACCCGATCCGACCTTTTCAACCTGATTCTCATCCTAACCGGCTTCGGGAAAAAGGGGCTTCAATTCACCGTTGAGGTCGGAGATCAACCAGATCGTCTCATGGTGGTTACCGATATCATGCGTGACTACGGCGGCCGCATTTCCAGTATCCTGTCCACGAATGAACGGGCGGATAAGGGCAAACGCAGGCTGTACATCCGTGTATTTGATATCGATCAACCCAGCCTGCAACATCTTAAAAAGACCCTCAAAGAAAAAGCATCCCTGCTTTACATTGTGGATTATAAGAACAAAAAACGAGAATTCTTTGGAGAGGGGGAAAGCACCCAGAATGAAAATATTTAAAAACATACTCCATCCTGTTGTCCTGGGTCGGGAATCGGAGGATGTTGTTCCCTTCATACAAATCATGGCTAAACAATTCGATTCGCAAATTCATCTTTTATCCGTGCTGTGGAAGAGCGATCAGGTAGTGCCGAAAGCGTAGACCCAAAACGACTATATCATTAGGTTCGCTTATGACGATTGAAAACTTGGACAGAATTTTTAAGGCAGAGTCGATTTAGGATTAAGACGTATTTTTCTGATTATATTACGCAATAATCAAAACAATGGAAATGCAGGCAGCACAAATTATCGCTTTATTGATCACCGGGATTGCGGTGGGGTTCGCGTCTGGTTTGTTGGGTGTGGGTGGATGCTTCATTATGGTTCCTGTTCAGTTTTGGGCCCTGAAGTCTATCGGAGTAGACCCGACCATTGCAATCCGAATTGCTTTCGGCACCAATCTGCTGGTCGTACTTCCCACTGCTTTAAGCGGTGCTATGGCCCATAACAAAAAAGGCGCTGTACTTTGGAAGGCGGGTGTGTCTTTCGGTTTGGCTGGAGTCGTTGGTGCCTTTATTGGCGCCTTTATTGCTTCCCATATGCCGGGTGAAGTCTTGACAATGGCTTTTGGTATCGCCGTTATTTTTGGTGGTATTAGAATGCTTACGGCTAAGCCGCCCAGAGTCGATGAAGAACCCAACGACCGCCTGACCGCTTTCATCCTCTGGGGCATTCCTATCGGAATTATCTCCGGCATCATAGGGATCGGTGGCGGGGTTCTAATTATCCCAATCATGGTCTTTTTTTTCAAATTCAAGCTGCATCAGGCGGTTGGAACATCTACGGCTCTGATGATGTTCACCGCTACCGGCGGTGCACTATCCTATTTGTTAAATGGCTTGGGAGTCCAAGGGCTGCCACCTTATTCGTCCGGATACCTGAATTGGTACCAGTGGATTATCCTGGCCGGGGTCAGCATTCCGTGGGCCGCAGTCGGCGCCAATACGGCCCATCTCCTACCGGCCAAGCAGTTGAAATACGTTTTTATTGCGGTTATGTTTTATATGGGATTGAAGATGTGTGGGGTGTTTGCTTACTTGCACTTGCCCCTGTAGGGAATCTTATAATCATAATCTGATATCAAACGACGACCATTAGCCCTCACATTGTTCACATTGTAAACAATACCAGTTGTAGGGGATCTCAAAAATAGTTCTCGCTAGTCCTTTATTCTCTGAATTCCACAAAAAGGGACATCAAGTTGGTTGAGATTAGCCAACGATATACATCAATTTTGAAGTTTGCATATTTCGGCTATGAAGAGATAACCGCAATTTATTAGGGATATCGTCAGATAATCCTAACAAAACAAAATGCCGGCATAAGGCAACCGGCATTTGGAAACAGGAGTCGCAAGGTCCAATCATTTTTTCTGCGCGAGTAGAATTCGCGCATTCTTTTTGCGGGGTTTTTCGATCTGCTTTTTCTCCCCCCAGCGCTTGAATAGATTATGCTCGATACCCATAAAGTCAAATACTTTGCCGATGGTTTGATCAATGATGTCTTCAAGGGTTTTGGGCTGGTGGTAGAAAGACGGCACCGGCGGCAATAAGTGGGCACCCATTTCAGCGGCCAGGGTCATCAGGCGCAGATGCCCAACATGCAGGGGTGTTTCCCTGACAACCAGCACCAACTTGCGCTTTTCTTTCAAAGTGACATCTGCTGCCCGGACGAGCAGGTTTTCATTATAGGAATTGGCAATACCCGAGAGCGATTTGATGGTGCAAGGCACCACCACCATGCCTTCGGTTAAAAATGATCCGCTCGACAGAGATGCAGCCATATCCTTGTGATCGTAAACAAAATCCGCCATGGCTTCGACAGCATCGGGACGGTAATCGGTTTCGATTTCAATATTTAACCGACCGGCCTTGGAGATAATCAAATGGGTCTCAAAATCCGTTTCGCTGAGCAATTCTAATAAGCGAACGCCATAGGTGACGCCACTGGCACCGGATATACCGACAACAATTCGTTTAGTCATGAATCCGTCCTTTATGAAATTAATATTTACCGCCCGCTTCGCTCAAGGCGCAGAGAGCGCAGAGAGTTATTTTTTTCATTTACCGGTGAGAGGCCGGTAAATGAAAACCACTCCTTCATTCCGTGGTGTGGTACGTTATATATGAGACCTCATAACGCTTATATAAAATATAGTAAAAGCTCCCGAAGGGATATGATTTTTTTCCTTTCTGTCCTCTCAACAGAAAGGAAAAAGAAATAATAAACCTTGCGATCTCTGCGTCTCACGCCCGCCTCGCCTTGCTCGTATGGAGCCGGGTTTGCGGTTAACCGGTCCTATTTCTTCAAAGATTCAAATTCCGCCACGCAACGGGCCAAAATCATTTCCACCAGAATTTCACTGTGCCGGATAATCTGCTGAATGGCTTCCGGCGCCAGGTTGTCCCAATGGATACCCGCTGTGACAACGACCTGCGTTTTCAGCGTGGCCGCTAAAATTTCGGCTGTCGCCTTGACCAGTTCGTCTTCCTTGTGCCCCACCAGGCAAATAACCGATGCGCTGGAACTGGTCAATTTAGGATCTTTGAGGCTCGGGCGCGGCTGGGCCACCGCCACAGCACCGATGTGGGGCTTTTCACCGCCCCAGATGGCCACCAGCACGTCAGCGCCGATTAATCTGACGCTGGCGGAAAGATTATAGGCATCTTCCTCGGTTTGAACGGTAAATTCCCGAGAGTCCATTTAAAAGATCTCCAATGCCGCCTCGACAATTGCTTGCGCAAAGGTCTCGTCTTCCATATTGGCCGGGATTTCGACAACGCTGATATCGGAATTGAGGTTTTCGCGCAGCACTTTGACAAACACCTGATCTTCTTCAGGGTCATAAGTTGGGTTTTGCGGGCTGTCCACCGAAGACCATCCCATCTGCGGTATGACGACCCTTACCGGACCGGCGGCCTGATTAAGTTTAGCGGCAAATGCCCCGGCGACCTCCCTGAGCTCATCACTTGATAAACGAATCCAGGTTCTAAATTTATCCAGATCATACTTGCGGCGCTCGTGATATTCCGGCTTATATTTTGATTTGGCCGGTGTCATGTGATTGACGCTGCAGGTTGATATGATCTGGGGGATGCCGGCCTTGCCGGCTGTTTCCAGGCGATGGGGTCCGGCATCCCGCATAAATCCATACAGATGCTCGCCGACACCACCCGGGGCCAGATCGACAACCCCCTGAAAGAAACCATTGGCAATCATATCTTCCATGGCGCGGTCCCCGATACCGGCGGCCGAGAACCCGATGACCTGAAAGCCTTTGCTCTCAAGGCTGGCGCGAACAACGCTGGCACATTTTTCACAGGGACCCAGCATGGTCAAGGCAATCGCTTTGCCTTCGCCGGTTTTGGGAGATGTGACCTTGCTCAGCACCATCCCGGCCAGCGCTCCGGCAGCGCGATCCATGACATTTTTGAGCAAATCGCTGACTCCCGATATTTCGATCACCGAATGGAGAAGGGCGATGTCACCGGTGCCGATATAGCGCGTGGCCAGCCCCGGCAACGCAGCCGTGGAAGAAATCATCACCTTGGGTATACCAAAGGGTAGCGAGCGCATCACCTCGGTGGCCATCAGCGTCCCGGTGGAGCCGCCGATACCAATTACCCCATCGAGGTTGTTTTCAGAAAGCAGATCGGCCGCAATACGCGAGGCGCCTGCCATGGTAATATTGGTGATGTGTGAGCGGTTGCGCGAATTGCGAATCTCTTCAAAACTGCTGCCGCCGGCCGCTGCCACGCGATCCGGCGGGATGTCTGCAGGCGAGGGTGCAGCGCCACGCATGGAAATGTCCATCAGCAGCGTGTTGAGACCCAGTCCCTTCAGCTTTTCCACCAGATAATCGGTTTCCGATCCCTTGGTATCCAGGGTCGATATAATCAATACCGTCTTTTGCATGAGATATCTATCGGTTAGGCTGTTGAGTCCGCCTCTGGCGGATTGAGCCGGTTAATAACGGAACATAGTCTGATTTCATTTAAAAACCGGCCAACGGGCAAACGGGAAACGGGCTCAACCTAGTTCCTGTTTTACCTTCTCCGCAATCTCCTTCTTCAAGGTTTCCTTGTTGACCTTGCCCGAATCACCGACAGCCGGAAATTCGGAAACCACCTCCAGACGCTCAGGCAGCTTGTACATGGCCAGCTGTTTGCCTTTCAGGAATTCCACCATTTCATCGAAGGTAAAATCTTGGCCGGCTCTGGGAATGACGTAGGCGCAGGCGCGTTCGCCCATCTCGCGGTCCGGATAGCCGACAACGGCAACCGACGCGACCTTGGGATGGTCATTGAGTAGTCCTTCGATTTCGGCCGGATAAATATTCTGGCCTCCGCGGATGATCATATCTTTGGCGCGTCCCAATATCCAGAGGCATTCCTGATCGAATTTGACGATATCGCCGGTGGTGGTCCATCCATCAGGATCGAATACCGTGGAAGTCAACTCTTCATCACGAAAATAGCCGGCCGGTGCATGGGGGCCTCTGAAATACAGGATACCGGGCTCGCCCTCGGGCACCGGGTTGCCGTCTTCATCTTTAAGAATAACCTTGTTGCCGGGCAGCATGCGACCGACCGTGCGGCGGCGCAAATCCTTGCTGTCTTCAACCCGGCAACCGGAGACCGAGCCCATGTCCTGAGTGCCCAGGTCGCTGGTGATGACTGCGCCAAAAGCCTTCTCGGCCTCTTCGGCGATCTGAGGTGAAAGATAGCCGCCGGCAGAGCGAATAAAGCGCAGCGAGCTTAGATCGTATTTGGACGTGTCACACTCCAGCATACGCACCAGATGGGTGGGGACCACGCCGATGGCCGTGGCTTTTTCCTTTTCGATCAGGGCCAGGGCGTCCTCGGGAACGAACTCTTCGAGCATAACCGTTTTGGCGCCGACCAAAGGTGCGGCAAAATAGGTCAGTGTTCCGGCAGCACCGCCGGCATGCGGCGCAATGGCCATGGTGGTATCCTTGTGGTTGAGGCCCCAGATGCTCACCCGCCCCTTGGATGTACACACTCGCGGAGCAGTGGGCCATTCCACCAGTTTGGGCAGTCCGGTCGTGCCGGATGTGGTGGTCAGCAACGCGATATTCCAGAGCGGATCCAGTCGTCTTTCTTTGAGAACATTTTCATCGATGTCTTTTTCGGCAGCTGCCTGGGCCAGCTGGGTCAGCGAATAGGTGTTCTCCGGGGCCGAATCCGGTACGGTGTCGTCAAACAGAAAAATGTATTTCAGATGTGGAAAGCGCTGCTGCAAATCCTTGTACATTTCCAGATAATCAAAATTGCGGTATTCATGAGGAATGACCACGGCTGAGGCTTCAGTCCTTTCCACCATGTATTCCAATTCCCGTTGCCGCAGGTACGGATAGACCGTCAGGGAGATGAGGCCGGCTCTTTCAGCGGCAATTCTGGCCAGAAAGCCGTAAACACTGTTGGGTGATTGAATAATGATGCGCGCATATTGGGGGATACCCATCTGAACCCAGGTAGAGGCAATCCCATCCACCAGGCGCTTGGCTTCCGCCCAGGTGACGCGATATTTTGAATCCACCAGTGCTTCCTGGTCAGCGTATTCACGGGCATTTCTGTCCCAGAAGTCATAAAAAAGTTCCTGGGTCCAGTAACCGTCATTTAAAAATTCATCCACCATCTCTTTTTGATAACGGATTGGTTTCACAACTTTCCTCCCTATATTGTTTTGTCTGTGTGCAGTAAAGTTAATCTTCTTTTTTGGATGCGGAGCGCTTGGCCTTTAAACCGGCTTTAAAGGTCTCCCAG
>Ga0209536_100008493_pt1 | contig 15395 bp, 12 predicted proteins | sample DeeMarSeWOR28_12_FD_187461 | JGI IMG/M metagenome (GOLD analysis project Ga0209536, IMG submission 187461) | Marine sediment microbial communities from White Oak River estuary, North Carolina - WOR-2-8_12 (SPAdes) (version 2) | ecosystem: Environmental > Aquatic > Marine > Intertidal zone >...
AAACATCCTCTTTAAGGGAAATTTAACTTAAAGAACCAACTTCTTTGTCGGTTAATTAATTCAGTGATACTAACCATCAATTGAGCGTTTCCGACCTGCTTTTTTCCATTCAGTATCTCGTAATTCACGATGAAGTACTTTTCCTATTGCACTTTTCGGTAATTCATCCACAAACTGTACACTTCGTGGGATCTTATAACGAGCAATACGTCCTTTACAAAACTCTATAATTTCTTCTCCAGACGCTGTTTCATCATCATTTAAGACTACAAAGGCTTTAACAGATTCCCCACGAATTTCATGAGGAATTCCAATTATAGCAACTTCTTTTACAGCAGGATGTTCGATAATTATTTCTTCCACTTCACGAGGATAAACTTTTAATCCAGAGACATCTATCATGTCTTTTTTACGCCCAGTAATGAAAAAATAGCCATCTTCATCAATATAACCGATATCTCCAGTTAGAAAATATCCATCTTTATTGAAAGCATTTGCAGTTTCTTCAGGTTTTTTCCAATAACCTTTCATTACTTGTGGTCCTTTTAATCCTATCTCTCCTTCTTCCCCCTGTGGTAATTCTCTAGTGGAATCATTAATATCAAATATTTTCGCATCTGTATCAGGAATGGGAAGTCCTATACTTCCTGCACGTTTACTCCCAGGTGTAAATGGATTAACATGGGTAACAGGACTTGTTTCGGTCAATCCATATCCTTCCACTACATTAGCACCTGTTAACTCTTCAAAATTATACATAACTTGTTCAGGTAAGGGAGCTGCGCCTGAAAGACATGCTGTAATCGAGGTTAAATCATAATCCTTGATATCTTTATGAAAGAGTAATCCAACATATAAACTAGGTACAGCATGGAAAAAAGTTGGTTTATATTTATAGAGAGTTTCTAAAAGATCTTGTAAGATCGGTCTACCAGCTAAAGGGTCTGTTATTAGAATCATCTTTGAGGCTTGGCTAATTGCTGTAATCATGCAAACATTTAATGCATAAATATGAAAAAGAGGGAGAACAACAACATAGCACTCATTTCCATAAGTAATTGGCGGATAATATAAGCTATTGACCTGAGTAACATTACTAACGATGTTATAATGAGATAACATCGCCCCCTTACTAATTCCAGTTGTACCTCCAGTATATTGAATTAAAGCTAAATCCTCTGTCGGATCAATTTCAACATTTGGTACCTCATCAGGATTCCCATCTTTTATCATTTTCTTAAACGAAAGATCATTGTTGTGAATTTTCTTTCTTAATGGCAATTTTCCCATAAGAATTCCTACGATTCTTTTAGAACGTGGGATTTCATCATGTAGCGAGGCAACTATAATATTGTCTAATTCAACCTTTTTTTTATCACGCAGATTCCTTACACGTTTATAGGTAATATCAATAGTTATTATATTTCGGGCTCCTGAATCGTTTAACTGATATTCAAGCTCGTGATCTACGTATTGAGTATTAAATGGGACTATTGTAGCTCCAAGGCGATTAATAGCAAAAAATGCTATTACAAATTGGGGACAATTTGGTAGATAGATCCCTATGCGATCCCCTCTCTTCAATCCTAATTTATGGAGAGAACTAGCAAACCGTAGAACTTTGTCCCATAATTCCCGATATGTAATTTTTGCATCAAAAAATATTGTGGCAACATTATCGGGAGATGTTCGAGCTGCTTTCTCTAAGAATTGATATATAGCAAAATCTTTTAAGTATGTAAGATGTTTTGGTATCTCTTCTGGCCAAAATCCGCTTGTAAACCATGGCCTCTCATCTAATTCAGATGCCTCCATTGATTCTATTCCACCATTAAATTAATCTATTTTTCAGTATTTTACAGCTGTTTTTAACATATTTATTTATATTTTGAATTAATTTTTGCTTTTATGATTTTATGATTTATGAAGTATAGTGATGCACTAAGAATAATCTTTCAACATTCAATTTTCTAAACAAACTTAAAATGGTCTGTAAATCGTATTTTTTTGTCTTGTCAAAAGAAAGACAAAGCTGAAATTGAGTGTAACGTAATTAAACTGTAATTCTTTATAAATACTTTTCGTTTATAATTTAAATTTATTTCAACAGAAATCTTAAAATAGCAAACATGGAGGGCAAATAGAGGTGTTTGCATAAAACCTTAAATCTTCATAAATTTAAGTTCTAATGCAAAGAAGCCGTTTTTGTAAATGTGATAGAAAATGAAAAATAAAAGATCAATACTTTTAATAGCACTGATCTCTCTCACTGTTTTTTCAATTTCAGCAAATTCGATGGAAGCAAAAATACAACAGAATGTAATTAAAATTGGTACACTTGCCCCAATGGCAATTGTTCCTGGTATAGATACGAATCACGCCGCAGAATTAGCTATTGAAGAGATCAATAATGCAGGGGGTGTAATGATAGGTGGTACTGCTTATACTTTACAATTAGTCAAAGAAACGACATCTGGAACACTTGGTTTGCCTGACGCAACCACTGCTGCTTTGGGTTATACAAAACTTGCTTATCAACATGAAGTAGCTGCAATAATCGGAGGTTTCCGGACAGAAGTTATGCAAGCTTTACAATTGGGTGGCCACTTAGATAGACCTTTTTTGGGTGTTGGATCAACTGTTCCTCTTATTAGTCCCTATTTCTGGAGAGTAATGCCAGGTAATGGAACTGGTTTGACCCTTGCTATGATTTCCCTTTATAATTTTGGATTAATCCCATTAAGAGGTGTACGAAATATTACTATATTCCGTGAAGACAACATGTGGGCCTTACGAATGTCTAGAGCACTTCAATATTATATTCCAACAATTGCTGCTGGCAATTTTGGAATAACAGTAAATATTGTAGATGATATTGCAGTATCAGAACAGGCCCCTCTAGCAGGTGTCGAGGCTGTTCTTACTGACTATAAAGTAGGTGGAAGTAAAGATCATGTGAATGCTTTGTTAACTATTTTCTCAGGCCCTGTTGGTAGATATGCAACACAAGCCTGGTACAACCTTGACCTACCTCAAATGATGGCTGGTTCAAATGTCGAATCTCAAGCTAGCACTTTCTGGGATGATGTTCAAGGAGCCTGTTATGGTGAAATAGTTATGGAAAGTGCTCCTCCAGGTGTAGTATTAACTCCAACAACTACTGCATTCACTGGTGCGTATCAAACAAGAGCTAACAAGTATCCAACATATACTGCTTTTGGTACTTATGAATCAGTCTATATTATTAAAGAAGCTCTTGAGAGGCTCTCTTCTTATAACGCAGTTACCATAACTGACGATTTACAGGCAGAACTTATGAACACGGATTACTATGGACCAAGAGCAAGAATAAGATTTACAAGTGAAACCCTTCAACAAGGTGTAAACTCCACAGGTGATCCAATAGATATTCCGGGAGCTGATGTAATTAATGGTGGTATGGATGTCCACGATACGTGGACTTCAAATGATGGTACTGCACCTCCTTATAATTTAACGGATACTCATGTCGTATGGGGTCAATGGCAAGAAGGTGGAGTCCACAAAGCTATCTGGGGTCATGCAGTATTACCAGCAATATTCGCTCTAAAAGCTTACAACCCAGCTAATTCATTCGACAATGATTCAGTTTATTGGGGCTTTTATAATACAACTGGAAGAGCATATTGTGATTTCCTTGGAGGTCATTATCCCGATGACCTAAGATATAGCCTCAATTGGACTACATTCGATCATTCAAATCACGGTTGGGAACCAGAACCTACAACTACAACACCAACAACTAGTGTTCCCACTACTACACCAACAACTACTACTCAACCCACAACTACTGAGAGAGAAGTACCTGGATTTACAATACCACTTCTTCTACTTCTAGTAGGTACAATAATAATGATAAGAAGAAAGAAGAGGAACTAGAGTAACTAGAATCAGAAACACTCTCTCTCTCCCTTTTTTTCTTTATTTTTAAATTAAACTAGAAACTATAGTATAAGATGACAAATTTTTAAATAAAAATCTACCTTTATATTCCATATAACCGATCGAAACATTAAAAATATAATTTCGTAGAATATTTTAAAACGCGCTAATCTTAGGAATATTCGTCTATTAACGATTATTACTTTGGATACAAAAAGGAGACTAGAATTTCATTGGAGAATCAATCTAAAAAAAGCTTAATTAATTTAACTTTCTTTCAAGAAGAAAAAAAACTAATTATTGGCTTAATTATCTTCTTTGTTACTTGTTTAATGTTAATTTTTATAACTAAAGACATTTCCACTGCGATTCAATTAACTGTTAGCTCGCTGATACTAGGTTCTCTCTATTCAGTTCTTGCATTAGGTTTTTCATTAGTTTTAGGAATAGCAAAGCAATTTAAGCTTTCTTTAGGTGGATATTATGTTGTTGCTGCTTATACTATGTTTTTTTTACTTAAAACAGTAAAACTGAACCCAACTTTGAATACAAATAACGATATGGATAAATTCTTTCTATTAATGCTTATCTTTCTCCCAATCATATTCATACCAATAATATTAATTTATTTAAAGAAAAAATTCGACAGAAAAGATTTTTTTTTGATAATATTATCACCAATCATTTCTGGAGGAGGTTTTATACTTCTTGATACTTTTATAAATAACAGAACGAATATAGTCGAAGCCTTCTACATTGGACTAGCTGTTACTATAATTGGATTGGTAGGATGGTTCTTAGAATTTCCAAAACGTAAAGTAGCAATTGGTACATTTTTTATTGGAGTAATAATACCATTAATAATGTTGATTAGCCCATTAACTCGACCTTTGATTGGTCAAGACATACCAGTGGTCTATCTTGCATTAATGATATTAGCTGTAACTTTTACAGGTTGTCTAGCAATGCTATCAGATCGTTATCTAATTGAGCGTGTTCGAAAATCAGTCATTAATGTATTAATTGTGACCTTTGCCGTTGCTTTACTTTTACAAAGTGTAGTACAGTTAGTTTATTATCCTGAAACCAATAAATTCATCATTTTCGGTGTAGAAATACGATCTCTCCCATCATTGCTTCCTTTAGGTAATTTTACTGTAATTCGAATTACTGATGAAATTGTTATTCGACTCCAAGACCTTCAAGTGATCTCAATGATTTTCTGTATTCTTGCTGTCTTACTTCTATATATATTTATTTGGCACACAAAAATGGGAAGAGCTCTTAGGGCTGTTTCTCAAGATGATGAGGCTGCAGCTCTTGTTGGGATTAATATCCAAAAATCGACAGCTATTGTAAGTGGAATAGGAATGGCATTAATTGGTATTGCAGCTGTACTAACATCCCCCTATTCAGCTCGTCCTTATTGGAGTCCATTCATGGGTTGGTCAGTTTTAATCATGGCTATAGCTATTGTTACATTGGGAGGAATGGGAAGTCTTCCAGGGAGTGTGATTGCGGCATTTATTTTTAGTTTCACCGAAGTAATCATTAGTAGCGATCCTAACCTTTCAAGTCTTTCAGCATTAATTCCCTTTTTTGTTGTACTACTTGTAATGATAATAAAACCTGAAGGATTACTTGGAATTGAGGAGGAAACCGAATAATGGATTGGCCTGAATTATTAGAGGATTTTTGGCAGGAATTAAAGGACCGTAGCTATTATATAATTGGAATCGTAATTTTACTTCTGATTCCTTTCATTTTAAGTGTGCAGGGGTTTCAAAGAATTCCAATCTTAAGCGATATCTATACAATAGGGCGAAGTACTAATTTATTTCCATCTAATATTTTATTTCTTATGTTTCTTTCTTTAAGCTTAATTTGGGCTATATTTGCGGCCTCTTGGGATTTTCTCAGTGGGTATACTGGACAAGTTTCTTTTGGTCATGCTATATTTTGGGGATTATCTGCTTATTTTTCCTATTGGTTTGCATCAAAATCTAGCTTTCTTATTGAATTTCTAGAACCCATCCTTCCACTTGAACCTATTATCGCCATTTTTTTTGCAGCTCTTGTTTCTGCAATACTTGCAATGATTATTGGAATTGTAGCTCTTCGGTTAAAAGGGCCATATCTTGCTTTAGTAACAATGATACTTCCCATAATTGCATCGCAATTGATTGGGCAAGGAGAACTTGAAGTATCAGGAGGGGAGTACGGTTTGAGTCTTATCGGGTCATTAATCTCTGAACGAACTCCTGGGACTCCAATGGAAGCATATGTTCTTGAATTTTATATCATAACCTTAATTATGTTTTTCATATCAATAGGAATTATGATGCTGATAGCTTTTTCTCGAATAGGCCTTGTTTTCAAGTCAATCCGAGAAGATGAAGATGCTGCCGAGTCTCTTGGGATTAATCTTCCTTTTTATAAGATTTTTGCCTTTTCAATAAGTGCATTTTTTGCAGGCTTAGCAGGATGCATGTATGCACAACATCCAATGTTTCATGTGGTTAACACTGACTTTTTTAGCTCGGTATTTTCATTTACTGTAATAATTTATGTTGTACTAGGAGGTGCTGGGTCTATTACTGGAGGTGTTGTAGGAGCAATTTTGATGACATTTCTTTTAGAGCTTATTCTTAGAGAATTCTTACCTCCTGGGCTTGATTTCCTTGTTTTAGGTTTGGTTTTAATTATTTCACTTCGTTATCTGCCCTTTGGATTAACGCGAGGAACGAAAGAGCAGAAGAGGGCTTTTATTTTTGGTATAATTTTTGCTCTTGCATGGTCAATTCTTCCCAGCACTAAAAATGGTTTTGGAGTAGGATTTCTTTCAAAATACATCCTTCCAGCTACTGAACAAGTAAATAATCTTTTGGGTCAGTTAATATCGGTTGTTATCGAAGCTATTTATACTTTTATAGGAAAAATCGACATGTTTGGCATGATATTAGGTGGAAATGACGTAACATATCTTGGTGGGCCTCTATCAGTCGATAATATTATTCTATTCATTTTTTTGTTTGTATTATTTATCATTACAATTCCAGCAGGCATTGTTTTCCTTTTAGGTGAAATACTAGGATTATTTTTACTTGAAGGGATTATGGGATTATCATTGGAAGCAGCGACATTAATGCGCGCTAAATTTCTTATTTACTGTGTTACTGGAGTTTTTTATGCTTATTATCTCCCTAAAATCTTTAAGAAAATTCGACTGAGATATTGGGGCATTTATCCAAGTGTGGGTCGATATGAACCCGATTAAACAAGTGATGTGAGATATAGTGACAATGGAACTTAGTAATACCACAAATACTGACTTCAAAGATACTTTGATTGAGGTCAAAAACCTCAGTAAGCATTTCAAAGGGCTTAAAGCAGTTGATAATGTTAGCTTTTCAATAAAACAAGGTGAGATTGTAGGAATAATTGGGCCTAATGGAGCTGGCAAAACTACTCTTTTTAACCTTTTAACTGGATTTATTAAACCAGACAAAGGAGAAATCCAATTCAATGGGAAGAATATATTTGGTTGGACTCCTTATAGAATTGCGAAACTAGGAATTTCTAGAACATTCCAACTTGTACGTCCTTTCAAGATGTTAAATGCTCTTGAAAATACAATGGTACCACATATACCCAAAAATATGCTAACTAAAACTTCTACTCTTAAGAACAAAGCTACTTGGTCTTTGATTACGGTTGATCTTGCTGAAAAAAAGAACTATCCTGCATTTATCCTTCCGCATGGGGATCTGAAACGACTAGATTTTGCTAGATCAATGGCTGTTCGTCCCCGACTATTACTATTAGATGAACCTTTTGCGGGACTTAGCATGGAAGAAGCATTTCGAGTTGAACGTTTAATAAAAACAGAACATGAAAAAGGTATGACAATTGTGATTGTTGAACATAAACTCAAAATCCTAATGAAGCTTGTAGAAAAGATTTTTGTTATTCATCAGGGGAGATTAATAGCTGAAGGATCTCCCCAAGAAATTGTAAAAAATCACGAGGTAATAGCAGCATACCTAGGAACCGAGGCGAAAGAACATGCCTGAAACTCATTTACTTGAACTTCAAGAAGCAAGCGTTCACTTTGGCCGTGCTATTATTCTTTCTTCTGTCTCCCTGACGGTAAAAAAGAGTGAACTTGTAGCAGTTATTGGACCTAATGGTACTGGAAAAACTACACTTCTTAAAGCAATATCAGGCCTTGTTGAATTAGAACGAGGAAAAATATTCTTTGAAGGAAATGTGATTGCTGAATCCACAAAATCACAATTTCGAGTTATGGGGAAAAATTATTCATTAAAACCTCACAAAATAGTTGAACTAGGTATTATTCATTGTCCTGAACGAAGGAGATTATTCGGGGAATCTAGTGTTGAGGAAAACTTAAGATTGGGAGCTTATACAATAAAAGATAAAGAAAAAATAGAAAAACTCTTTGAACGAGTATTAAAATTATTTCCTTTCTTAGAAGATCGTTTAGAAGAAAAAGCTGGAAATTTTTCTGGAGGAGAGCAGCAAATGGTAGCTATTGGTCGTTCTCTCATGGGAGATCCCAAATTATTGTTGTTAGATGAACCTAGCTTAGGATTAGCCCCTCAGGTGAAGCTGGATATAGTTAATGCGATTAGAGAAATACAAAACCTAGGGACTACTATCCTTCTCATTGAACAAGATGCTAGTATTGCATTAGAAATTTGTGACCGAGGTTATTTGTTAGAAGATGGTCGTATTGAGTTACAGGGAACAAAAAACCAACTCATGAATAACCCCTATATTAAGGAAAGCTATCTAGGAATTGTATAAAGTTTAGAAATTTCCATTTTAAACTCAATTAACTTGAATAAAATAATTTTTTTTTCCCTCGTGTTAAATTTCTAAATTTTAAATTTGGGGAAAACTAAGAATTTTAAAAGAGCTTAAGAAGTATTTTATTAAGCAAATTAAAATATGCAAAAAGTGTCAACTTGGATCATTAATCTTTATAATTTTTCAGCTTACAATTGTAAACGGATTTCTAATAAATGAAACTTCTTTAATGGCAACAAATGACTATACACCTGCAGTAAAAAACCTTAAAGAAGGATGGCGAGGAGAAACCCTCTATCAAACCCGTCCATTAGGACCCATTTCAATCTGTGAAACCTCAACTAAAATATTAATACTAGATAAAGCAGCCAATGAAATCCAGACATTAAATATAGACGGATTAACAACAAATTTTACTACAACAGGAGGATATTCATTAGATGCAATTAATTATCAACCAAATCAAGATAGACTCATTGCAATTGGAGAAAATTTTCTCTATGGACTCTCTGAAGGCAATTTCCAACAAATCATGACATATCTTTCTTCAATCGAATTCTCTACTCTTACTATAGATAGCTCAGATGATTCAATTTATACAGGATCATTAAAAAATAACTCAATCATTTATCATTTTAATGTTTCAGGTCACCTCCTTGGATATATTGTAAAAAAAGTTCAAGAATGTTCCCAGATTGCACTTCATTCAAATAACAGTGTATTATATTATACAGAAACCTATAGTGGACAAGTAATAGCATTTAATTTAGTAACCAATAAATCAATTAGATTAATTAGTAACATTGGAATACCAGGTACAGGAGAAGGGATAGGATTAGCGGTAGATACAAATGGAACTGTGTATTATTATACTGCTGAAGGTAATAATTTAGGATTAAATAAATATGATCAGGAAGGTTTCATTCCAGTTATGGGTAGTAAGTTTGGCAATGGCCCTATATTTTGGTCTGATTTTCAGCAATCTATATTGTGTGCTGCATGAGCAGGAGCGTGTATCGTTAGATATGACCCCAAAAAAACGGAAGCGGAATTATTAACCCCCATAGTTAATACACGATCCATCATTGAAACTGATGAAGGAAGATTATTCATTGGTATAAAGAATAAGATTTATGAACTAGTTGGAGTGGAATTGCCATATTTGCTCAATTACCTGGAAAATGTGAAAGTTTAATTTTAACAAATCAAAATAAAATCTTTTTTGGAACACTGAACGATACAATAGCTCTCTATAAATTAGAACTAGATGGATCCTACCTACCATGGTTTTCTGGAGGAATTAATGGATTTTTCAGTGGAATGAAATATGATCAAAAGCATAACGCTTTAATTATAAGTGTAGAGATTTTTTCGAGTATAACAGATACTCAAATCTGGAAAATACCCATTGAAAATCCTATGAGTTACCAGATGATCATCGAATTCTCAAATGCTACTAGAACTTCATTTACTATTGATCACGATGGTAATATTTATCTTCTTGAACTATTTCCAATATCCTTTATAAAATACCTGATGGACTAAACACTAAAGAAATACTTTTTACTAATTTTATTGAAGCAGCTTATACTGTACAGCCTCATCTAGGATATACATCAATAGAAAATGGTATTATTGTTAGTCGAAATGATGATTTACAAGTATAGCCTCTTTCAGGGGGAGCACCATTTATCCTTGCAGAAAATAATGTTGGTATAGATAATGATGGTGTTTTTGAGAATAAAGATCAAGAATTAATCTGTACCCACTCTGGACAAATCTATAAATTAATTTATGATAAACAAGAATCAACTGAACAATCAACAACGACTCAAACGATTTCAGATTCAATATCTATTCCTACAACTCCTTATCAATCCTCATTTCTTTCATCTGAATTAATTTATCTAATTATGTCATTTGTTATAATTTTTCGGAAAAGAAAGCAAAAATAGAGAAATTAATGATGAAAGATTATTTGAGGTAGAAATATTCAATTTAAAAATTATTTAGAGATTAATAGAAAACTATCTGGTGCCAAGCTAGTTGCTAGCATCACTCTGTTTATATCAGTATGCTCTGTCCAATCACGATGAGCAAGCCAATAATTATTAATTTCATCTCTTATAGACCAATATTCCTCAAGAACTAACATTCTTTCAGCTGCATATAATCCAATTGCTAAGCCAAGTTCTCGGAAGGCTAAATCATGGGTCAAATGACAATATTCAAGCCCTTTTTGAGCTGCTTTTATAAGTTCATTTCTTATTTTAGGTTCATTATCCAATTGATGAAGTCTATAGGCGTCAAATAACAATCCTCCAATCCCTAAAGGATCATTTGTTATTAAATTAACTTGACGCATTAATTTTTCCAGTCTTTGTATTATTTCTTCTAAATTGGCATTAGTGAATACTTTTAATGTTTTAAACGTGACATAACCGTCGATAGGATCATGTTGACCCATTGATGGGACAAGAGGATAAGAAAGGTCAATACTCATTTTCCAATACATCCTATTATCATTAATAAAGGCTGTTGAAGCCTGTGCAAGATCCACAGCCCAAGTAAGGTATTTTTCCTCTTTGATAACATGATATATTTGAGTTAAGGCATGCATCCATTTTGTTAAATAATGAAAATATTGTCCATCTCGTTCCCATTCAAGGATGGAATTAAATGGTTCATGAGGTTTTCTTTCTTTCATGGTTTTACCTATTCTCAATCCATTTATTGTAGGATGATCTTTGCTTCCTAACCACCCTGATCTTTTATCATCGTCATTATACTGTCCTAAAATTCTGTGAACTTCATTAACTAACTTAATAGCTAAGTCTAAAAAGTTTTTATCTTCATTAAGCTGGTATAATCCTAAAAAATTACAAACCGCGAATGCATCTGTCCAAAGATATCTTCTTGAAGGTTTACTTGATGTTAATCCAGTATCATCTGAGAATTTCATCATTAATTCAAGAGTATGTGACATAAGAACATATATAATTCCTTTAATTATAAGAACTTTATTCCTAGATTAAAAATGATTAATTTTGGTTTTCTTAATATTAAATAAATCCAAGTACTTTCAAATTTTCCTTTACAAAGGGGTATAGGATTAGTTCTTCAAATTCAATTTGTTTAGGACTGATCAGTCTTTCCAGTTCAGTAATCTCATCTGATGAAAAAAATTCCTTCATTATAGCAACATTAAATCGCAATCTCGATTGTTTTAATAATTTGATAGCTTGGATTTGAGCAATGTACAACTCAATAGGGGCTCCAGTTACCTTTGTGAAGTAAGTATGTCCTGCTTTCAAACTAATCCGTATGTATAGTGGTTGTTGTACTTCTTCTAATGCTTCTATAAATGTAGGATTAGCTAAGAGAACACCATTCGTCTCTAAGATAAACAGTATATTTTCTGGAACTTGCTTTAAAACATTAAACAAATGTTCCTTGCATAATGTCGGTTCCCCTCCACTTAACCGAATGCGATGACAAGTATATTTCTTGCATAGAGTTATTAATGCCTTCATAACTTGATTGGCATCATACCATGTTCCTTTTCGTGGATTCCATGCAGTTTTTTGCGACCAGCAAAAAATACAACGTAGATTACAACCCACTACATCCGCAGTAACAATTCCTCCATAAAATTGAGCCGAATACCGAAAACGATAATATTTCCTTAGATATTGGTTTGATAATCCTTTCTGGTACACCTGATTATTCATTTAAGATTATCTATCCTCATTTTCCTAGCGTGTTAAGCTGCGATATTAAATTAATTAATATAAGTTCATTAAATGGTGCTATTAAACATCTACTCAGAAATAGTTTATCGATCTTTGTTTACCCTCATAAATCCTCCTCGTATGGCTTTCTTATCTTGTTTATTATCTACTTCAAAGAATAGTTCATAACAATCCTTTTTTTCTTTCTTATCAATTAATTCAATCCTAATCTTAGTATTAGGGATTACCATCCCAGTAAAATTACATGCAATATCTGTCACTTTAGTTGGCTCCCCTCCAAGCTCCTTACTAATGATTTCACTGGTAGCGAATGCTAGAGTACAAACACCTTGTAATAATATATCTGGTAATCCTACACTATGTGCAAATTCTTTAGAAGTATGATAAGGTAAATTAGGACCAACACATCCATCATAGATATGAGCTCTTAAGGGATCAATGAAAATATCTCTTTGCCAAAGTAATTTTCCTACTTGTTCTATTTGTGGAACTTGGGGAAGATTTTCCCTTCCTTTTTCTCCTCCAACGCATTCAATTCCACGCAACATACCACCAAGATACTCAGTAAAGACAGGTTTGCCTAATTTATCCTTGGCTTCAAAACATAAGATGATATGCGTACCAGCACGATGAGGAAGTAACGCTACAATTCTAATTCTAATAATAATACGGTCATTAGGGCGGATTAAACGATAGATTTTGATATATTCTGAATAATGAACGCTACTCATCAAGACATCATATTGAAAATCTTGTACACTCTCTTTGTTAAGATAATCAGTCAAATTTTCTGCAATTGGCATTGTTAATGTTACTGGAAACATAGGATGAGCTATAATACCTCCTTCTCGTTCATCATCTAAGTAAAATGGATTGTTATCTGCGATTGCTGCTGCGTATCGCATAATATCTCGCCAAGAAATATCATATTGAGTTTCATTGAATCTTGTGTTTATTATATTTGAATGAACTTCCAAAATTGATCTTCTTCCTGATTTGTGTACTAAAATAAGCTTAATTTACCTAGTAGCCAATTTATTAATTTTTCACATATTTAAATAAAATGGATATAGGGGATAATTATCCCTTAACCAATAATATTAAGAATTGAAAAATAAGACTCATCAATATGCGTCTCAAAATTCCAGAAAATACACCTAATTCTTGGTCGTTTTCACACAGAGCTTTTTATCAATTTATTAAATTAATACTACCCAGATTAATTCGTTTATATTTTCGATTTGAAGTACGGAATATTCACTATATCGATCAATATCCCGAGGGAGTACCAGTTATCTATTGTTTTAATCATAGATCACATCTAGATACTTTTCTTTTCGCTAGTGCTTTAATCTATCCGTTTGGAAATCGAACTACTTGCGGGTTAATGGCTAATGGAGAGGCAATGGAGCAAAATAGATTTTTTGACCTTCTCAAATATTTAGGAGCTTATCCAGTTTATCCAGAAAATTCTACTCCTGCTCTCGATTATACTATTAAGTTACTTAAGGAAAATTTAGCAGTACTTATCGCTCCCCAAGGGAAACGAATTCCAAGTACTCCATTAGATGATCTTCACAATTTGATTGGTCAAGCAAAATCTGGAGTAGGAAGATTGATATTAAAATTTAATGGAAAAATTCCAGTTATACCGATGTTTATCCATGGCTCCCATGAGGCACTGTCTTTTGGTAAAATAATTCCAAAAATCAAATCTTATATTTCAGTTTCAATAAGTAAACCTCTTATTTTTTCCCAATACTCACGAGAAGCAGGATGGAGCGAATCTGATCCATCCTTTTATTCTACTGCGAATGAAATAAGTAAAGAGATTATGTCCTCTATTAGAAATCAGATGTTGATTGAGGAACAATACTTCTTTCAAATCATTAAAAGAAAGCTCAAGATACCACTTGAGAAGCTTAATATCACTCATCAATCTCATCCAAAAATCTATCAATTTTTTCGGAACCTTTTACAATACTCTCCTGATGAATTAAAACAATGGATAGATTCTAACCTTTAATAAGAATTATTTTTTTTTAGGTCGTAAAAGTATTATTTGACGACATTCTATAGTTCCCCTCAAAAAAAATAGAATTTCCTAAAAAAATTATTTTTGAATTCTTTTTAGTTATTTTGCCTCTTTTGCTTTTTCCAATGTCACTGACAGACTTTGGATAATTAAAATTGAAGTAGGTACCTCTAAACAGATATATACCTAAATTTTTTCCTTTTTTCTGATTCTTCTCTACCTAACATACGCTAAGGATTTATAAAAGAAATATTTATATATATACATTGGGTTTAAAAAAAGATAGGAGTGAGAAATATGTAATTTTTCACCGAATCTAGGGTTAATGTTGAGGAGATAAGGATGGATGAGTCTTCCTTTTTAAAAGCGAATTTAAAAGTGAATGAAGGGATATTTATTATCTTAGCGACTTCTACTTTCATCTACAATCTCTTAACTATATTCTTGGGAATTTTGATATTCTCTGGAAGACCACCAGAAAACATGAATCTTCTTGAAACTATGGATTATTCCTATTCTCTGCAATTTCTCGTTAATATACTAAATTATGTTGCTTTGATTGGAATTACTTTTGTTTGGTTTAAAGTCTTAAAGAAATATCTTTCCTTTTCACAAAATATTCAGCTATTAAATTATACTGTAACTTCTTTTCTAAAAAAATGCTACATTGTCATTGGTTTAGGATTATTACCAGGAAATGTAATAGTTAGTTTTTTTAATTTAATGGACTTTCTAGATTTCTTCTTGTCTAATCCTCAGTTTTATTTTCTGGGTTTCTTTCTTAAAGTTGGAATTAGTACAATAATTGGCCCTCTAACCTCCATTATTTTGTTAGCTGGATTAATTGTAATCTT
>Ga0209536_100008494_pt1 | contig 15393 bp, 15 predicted proteins | sample DeeMarSeWOR28_12_FD_187461 | JGI IMG/M metagenome (GOLD analysis project Ga0209536, IMG submission 187461) | Marine sediment microbial communities from White Oak River estuary, North Carolina - WOR-2-8_12 (SPAdes) (version 2) | ecosystem: Environmental > Aquatic > Marine > Intertidal zone >...
CACGAAACCCGCCAGCCACCAGCCCCAGGTCATCGGCAGCAAGGCCACCGTCAGCCAGTAGCCGACCATCTCGTCCCAGACGATATTCCCGGGATCATGCCGGCCGAGCATCCGGCTGGCCGCGCCGCACAGCCAAACGCCCAGCAGGAACAAAGCCGCCAGGGCGGTCCAGTACAGGGCCGGAGGCATCTGCATCAGGAGCCAGGCGAACGGGACGGCAACCACCGTGCCCACGGTACCGGGTGCATAACGTGACAGCCCGGAGCCAAGGCCGAAGGCGAGAAAACCCGCGGGCGTCCGCAATGCAACCCGGCGCAAGTCGGCGTCCTGCTCGACAAAGTGTTTCAAGGCTCGCGCACCCCGAAATCTCGAAAATGTTCGTAACCACTGTGTGACGGCTGGAACAGGCTGCCATCGGGCGCCCGGACAAGCAGTCCGCGCTGCTCCGTTATGAGCCCGATGACCGTCAACTCTACCTCTCCCGCTTGCGACAACTCGGGCAACCGAACCCCGAGGTCCGCCGGAATCGTGAAACAGAGCTCATAGTCGTCGCCGCCGGACAACTGCAGCGGCCAACGGTCCGTTTCCGGCATGGCCATCATTCCCGGTGGACAGGGCAGATTGCGCAATTCGAGCTCTGCCCCGACTCCGGATGCGTCGAGTATGTGCCCGAGGTCGGCCAACAGGCCATCCGAGACATCGATACAGGACGTGGCGAGGCCGCGCAGCTCCCGGCCCAACCGGAGTCGTGGAACCGGGAAATCGAGGGCTGCGCGGTCGGCGTCATTCGGCGTGCCCCCGTCCTGCAGGACCGCCAGTGCATGCGCGGCGGCGCCGGGCCGGCCGGATATCACCACCAGGTCGCCGGGCCTGGCGCCCGACCGCGTCAGGGCCTGGCCGGTTTCGACCAGACCCAGCGCAGTAATGCAAATGTTCAGGGGGCCGCTGGTTACATCGCCGCCGGACAGGAATGCGCCCGATGTTTTCGCCAGTTGCGCCATGCCCTGCGCGAACGCTTCCAGCCACGCGGGGCGGGCCTCGGGCAGAGTCAAGGCGAGGAAAAACCAGGCCGGTTCAGCGCCCATGGCCGCCAGGTCGCTGAGGTTGACGGCCAGCGCCTTGTGTCCGACCGCGACGGCCGGCGTCAACCCGGGGAAATGCACGCCCTCGACCAGGCTGTCCGTACACACGACAAGCTGCCGCCCTGCTGGAGCCTCCAGCACAGCGGCGTCGTCGCCGATGCCGAGAACGCATTGCGGGCGGTAAGGGGCTTCTGGTGCACAAATCGCTTCCTGCAGCCGCCTGATCAGGTCGAACTCGGGCATCGGGCTCAGCGCCCTTCCGTCGGGCCTGCTTCGGCGGCGCGCCACTGGCGGGCCGCCTTGTCCAGCACGGCGTTTATGTAGCTGTGCCCCTGCTCCGAGCCGAACCGGTGTGCCAGGTCCACGCACTCGTCCAAAACCACCCGGTAAGGCACGTCGGGACAGCTCAAAAGCTCGTAGGCGCCGATCCTCAGGACCACCCGCTCCATCAGGTCGACCTGACCGATGGGCCGGTCGAGAAATGGTTCGAGCTCTGTGTCCAGGGCCTCCTGTCCGGCCACGACCCCGCGCAGCAGTGCTTCGAAATAGGCTTCGTCCACGCCGTTCATATCCTGCACCGCTTTGAACTGTCGCAGGATCTCGCTGGCTTCCTGGCCCGTTATCTGCCATTGGTAGAGCGCCTGTAGCGCCCGCCGTCGCGCGCGGCTGCGCGGCTCGAAAGGTTTGTCGCGGCTCATGCCTCGCCCGGTCCGCCCACCCGCTGCGGCAAGGCGTGCAGCGTATCGATCATTGACAGCGCCGTCATGGCCGCATCGAAACCCTTGTTGCCCTCGCCGGTACCGGCCCGCTCCAGGGCCTGCTCGACGTCGTCCGTGGTCAGCACGCCGAAGATCACCGGGATGTCATGATCGAGCGCCACCCGGGCCAGGCCATCGGCGCAGGCTCCAGCCACGTACTCGAAATGCGGCGTGCCGCCGCGGATCACCGCGCCGAGCGCAATCACCGCGTCGAATCGACCGGAGGCCGCCATCCGCGCGGCCATCAGGGGCAGTTCGAAGGCGCCGGGCACCCACACCAGGGTATTGTCGGCGGATGCGACCCCACGCCGGTCGAGCGCATCTCCCACGCCGGCCACCAGTTGGTCGACGATGAAGCGGTTGAAGCGACTGGCGATGACCGCGATGCGCGGATTCGGAACGCTGGCGGGCACGATTTCCTTCATGACGGCTCCCCGCGGTCGCCGAGCGCATCGATGTACTCGACCACCTCCAGGTCGAACCCGGCCAGGCCCGTCAGTTTCCAGGGCGCACTGAGCACCCGCATCTTGCGCACGCCAAGGTCCGCGATGATCTGGGCCCCGATACCGTAGGTGCGCAATTCCCTGGAACGCCTGTTGTCGCCATTCGCTGCCATGGCCGGTTCCGGCTGTTGTTGTATCTGACGCAGCAGGGCGGCGTCGTCCTTGTGGCCACCCAGCACCAGCAGCAAACCGCTGCCCTCCGCATCGATCTCGCTCAGCGCGGTTCGCAGAGGCAAGCCAAAATCCGACCGGTGAATCGACAGCACGTCGCTGAGGGGGTTCTGCACGTGAACCCGCACCAGGAAGGGTGATGCGGGATCCACCTCACCCCGCAGCAGGGCGAGATGCAGGCGGCCCTCGATGGTGTCCCGAAAGGCGTGCAGCCGGAACGGGCCGAAGTCGGTCTGAACGTCGTGCGCGGACACGTGCTCGATGGTCTTTTCGGTTTGCATCCGGTAATGGATCAGGGCGGCGATCGTGCCGATCTTGAGGTCATGGTCGCGGGCGAAGCGTTCCAGCTCCGGCCGGCGGGCCATGCTGCCGTCCTCGTTGAGGATCTCGACCAGCACCGCGGCCGGCTCGAGCCCGGCCAGCAGGGCCAGGTCGACGCTGGCCTCGGTATGCCCGGCGCGTGCCAGCACTCCGCCCGGCTGCGCCATCAACGGAAATACGTGCCCGGGTTGCGAGAGGTCTTCCGGGCCGGCATCCGGCTTCACCGCCGTGCGGATGGTGTGTGCCCGGTCGTAGGCGGAGATGCCCGTCGTGATGCCCTCGGCTGCCTCGATCGAGACCGTGAAGTTGGTGGCGTAACGCGCCTGGTTTTCATTCACCATCAGCGGCAGGCGCAACTGATGGCAACGCTCCCGCGTCAGTGGGAGGCAGATCAGGCCACGGCCGAAGCGCGCCATGAAGTTGATGTCTTCCGGCCGCACCTTGGAAGCGGCCATGACGAGGTCGCCCTCATTCTCGCGGTCTTCGTCATCCATCAGCACGACCATGCGGCCGGCCCGAATATCTTCGAGCAGTTCGGGAATCGTGTTCAGTTGGTTTTGAGTGGGCATGGGATCATTCCTGAACGGTGCGGTCCGAACCTTCGGCAAGGTGGTTCTCGCGAAACGGGTCCGCCAGCCGCTCGAGGTAACGCGCGACCAGGTCCACTTCCAGGTTGACGTGGTCCCCGCGGCCAAGGGAGCCCAGCGTGGTAATTTCGAGCGTGTGCGGGATGAGGCAGACGGAAAAGCGGCGGCCCTGGACCGAGTTGACGGTCAGGCTGACGCCGTCCAGGCAAACCGAGCCCTTGCGGGCGACATAGCGCGCCAGCTGCTCCGGCACCTCGAATTCCAGCCTTTCGGCACGGCCGTCCGGACGACGCGACAGCAAGGTCGCCAGCCCATCCACGTGGCCGGTAACCAGATGGCCGCCCAGCCGGTCCTCGGCCCGCAGGGCCAACTCGAGGTTTACCGGCTGGCCTTCCTGCAAACCGCCCAGCGTCGTCAGGGTGAGTGTCTCCTGCGAGACATCCGCGGAGAATTGGCGGCCGGTCGGATTCAGCATGGTCAGGCAAGCCCCCGAGACGCAGATGCTGTCGCCGGCGCGCGCGGATTCCAGGGACAAGTCTTCACAGCGGAATACCATGTGGCAGTCGCCGCCAACGTTGGCCTTTTCCTGCAAGATACCCTTGGACGTTACGATTCCGGTGAACATGATCAATGCCCCGTTTCGGCTGACAAGCGAATTCTCAAGTCGTCGCCGAAATGAGTGGTTTCCAATACTTTCAGATGCGTTCGCTTCGCCATGGATTCAAGCGGGCCCAGCGCGAAGGGCCCGGGGCCACCGTCCCCCAACAAGACCGGCGCCTGATAGATCAATACTTCGTCGACCAGGCCGGCTTTGAGCAGGGACCCGCAGAGTCGCGCACCGGCTTCGACCTGCAGCTCGTTGATCTGCCGCTGGGCGAGCGCCTGCAGCAGCTCTTCGAGGTCGAGACCGGCCTGCCCTGCCGTTACTGGCAGGCACGGCGCCTCGAGGGCCTGCAGCGCAGCCGGCACGGGTCTCTCGCGGTCGCCGGCAAGCAGGGTGCGCGACGGCTCCTCCAGCAGGCGGCTGCCCGGCGGCGTGCGCCAGCCGCTGTCGGCCACTACGCGCAACGGCTGCCTGACGGGTCCCTCGACCCGCGCCTGCAGCGAGGGATCATCCGCCAGCACCGTCCCGATGCCGGTCAGAATCCCGGAGGAGCGCGCCCTCCAGCGCTGCACATCGCGGCGCGAGGCCTCGCCGCTGATCCACTGGCTCTCGCCGGAGCGCAGCGCGGTGCGGCCATCGAGGCTGACGGCGCTCTTTACGCGGACCCAGGGCCGTCCCCTCCGCATGCGCATCATGAAACCGCAATTCAGCGCTTCGGCCTGCTCCGCCATGAGCCCCGTCTGCACGGCGACCCCGGCTTCGCGCAACCGCTCCAACCCGCCGCCAGCCACCCAAGCATTCGGGTCCGGGCTGGCGGCCACTACGCGTTTGATACCGGCCTCGAGCAGGGCCTCCACGCAAGGCGGTGTGCGGCCATGGTGGTTGCAGGGCTCCAGCGTCACGTAGGCGGTCTGGCCGCGCACCGAGCAGTTGGCATCCCGCAGCGCTGCGATCTCGGCGTGAGGTCCACCGGCGTATTCGTGCCAACCCCGGCCGATGATCTTCGAATCATCGGCGATCACGCAACCGACCCGCGGATTGGGGTCTGCGGTAAACAGACCCCTGCGCGCCAGGCGCAGCGCCTCCGCCATGCATTCATGGTCGAATCGTGAAAAAGTCACTTGCCCCGCCGGCCGTCCACGTCACGTTTGGGTTCCAGCAACGAGATCTGGCGCTTGTCACCCTCGCCCGGCGCATTCCGCTCCAGCCGCTCGATCACGTCCCGAAACGCCTGCACATCTTCGAAACGCTTGTAGACGGAGGCAAAACGCACATACGCGACCTGGTCCAGCTTGCCAAGCTCCCGCATCACCCACTCGCCGAGCAGGGAACTCCTTATTTCCGAGTCTTCGACGGTGCTGATCTGGCGCAGCAGCGAGCGGATGGCGCGCTCCACTTCACGCGTCTCGACCGGCCGTTTTTCGAGTGCGCGCAGCATCCCGGTGCGCAGCTTGTTCTCGGAAAACGCCTCGCGCGTCCCATCGGCCTTGATGATACGGGGCGCCTTGATTTCCGGGGTTTCGTAGGTGTTGAAACGCGACCCGCAAGACTCGCATTGGCGACGGCGACGGATCTGCATGCCATCGCGGGTCAGCCGCGAATCGACCACCCGTGTGATTTCGTGGTTGCAGAGTGGACACCACATCGTGCGAGTCGACCGGCTTTCAGGCCGCGTAGATCGGGTTCTTGCGGCACAAGGCCAAGGCCGCCTCGCGGGCCGAGCGCTCGACATTTTCGTCTCCGACATGGTCGAGCACATCGCAAATGATGCCGGCAAGCTGCTCGGCGTCCGCCAGCGAGAAGCCTCGCGTGGTGATCGCCGGTGTACCCATGCGCAGGCCGCTGGTGACGAACGGCGAACGCGGCTCGCCCGGCACGGTGTTCTTGTTGACCGTGATCCAGGCTCGGGCCAGCGCTTCCTCGGCGTCCTTGCCGGTGTAGTCCCGATCGATCAGGTCGACCAGGAACAGGTGGTTGTCGGTCCCGCCCGAGACGATCTTGTAGCCGCGCTCCATGAGGACGATCGCCATGGCCCGGGCGTTGTCCACCACCTGCCGCTGATACAGCCGGAAGTCGGGATCCAGCGCTTCCTTGAAGGCGACCGCCTTGGCGGCGATCACGTGCATCAAGGGGCCGCCCTGGGTGCCCGGGAACACCAGCGAGTTGAGCGCCCGCTGCAGCTTCTCATCGGCATTGGCCAGGATGATGCCACCCCGCGGCCCACGCAGGGTCTTGTGGGTAGTCGACGTGACCACGTGGGCGTGCGGCAGCGGATTGGGGTAGAGGTCGGCGGCGACCAGCCCGGCGACGTGCGCCATGTCGACCAGGAACCAGGCGCCGACGCTGTCCGCGATTTCGCGCATGCGGGCCCAGTCGATCCGGCGCGAATAGGCGGAGAAGCCACCGATCAGCAGCTTGGGCGAATGTTTTTGGGCTAACTCCTCAATCACATCGTAGTCGATAAGCCCGGTGTCGTTGTCGATACCGTACTGGATCGCGTTGAACAGCTTGCCGGAAAAATTGACCGGGCTGCCGTGCGTAAGATGCCCGCCTTCGTTGAGACTCATGCCGAGGATGGTATCGCCCGGGTTGAGCAGTGCATGATAGGCGGCCGCGTTGGCCTGCGAGCCGGAGTGCGGCTGCACGTTGGCATAGTTGGCGCCGAACAGTTCCATGGCGCGCGCCTTGGCCAGTTCTTCGGCCTGGTCGACAAACTCGCAGCCGGCGTAGTAACGTTTGCCCGGGTAGCCCTCGGCATACTTGTTGGTCATGACCGAGCCCTGGGCCTCCATGACCCTCGGGCTGGTGTAGTTTTCCGAGGCGATCAGCTCGACGTGGTCCCGCTGGCGCTCGAGCTCGGCGTCGATGGCATCAGCCAATTCATCGTCATATCCGCGAATGCGGCAATTCTGGTCAAACATTCCTGGTCCCGTATGTTGAGTGGCAGGCCGCCGGCAGAGGGTCCCCGGCCCGTTCCAGTGGCGTGATGGAAATACAGCATTCAATTCTACCACCATTGGGCCGCCAAACGACGGTCCGGGCGGCTTTTTTCCACCCCTGGGCGCGGCTGGACCGGGGGCCGGGCATCCCTCATAATGCGCCCCGCAAGTTCTCTCGGTTCCGCTGGAAGCAACCATGGCTCAATACATATACACGATGATCGGGGTCAGCAAGATCGTGCCCCCGAACCGGACCATCATCAAGGACATCTCGCTGTCCTTCTTTCCCGGCGCCAAGATCGGCCTGCTCGGCCTCAACGGCGCCGGCAAGTCCACCGTGCTGCGCATCATGGCCGGCGTCGATACCGACCACGATGGCGAAGCGCGGCCACAGCCGGGCATCCGCATCGGCTATCTGGCGCAGGAGCCGGAACTGGACCCGGGCAAGACCGTGCGCGAGGTGGTCGAAGAAGGGGTGGCGGAAGTGCGCGGGCTGTTGACCCGCTTCGACGAGATCAGCATGGCCTTCGCTGAGCCGATGGAAGACGACCGCATGAACGCGCTGCTGGCCGAGCAGGCCGAGCTGCAGGAGGCTATCGAGCACGCCAGCGGCTGGGAGCTCGAGCGCACGCTGGAAGTCGCTGCCGATGCCCTGCGGCTGCCGGAGTGGGACGCCAAGGTGGCGCAGCTGTCGGGCGGCGAGCGCCGCCGTGTCGCGATCTGCCGCCTGTTGCTGTCCGGCCCCGACATGCTGCTGCTGGACGAGCCAACCAACCACCTGGACGCGGAGTCGGTAGCCTGGCTGGAACATTTCCTGGTGGAATTTCCCGGCACCGTGGTGGCCATCACGCACGACCGATACTTCCTGGACAACGCGGCCGAGTGGATCCTGGAGCTCGACCGGGGCCACGGCATCCCCTGGAAGGGCAACTACTCCTCCTGGCTGGAACAGAAAAACGCACGTCTGCAGCAGGAGGAAAGCCGCGAGCAGGCGCGGCAGCGTTCCATCCAGGCCGAGCTGGAATGGGTGCGTGCCAATCCGAAGGGCCGGCAGGCCAAGAGCAAAGCGCGCCTGCAGCGTTTCGAGGAACTGAGTTCGCAGGAACACCAGAGCCGCAACGAAACGCATGAAATCTTCATTCCGCCGGGCGATCGGCTGGGCAACCAGGTCATCGAAGTGGAGCACCTCAACAAGGGCTTCGGCGACCGCCTGCTGATCGAAGATCTCAACTTCAGTGTGCCGCCCGGCGCCATCGTCGGCATCATCGGCGGCAACGGCGCCGGCAAGTCGACCCTGTTCCGCATGCTGACCGGCGCCGAGCAACCCGACTCCGGTGAAATCCGCATCGGGCCGACCGTCCAACTGGCCTATGTCGACCAGAGCCGTGACGACCTCGAAGGCGAGCGCAGCGTATGGGAAGAAATCGCCGACGGCCAGGAGTACATCCAGGTCGCCAACTACAAGACGCCGTCGCGGGCCTACGTGGGCCGCTTCAACTTTCGCGGAGCGGACCAGCAGAAACGGGTCAAAGACCTGTCCGGCGGCGAACGCAACCGCGTGCACCTGGCCAAGCTGCTGCGCTCGGGCGGCAATGTCCTGTTGCTCGACGAGCCCACCAACGACCTCGACGTCGAAACGCTGCGGGCGCTGGAGGAGGCCCTGCTCGAGTTTCCCGGTTGCGTGCTCGTGATCTCGCATGACCGCTGGTTCCTGGACCGCATCGCCACGCACATGCTGGCCTTCGAGGGCGACAGCCACGTCGAGTGGTTCGAGGGGAATTACAGCGAGTACGAGGCCGACCTGAAGCGGCGCCTGGGCGACGAAGCCGCGACCCCACACCGCATGAAATACCGGAAGCTCCTGTAGGAGCGAACATCGTTCGCGATTCAGAAATGCCAAGCCGGTAGGTCTCGGGTGCCCCCATCCGGGACACGCTCAAGCCGTCCCTGGGCGCTAATCGGCTGTTCCCGACAGCCCGATTGTCCCGGATGGGGGCACCCGAGACCTTTCATGCGGCTATCCCAAATCGCGAACGATGTTCGCTCCTACATTTCGAGGGGCAACTGCAGGGACTTGCAGTGTTCCGGCACCTCGAAATCTTCGGGATGCGGGTCGAAGGGGCGCGGGGTCCAGTCGAGGGCGAGGCGCAGGGCTTTGTCGTCGAACACGAGGTCCTGGCTCTGGCGGCGCACCATTTCGGCATTGACACTCGGCGTGCCGGGCAGCAGTGAAAGCACCCGAACGAGGGCCGCCATCAATCGTTCGGGCACACTGAGCAGGCGCACGCGCCGTGGCTGCAGCGCGGCGATGCGCAATGCCATCTCGCGATAGCTTAGCGTGCTTCCGCCACTGGCCGCGCTGACGGCATCCAGCGGCGGGTCGGACTGCAGGGCGCGGACCGCGAGCCTCGCCAGGTCGTCGGCGTGCACGGGTTGCCGCAGTCCACCAGCCGGCCCGGCCAGCGGGATCACGCCAAAACGCCCGGCCAGTTTGGCCAGCAGGCTGACGTTGCGATCCATGCCGCAACCGTAAATCAATGTCGGGCGCAGCAACAACAAGGGCAGCCCTCGCTCCGCGCAGGCGGCCGTCAAGGCCTCCTCGTCCGCGGCCATCGCGGCCATCCGGCGTCGCTCCTCGGGGTCTTGCGAGGCCGCCTTGCTGAGCACGCTGCTGCTGCTGAAGGCCACCACCCTCTGCAGCCCCGGATAACGCAACACGAGACGCAGGGCGAGCTCGAGCGGGCCGCAGGACACGAGTTGTTCGGGTGGCGGCTGGCGCAGAACCTGGTCGCGACGTTCACCGTCGGCCAGCAATCCCGTTCTCATCCAGGTTACTCCGTCGGCGACCTCGAGAGGCCGCAACGGAGCATCGCGGCCCAGGGCCAGTACCCGGAAACCCGCCTGGCGCAGCCGGGGCAGCAAAAACACCCCCAGCTGGCTGCTGGCGCCGGTCACGCAAACGACCCCACGCTTGCCCGCCATGCCTCAGCGCCGCAGCAGGGCCAGCGGCAGGGTCACGGCGAAGCGCGTCCAGATGCCTGCCAGCACCAGCAGGCTGAACGGCCAGCGCAGCACAGCCGCGTAGCATGGTGCCTGGAATTTGAGAAAGAACCTTTGCATGCCGCGGTGTTTCTGCCAGTGCACCCACAACGGGCGGCTGCGGCTGGACACTCCCTGCAGGTGCTCTACCTGCGCTTGCGGCACAAAAAGGCAATGTCCGCCCTTCTGCCGCAAGCGGTACATCAGGTCCAGGTCCTCGCAGTGCAGGGCGTAGCCTTCATCCATGCCGCCGACATCGACAAACGCCTCTGCCCGCACCAGCATACAGGCGCCCGAAACCGCCTCGCCCCGGGTGACTTCCTGTGGCAGCCCGGCCGGCGATTCGACGCCGCGGAATGCCGGCAGCCAGGGCTCCAGCCGCCATAGCCCGGAAAAAGTGACCAGTGAGGCCCAGGGATCCGGAAAACGGCGCAAAGTCGCCCGCTGCGGCCGCCCTGCCGTATCCGTGACCAGCGGCCCGGCCAGCGCCGCCCGGGGGTCTTCGTCCAATGCCCGGACCAGTGCGGCGAGCGCGCCGCTTCGCACTTCGCAATCCGGGTTGAGGATCAAGAGATAGCCGCCTGCGACCTGCCCCGCTCCCTCCGCGGCGGCATGCCGCACCCCCTGGTTGACCGCCGTGGCGAAGCCGAGGTTGTCCTTGTTGCTCAGAACAGTGACCCGTTCGTCCTGCCCGAACAGGCGCACGGCACGTTCTGCGCTGCCATCCGCCGACGCGTTGTCGACCACGATCACCTTCTTGGTTTCACCCTGGGCCAGCACCGAGCGAATGCAGCGGACCAGCACGTCGCCGGCATTGAAATTGACGACGATGGCGACCACGCGGGCCTTGCCGCCGGGGATGTCCATTAGCGCTAACGCCTGCCCAGCAGACGCCGCCACCAGGAAGGCCGCGGCTGCCCAGACGGAGCAGTCTTCATTGCCGCCCGCAACTGCGCAAGCTCATGGTCCCTGGCGGCGAGTATCTCGCCGGCCGCCATGTTCTTGCGGATCTCGTGGTGATAGTGCCGATAGACCGATTCGCCCGCGTCGTCGAACAGGCTCAGGCCATTCACCACTGCTGGCAGATACCGTTCTTCCGCTGCGCACAGAGCGATAAAGTAGACTGGCTCGTGGTTCAACACGGCGCTTGCCCGCACCTCCGCGCCGCTGTCCTGCAGCAGGCCGACGCCCGGTGCACCGTCGAGCGACCAGATCGCGGACTGGAAGAGCAGTTTCTGGCCATACAGCCGAAAGGCTGGAAAATGCGTCTGCAGCAGCACTTCCAGCTCCTCCCGATACAGCTCCCGGACATGGAATTCATTGCGGTTTTGCAGCTGCTCGCTGTAAACGGCCTTGTCCGGCGAGGACAACAGTAAAAACCCATCAGGCCGCAGCACGCGCCGGAATTCGCGCAGCAGGCCGTCGTGGTCGGCCAGGTGCTCCAGCGTCTCGAACGACACGATACAGTCGAAACTGTCAGCCCCGAACGGCAAGTCGAGGCAGTCGGCTGCCTGGAAGTCGAGATTGGGCGCCTGGTAACGGCCGCGCGCATGCGCAATCGACTCCTCAGACCGATCGATGCCGGTCACGGACACAGCGGAGGCCGCCAGCAGCGCGGAGCCATATCCCTCGCCACAAGCCGCATCAAGCACCTTTTTGCCACCTGCCAAGTCGCGCGCGAAGGCGTAGCGGTGAAAGTGCTCATAGCGGATTTCGCGGACACATTCCGGGGTAAAACGTTCTCCGGTGAATTCCAGCTCGTCGTTCAAAGAAATCTCCGCTGCCACATTTGGCCAGAACTGATTTTAACCCAGGCTCAGCCCCGCCCGGTCCAGCGCATCGAGAATTTCCCGGCGCCGCGCCGCCAGAGGGTCATCGGCGATGAACGCCTGCACCAGCTCGAGATAGTCAGGGTGACGCGACAGCAGCCGTTGCATGCTGCCGGCATCCGGCTTGAGGCCCAAGGGCCCGAACGAGCGACCGCCGAGATGGGCCACATAGACGTCGTCACACAGCACGTTGCGCAGGCCGGCCTCACGTGCGCGCATCGAAAAATCATTCTCCTCGCCGTAGCCACGGCCGAACAATGCCTCGTCGAACAGGCCGACGCGGTCGATGGCGCGCCGTGCGATCGCCATGCAGAAACCCACCGCTGTCGGCAGCTCCGGGTAGCCTGGTGAACCGGCTCGGGAGATTTCCCGGGCCACGGCGTCACGATCCCGCGGCAGCGGGTTAGCCTGGCAGAACTCCGGAATCGAGACGATCTCGCCATTGTTGCTCCAGGGGGTGGCTGTTGCGATGGCGGCATCGGCAGCCAGGCAGCGCGCCAGGCCCTCCAGCCAGCCCGGCGTGACCTCGGTATCGGCGTTGAGCAGCACAACGTCGCCGGCGGTCAGTTGCATGCCGCGGTTGGCCGTCGCCACGAAGCCGCGGTTCTGGTCGTTGGCCAGAAAGCGCCATCGGCGACTCGCCCGCTGCTGCCAATGGCGCAGCAGCTGTCCGACTTCCGGTTGCAGGGATGCATCGTCTATTACAAGAACTTCAGCTTCTTCCGGAACGGAATCGTGCACCGTTTGCAGGCAGCGCCCCAGCTCCGCTGCTGCGTTGTAGGCCGGAATGACGACCGCCGGCAGGTTTGAACGAGGGCTGTTCACGGACCCGGGATCACTGCCTGTGGCTCACTCCGGATGTCCCTGCCCGCTCAGCCAGCGGTGCGCCAGCCGCACCATGCCCAGCTCGCGGCTCTCGCCGCACACGGTGAAGCGGATCTCGGCCGTGTCGCACAGGCGCAGCCCCGCGGAGTCCATCGCATGGCCACGAATGGAATAACTGCCGGGCAGCAGCGGCAGATGCTCGAACCGGATGCGGTAGCGGAAATGCCGCTCATCGACCCGGTCCGGCGCTTTGCCGTCGAAATCGGAGCCCACGCCGTACACCGGCGTGCCATCCGCCCGCATCAACCCGACCAGCGCAACCGGTGGCCGACCATCGGGAGAGTAAAGCACCAACTCCGCCTCGAGATCGCTGCCCGCGGCGATCGAAACGTCCTCGCCCGCCACATGGGCGGGCAGGCTGAATCCGGCCACGCGGTAAAGCCCGCCGGCGCCTTGCTGTTCGCGCCGGAAACGGCTTTCCGACGCATTCTTTTCCTCGTGCCAGGCCAGGTAGGCCTGGGTGACCGGGAAGACATCGCCAAACTCCCGCGCCCTACCTTGCTCCAGCCACAGGGCCCGCTGGCAGAGCTTCTGCACCTGGTACATGCTGTGCGACACCATCAACAGGGTGTTGCCGCGCTCCAGGAACGATTCGATCCACCGGATACACTTCTTCTGAAACGATTCGTCGCCGACAGCCAGCACTTCGTCGGTGATCAACAGCTCCGGATCGGAGGCCGACACCACAGCGAAGCCGAGTCGCACCACCATGCCCGAGGAATAGTGCTTGACTGGTTCGTAGACGTAATCACCGATGTCCGCGAAGGCCAGAATGTCGTCCAGCTTGCGCTCCAGTTCCCGGGAACTCATGCCGAGCAGGGCCGCCTTCATCCGGACGTTGTCGATGCCGGAGAATTCAGGTTGGAAGCCGGCGCCAAGCTCCAGCAGGGCGGCAACTCGCGCGTTGACCTCGACGCTGCCGCGGCTGGGACTGATCACCCCGGTCAGAACCTTCAACAGGGTCGACTTACCGGCGCCGTTCTCGCCGATGATGCCCAGCGACTGGCCCGGCAGGACCTCGAGGCTGATATCGTGCAGGACTTCGGCGCCCTCGCGCGACTGGCGCCCTGCCAGCAGCGCCGCGAAGGCGCGAAGGCGCTCGCCCGGGCGATGCACGCGCGGATAGTACTTCGAGACACCCTGGACCCGGACCAGCGGCTGCATCAGAGGAAATCCTCGAAATGCGGGCTGAAGCGTCGAAAGAAGCGCAGCGCCAGCCAGAACAGCAGCACCGTCGCCGCGGGTACGACAAGATCCATCGGAGCCAGGCTGAAGTCACCGAACAGCAGGAAGTCACGCAGGCGGTCGACGTACCAGGCCATCGGGTTGAATCGCATGACCACGGCCAGTTGCGGCGGCAACAGGCTGGCGCCGTACAGGATGGGCGTGGTAAAGAACCAGAACGTCATCAGCGGCGGCAGGATCTGGGCCACGTCCCGGATAAAAACCTGCAGTGCGCTGACCAGCAACGCCAAGCCGCCGGCAAAGAGGCACAGCAGCACGAGGAGCGGCAGGGCCGGCAACAGGCCGAGCCAGTGAATCGGCGTGCCCAGCAATTGCAGCACCAGCAGCACGGCGAGGTAACCGGCCAGGTGCATCAGGAAGGTGGCCGCCACCGTCGACAGCGGCAGCAATTCGCTCGGAAAGGCCACCTTGCCAAGCAGGGCCGCGTTGGACGTGACACTGGCCGAGGAGCGCAGCACCGCTTCCGAGAAAGCCGTCCAGGGCCAGAAGGCCACGGCCAGGAACGGCACAAAGCCAATCTCTCCGGCATCGGGTATCCTGGCCTTGAAAACCGTTGTGAACACGAAGGCGTATACCGCCAGCAGCAGCAACGGCTGCAGCAGCAGCCAGGCAAACCCGGTCAGGTTCTCGAGGTAGTCCGTGCGGATGGCCCTGGAGACCAGTTGCCGGAACACGTTATTGCCTAAAGGCTTCACCTCACTGGACGGGCTCCCGGGTTGCGGCTTTACTGACTTCCGCCGGGCGCCAGCTCCAGGTTCTCGCCAAAGTGCCGCTTGGCCATGACTTCAACCGCGCCTTCCGGCACGACAATGGGGTCGGACAGGACCCGGCGATAGTAACTTTCGCGGTAGCTGTCGAGATGCCGCTGCCGGGCCTCGACCATGGCCTCCTCTTTCACTGCGTTGAAATCCTGCAGCTCGTTGCCCGTCCGGCCGTTCAGACGAATGATATGGAAACCGTAGTCGGTCAGCACCGGACTGCTGATCTCCCCTGGCTCCTTCAGCGCAAAAGCGGCCTTTTCGAACGGCGCCACCATCATGCCGGGGCGCATTTCGCGATAACGACCTTCGTTATTGAGCTTGGCCGGATCATCCGAATACTCCATTACCAGCTCGTCGAACTGGGCCTTCCACTCATCCTTGTAGAAGAAGTCCAGGAACCGACCCGCGGCTTCCAGGTTCTTCGCCTGCTTGAACATGGCCACCGAGTCGGTGATGATCAGCGACTGCTGCTTCTGCCCCTGGAAGGGCGGAATCTGGGCGTACGTCACCGGGAAGGTGGCCCCGGCCTGCTTGAGGGCGGACTGGCGTGCCTGTTTCCAATTGAGGGGCGTCAGTTGGTCGACTTCCTGGTTGGTCATGGACGGTAGCCGCGTCAATACGTCCTTGAGATAGGCGTAGGGCTCCACGCCGTGCAACCGGCAGTTCTCG
>Ga0209536_100008495_pt1 | contig 15392 bp, 12 predicted proteins | sample DeeMarSeWOR28_12_FD_187461 | JGI IMG/M metagenome (GOLD analysis project Ga0209536, IMG submission 187461) | Marine sediment microbial communities from White Oak River estuary, North Carolina - WOR-2-8_12 (SPAdes) (version 2) | ecosystem: Environmental > Aquatic > Marine > Intertidal zone >...
TCTTCTGAAGCTATGATCCGGCGTTTTTTAAAAAAAACCGGATTATACCGGATAAATAATATTGTTGATCTGGGGAATATTGTTTCCACCCGATTTCATCTGCCGATGGGCCTGTATGACGTCGCCAAGATAAAAAGTAAAATTGTATTGGATGTGGGAAAAGACGAAGAGAGTTATCAGGGGATATCCCGTGATCATATCAGGGCAACCGGGAAACTGATCCTGCGCGACAACGATGGCATATTCGGAAATCCAACCGCTGATTCCAGACGAACATCAGTTACCGACCAGACCCGATCCGTGCTGGTAATCTTTTTTACACCCCCGGAAATCCCGGCCGACTATCTGACCAAAACGATTACAGCGCTGGAATTACTTTATAAGGAAGAATGCCGGGAATGCACGGTTAAAAGCTATCAGCTGGTCTTCTAAGAAGATCTATTCTGATGACACCGGTCCCTGATTTTCAGGGATATGATACAATTTCCCCTGCCAGGTATCGCGTTCTTCAAGCATATCATCAATAGATTTGAGCATTTCAGGATATCGCTTACCCCATTTCGGTGCAATAAGCATATGCGGGGGGGCAACTCCGCCCAGCCTCTGGATAATGATACGACGGCTTAACCGCTCAAGAAATGAGACAATTACATCAAGATATTCTTTATAGGTCAATAATCGCAATTTTCCTTCGTTATACTGTTTTTCCATCACCGTATTTCGTACAATGTGCAACTGATGAATCTTTAAAAAATCTATCGGCAGTTCAGAGAGCACCGCAGCCTCAGTCAACCAATCGGATTTCTTTTCCCACGGAAATCCCAGGATAATATGCGTGCATATTTTTAGACCGCGCCCGCGGGTCAGCTCCAACGCATCCAGAAAAGACTGGAAGTCATGGCCACGGTTAATTTTTCGCAGCGTGTCATCTAAAAATGATTCCAATCCATACTCAATCGTTATCTCGTGGGTTTTGGCAAGTTCTTCAAGATAGTGCAATTTTTCTTCATCAATACAATCCGGCCGTGTTCCGATCGTAAGCCCGATCACCCCGGGAATGCTCAGGGCTTCTTCGTAACAGCGTTTTAGCCTGTCGAGTGAAGCATAGGTATTGCTGTAAGGTTGAAAATATACAAAATATTTTTCCGTACCATATCTTCTTCTCAAAAATTCAATCCCCTCAGCAACCTGCTGCCGGATAGTCTTTGCTGCGCTGTTATAACCCGGATTAAAACTTTCATTGTTACAATAGGTACATCCGCCTGATGCAACTGTGCCATCCCGGTTGGGACAGGTAAATCCTGCATCTACAGTAACTTTTTGAACTCTCTGTCCATAGTGATCTTTAAGATAAACACTATAAGCATTATAGCGTTTCTCTTGAAAGGGATTTATCAAGGAAAAATCTGTGGATTTTTTATGTTGCATGAATTTCCGTGCTGCGCGCGCTTATATATTTTCGTTTTATTTAGAACACTTTTTGTAACGCTGCATTTTATTATATTATTTTCTAAATTTAAATGTCAAAAATGATAATTCAAGCTATTCATCTAAAACGGAAAAAAGATGTCCTCGCCCGATAAAATGTTTGCGCCAAACTCGATCGCGGTAATCGGCGCATCCAGACGACAGGGAACCTTAGGTAAAATGTTCCTTGATGCGATTTCTTCATACCGGTTTTGCGGGAAAATATTTCCGGTCAACCCAAAAGCAGATGTAATAAATGACATCAAATGTTACCCTGATATAGCATCACTCCCTGAGACACCCGATCTGGCTGTAATTCTTATTTCCAAAGATTATGTACTGGAAACGATCGATGCCCTCGGAACTGCCGGCATAAAAAACATCATTGTCATCAGTGCCGGTTTTCGTGAGACAGGTGAAACCGGCAGGATACTTGAGGAGAATCTGCTCAACCGGATTCGTAAATACGGTATGCGGATGATCGGTCCCAATAGCATGGGATTGTTCAATACCGCAACAGACGTTTCGCTGAATGCTACTTTTTCACCAACCCCTCCGATTCCCGGACATGTGGCCTTTATTTCCCAGAGCGGGGCACTTGGCGTTGCCGTTCTCGAACTGGCAATCAAGATGCATCTTGGTTTTTCACTCTTTGTCAGCACAGGTAATAAAACAGATATTGGCGATTTTGAAGTCCTGAAATATGCCGCCGGCGATAAAAACACACGTGTGATAGCGATTTATGAAGAGAGTATTGATAATCCATCAGATTTTCGCCGTTTGGCACAGAGTGTCGTTGCGGAAAAACCGATTCTGGTTTTGAAAGCAGGGAGGACGGATAGCGGTTTGCGGGCGGCATCGTCCCACACCGGTGCACTGGTATCGAACGATGTTTTGACCGGAGCCTTCTTCCGGCAGTGTGGTGTCCTGAGGTGTGATACATTGCAGGAACTTCTCCATACATCATATGCCCTTTCCACACAGCCACATCCGGCGGGGAATCGTGTTGCCGTCATTACCAATGCCGGGGGACCGGGGATTCTGGCCAGCGATGCACTCGAACGGGCCGGTCTTGCTTTATGTGAAATACAACCCGATACGTTATCAGAAATAAAAAAGATATTACCGGCGGAAGCAGGAATTAAAAATCCCTTTGACATGATTGCCAGCGCTGATCACGATACTTATTGCGCCGTTTTTAATCTGCTTGAAAAGGATTCCGGGGTTGATATACTGATGGTAATCGTTGTAAAACCACCGGTTGATACGACACCACGTAAAATCATCAGCACGTTGGCTCCCTTTATTGATCAGTCTGCAAAGCCCGTATATTTTGTTCTCATGGCTGACACCAATGAAGAGGCCGGCCTGGACATCTTTCAGGATCTGCGCCTTCCCGTTGTACCCTATCCCGAACTGGCTGCTCAGGTTATTGGGAATCATTATCAATATACACAGCTGCGAAAAACAAATAAGAACCTCTTTGCAGATATAATCCGTCCTCATCAGGACAGCATTAAAAAAAAACAGGCCGGTCTTCCGGAAATTGTGAACCGGCTTGAAAGTCACCACATTTCTTTAAGTCCTTACCGGGTGATCCGCGTACCCTCAGAAGGGATTGATTTTTTGAATGATCACGGACCGGTGGCTCTGAAAGTTGCCGATGAAAGATTTATCCATAAATCAGATCAGGGATTGCTGCATCTGAACATCCATACCATAGAGGATCTAAATAAGGCATTTTCAGACCTTGAACAAAAAATCCGTCTGCTCACCGGAACAAACAGCCAACCGGAGATGTTGATTCAACAAATGATTTCAAATGGGATTGAACTGATCTTAGGGAGTAAAACTGATCCCGTTTTGGGGCCCGTCATTATGTTTGGTATCGGCGGCATTTTTGTTGAGCTCTACCGTGATGTCACTTTTCGTGTTCTCCCGATTGATATTGCTGATGTCTATGAGATGCTTGACTCTGTAAAAGGCCGGGCGCTCCTGAACGGTTTTCGCAATCTGCCGCCTGTTGACCGGACTGTCCTGGCAAAAACCATATTCAATTTTAGCGAATTGATCGGATCTTATGACGACATTATCGAAATGGATCTTAATCCTGTTATCTGGTCTTTTGATCACCAAAAACCAATGGTGGTCGATGCGAGAATGACAATCAAAGAATGAAACGTGAATGGTGAACTATTATCATAATCCTAAAACCCGGTTTCTGCCGAATATCTTCCTCCTGTTGATCCTGATTCCTGCCGTGTATGCACAAAATTATCTCTGGCCGACCAATGCAAGCAGGTATATGTCATCCAGTTTTTGCGAATTTCGCGTCGGCCACTATCATTCTGCAATTGACATAAAAACCTGGCTGCAGGAAGGTTATAAGTGCTTTGCCATTGAAGATGGTGAAATAAGCCTTATCCGTGTATCGCCCTTTGGATACGGAAAAGTGCTTTATCTGCATTTGAAGGACGGGAATACAGCTGTTTATGCCCATTTGCAAAGATTTTCACCGGAAATTGAAGCCCGGATCAGGAAGAAGCAACTGGCGAACAAAAAATATTCAATCAGCTGGTCTCAGACCGGTATTTCGGTGAAGAAAGGAGATATTATTGCCTATACCGGCAGAACCGGCATCGGGGTTCCTCATTTACATTTTGAAATTCGTAATTCCCGGGGGAAACCGGTAAATCCGCTCGCCTTTTATGATGATGTCAAGGACAATTTAAGTCCAATCCTTCAGCAATTGGCTGTGATTCCGCTCGATCGGGAAGCGACTGTCAATAACAATTATCTTCCTCAGATATTTGATCTTACACAGATAAAAAGTGGTAAATATCGGGTGAACGAATTAATTCGGATAAAAGGTCGTATCGGTTTGGCGATCAGAGGTTTTGATCGGGCGAACGATGTGGGGAACAAATACGGATTCCATAAAACGCAATTACAGTTAAATCAGAAGACCATTTTTGAAATGACCTATGATGAACTGGATTTTACGACCACTGAGCATATATTTACCGAAATACATTACCCGTTATGGGCGACGTTAAAGGCTCGCTTCCACAAACTTTATGTGGAACCATTTAATCCGCTTTCATTCTATACAAGGTTCCCGGATACCGACGGAAGTATTTCAATTGGTGATTCCATCCTGAATTTCCAAATAGATATCCAGGATTTTCACGGTAATCATTCCACCGTTGAGGGCAAACTTGATTTTGACCGCCTTCCAATCCACATCCGGAATTATGAACGTACCGGGAATTGGGCTTTTCTGGAGTTTGAGTCCGAACCCTTCGGCGATTTATCGATTTTTACCGGGCCGGATCCCGGGCAATTGAAATCCGTAAATTATTTTGAAATCACCGATGGAAAAATTTACAAGCCGGAAGATGGTTTGAAACTAAAGATTGACCTTGAGGACAGTCTGGATCAATTCCTCAAATTAACAATGCTCACTTCCGATACCCGGAAGTCCGTATCGGTGTTGGCCCCGTCCCCTCCGGATTCACTCCGGCCAAATATTCACTATCTGGGTGACCGACTTCTGGTCGAGCTAAACAATCATTCTTATCCTTTGAACCTGAATGTCTCCGGCAAGACGGTCCCATTTAAATCAACCGATAGTGGGCGATTTCAGGCGCTGGTGCCCGACTCAGTTCTGTTACCATCACCAGTCAGATTATCCATTACTTCCAACAATTTTTCCATCTGGGAGGATTCAATTGCGCTGGCCCGACTGTATCCCGATTGTAAACAGGTAATCAGTTGGTTCGATTCCGCTTTGACGATCGTCTCAGAGCCTGGAACGGTTATCGAACCTTTGCTCATATCAGCAAACCGATATGAATCCGCAATGAATTCAGATAGTCTGCCGATAGCCAGTAAAATTTTTCAGATTAATCCCAAAACGGTAATACTTTTTAAACGAATGGAAGCATTTTTTTTAACGGATTCTCTCTCGGCAGATAGAAACTGGGGATTATTCAGAATATCAGATAGCGGAAAGTTGTCTTTTAGCACAGATTTGGAGAGACTATCCGCCCGCCGGTTTCGTGGGCGTATCGGCAGCCCGGGCAAGTACATAGTCGCGTGTGATACGTTCCCTCCCGTCCTGGATATTACTTCACCAAAGAACGGTGCTGTTTACGACAATTGGCCCGCTGTTAAATTTCATCTGAAGGACCAGCATTCCGGAATAGGGGCTGAAGAGAATATAAGTATCCTGCTCGATGGAGAATTCATTTTGCCCGAATGGGATCCTGAAGATGAACTGGTGGAGGCGGTTATCTATCAACCCCTTGCCAAGGGAACCCATACATTGAGCGTATCCATTTCAGATCGGAGCAGTAATACCATCCGCAAAGCTTTATTCTTCACGATCAGATAGCAGAAATTTTTTGTATTAAAAAACCATATTGTTTAAATTTTTCGTAATGTCTTAATTGCGACCGGAGCACAAATGAATCCGAATATAAGACCGCCAGCCGTCGCCGGATTATTTTATTCCGATAAGAAAATGGAACTGGATCGGGAGGTGGCTGTATATCTTGAAAATGCGCCTCAGATCGAGATCAATGGACGGGTAATCGGTATGGTTGCCCCTCACGCCGGCTATATGTATTCGGGAGGTGTGGCTGCCCGTGCTTATCGTCAGTTGCTGGATCTTGATATTGATGTTGTTGCCGTTATCGCCCCCAGTCATCGTGAATACTTCACCGAAATTTCAATATTTGATGGCTTCGCCTATGCCACACCCCTGGGAACCATTGAGATTCATCGGGGACTTGCGCAGGAACTGGCGGATATCAATCCACAGATCATTCTCTCAGAGAAGGGTCACAGGTTCGAAGAGCATGCCCTTGAAGTACAATTGCCTTTTCTGCAAAAGGTTCTGGTTAAATTCAAATTGATCCCTATCATAATGGGCGAGCACAGTTCCGATAATATTGAGACCCTGGCCCAGGCACTGGCGACCGCGTTAAGAGATCAGAAAGCGCTGATTGTAGCCTCCTCTGATCTGTCACATTTTTATAATGCAGCCAAAGCTGAGACTATGGACCACCTGGTAAGGGATAAAATATCCGGTTTTGCAGAAGATGAACTGTTCAATGAACTGCGGGCCGGAAAATGTGAGATGTGTGGTGGTGGTCCCGTTGTGGCCTGTATGAAAGCGAGCAAATTGCTGGGAGCCGATAAATCTAAGACCCTGTTATACCGTCATTCCGGTGACATCACAGGCGACCGATCGGAAGTCGTTGGATATCTATCCGCTTTATTCTACCAGGAAAAGGATTGATAATTTGGACCATCATCCCGGTTTAAGTCCGGAAGAAAAATCATTTTTACTTCAGCTCGCCCGTGAGGTCATTTCTCTTCGCTGCCGGGGGGAAGGATCTCCGCAACATCCTGTTCATAGTAAAAAACTGAACCGCAAATTTGGTGTTTTTGTAACACTGCATAAAGGAAACGATCTGCGCGGGTGCATTGGATATGTTGAGGGCATTAAGCCTCTTCAGAGTGCGGTTATTGACATGGCAAATTCTGCTGCTTTTAATGATCCCCGGTTTAAACCGGTTACCGAAGCTGAACTCGATCATTTGACCATCGAAATATCAGTGCTTTCAGCACTGGATAAAGTCGAAGATATAAATGATATTATAGTTGGAAGAGACGGGCTCCTGATCGAAAAAAGTGTCTTCAGCGGATTACTGCTTCCACAAGTTGCTTCAGAATTAGGCTGGGACAGGAAAACATTCCTCAGTCAGACCTGTATAAAAGCCGGTTTGCCAGAAAATGAATGGAAATCCGGAAAATGCACGATATATAAATTCAGCGCTGAGATTTTCTCTGAAACAGAAATTTCTTAAGCTTTATCAAGAACCCTTTTACCTGGTCCATAATCTGCTCAGTTTACCGACCAGAATGGTCACTGTGCTTCCGATGGCTACATACCAGGTCCAATGAACCAGTGCCGGAAGTCCCGCTATCTTTGGAATCAGGATCAACAGGAGCATCACCGCAAGACCTGCAGTAAGGCCCCATATTGCGCCTTTCTGATTGGTTTTTGTATCAAACAGACCCAGCAAAAATGTTCCAAGCAAACCGCCATAAGTAATTGATGCAATACCGAGCGCGATTTCCACAACCGATTGTTGCACCTGGATGAACAAAAAGGCGACGAGAATAAGTACTGACGAAGCGATGATAGTAAATATTCTTGAGATCCTGACTTCCTGCCGGTTACTCAGATTTTTCCCAAACAACGGTTTATACAGGTCCAGCATGGCTGACCCCGATAGTGAGGTCATCGATCCTGCCAGAGTGGAAATAGCTGCCGCAAAGAGACCAGCGATGATCAGACCTTTTATACCTTCCGGCAAATAATGTAAAATATAGTATGGGAATATTTCATCGGCCTTATGAAAGGGTGCTGCAGGATCCTGAATTGAAATCCCCTCAAAAAATAAGTAGAGTAAAAGACCGACGGCCATAAACATGGCGAATTGTATCATTACCATGATACCGCTGCCGATGATCGCCTTTTGACTGTCACGCAAGGACTTTGTTGTAAATAATCGTTGCACAATCAGCTGATCGGTGCCATGGGAAGCTAGTGACAAGAAAGTTCCGCCAAGCAGGCTACCGATCAGGGTATAGGGATTGGAAAAGAATTCTCTGAGGCTGCTCCCAAAATCGAGGTTAAAGACATGCGTTTTTTCCCCCAGAGATGCCACCGCCGTAAATACCGGGATGCTCTGGGTAAGCAAAATGATCGCGATCAATGCACCACCCAGATAGATCCCCATCTGAAGGACATCGGCCCATATGACTCCTTTGATCCCTCCTGTAAAAGTGTAAATAAAACTGACAACGGCAATGATGAAAATAGCCAATATATAAATTTCGAAATTCGTCCAATCCATGAAATAAGGGATCGTCTTGAATATGATTGCTAACGGGATTGCTGTTGAGAACAATCTTACACCATCTGCTGCGATCCGCGTGAAAAGAAAAACAATGGAGGCATATTTTCTCACAAACGGGCCAAATCTGTTTTCCAGAAAATTGTATGCGGTTTCAAGATTTCCGGCTTCATAGGCAGGCAGAAAAAAGATGGCAATCAGGATTCTGGCGATCAGATATCCCACGGTGAGCTGTAAAAAATTGAGATTGGTCAGATACGCCAATCCCGGGATACTGATAAATGTCAGACTGCTGGTCTCTGCTGCAACGATCGAAAAAGATACGGCCCACCAGGGAATATTTTTACCCCCCATAAAATAGTCTTTGGTTGAGCGCTGTTTTCCCCCGGAAAGTGAACCAATCAGAGCAACTGCAATTAAATAAATTAAAATTATCAGGATATCTACCGAAGATATATTCATGGGAACATCCAAATCGTTTTTCTATTCATCGTTTGCTGTTGTTTCGAATTAGACCTAAATTTAAAATAACTTTTGGATTTCCCAAATTCAAATGAGATTTACCAATAAGTTCGATTGGAGAAACCCCTTTTGGAACCACAAATATTGGTCATTGATGATGAGGAGATTTTACGGGATGTAATCAAAGAAGTCCTGGATCTCATGAAGATACCGGCCGTTTTTGCCGAGGGAGGAATGACCGGCCTGGAACTGTTCAAACAACATAATGATCATATCCGTCTGATCCTCCTCGATGTTCTGATGCCAGGTATGGGTGGTGTTGAGACCTATCAGCAGATTTATGCTTTGAATCCTGAGGTAAAGGTGATTTTTATGAGCGGCTTTCCTGATAATGATGCACTGGCCATTCAAAATCTTCCGGGCACAATCGAATTTGTCAAAAAACCTTTTTCTGTTCAGCAAATTATGGCAACAATTCAGAAAATGCTTTGATTGCCGTTTTAAAGCCGACCCTGATACCGTCCAGCATTAGTGCCCTGACAACTTCCCCGGATTTTACGTTTTCATCCGGTGGGATCAAGACCAGGCAATTGGCTGAAGCCATACCGGAAAGGATGTGTGATCCCTGCTGACCTGTGCTTTTTACCCGCCATCCATTTTTATAAAAACAGATACCACGGGCGAAATGCAATCTGCCACTGGTCGCCTTAAAGTTACTTTCTGAAATGGCCTCAAAGATCATAGGGAATGGTTGTGATGAACCGGATATGGCCAAAAGCGCTGGTTCAACAAAAAGTTTATATACGACTGCTGCAGAAACCGGATTCCCGGGAAGACCAAAATATAGCGTTTTTCCAATTTTACCAAACACAACTGGTTTCCCGGGTTTGATAGCAACTTTCCAAAGCAAGACCTCCAGTCCCAGAGTTTTTAAGGTATCGGCGATAATATCAAATCTTCCTACCGAAACACCGGCAGAAGTGAGCAGAACATCCGGTAATTTCAGATCCTTAAATTTACGCATCTGCGCTTCGGCACGATCACTGACAATGCCCAGGTCGTGAAATTTAAATCCCAATTTTTCAACCATCTTTCCGACCATAATGGCATTACTGTTTCGGACCTGCCCGACTCCTGGTTTTTTAGTTGGTTCGATCAGTTCATCCCCGGTAGCGAGAAATGCAATTCCGGGCTTTTTATATACCATTACTCTGAATCTACCGAGAGCCGCAAGCAGACCTAGTTGTGCCGGTCCCAGGTATGAATGTTCTGTTAAGACCGTATTTCCTTTTTTTACCTCTCCCCCTTTAAAGCGGATATGATCATGTCTTGCCGCTGATGTAAAAATCTCCACCGCATCTGGCGGATTATTTCTGCTTTTTTCAATGGGAACCACAGCATCTGCACCCCTGGGAATAACACCGCCTGTGGCGATGTAGAGCGCCTGCCCTGTTTTTAATTCACCAGGGAACGGTCGGCCGGCAGGTACACTGCCAATTAATCGCAGTTTAACGGGGGCTTTCATTGTGGCACCGATTGTATCTTTACTTATCACCGCATATCCGTCCATTGCCGAATTGTCGAACAGCGGGAGATCTGTTTCGGATCGGATATCTTCTGCAAGATGATAGCCATTAGCCTGTTGCAAGCGGATCAACTTTTTTTTCAATACCGCTAAATTCTGAAAAATTATCATCAGTGCATCCGGATAATTGATCATTCGATTTCCTGCTTTTCCTTTTCAGTTTTCATGGTCAACGCGATCCTTTGACGATCCACATCCACCCGCAGAACACGCACTGCCACAATATCTCCCACACCGACTAATTCATGGGGCGACTTGATAAAACGATCCGCCAGTTCACTGATATGGACCAGGCCGTCCTGTTTGACCCCGATATCTACAAATATGCCAAAGTCCACCACATTTCTGACCGTTCCATTCAGCACCATTCCAGGACGTAAATCCTCCATTTTCAGAACATCTACGCGGAAGATGGGCTTGGGTAATTCTTCTCTCGGATCACGGCCAGGCTTCTCAAGATCCCGCAAAATATCCTCGAGTGTTGGTAAACCGCATCCTAACTCTTCCGCGAGTTGATTTAAATTTACTTTCTGTTCACTGATTGTGTCCCTAAGTTTTTTCCCCCCATGATAGAGGTCCGTTATGGTATATTTTTTAAGCAGCTTCTCGGTTGCATCATATGATTCGGGATGGATAGAAGTGATCTCAAGGGGATTTTTACCACCCCGTATGCGTAAAAATCCAGCCGCCTGCTGAAAAGCATTCGGACCTATACCATCCACCTCCATCAATTGTTTCCGGGTATCAAATTTTCCGATTTTGTTTCGATACGCAACAATATTTTTTGCCGTTCGTGCGGTTATCCCCGAAACATGTTTTAATAATGATGAGGAAGCTGTATTGAGATCAATGCCCACTGTATTTACGCAAGACTCAACCACTATCTCAAGTGCATGTGTCAGTTCGGTCTGATTTACATCGTGCTGATATAACCCGACCCCAATACTCTTGGGATCAATTTTTACCAGTTCCGCCAGAGGATCCTGCAACCGGCGGGCAATTGAGATATTCCCCCGCATGCTTGCATCCAGTTCGGGAAATTCTTCCTGAGCGATCTTTGAAGCAGAATAAACGGAAGCACCCGCCTCATTTACAATCAGGTAATAAACTTCCTGTTCGCCCTTCATTTCATGGATCATTTCAGATACCATCAGCTCGGTTTCACGGCTGGCCGTCCCGTTTCCAATCGCAATTATTTTAACCTGATGGGTTTTCAGTAGATCTCTTAAAATCGATTTTGCCTGAAAATATTCACCCTGGGGGGGATGTGGAAAGATTGTTGTGCCCTCAATATATTTGCCTGTCTGATCAATCACCGCGACCTTGCAACCGGTTCTGAAGCCGGGATCAATCCCCATTATTATTGTGTCCGTAACGGGCGGTTGCATGAGCAGGTTTTTCAGATTTACCGTAAAAACTTCGATCGCATGTTTGTCCGATATTTCTGTCAGATATGACCGGATCTCCCGGTGAATCGCCGGAGCGATCAGCCGGTTATAGGCATCTTTAACCGTGGATATCAAAAGTTCATAAAAAATACATCTCGGATTTGAAATCACAGCATCTTCGATTATTTTATGAATTTCATTTTCATCAATATCGATTGTGATCCGGAGTGCACCTTCTTTTTCACCGCGGTTCATAGCTAAAACCCGGTGCGGCCTTATTTTTTTTAGCATTTCCTGATATTCAAAATATAACTCGTAAACCTTATCAGCATCCTTATCTTTTTTCTCTGACCGGAGCGCTCCTTTATCCAGCGTATATTCCCGGATAGTTTTTCGAATTGCGGCATTTTCCGAAAAGATTTCGGCCAGAATATCAGCGGCGCCAGTTAAGGCATCTTCTGCCGATACAACCCCCTTTTCCGGGTTGAGATATTCCACCGCAATTTCAAGTGGATCCCCGGTTATAAGCTCCTGGGCCAGCATGATCTGGGCCAGAGGTTCCAGTCCTTTCTCACGTGCAGCCGTTGCCCGGGTTCTTTTTTTCGGTTTATAGGGCAGATATAGATCTTCCAGTTCCTGAAGTTTAGTTGTGTTTTCAATCTGCTTTTTCAACTCCGGTGTTAACTTGCCTTGTTCTGAAATGGACTTTAAAACCGTTTGTTTGCGGTCCTCCAGAGCACGCAGATATCGCATCCGCTCTTCGATGTCTCTGATCTGATTTTCATCCAGACTCCCGGTACGTTCTTTCCGATATCTTGCAATAAAGGGAACCGTATTATCTTCATTTAGTAATTCAACTGTATTTCTTACCTGGATCACTTTAAGATTTAATTCATTCGCAATGATCTCATATAGTTGCTCAATATTCATAATCCTGTTTTCCTTCTGACCTTTTCAGGATAATTTAAAGATTATGAATCATTCATGAAACATATTGGCTCTGTACCAAAAATGAATCTTGTGAAGATCTTATTTAAAAAGGGATATGGAATTTTTTATTATGTCTGTTTTTTTTAATTTCTCGTATAAAAAAATTGATTCATTTCACGAAAACAGGATTCATAATATGCTTAAAAACCCGCAAATTGATCTTGTTCTGATGATCCTCGAATCACTTTATCGTGATTCCACAACAGCGCTTGAGTACACCACACCGTTTCAGCTTCTCATATCAACCATGCTTGCGGCACAAAGCACTGATGTACGCGTTAATATAGTAACTAAAACCTTATTTAAAGGATATGGCACCCCGGAAAAAATGGCTAGATTGAGCCTGCCGGAACTTGAAAATCTGATCAAGTCCGTTGGACTGTATAAATCCAAGGCAAAAAATATACTGGCGACATGCCGACTAATTCTTGACAAGCACAACGGTGAAGTGCCCTTCGTACGGGAAGAATTGATCCGGCTGCCCGGTGTTGGACGTAAAACCGCAAACGTTGTTCTGAGTATCGCTGCCGATTTTGATGCCATCGCCGTAGATACCCACGTTTTCCGCGTTGCCAACCGTATCGGCCTCGCAAAGGCTAAAAATGTGTTAAAAACAGAACAGCAACTTATGCGTAATATTCCTCAAAAAAATTGGCGTGCTGCCCATCACTGGCTCATCTGGCACGGAAGGAAAATATGCAAGGCGCGTAATCCGGATTGTGCTGCTTGTCCTCTGTCCGGCGAATGCCTTTATTACAGGCGTCTTACGCTATCCAGGCCCCGTAGCTGATACTTGTAAGCTGCATTACGAATTACTAAATTAGAATTCCGTGAATCTTTTAACGAAAGGATTAAAAATGCCTTCGCTTTCACAACGCGGTGTTATCATGCCCCCTTCACCAATTCGAAAACTGGTACCTTTCGCTGATCAGGCCAAAGAAAAAGGGCGGCATGTATATCATTTAAACATCGGTCAGCCTGATATCCATACACCTGAAACGTACTGGAATGCAATTGAGCATCATGGTCGAAAAGTTCTGGAATACGGACCTTCAGCAGGTCTGACGTCTTATCGCAAAAAACTGGTAACGTATTATCGCAGATTTAATATAAATGTAGATTATGAGAATATTATTGTCACCACCGGTGGAAGTGAGGCGATCATTTTTACCCTGATGGCGATCACCGATCCGGGTGATGAAATTATCATTCCGGAACCGTTTTATACCAATTATAATGGCTTTGCCGTGGAAGCTGCTGCTAAAATTGTTACCATTACTTCAGATATAGAAGACGATTTTCAACTCCCGCCAATTGAATCAATCCGGGAAAAAATAAACACCCGTACCCGAGCAATTATGATCTGTAATCCAAATAATCCAACCGGATATGTATATTCTCGGGATGAAATGGATGCCCTGCGTAAGATCGTACGTGAACATGATATTTTCCTGCTGGCCGATGAAGTTTATCGGGAATTCTGCTATGACGGTCTTGCGCATACCAGCGTGATGCATCTTACCGGCATTGATGACCAGGCTGTCCTGCTTGACAGTATTTCCAAGCGATATTCTGCGTGTGGTGCACGAATCGGCTGTATTGTAACCAAAAACCGTGAAATTCTTGATGCGACGCTGAAATTTGGTATGGCCAGACTTTGCCCGCCAACGCTTGAACAATTAGGAGCTGAAGCGGGGATCGAAACACCACGTGATTATTTTGATAGTGTCCTGGAAGAGTATACAGAGAGAAGAAATGCTATGGTAGAAGCCTTACGTGCAATGCCCGGCGTAACGGCTCCCAATCCCAGAGGTGCATTCTACCTTGTAGCACGACTACCTGTTGATGACGCTGATAATTTTGCCCGGTGGCTTCTGACTGATTTCCATATCAACAATGAGACCGTCATGATCGCACCGGCCAACGGATTCTATTCAACCCCCGGACTAGGCCGAAATGAAGTGCGCATTGCATATGTACTTAATACCGAAGACATAAAGAAAGCGATGCATATTTTGGCAGAAGCTTTAAAAGTTTATCCAGGAAAGATCTGAAATTTTTTCCTAGAATCTATAAGCTCCGGTTATCTGAAAGAGAATTCCGGAGGCAGAAATCTCCTTCGGAAAAACAACCGGTTCCAGTTCCACCGGAAAATTTTCCGGCATTTTTTCCGATGACAGATCAAATTTTGTCAATCCATTGTCCGTCCCCAACCATAAGTTTCCCTTATCATCCGGCAAAATGCTCAGAACCTGATATATCCGCATCAACCCTTGCGCATCTAGGCAGTATCTACAGCAATGAGGGTAACGACGAGGCAGCGACGGAATGTTATCGTCAGGCCCTGGCGCGCGAATATGGCAATATCGGCTGGCGATTGGAATTGGCGAAGCTCTTAGCCACCGCGGAAAGAATCCCGGAGGCCATGGCCGAGGCCAAGATATGCCTGCAGTTGCGCCCACAGCTTCAGGCCGCGAAAACATTAGTAGAAGACCTTTCGGTGCATCCGGCTCTCTTGGCGGAGCAGGCTAAATCGCCTTAAAAACACTCAGAGACGGTTAAGGTTTA
>Ga0209536_100008497_pt1 | contig 15392 bp, 10 predicted proteins | sample DeeMarSeWOR28_12_FD_187461 | JGI IMG/M metagenome (GOLD analysis project Ga0209536, IMG submission 187461) | Marine sediment microbial communities from White Oak River estuary, North Carolina - WOR-2-8_12 (SPAdes) (version 2) | ecosystem: Environmental > Aquatic > Marine > Intertidal zone >...
CGAGCACGCCAGACTCGCGGTTCCAAAGCGCCTCGAAGAGCAAGACGAGCGCGAGGACGGCGAGGACGATCGACGCGCGATATGTCATGTAGCGCGATGGGAGCCGGACGAGGTCGTCGTAGATCGCTCCGGGGAAGTACCCCGCAAACGCTCCGAAGATGTACACCGTCGGAGTCGCATAGAATGTCCACAGCCCGAGCAGTGCGGCGCCGATGGGTACGGCACCTGCGAACCAGGGGGCGAGCCGAGGCCGCTTGGTCATCGCAGCCACCCAGACCCCGACGCTCGCCGCGAGCGCACACCCGACCGCCGGACCAAGCACCACGAATGCCAGACCCTCGCCGGGGTTGCATTGCCGAACGCGCAGAGCATTGAACGCCAGGACGGCCGTGGGCACTGCCCAGAGCAGGAGGCCCGCGCCGATGGCATGAAGCATGAGATCGATCCCGCGCGTTGTACGGTTCGAGAGCGTGTAGCGTGCTGCGATTGCCGCCACCCAAGGCGGGAGCAGGAGCCCCATGGCGAGCGCACTTTCGACGCCGTGCACGCCGAGCAGCGGGATGAACGCGAGCACCACGCCAACGCTCGCAGCGAACAAGACGCCGAGACGGAAGATGCGCAGCCTCGTCACGACCTATTCGGCCGCCACGGGGGCGGTCGTTGGCTCGAAGGCGGTGACCAGGTTCAGCACCTCGTCGACGCGCGAGACCAGACAGATCTCCAGCTCGTCACGCACCTCTTTGGGAACTTCTTCGAGGTCCGGCTCGTTTCGTTTCGGCAGCAGAATGCGGCTGATGCCCGCCCGATGCGCAGCGAGGCACTTCTCTTTGATTCCCGTCACCTGGAGAACGTTTCCGCGCAAAGTGATCTCGCCGCTCATGGCGACGTCGGGGCGCACCTTGAGCTCCGTGAGGAGCGAGGCCAGCGCGACGAACAGCGGAATGCCCGCGGCAGCGCCGTCCTTGGGCACCGCGCCGGCTGGCAGATGCACGTGGATGTCGGATTTGCTGACGAAGTCCACCGGAAGGCCGAGCTCCTCCGCGCGTGCTCGGACGAACGTGAAAGCTGCTGCGGCCGACTCTTTGAGCACGTCCCCCATGTTGCCCGTCAGGTGAAGGCGGCCGCTGCCCGGCATGCGGGTCGCTTCGACGAAGAGCAAATCCCCGCCTGCGGGGGTCCAGGCCACTCCAGTGGCGACGCCTGCGCGTGCACTGCGCTCGGGTTGCTGCCGCTTGGCCTTTGGCGCGCCCAACACTTCCTGAACGAACTCGGGGTCCGCGAGGACCGAAACGTCCTCGCCGTTGGCGAGGCGAACCGCGATCGCCCGACAGATGGCAGCTGCCTGCTGCTCGAGCTTACGCACGCCAGCCTCGTTGGTATACGACTCGATCATCACGTCGATCGCTTCGTCCGAGAAATCGAGGCGCTCCGGAGAGAGACCGTGTTCGCTCAGTTGGCGCGGGATCAGGAAATCCCGCGCGATCGAACGCTTCTCCCGCGGCGTGTAACCGGGAATCTCGATGACCTCCATGCGATCGAGCAGGGCGCTCGGAATCGTGCTCTTCTGGTTGGCGGTGGCGATGAACATGACGCTGCTGAGGTCGAACGACACGTCTAGGTAGTGATCGGTGAACTGGTTGTTCTGCTCGGGGTCCAATACCTCGAGAAGAGCGCTCGCGGGGTCACCCCGCTGATCGCGGCCGAGCTTGTCGATCTCGTCGAGGATCACGACCGGGTTCTTGCTGTCAGCCTTCTTCAAGGCCGAGATGACACGCCCCGGGAATGCGCCCACGTAGGTACGACGATGGCCGCGCACCTCGGCCTCGTCCGACACGCCGCCAAGTGAGACGCGCGCAAACGCACGTCCGGACGCTCTCGCGATGGATCGCCCGAGCGAGGTTTTCCCGACGCCTGGTGGGCCGACGAAGCAGAGGATCGGCGCTCGCCCGTCGCGTCGCAGCTTACGAATCGCGATGTATTCGACGATGCGGCGCTTCGGCTTTTCGAGGCCGTAATGATCCTCGTCGAGCACCTGTCGGGCTTGTGCGACATCGAGGTGGTCGGCGGTCTTCTTGGACCATGGAAGGTCCGCGAGCCATTCGACGTATGTTCGCGCGACTTGGTATTCGCTGCCGGCAGAGTTCATGTTGGTCATGCGTCGGAGCTCGCGTTTGGCGGCAGCCTCTGCGTCGCTCGGTAAGCGAGCCAGGGCGATCCGTTCGCGAAGGTTCTCGATGTCGTCCTCGTCGACATCCGTCTCGCCGAGCTCGCGACGGATTGACTTGATCTGCTGGCGCAGCAGGTACTCCCGCTGCGAGCTCGACATCTCTTCTTCGACCATCGTCGAGATCTCTTCCTTGACCCGGATCACCTCGTTCTGGCGATTGACCTGGTCGAGCACGAGCCGCACGCGCTCTCGAACGTCGAGTGTTTCGAGCACGGCCTGCTTGGCGTCGTTGCTCAGCGGCAGATTCGAGGCGATGAGGTCCGCGAGAGCGCCAGGCTCTCGGACGTTGTCGAGGATGTGAAGCGACTCGCGCGACGCGGTTGGTAGCTCGTTGAGCAACTGTCTCGCCGATTCACGCAGATGCGCGGCGAGCGCCTCGACCTCCACGTCGACCCGCGGCGCCTCGTGATAGCGGTGCACCCGCGCACGCATCGTCGGGTGACGCCCGAGCGCTTCCTCGATGCGCATGCGGCTCACGCCTTGGAGAACGACGCTGTACTGGCCCGAGTTAAGGCGAATCACCTTCAAGACGCGCGCAATCGTTCCCGTGTGGAACACCTGGTCGAAGGTCGGGTCCTCCACCTCGGGTTTGCGCTGGGTCACGACCCCGATCGCCGGCCGCTCTCGGCCGCAGGCCTCCTCGATGAGTCGAACCGACCGGGCGCGGCCCACGTTCACGGGCACCACCGTGGCCGGAAACAAGACAGAGTTGCGCAGCGGCAGAATGGGCAAGATCGGCTCGGCGCCGGCGGGGAAGATCGAGTCGGTCATTTGGTTTTGCCAATGATATCCGAGATCTACGATGCCAGCAACGCCTCCGGCCAATCCACTGGCGCCGAGGGCGGTCGGCTGGTATCAAAGCGGCGCCTGAGATGGTGGGACGTAGTGCAAGATGGGGTGGAGTGTGCGCTTTGCTGTCCGCGATTGGCGGCTGTGACGGCGGACTCACGCTCAACGCACTGGTGCTGCTGATCAGCCTCGGGATCTTCGTCGGAACGATTCTGCTGGAGCGGTCCCCGTAGTCGTGTCTGTGCCCGAGCTTCGCAGCCTCTCGCACTTCACCCTCGCCGACCTCGAAGGGATCCGCGTCTTGTTGCGTGGAGGCTCGGTCGTCGATTGGCACCGGCTGAACTTCGCTGATGAGGCCGAGGCCGAGACTTTCGTGCGGGCCCAGGAGATCGACCCCCACGACCCGGCGGACACGGCCCGGACGGAGCAGGTCAAAGAGGCCGCGATCGACTATCTCCGGCGCCACTTCGCCTTTCCGGTCCCGAAGCCTGTGGCCAAGAAGGACCTCGTGGGCCTCTTGATGCTGGCCTCCTCCAAGGGGCATCGGCAGATCTGCGCCTGCGCCATCTTGAAGGTGATGCACATCATTCATCACCTCGAGGCGCGTGAGCTCCTCTTCTTGCTCCGTACGGCCGACGAGGAGGTGTTTCAGTGGGTGGAACAGAAGGTCTACCGGGTGATGGCCGGGGCGCTTGCGAACGACTTTCCAATCCTCGAGTTCATCGGCGGCCGCAAGAAGAAAGCCTCGCTCTACACCAAGCTCTTGTCGAAACCCGACGTCAGCGCGTCCCAGATCTACGACAAAGTTCGTTTCCGGATCGTGACGCGCACGGTCGACGATGTCTTTCCGGTCCTCAACTACGTGCAACGGAGCCTGGTCCCCTTCAACTTCGTAATCCCCGGCCAGTCGACCAATACGCTGCTTCAGTTTCACAGCTACTGCCGCTCGGAGCCGGCGCTCGCCAAGCTCGTTCCGAGCCTTCAGCTCCCGCTCGATATCGAAGACGGTCTTTCGGCGATCGACAACCGCTTCACAGCGCCGAGCTACCGGGTCGTCCACTTCATCGCCGACGTCCCGGTCCGGGTCCCGACAAAGGTGCTGGCAGAGGCCCCGCCCGCCACCGCGAAGCTGGGTCATACGATCTTCGTCCAGACCGAGTTCCAGGTTCTGGACCGGCAGACCGACGAAAACAACGAGGCCGGCGACGCGAGCCATCGCGCATACAAGGAGCGACAGAAGCTCGCCGTCATGCACCGCCTGAAGGTCGGCCGTTTCACGAAGCCGTAGCACGCACCGGCGAGGTTTAAAAAGAAAAGGCCGACGCCCAACGGCGCCGGCCTCATCTCGTTTGGCCTCAGGCCGCGTTACTGCGCGGGACCACCGGAGCCCTCGACAACGCCACCGATGCCGTACGTGCCCGAAAGCGCGTTGCAACCAACGGAGGTGTCGCCCGTGAGGTCCTCGCTGATGTCGAGGACCTGGCCGACCACCGCGCCTGCACCCTCGAGGAGGGCCTCGGCGATGGCGAACGCCGTGTCGGCGTCAACCGTCGCGCCGAGCGTGCCGTTCGAGAAGCCGTTCTGGGAGATTGTCATGCGCACGACTGCGTTGGCGAAGGCTCCTTCCGTGCCGCCGATCTCGACCGGAATGGTGCCGACGGTGCCGCTTGCGCAGACATGGCCCATCCCGTTCGCATCACTCACGTTGAGGATGACGCTTCCAGCCTCTTCGCCACCGACGAGGAGTCCGACGTTCGCACAGTTCTCGTCGAGGTTCGCGTCCACGGCAAAGCCCAGCTCGAGCGCCGGGATCTGCTCTTCGCAGGTGTCGCCACTGAGGCCGCAAAGGGCATCGGATAACGCCTGGTTGACGCCGCCGAGATTGCCGCCGACGCCGACGAGCACCGGAGCCAGACCGGCCAGTGCGTTATCGACACCGTCGGTGCCCTCACCGGGAGTGAAGCCACCCGCGATGCAGCTCGAGCCGTCGCAGCTGTCGAGGTCGAAGCCAGCGTTGCAGTCGTCGAGGATCTCGAAGACCGTAAGTGTGTGAGTCACGACCTCGCCCGTCGCCGTGCACGATGCGGGGTTCTCGAGGCTCTCGTCGCCGGTGCAGGCGTCCGGAACGTTCGGAGGTGTCGCCAATTCGCAGCAGGGTTCCGTCGGGTCGATCTCGCCGTTCATGCACATCGTCTCGGCTGGAATGCATGCCGGCGCGCTTCCGCCGCCGCCGCCTGCGCCAGCTTCGCCGCCGCTGCCGCCGTCGCCCGCGCTGCCACCGCCGTTGTCGTCATCGTCGCTGCAGCCGAAGGCCATCAGTGCACCGCCAAGCAGTGCGAGTAAAGCTAGTTTTCTGATCTTCATCCGTTCTTCTCCTTAAGGTCCGGGATATTCCGGACCGACGTCGCCCCATTTTTTCAGCGCGCGGATGTACCACGAGTTCCCCCGGAACGACAACCAAGTGAATTCAAGCAAGAGAACAGACTATCAGAGGTCCGCGGTCTTGGTTAGGCTTGAGTGCTCGCGAAATCGCGCTTCGCGGGGCCGTCCAACCCTATCACTCGGTTTTTACAGTGATTTCCCGATTGGCCTGGTTGCCGGCTGCGTCAAATGCCCGGACGGCCACGATGTGGCTCCCGGGACCGGTCGGCCCGAGCGGCGAATCGAAGCGCTCGTCGCCGCTGTCGAGCAAGGAGTCTGTGGGGAAGAGGTCGCGCCAGGGCCCGCCGTCGATCGCCATCTGGATCCGAGCGATCGGCCCGAGTGCATCGACGACGCGCCCCCGGACGCGCCCCTGTCGCACAGAGAGCTCGTCGATGGTCGGCGGGTGGTTGTCGACGCGGATCGGCTCCGAGGTTGCGCTCGAGCGAAGCGTGAGGCCGTCGGGGTTGGTCTCCTCGTCGGACGCTTCGACGCGGACCACGTAATAGCCGTCAGGTAGGTTGTTGGTGTCCCAGGTGTAGCTGGCGTCGTTCAACACGACGTCTTCGGAGAACATGTCGCGCCAGACGTCCTGCCCTTCCTTCTGGTATGCAACTCGGTAGCGGAGTGGATCCCGATCGGGGTTGTCGGCCTTCCAGCTCAGATTGACGAGCGTCGTAGGTGCCGGCGGTCCTTGCGTCGTCTCGCCACGCTTCGGCGCTGGTCTCGCACCCTGCACGTTCGAGACACGTGCGCGCTGGTTCTGCGGCAAGTAGAACAGCTCGACGGCGCGCAAATCGGCGCCCTCATCCCTCGGAAACTTCGCTCGGATCTGGATGAACCGGCCGGGAGGGCTGGTGACGCGCCCCGGTTGTTTCAGGGCGTTCGACCACTCGCTCCAGGTTTCGCCCGGCTGCTGGGTGTTCCCGGAGCGAGTCTGAAACACGAAACGCCCAGTGCCCCGCCAGGTCAGCCTCCCCCAGGTCGAGGTGAAGGCCGCGTCGAGGGCCTTGCTCGTCCAGACCGCGCCTTTCGGCACACCGCGACGAACGCGATAGAGTGCCGCTCCGTCACCGGTGACGAAGGAGGGGTTGTTCGAGCGCAGGTCGAGGGCCAACACCTGGCGTTCGTCGACGTCGGCCCAGATCGCATAGGTCGCGTCGCGATCGACCTTGAACACGCGCCCCTCGTGCCCTCCGCCGGCGAAGATCGCACCCTCCGGACCCCACTGCACCGAGGTGAAATGGGTGTCCTGACGCGCGACGAGCATTTCTGCGCGCCCATCCACGTCGACCCGCCAGATTTGACCACTGCCGGGGCGCGGGCGGGTGCTGGGCGGCGCGCCCCCCTTCTGCTGAGCCCCGGGTTTGAAGTTCGTGCCCGGAGACGTCTTGAAGAGGTTGGCAGCGACGGCGATGCGGCCGTCGTGAACGTCGATCGCAGTGACCTCGTTCCCGGGGAAATCGTGCACGACCGTCGCCTTGCCGTCCCGTGCGATGCGAACGAGAAGCGCCGAGTCGCTCGTGCCGGCGAATAGATTGCCCTCGTCGTCGCTGGCTAGGGCCATGATGTGTGAAGCCTCGGCCTCGTAGAGCATTTTGGCGCGCCCGATCGAGTCGATCGCGAACACCTTGCCCTCCGGCCCCGTCGCCGCGATCAACTGGCCGCGCTTGTCGTCATAGTGGAGCGCCCAGACGTGCTTGGCTCCTTCGGGAACCGAGAAGCGTTTCATCGCGCCGGACTTCGGCTCGATCCGATAGATCCGCCCGTTGGGCAAGGTTCCAGCATAGAGGGCCCCGTCTCGGCCGAAGGCGAGAGACGCTACCAAGAGCTCACCGGTGTTCGCGACCTCGTCGACCTTCTTGCCCTTCACACGATAGACGGCTCCATTCGTTCCAGTGCCAACGAAGACCGTGTCGCCTCGCCGGGCCACGCTGTAGGCGAGCGCGACGTTTTCGAGCGCGATGCGCTCCGTGGCCGCTCCGGGACGGACTGCGCCGTCCGACCGCACTGCGGTGCCCTCGAGCTCGCCCTCGAAAAACGAATCGGCGCTGTCGAGCACGAAGCTCTTGGTGGTCACCGCGGCCACGCTCGCGCTCGTTGCAAGCACGAGCACGGTCAGCGCGATGGACAAAGTGGTTCTTGAGGTCTGCATCTTTTCGTTACTCGCCGAGAAGCTGATCGCGGGCCACCTCGCGTACGCGAAGAGCCAGTTTAGCGCCGCCAATCACGACTTGCGGCATTGGGATCTCCGTGCGGGAGTGCGTCATGAAGGGGCGGCTGTCGTCCGAGCTGCTGACGAGCTGAAGCGAGCTCAGCGCCGAAGCCGGCAGGGAATCGACGACGTGACCCTCGAAGCGAAGGCCGCGTGTGGGCATCCGGAGGGCCACTACCAAGGATGTCGCCGGATAACGCAGCTTCGTCTGCTCGATCAAGTCGTCGAGAGAGCCTGCACGAGGTTGCTCGATGGGCACTGTGTTCCCCGCTGCGACGGTCACCTGCACGGTGCTACCCGCCGCCACCTCGGGGATCCGCACTTTGACGGCGCGGATCAGATCCGGAAGATCGACCCGGCGCATGCGGACGTAGATCGTGACCTCCGCTCCGGGGTCCACTTCGTCATGGGTGATCGAGGCCTCGGCTACTTGGTAGACTTGCCTGGTCAGCTCGAGATCGAGCTCGAGGTCGACCGAAGTCGGCCGTGAGGTTTCGAACGCGTTGGCGAATGCTGCCTCCATCAAGGCAAACATACGCAACTGGGAGAACACCGCCGGGCTCGCGGCGCCCATCGGCGAAAACCCCCGCTCTTCGAGGGACACGACGCCGTGACCTTCGATGCCGACTTTGCTTCGAGCGTGAAAGGTCACGTCCGTGGCGTCGCTGGCCGTCGATTTCACCGCGTTCGCGATGACGGCGAAGACGATCGACGGCGTAAGTGCGCGATGGCTCGCCACCTCCACGTTCCACTCCGTCTTCGGGGCACCCTCGACGCCGTTGATCTTCACGCGGACGGGGATTCGAGCTGCAGCGATGCTCGGGTCGACGACGATGGCGGGTTGGCGGTCCTGCACGAGCGCACCCAACGGACGCGCGGCTTCGGCGATCTTGAAGGAGCGCAGCTCGCTGACGAGGACGTGCAGCACCCGCGCGGTCGCGGTTGGAAGCCCGGTCGCGCCTGCGTCCATCATCGGATGGCCGAACGCAAGCACGCGGCCGCCGCGATCGACGTGTGTCACGGTGCCGACACCGACGATGGAGATGTCGCCTCGGGCCAGCTCGACGGCGATCGCGCCGCCTGCCTCGAACCCGACTGGCCCGCCGCGCTTGCTCCCGCCCGTGCTCGACTGCGTCGCGATGAAGCCGAGCGGCTCGAGCTCTTTGGCGAGCATCTGAGCCACCGAGTCACTGAACCCACCCAACATGACGGGCGTGCTCGTGCGCTGGAGGCCGAGGGGCGCGGTCGTGCGGGCCTGCTTCTCTTGGAGTGCCCGGATGGTCGATAGCGCGTCCACGGCGGCCTCGCCGCGATAGGGCGGAAGCCCTGCGAGCCGTTGTCTCGACGGCCGCTCGGGAACGGCTTCCGCGCGGGGCTCGGTCTTGAGCGGGCGGGCGCCCGGGAACATGTCGAGGCGAACCGGGCGTTTCAACTCCGCGAGCATGTTGGCGATCGGTGTGACCCCGACGACTGGATCGCTGCCGTAGCTCCAGCCGTAGGCGTAGGCGCCGGCGAGCCGTCCGTCCAAGTAGATGGGGCTTCCACTCATTCCAGCCACGCCACGGGCGCGATCGAGAAGCGGATGCGGTGTCCGGATCAGAATCAGATCCTGATTCGGCCTGAAGTTGTGGAGGACGTCGATCACCTCGACGTCGAACCGCTCAGGGGCCGTGCCCTGGAACACCGAGAGTCCGTGACCCTTCATGCCGGGCCGGATCTCGTCCACGTGAATGAAACCGGGATTCGATTGCGCCACGGCGGCGCCGACGAGCGAAGCGCTCAGAACCAAACACAAGCCGGAGAGCTGCCGCTTCACGCCTAAGAAGCCTAGCAGGGCTACTCCGCGGGGGCCGGTGTAAGTTGAAGGGAATCGAGCAGGGCGCGAAGCGCTTCGAATCGGAAAGGCTTGACGAGACGAGCAGCCACCGCCGACGAGGTTTCGGGCGCGCCACGCTCGGGGCTTGCATCGTCCATCAGGATGACGAGAAGGTCGGGGTTCTTCGCCCGCAACCTGCGCGCGACCTCGACGCCACGTGCTCCAGGCAGGCTGGACGCGACGAGGGCGAGCTCCGCGTCCCATTGCTCGATGACCGCGAGCGCGCCCTCAGCAGAGCTCGTCCCGACGACCCGATTGCCGTTGACCGTCAGCATCCGAGCCAAGCTCCACTGGAGATCGGGGTCGCTCTCTACCAGAAGCACGCTGCGGTGCCGCGGCTGACTCTGCGCGATCGTCCGTGCAGCGGTCTCTAGCCTCTTCGCTTGTTCCCCGGTTTCCATACTCGCTGCTTGATTCTGTACGCGCACAACGAGCCAACGCGCTGCGCTCGCTCGTTGTTCCCGGTCACCCCGACCGGCAACCATCATAAGAAGGTCGAGGCCGGCTTGCAATCGAGAGCTGGGCCTATTGGATTAACGGCCAATACCGGAAGGAAATCTGCGCATTAGGCCGTCGCGCGCGGCTGGTTTTGCGCCTGATTCCCACGGGACTGACCGGGCTGGATCGGGTCCTCCCCGTGGAAGGTCTGCCCGCTTCGGGCGATCTCTTCGAGGACTGGCGCCGGCGAGAACCGGGCGCCGTGCTTCTTTTCGAGCTCCCGGAGCCGTCCCAGAACCTCCTTGGCGCCGACTTGGTCGACGAATCGGAACGGGCCTCCCCGAAATGGCGGGAAGCCGAGCCCGAAGACCGCGCCGATGTCGCCGTCGCGTGCGCTCCGGAGGATGCCCTCGCCAAAGCAGCGACAGGCCTCGTTCACGAACTGGAGCGCGCAGCGCCACGCGATGTCCTCGTCCGCGACGCCCTTGTTCGTCGGCTCCACGCCGAGGACTTCATACACGGACTCGTCGACGCCCTTCTTCTTCTGGCCGTAGAGGTAGAAGCCTCGGCCGTTCTTTCGACCGTAGCGCTCGTCCTTCATGAGCTTGCTCATGCCTTCGGGCGGTGCCATCCGCTCGCCGAATGCGTCGAGCATGATCTTGCCGACCTTGGCACCGACGTCGATGCCGACCTCATCGGTCAGCTTGATCGGGCCCACCGGGAAGCCCCAGTTCAGCATTGCGGTATCGATCTTTTCGATGGGCACGCCTTCGGCGACTAGGTACGCCGCCTCGTTCATCATCGGCGCGAGGACACGGCTCGTGTAGAAGCCGACACCGTCTTTCACGACGATCACGTGCTTGCCCTGCTTCTTCCCGAGCTCCACACAGGTGGCCGTCACCCAATCCGCCGTCTGATCGGTGACGATGATCTCGAGCAGCGGCATCTTGTGAACCGGCGAGAAGTAGTGCATGCCGATCACGGTTTCGGGGTGCTTGCTCGCCGCGGCGATCTTGGTGATGGGCAGCGATGAGGTGTTCGAGGCGAAAATCACGTCGTCTTTGCCGGCAGCTTCGACATCTCGGACCATCTGCTCCTTGAGGGAGAGGTCCTCGAAAACGGCCTCGATCACGACGTCGACGTCCTGGAACCCCTCGTAGGAGGTGGTGCCCGTAGTCTGCAGCAAGAGCTGGTTTGCTCCCTGCTCCGTCAGGCGCCCGCGCTTCAGGCGGCCGTCGATGATGCCTCGAACGTAGCGAAGGCCCGCCATGACCCCGTTGGCGTCGCGGTCCTTCAGCCGGACGGGAATCTTGGCGACTGCAGTCGTCACGTAGGCAATCCCCGCGCCCATCAGACCCGCGCCGAGCATGCCGACCTTGTGAACCTTGCGCGGCTTCACCTCGGGGTCGTCGACGCCCGTGTCTTTCTTCAGCGCGGTCGTCGCGAAAAAGATGCTCATCAGGTTGGCCGCTTCGGGCGACATGAGCAGCTGGCCGAACGCCCGCGCCTCCGCCTCGAGCCCAGCCTCGAAGCCGCCCTCGAGTCCAGCACGCACGACGTCGATGATCAGATCTTGCGCGGGGTAGTTCCCCCGGGTCTGCTTGTGGAGCTGCTTGCGCGCCTGGTCGAAGAGAACCTTACGGCCGACCGGGTTCTTCGTGAGGGCTGCCTCGGCAATCGCGTCCTTGTCGCGAAGCTGCTGGATGAAGCTGTCCGGTTTGGGCTTGTAACCGATGCGCCCGAGAGCGAGCTCCGCGGCCGTCTCGAGCAGAATCGACGGTGGCACGACATCGTCGACCAGGCCGAGCTTGAGCGCCTTCTTCGCGGCCACCTGCTTGCCGGTCAACATCATGTCGAGCGCGGGCTGCACGCCGATGAGGCGCGGTAGCCTCTGGGTACCGCCTGCGCCCGGGAGCAGTCCGAGCTGCGCTTCCGGGAGCCCGAGCTTGGTCTTGTTGCTGTCGCTCGCGACGCGCGCGTGGCAGGCGAGGGCCGTCTCGAGGCCGCCTCCGAGCGCAACACCGTGAATTGCGGCGACCACGGGCTTCGGGAACGCCTCGATCCGGTTCATCACCTCGTGGCCGGCGCGGGCGGCGCGCTCGCCCTCCTCCGCGGAGCTGATCGATTCCAGCATCGTGATGTCGGCGCCCGCGATGAAGCTGTCCTTCTTGCCCGACGTAAACACCACGGCCTTGACGTCAGCGTCGCCTTCGACTTGGTCGAACACGCTCGTGAAGGTATCGACGAAGTCGGCCCTGAGGGTGTTCATCGACTCGCCGGGGATGTCCATGCGCACGATGGCTACGCCGTCGCCGCGCTTCTCGATCGTGAGTCCTTCGTTCGCCATCACTCTGCCTCCAAGACCATGGCTGCGCCCAAGCCACCCGCCGCGCAGGCGGTGCAAAGGGCCAAGTTGCCGCCGCGACGCTTGAGCTCGCGGAGGGTTTGGGTGATCTGCCGCGCTCCGGTCGCCGCGAACGGGTGCCCAATCGAAATCGAGCCGCCGGTCACGTTGAACTTGTCCCAATCGATGTCGCCGATCTTCTCCGAGCGGCCGAGGTTCTTTTCAGACCATTGCTTGGATTCGAACGCCTGCGTGTTGGATAGGATCTGCGCCGCAAACGCTTCGTGCATGTCGACGAGATCGAGGTCGGAGAGCTTGATACCTGCTCGGTCGAGCGCGATCGGCGTCGCATACGATGGGCCCATCAGGAGCTGCCCGGCTGGGTCGAGCGCGGCGAACGCATAGCTGCGGATGAATCCGAGCACGTCGAAGCCATGTGCCCTGGCCTTGTCTTCGCGCATCAGGAGAAGGGCGCTCGCGCCGTCGGTCAGCGGGGAGCTGTTGCCCGCGGTGACGGTTCCGTGCTTACGATCGAATGCCGGCTTGAGCTGAGCGTACTTCTCGAGCGCGCCATCCTTGCGGACTAGGTTGTCTTCTCGGATCGATTCCGTAAAGCGGTTCGGGACGAACACCTCCATCACCTCGTCGTCGAGCTTGCCCTCTGTCCATGCCTTCGCGGCCAGCGTGTGGCTCCGATGCGCGAACTCGTCCTGCGCCTCGCGGCTGATGTGGTTCTCCTTCGCCATCTTCTCGGCGCTCTCTCCCATCGAGAGCCCGGTCGAGAACTCCTTGATTGCAGGAGGCTGAGGTGCGAGGTCGCGAGGACGAAGCCCGCGGAACGCTTGGAGCCGTTCACCCATGCTTCGGGCTTTGGTGGCTTCCATCAAAGCTTCGGCGAGGCGCTTGGTGACGGTAATCGGCACGTTGCTGGCGCTATCGGCTCCACCGGCGATGCCTGTGTCGATCGCGCCGGCCATGATCGCCTCGGCGACGTTGACCGCGGATTGATAGCTCGTCGCGCACGCACGGGAGACGCTATAGGCCTCGATGCTCTTCGGCATGCCGGTGGCCAACACGATTTCCCGCGCGATGTTCGGCGCTTCGACCGAGGGAACGACCTGCCCGTAGACGACCTGCTGGATTTCGTTGGGCTCGAGGTCGACCCGTTGCAGCAGCTCGGCGACGACGATGTTGGCCAGATCGAGGGCACTGACCTCTCGATATGCTGACCATTGTTTTGCGAAAGGGGTGCGCAGTCCGGCTACGACTGCGACGCGCGTTCCATTCGATTCCATGCGCTCCGCTCCTGAAAATGAACCGTGATTCAGTCGAAGGGAGAGACTGAAACCCGTCGTAGGTGAAGTCAAGCGAGCCTCTTCGAGCGCGAGCCGCCGTTGACCGCTCCCCGAAGATCTCTAGACTCACGCGGTGCGCCGCCTCCCCCTGTTGGAAAGTCGGTCCGCGGTTTACGAGCAATGGCCGCCGCGTCCCGACGATTTTGACGCCATTCCGCTGCTGCGTGACGGGCGTGGTCGACGCTACACATACCTTCGCCTGAGTGTCACGGACCGCTGCGATCTTGCATGTGTTTACTGCATGCCGCCGAGTGGCGAGGACGAGCACGCGGTGCGCCGTGATCTCTTGACCTTCGAAGAGGCCTCGCGGCTCGTATCCGTGTTCGCGTTGGCCGGCATTCGCCGCGCTCGATTCACCGGCGGAGAGCCCTTGGTGCGAAAGGACATCGTCCGTTTGGTAGAGCTCGTCCATCGGCGGACCGCGGTCGAGCAGCTCGTGATGACCACCAACGCGACGCGCTTGTCCGAGCTCGCGCGCCCGCTCCGCGACGCAGGCCTCTTCGGGGTCAACGTCTCCATCGACACGCTCGACGCAGCACGTTTCCGAGAGCTGACGCGTGGGGGTGACCTCGGGCGGGTTCTCGCTGGAATTCACGCTGCCCTGGACGTAGGGCTCGAGGTCAAGCTCAATACGGTCCCGCTTCGCGGCCGCAATGACGACGAGCTCCCAAGGATCGTCGATTGGGCATGGTCGCTTGGCGCGACGCCTCGCTTCATCGAGCTGATGCCGCTTGGCGAGGGTGCCAAGCTTCCGGCCACCATGCGAATGACGGCAGACGAGGTCGTCGAGGTGCTCGACGGGCATGTCTGCCGGGAGACTCCGACCGGCGTCGAAGGGCACGGGCCGGCGCGCTACTTGACTGCGCGGGATGGGTCCGGCCGGCGTGTCGGGTTCATCACCCCGATCAGCGACGAGTTTTGTGACACCTGCAACCGGGTTCGGGTCACCGCGCGCGGCGACATCCGCGCCTGCCTCGCCTCGCGGCGGGCGATCAGTCTCCGCGACATCATGCGAGCGGGCGGAAGCGACCTCGATCTCGCCTGGGCGATGGTGTGGTCTTTGTCGGGCAAGGACCGCGGCCACCACTTTCTCGAACCGGAGGCGCACGAGCACGAGCGCGTCGGGATGAGCCTCATCGGCGGATAGGCTAAGGGGGCCGGGTGGAATTAAGAATCGCGATCGCATGCGTCTGCATGGCGGCTTGTTCGAGTGGCACCGAAGAGCTGCGGGAGTGGACTCCTGCCGACCATGCCCACCCGCCCGATGCCCAAATCGATCCAACTCGTGTTCCGCAGAAGGACGTTCCGGACCTCAGCGTCGGCGAGCTGTTGTGGATCCGAAACTGCGCCCGATGTCATGGATCAGAGGGGCAGGGCGGGCGTCAGGTCGCAATCAGCTTTGCGACCGCCGAGTGGCAGGGCAGCATCGATGATGCCGCGATCGCGCGGACCATTGCCGGCGGCAAGCCCCCGACCATGCCCGCATTCGCCGACTTGCTGACCCCCGAGCAGATCCAAGAGCTCGTCAAACAGGTCCGCAAGTTCGGCGCGCAATAACGCCCGCACGCGCGAGCCCGTAGGGCGAAGCCCGGCGCGAATGCGCCGCCAAGCACGAGCGCAGCGAAGTGCGCGGAGGCACGCTGCTCACTCGCGTGAGAGTGATGACGACATACGGGTGGGGGTGGGTGGGCGGATCTAGCTAGACACCCGGGACGCGGAAAAACACG
>Ga0209536_100008499_pt1 | contig 15386 bp, 12 predicted proteins | sample DeeMarSeWOR28_12_FD_187461 | JGI IMG/M metagenome (GOLD analysis project Ga0209536, IMG submission 187461) | Marine sediment microbial communities from White Oak River estuary, North Carolina - WOR-2-8_12 (SPAdes) (version 2) | ecosystem: Environmental > Aquatic > Marine > Intertidal zone >...
TCGGAGACCGGCCGGGGCATCAACGCGGGGCTCGGCGGAATCGGAGAGACGTCGGGAGCGATCAGCGAGGGCAGCAGGAAGGGGACGCCGGCGCTCGCGAGGGCGGGCGCCCACCGGAAGCCGGCCGCCGCGGGCACCCCGGCAACGGCATCGCTCCCCCAGGTGTCCGTGTGGACGAGGCGCCAGATCACCACGGCCATCGCGGGCAAGCCAATCCACCACCACAGCGGCTGCATCGAGACCACGGGGATCGTTCCGAGCAGGGTGATCCCGGCCGGCAGCGAACGCAACAGTCGAACACCCCCGAAATGAGGACAGGTGAGCAACCAGGGGAGCCAGAGTGACTCCATCTGCGACCACGCGATCACGCCCCCGAAGAGGGTCCAGAGCAGGAACGCGGGAGCAGCGTGCCGATCCGGCCCTGCCGGAGCGATGGCGAAGAGGCAGACGAGTGCGCTCGCGACGGCGAGGGTCGCGCCGGGCCACGAGGACACCACCGACACGACCGCGAGTACACAGGCTGCATGAATCCACTTCGCTCCGTCCACCGCGGTGTGCAGCCGCACGATGCGGGCGAATACCGACACGCCCAGCGCGATCCACAGGAAGCCCACGAGGAAGTGGCCGGTCTCGCCCTCCCAGGCGGGTGCCAGAGCCAGCCTGCCGACGGCGATCGTGACGGCGCGCGCCACGTTCGTGACGAACGCGATCGATACCGCGAGTGCAAGGCGCGTCGCAAAGGAGCCCGCCGTCGCGGGGAGCGCGCTCCAGACCGCGAGGCCTAGCATGACGGCCAGCGTATTGAGACCCGAGCACGCTTCGGTCCAGGGTACGTGGATGTGAGAGAACTGCAGACCGCCCTCGACGTCTAGAGCCGGAAGGGAGGAAAAGGAGAGGATCCAGAGAACGGAGCGGCGGCAGAACTCGGACCAGAGCGGCTCGACGAGGTAGTACAGCCCGAAGGCGCTCAGGGTGCGCACCAGGATCCGGATGCTCATCTTTCGCCCCGAACGTTCGCCGTCAGGTCCGCGACCCAGCGCGCGAGCTCTCGATCCGGGTGCCGTCGCTTGAGCTCCTGCCCCCAGCGATAGGCGTAGTGCGACTCGCCCTGCGCGACCGCGGCCAGGAAGAGGATCGTCGACATCTCCGTGGTGATCCGGCTGGGCGGAGAGTCACCGAAACCTTCGAGGAGGTCCTCGTAGCGCCGCTCCAGGAACAGGCGTCTGGCGCCCTGCATGCGCCGCAGGGATCGCAGGGCGATCTCACGCGCCTGAGGATCGCGCTCGAGCCGACTTCGGAGGCGCCTCTCCATCCAGTCGGTGCCCTCGCCCTCCACGAGGGCGCGCAGCTCCTCTTCGAGCGGGTCGTCGGCGCCGCGGCGGGCGATTGCTCGCCAGATCATCGAATCGAGATCGGGCTTCAGGGCCCCGTGGTCCGCGAGCATCTCGAGGCAGTTCAAGTCGTACCGCGTCCAACGCGCAGGATCCGTCGCCCGGTACACCCCAAGGCTCTCCGTCAGCCGTCCCTCGTGGGCGAGCACACGAGCTCCCAGGAGATCGGGGAGCTCGTTCTCGAGCGCCGCCTCGAGCAGTCGGTCCGCATGTGGACTGCGAACGGCGGGGCGAAGCGCCGAGTGAAGCCGATAGGGGGCGTAGGCGAGGTCGACCGGGATCTCGTCTGCCGAAATACGATCGAACGCCTCGAGAGCTGCGAGCCCTTCTCCGCGCCCCAGCAGATCGATCGCGGCGACGTAGATACCCGGGGGACCCGGCAGCGCCTCGGATCCCACCTCGAACCGATCCGAACCCGCCCGACGCGGGCTCGCGATCGACTCCCGGACCTGGCTCCAGCCGGCCTCGTCCGTGTGCTCCATTCCGGCACCGGCCGTCCCGGCCTTGCCGTCCCAGAGGGCGCTCAAAGGCCGGGTTCCGGAGCCCCACCAGCCCAGGCCCGTCGCGGCGCCGAGCAGGGCGATCACGATCCACGACCTCCTCGCGGCAGCGCGGCTAGGCGACGGACTTCGCACTGCGTCGACCGGCGAGAAAGAGGAACAGGGGCACCGCGATCGTCAGAAAGAGCTCCGGCTCCGGCGCTGCAACCGCGGCATCGATGTCTTCGTAGTAGTTGTATTCGAGATCCGCGGCCGCCACGGAAACACCCACATCCGCATCGTCGAGGATCCCGGCGTCCTCTCCCACCAGCAGGGCGAACTCCTCGAATCCATCCGAGTAGTCGAAGAACGTCTCGTTGGACCCGCTTCCGGAGGTATCCACGAAGGTCACCCGAAGCTCAGCGCTCAGGATCTCGCCGGAATACTCGACGTTCTGCAGCTCGACTACGTCGTCGAACTGGGACAGGTCGAAGCCGGTCGTCGAACCGCTGATCTCGTTGCTTCCCGAGCTCCCGAACATCGTGTAGAACTCCTGGGCCTCCGTCGATCCCTCCTCGACGATCATGGCCGTGGTGTTCGTGTAGAACTCGGAGAAGGTGAACTCTCCCTCCGTGGTGACGAGGACGAGTTCCAACTCTTCGATCGCCACACCCAACGAGCTCGCGGACTCGTTGCCTCCGGCGTCCTCGTTCAGATCCACGCCCAGGTAGACCGAGCCCCCCTCCAGGTAGGCGGAGAGCTCCTCGGTCGTCACATCCTTCATGAGGTCGATGACGCCCGAGCCCTTGTGGATCTTGTCCGAGAGCACGGTCGGAATCTCCGCCTGAGCGCGTCCTCCCGCCGCGAGCACGGCAACCAGCATCATCCCCGCGGTCAATACAGCGGGCCCGGCGAAACAACTTCGCCTCGAGGGCGTCGCACTCCTAGTTTCCACGGTCTGCCGTCTCCTCCTGGCTGAGGCGCTCGTTCCATTCCTGGATCAGGTCCCGAATCACCCGGGCCGACTCCACGACGCCCCGCCGCGGCTCCGAGCGCTCTCGAGTGGACTGCAGGTAGTCCCTCGCGACGCGAGAGAGGGCGTCGAGGTCGTCCGGTCGCCCCTTCTCGAACGCCGCGTTGCAGCCGGCGTTCAGGAGCGTCTTCAGCGTCGCTCGATCGAGCGTGGCCGAGAACGCGACGACCAGCGCGTCAGGGCTTTGCTCGCGAATCGAAGGCACGATCTCTGCCGCCCTACGAGTGCCGCCGAAGTCGTTGTCCACGACGTAGATGTCGAAGTCGCCCGAGATGTCCGGACTCTGGCGCTCTTCGATCTCCACGCCGGGGAGAGACTCCTCCAGCACGTAGCGAATCAGGCGGAGGGCCCATTCGTCGTCGTCGAGGATCAAGGTCCTGAGCCCGGAGGATGATCCTCGTCGCCCTTCCATCTCTACGCAGCCGGCCTGCCGATCTTTCATGATGTCTCTCCTCAACTCGGAACCGTTGCAAGCAGCGGCTCGTAGTGAGCAGCCGGGATCCCGAGCTTCGCGTCCACCATGACGGCGACGTGCTCGGGCCGGACCTCCAGGAAGACGCGTTCCAACGACTCGAGGTCATCGACCTGGTAGTTCCAGCTGATCTGGCAGAGCCCCTCGTCCGTGTAGAAGTGGGAGCCGCCATCGAGAATCTGGTCGACGAAGACTCCGTAGAGGATGTACTCGGAGAGATGCCATGTCCGAGCGATTGCGCGCTGCCAACTGGTGCCCGTCGCGCTCTCGATTCGGCGGTGAAGAGCGCGAAGGTGATCTCGTCTCCAGGTGACGATGTCTCCGATGTAGTCCGCGCCGAAGTAGTCACGTTCTTCGAGTCCGAGAAGCCGGGCGGCGGATCGGTGCCAGCGAAGATGCGTCTCGAGCTGGGCCGCACCCGGGGCTCGGAACATTCGGGTTCGACCGTCTCGCACGAGCGTCGCGGGCTCGAAGTCGCGCACGAAGAGCACGTCGGAGTCCACGAAGACGAATACGTCGGCGTCGATGTGTTCCGCCACGGAGAGCTTGACGAGCTGCTGCCAGATCCAGTTCCGTACTGGTCGGGTCCGGGTGCTGAAGAGGAAGTTCTTCGAGAAGGGCAGACGGTGCAGCCAGGACGGAACGATCTCTTCGACCGGAACGATCTGGGTCCGCGGACCCTCGATCGTCTGGAACTGCTTTCGGTCTCGGTGCTCGACGAGCACGAAGTGCCGGGTGGGCTCGGCGACGTGCTGCTCGACGCTGCGGGCAAGGAGCCTACAGCGCTCGAAATCGGGTCCGTAGCTCGGCGTGATGATGGCGATGTTCTCGGTACTCATGTTCCTCATACCTCCACACTTCGTGCTTGAATGACGGTTGCAGCGAGCGGGCCGAGGTGCCGGAAGCGCTCGTCCAGCGCCCTCCCGATCTCGTCTCCAGCGTGCGCCGTGGTGCCCCGAACGTCGTCCGGGGCAGCGCGGTTGAAGATCGCGCCGAGCAAACGCACTTCGCTTGCGCGAAGACGTTCGGCGGCGCCTCCCAGCGCGGCCGATTCCGAGCCCCGAGCGCAAACGAGGATCGAAGCGTCCGAAAGGGCGCAAGCGGGAAGCACACCCTCCGGGCCGCACACGGAGCCACAGTCGACCAGGACGACCTCGTAACGGGAGCGCAGTCCCTCGAGCAACGTCTCGATCGCGCGCGGAGGAAGCTCGCTGGCGGGACCCAGCGGCAGCGCGTCCACGAGCGCGAGATTCCGGATACCGGTCGACAGCTCTTCCGGAGTTGACGCTTCGGGAACGCGCTCTCCCGACGTTGGAGCGAGCATCTCCCGGAGCCTGCGCGGGTTGCTCTGGAGATCTACCAGGGCGGTCGAGGTTCCCGTACTCGCGAAGGAGATCCCCATCGCCAGCGCGACGCTCGACGTCCCCGCTTCGTCGGCGCTGCCGGTAATGGCGATGGTCTGAGGATGGTTCGAATCGCGATGACGTCGCAGCTCCAGCGTCCAGCGCAGATCACGGATGACAGCGTCCGTTGCGCAGTGATCCGAGCTCTCGGGCGCGATCTCGGGCACGACGCCGAGTACGGGAACCGCGGCCCTCCACGACACCTCGTCCGCATAGCGAAGGCGTCTCTCCGTGAACCCCCAGCCAAAGATACCGCCCACCGCGAGAGCGATTCCGCCCATGCCACCGACCCCCGCCATGAGCCGACGCTTGTCGGAAATCGGCACGAGGGGTCGATCGCCGGCGCTGATGACGTTGATGCGGCCGATCACGGACGATTCGACGCGAAGCTGCTGGATGCGCCCTCGAATCTCCTCGAGGCGGCCCTGGACGAGCTCGGCCTCGGCCCGGAGCGTCTGTACCTGGAGGTCATCCATGCCGATCTGAAGCGTCAGCTCTCTAGCCTCCTCGTAGAGCCTGCGGACACGGCTCTCTCGCTCGCGAAGGACTGCGATGGCTCGCGGGCCGATCGGAGTCGCGCCAGTGCCGTTCGAAGACGCCGCGACACGAGCGAGAGCGGAGAGCTTCACGCGACGCTCCTCGATCTTGCGATCGAGTTCGCGAAGCTCGATCTCCAGCTGATCGCGGCCCGGCATCTTCGACGTGTAGCGTTCGTCCCAGATCTTCAGCTCGGTCTCGAGCGCGTCTCGCCTCTCGATGTAGGAGCGCATCAGGGAGTCGAAGGCGGCGATCTCGTCCGCGGTAGCCTCGGTATGGTCCTCGGATCCGGCCGTAGAGCTCTCTGCGACGATCAGATCGATGCGATTGCCGCGGTGGGCGGACTCCAGCTCCGCGAGCGCCATCATCTGCATGTTGAACAGACGCGTCAGGTCCGTGGTGCCGTGGCGGCTCGCGATCTCGGTGATCTCTGCGCGGACCTCGTCGAGCTTCCCGGCCAGCTCCGAATCGTTTTCGAGCAGCGCCTGGATCCGCTCCTCGGTGCTCTGCCTGCCCTGGATTGTGCGATAGGCGCGAATGACGAGGCGGACCGCCTCCGTAGCGACGTCGGGGTCGGAGTGACTGAACGAGACGCGGATCAGCTCGGTTCGGGGCGGATGATGGACCTCGAGCCGACTCCAGAAGCGCGCTACGGCGCTTTCGTCACTCCCCTCGCCCGTGGCCTCCCATTCCGGGGTCTTCATGACGAGGTCGATGATCTGCTGGCTTCGGATGATGGAGACCTGGGACTGCACGAAGGCCTCGAATATCCCCGGTGCCGGCGGCGGTGCGTTCTTCTCGGTCTGGCTGGTGTAGAGGATCCGCTGCATCAGGGGGGTGACCCTGAGCATCCCGTTCGACTGGTAGAGCGGATCCTCGCGGAACCATCCGAGGCAGGCCCCGATGATCGCGGCGACGAAGGCCAGGCAGGCCGTCAATCCGTAGCGACCGCGCAACGCCCGCTGAACCTGGCTCAGCAGACCGAGCTCGTCCTCGCTCTCGGAGTGTGCGAACGCGTCTTCGGGCCGATCGGTCACCGGGGGCTAGACCTCCGCGAGCCGTCTCACGCGGCGGGCGAGGGCGCGAACGAGCAGGGTGACCGCGAAGGGCAGGTCGCGTACGAGGTACCTCCCCGCCAGGCGACGCGGCTCCTTCCACAAGCGATGAGCCCATTCGAGGCCCAGTCTGCGGAGCACCACGGGAGCCCGCTCGATCTCGCCACAGAGGAAGCTGAAGCTCACGCCGACGCCGGCCCACCAGGTGTGTGAGAGCGTCTGCCGGTCAGTCAGCTGCAGTGAGGCAATGAGGCGCTCCGACTTGGGCGACCCCAGTCCGACGAAGACCAGGTCGGGCCGGGCCGCGGTGAGGGCCGTCTTGATCCTGCCCAGCTCTCGATCGTCGGTCTCGAAGCCCATCGGAGGGCACAGGCAACCGGCGACGCGCAGGCCGGGGTGGCGGTCCGTGAGGACCTTCGCAGCGGCGTCCGCGGTGCCCTCGTTTCCGCCGAGCAGGAAGACGGACAGGCCGCGGTCCGCGGCGGACGCGCAGAGCGAGGAGATCAGATCGGAGCCCGCCACGCGCTCGTGTACGGGATCCCCGGCGATCCGGGCGGCCCACACGAGGGGCATCCCGTCCGGGACCGACAGACTCGCCGCGCGAAGCAGGCCGCGGAAGCTCGGGTCACGACGGCTGCGCTCCAGGAAGTCCACGTTGGGCGTGATCACCCAGCCCCCACGGCCCTGCCGGCAGGACTCGACGACGTGCCGGACACAGTCGTCCTCGGAGAGGGCGTGAATGCGGACGCCTCCGAGCAGGTACTCCGGAAGAGGCTCGAGCCTGGAGGTCGCGTCGATCCGAGAGGGTCGGTCTTCGTGGGACATGCCGCCCAACTGAGCAAGCTCCGTGCCAGTCGGAAACGGGCCGCGGTGCCTCGGCCGGGGGCCCTGCCTGGGCCGTGGCGGGCTCCCTCTCAATCTGCACTCGCACATTGAGAGGCGGACGGCTGCGAGGACGACGGGACGACCGCCGGCTCCGCATCGGCCGCCCCGCGACGTGCCCGCACCCAGCCCATTTTCTGGCCCGCCAATGCGCGCACGTAGAGCGGCGCCTTCGCCAGCGCGTACAGGGGCGCGGCCAACAAGAACCCCGAGGAGACCGGCGCGGAGTGCGAGCGCGCCGATGCGACCCCCAACAGGAGGAAGCAGGCTGCGCCGGGCAGGATCACGGCGGCCGTGGCCGGCGCGCTCGCGCCGAGCCCGAGCGCGAGCAAGACCGAGGCGAGCCAGGCCTTGAGCAGAAGCGCCAGCGGCGGAACCGAGAGCTCTGCGGCCAGTACCCCCAGGTCTCCCCGGCGCTCGCGCACGGCCCGGCCCAGAAGGCGCGGGATCTCTTCGGCAACGACGGCGAAGTGCCCCCGCTCCCAGCGCGACCGCTGTCCGCCACTGGCCGAAGCCGCGGGCTCCAGCGAGCTCCAGAAGCGAGCCTCCGGCTCGAATCGGGGTGAATTACCCTCGATCGCAAGGAAGATGCCCAGTTTCCGGTCCTCTGCGAGGTGATCGCTGCCCAGCGGAGCCCCCTGGATCTGGGTCCAGGGAATCGCCATGCCCGTCCCCTGGAGCAGGACTGGCAGGCCCAGCTTCTCGAGCCCGCCGGGCCGGATCTCGTTCCGAGCGTGGAACGCCAGCGCAGAGACCTTCGAGATGAAGCCGGCATCCGAAGGCGCGACCAACGACGCGCCCTGAACCGCCCGCTCTTCGCTACCGGCACGGGCCGCAATGCGCCGCAAGGCTCCGGGCTCCGGGCGGCAGTCGGCGTCCACCACGACGACCACCTCCGGCGGATCGCTCGCGAGGTGACGGATGCCGGCCTCCAGTGCGAATCCCTTGCCGGCACGGAGCGCATCGACGCGTTCGACCACCTCCGCGCCGTGGGAGGCCGCAATCTCCGCAGTCGCGTCGGTCGAGTTGTCGGCCACGACGACGAGGCGGTCCCCCTCGCGCAGCTCGCGCCGCACCTCGATCAGCGTTCGCGCAATCTCCGCCTCTTCGTCGTGCGCGGGGATCAGAACGGCCGTGCGCGGCGCCTGGCGAGGAGCGCCCCGAGCGCGTCGGCCAAGCGACGCCAAGCTCTCTACCCCCACCAGCGCGAGAGGCGGCGCCAGTACCAGCGCCGCCAGCCATACGGCGGCATCAAGCATCGGCATGCTTCAATCCGGAAACCGCTCGCGTGCCTCGCAACGTGCGCCGCGCCAGCCCTTCGGCCGCAAGGTCGCGCCGGATCAGCTGCCCGAGCCGAGCCGCCGACACGCGCGCATCGTGCCGCTCGGCTACCCGGCGCACGCCGTGACGCCCCATTTCGTCGAGATTCTGCGGGGAAGACGCGAGCAGGGCGCGAAGGGCCCGCGCGAGATCGGGCGACGATCCCGCGGGAACGAGCCAACCGTTGCGACCGTCCTGCACCAGCTCGGGAATGCCCGCGACGAAGGTGGTCACCACCGGCCGCCCCATACCGAGCGCCTCCATCAACACGACGGGCAGGCCCTCGGCGAAGCTGGGCAGGACGAACCCCCGGGCGTTTCGCAGCTCTTCGAGGACCGAAGCACCGTCCCGCCAGCCAAGCAGCGAAACCGCGTCCTCGAGCCCCAGCTGCGCCAGCCTCGCCTCGATCGGGCCCCGCAGCGGGCCGTCACCGACGAGTCGCAGATGAAAGCGAACGCCATCGCGCGAGAGTTCGTCGAGCGCATCCAACAGGACGAAGAGCCCCTTCTGCTCGGATAGCCGTGCAACGCACACCAGGCGGTCCGTGTCCTGGACTGGCGTCATCGAGCCGGCGGTCTCGGCAGCGTCGATCCCGCACCGCACGACGTGGATTCGCGGCCAACAGTCCGGATCGGCCCAGCGCATCAGCTGACTCCGTCCGTACTCGCTGATCGCCACCGTGAAAGCCGCCTCCCGAATCTTCTCCGGGAGAGCGAGTGCGCGCGGCTGATCGAACTCCTCGGGTCCGTGCACCGTGAAGCTGAACGGAGGCCCGCCGAGACGTCGACATAGCATCGCGACCGTGGCGGCGTTCGTACCGAAGTGCGCATGGATCCAGCTCACGCCGCCGGCGCGACACCAGCGGAGCAGGAGGCAGGCTTCGGCCAGGTACGCGGCGTGGACCAGCACGCCCCGGTCCGAGCGAAGGCTCAGGCGAAGGCAGGCCGCCCCCACCCCGGCCATCCGGATCGGATGCCGCAGCGCGGCAGCCAGCACGGAGAGGAGGGGGCGAAGAGTTCCCGCACCTAGCAGGGCTCGTGTGCGCTCGAGCTCCGCGCGGTCTTCCGGATCCGCGAGGTCTTCGCGCGTCTCCCGCACGCTGATCCGCATTACTTCGAATCCCGCGGCTTCGAGACCGCGGATCTCACGACGCACGAACGTATGACTGGGCTGAGGATACTGATTGACCAGCTCGGCGATCCTTCCTCCGTGGTCGGGAGCGACCGGGGCGTCCCGGTACTCGATCAGCGAGGAAGGCCTTCCCCGAAGCCGGGCCCGATGGAAGCGGAGCGCACCCACGAGGTGTGCGAACTTCGCGATCAGGCAGGAGACTCCGAAGAGCAAGGCGTCAGCGGCCCTCCAGCCGCGCCTTCGCACGTGTACGGCGATGCGGAAAGCCTGCAGCGGGTAGACCCCGAGCAGCCCAATCGCGCGCCAGTCCAGGGCCACGGCGATCCCCACGCAGATCGGGAGAATGAACGCCCACAGCCAGGCGCTGCGGACGTCGCGCGCCCAGATCTGCCAGTTCGAGCCGGCGTGCAGGTTGGACACCTCGGCGAACGCGTATCCGGCGCGGACCGCACGAGTCCACCACTGACCGAGGCGGCTCATCGCCGCATCGTGACGTGTCATCTCCGCATCGGCTCTCAGGATACGGAACCCTTCTCTACGCAGTCTGAGGCAGAGCTCCGGCTCCTCGCCGGCGATGAGCGATTCGCGGTACCCGCCGACGACCCTGAGGGCGTCGCAGCGCATGAGGGCGTCACCCCCACAGGCGTCCACCTCGCCGACGGGAGTGTCCCACTCCAGATCACACAGGCGGTTGTAGATCGAGGCGCCGGGATCGATCTCGCGCCGCCTTCCGCAGATCGCGGCGATCCGAGAGTCGGCTGCCAGCGCCCGACTCGCTCGCTCGAGCCACTCCGAATCCAGCTCGCAGTCCCCGTCGACGAACTGCACCCACTCGGTGTCCGGATGGATCTCGAGCAGGCGACGCAGCCCCGCGTTTCGCGACCGGCCCGCCGAGAAGGGCGAGCCCGGATCGAGCCGCACCACGTCGGCTCCCCGGCTTTCGGCGATCCCAACACTCCCATCGGTTGATCCGGAGTCGACATAGATGACCCCCGTGACCCATTCGGGCACGGAGCGGAGGCATGCGCCGAGGCGGGCTTCCTCGTTGCGCCCGATCACGACGACGCCTACGGGCGGTGTGGAAAGGATCGTATTCATGCTGCCTCCAGCGCCGCGTTCGACCATCCGAGCGGACGAGAGAGCACGGCGGCGTCGTAGCCTCTGCAGTCCAGCGACGCGCCCAGCCAGCGGCCCAGGCGCTCCAGGTCCCGATCGAAGATGCGGTGGAGCCGCTCTGCGACCTCCGGAGAGAGCGAGGGCGCTTCGTGACTCTTCCAGCGACTCTCGATGCGTCGGACGATCGGGCGCGGCAACCGCCTCGCGACCGAGCGGGCGCCCGGCACGCGGCGTATCGTCTCGAGGACGGGGTCCCGTCTCCGGCGGTCGGCGGATCGGTTGAAGGTCCCGAGGTCTTCGTGCCAGAAGACGCGGGCTTCCGCGCCCACGTGACGAGCGACTCTCTCGAGCTCGGCCTGCGGCCAGCGGGAGAGTCGTTCGAAGAACACCGGCAGGATCCGGTCGGGTCCGAAGCGCTGCAGGTAGGGGGCGAGCTGCCAGGCGTAGCAGCTCTGAAGCGTGAGGGCGGGGTGCTCGAGTACGGCCTGATCGATGGGTTTCCGGATCGTTCCCTCGGTCCATGCGTGGCGATAGTGGGATACGAGTCTCGCGACGGGATGGCGCATCACGTACACGAGCCGGAGCTCCGGATCGTGACGGTGAAGGCGCTCGCACGCCCTGGGGTACTCATCCCTCTTGCTGTAGTGAGTGCTCGATTCCCCGCATAGCCAGCCCTGCGGCACCGAATCGAAGAGCGACTCGTACCAGGCGAGCCCGCGGCCGTAGGTGTCGTCGTCTCCGAAGAAGTTCGGCTCCTTCGGCTCGGACATGCAGATCCCGGCCTGCGTGGCGAGCTGTGCGTGCAGCGACGAAGTCGCGCACTTCATCGCACCGATGATTATGAAGTCGGGACGCCCCATCGCTGGTGAAGCCTCAGACGCCAGCCGGGTTGACGGGCCGCCAGACTCCCCGCCAGATGTCTCGTGTGGCGCCACGTGCGTTGTGTCGCGGTCGCCCCGCGAGCTCTCTCGCCGCGGCGATGCTCTGGCCGAGCATCCAGAGCGCATTCGCGCGCAGGAGCGCGAACCTCCCCAGATGCTTGCTGAAGTAGCGTGTCCGAGACTCGTAGAAGTAGGAAGGCAGGCGCTCGCGCTGCGCGCGCAGCCGTTTCACCGGGCTGCTCGCGCCGCGCAGGTGAACGATGCGGGCGGCGGGACACTCTACGAGCTTCCCACCCGCCGAACGGACACGCTGGCAATAGTCGACGTCCTCGAAGAACATGAAGAATCCCTCGTCCATCAGGCCGATACGATCGACCGTGACTCGCGGGATCAGGACCGCGGCGAAACTCACCCAATGCGTGGCGTCGGAAAGTGCGCCGGAGCTGTCAGCAGCACCCCCGGAGAAGAGCCGGGTGATCGGCCCGGTCCCCGCCGCCTCGACCAGCTCGCCCAGCGGCGTCGGGTAACGAAAGGCACTGATCTGGACCTCGCCCTGGGAGTCTTCCAGTCGCGGCGCGATGAGCGCTGGGCGGGGCTCCTGCTCGGCTCGGGCGAGGAGGGCGCCGATCGCTCCCGGGCGCACGATTACGTCGCTGTTGAGCACGAGATAGTGATCCGCGTCCACGGAACGAATCCCCAGATTGACGCCCGCCGAGTAGCCACGATTGCTCCCCGCTTCGACCAGCCGGATGGCTTCCTTCTGGGGACGCCGGCGGACGGCGCTTCGTATTCGCTCGATCGAGTCGTCCGCCGAGCCGTTGTCGACGATGACGACCGCGTCTCGGTGGAGATCGAGCTCGGGCAGGACCGAGTCCAGGGCACGAAGCGATAGCTCCGGGGTCCGGTAGTTGACGATCACGGCGGCGAGGCGGAGGCGTTCCACGATGTCTCCTCTAGGAAGTCGATCGAGAGCCTTTGCAACTCAGGTGCCAAGCAACCCCGGGTCCTAGCGGGCCCGGACGGGAACTGGCAGTCCCGGCGTCTCACGTTGAGTCTCAGCCTGAGAGCGTCGCGGAAGCAGGAGCCGGCTCGCGCTCGCGTTCAGCCCCCCAGCGATCAGCACGAAGACCGGGTTCTTCATGGCGTTCAGCAGCGAATCCACCGCGTACAGGACGAGAACCATGGCGAGCCCGACCCCGGCGCCGATGCCGGGTTCCCGCCAGCGGCGGGCCGGTGCGTGCGCAAAGGTACGAAGGGCCGGCGTCAGCAGCGCCGCCAGGAACATCGTGAGCCCGAAGATCCCGCGATCGCCCAGTGCGACGACCCACTGTCCATCCGTGGTCGAGACGTCTTCTCCCTTCCAGTCGTAGACCCGGGCTCGGCTCCATCCGCCCCAGCCGAAGACGGGCCGTTGGAGGGCCTTTTCGACCAGGAGGTCCTCGTTCCGCAGCCGGAAGGCCAGCGACTCCGCTCGCTCGAGATCGATGCCCGCGGCAGTCTCGACCAGGCCTCGCCCCTCGAAGATGCCGGCCGAGCGGGTGACGCAGTAGAGGGGCGGGACCAGCAGGAGCGTCGCCAGGATCGCGCGCGTTCCCAGCGCACGACTGACAAAGAGCGTCGCCAGGCCGACGCAGAGGAGAGCCAACGCTCCGTACGACTTGCACAGCACCGTTGTGACGAGCAGGATCATCAGCGGTCCCGCAAAGGAGACCCTCCCGATCGCCGGCAGGGAGATGCGACGCAGGCCCTGCATGGCCCAGAGCCAGACCGCCAGGAGGCTCGCCGTGGCCATCCACATTCCGACCATCAGACCATGCTCCATGAACACGGTCGGCCGGAATCCTCCGCCACGCATCGACTGCGCGAACTGATGCTGGTGGTACCCGTAGACCAGGCGGTGGAGCTGCGGGCTCAGACGGATTTCGATCAGGCACAGCGGCACGTAGGCCAGGCCCCCGATCACGATCGCCAACGCGAGAGCCCGGAGGCCGGTCGCATCCGTGAAATAGAGGCGGCCGACCAGATACGGGAGCCCCCATGTGAAGATCTGGTCCAGCGACTGAGCGAGTCCGTCGTAGAGCCCCAGACCGTTGGAGAGCGACGACGGAAGTGGGCTCATGCACCAGAGCAGCAGGGGAAAGTCGTATCCCTGTAGTCTGACCTGGCGGAGCCGCTTCCAGTCGAAGAGGGCGCAGGCGCCGAGGATTCCCAGGCATGTCGCGGACATCTTCGTGTAGTCGGGGATTCCGCTGAGCTCGTACTCCGCCTCGGGGAGGAGCAGCCAGGCGCCCATGAAGGAGATCAGCACCGCCTGCTGCGGAGGCCGGCGCAGGAAGATCGCCAGGACCGTGGGGATCCAGCCGAACAGGGCGATGGGCACGAGAGCCGACACGGCTAGCGGGCGGCGCTCGCGACACGGCTCACGGTCCAGATCGCGGTAGCCGTCAGCAACGTCATGGACACCGCGAGCGCGATGGGGTCGGTCGGCGCCGGCCCCGGGGGCCATCCCGACGAGGGCTGGGCCACCAGCGAGCACCACACGATTCCGGCCAGCGCGGCGACGTAGGTGAGGTCCTGGAGCCAGACGGCAATCCCGTGCCGCCCTATGGCCTGGTGCAGCACCCCGGCGCCCGCGACAGCGCCCACGCAGAGACCGAGCACGAATCCCGCAGGACCCCACAGGGGATAGGCGGAGAGGGAGGCCGCCATCCCGACGGCCCAGCGTGCAAGGTTCGCGGATGCGAGGGGGCGACTGTCACCCAGCGCCAGCAAGGCCCGCCCCACGGGCACCTGGGTGGCGCCGATCCAACCGAGGAGCACGAGCAGGGGTGCGAGCTCCGCCGCACCGCGGTATCGCTCGTCGTAGAGCAGGTGGAAGAAGTGCGGGGCCCCGGTCGCAACGAGGGTGGAGACGAGAAGGCCGATGGGGAGCAGGAGGGACCGCACCCGCTGGAGCGCTGGCGAGAGGCTGGTCGGGTCGCTGCGGACGCTGCGCGAGAGGTACGGCAGGATGACGGCATCCGCCATCCGTCCCACCACCTCCCGCGGCAGCAACGCGAGTCCCGAGGCGATCGCGTACACGCCGAGGACGGAGAGTGGCGCCAGGAGCCCGAGCAGGAGGCGGTCCGACTGTCCCGCGAGGAACGTGATGAGCGTACTCACGAGGATCCAGCGGCCGAAACGCAGGACGTCGCGGATCGCCCCTCCATCCCATGCGAGCCGATGGCGGTGGCCGGGCAGAACGCAATGGCTCAGCGCGGAGCGGAGAACCCCATGCGCGACTCCTCCCACCGCGAGGCTCCACACGCTTCGCGTGTGGTATGCGACGGCCAACATGACAGAGTAGGCCGCCAGCTGTGTGAAGATCTCGAACAGATTGAGCCTCCCGAGCCGCTGTTCCCGCGCATCGAAATCGAGCAGCCCCTCAATGCGGTCTTCGCTGATGGGAATGCCATCGAGGAGGGAACCGCAGACATGCGCAAGCTGACCAGAGGCGCCCTCGGCCGCACGCTGGCCGCCGGCACCTGCGCTGCCTTTGTGATGACGACGTTCCTGACCAGCCTGGTCGTGGCGCCGCGGGCACAGGCGCAGCTCGGGACCATCGAGCCGGCGGTGAAGCCCGCCCCGCGCGCGGGGACGGGGAGGCGGCGTGGTCGCGGGGACGTCATGGAGCAGCGCTCAGTCGC
>Ga0209536_100008500_pt1 | contig 15386 bp, 15 predicted proteins | sample DeeMarSeWOR28_12_FD_187461 | JGI IMG/M metagenome (GOLD analysis project Ga0209536, IMG submission 187461) | Marine sediment microbial communities from White Oak River estuary, North Carolina - WOR-2-8_12 (SPAdes) (version 2) | ecosystem: Environmental > Aquatic > Marine > Intertidal zone >...
TGTGATCGTGTGGTCCCGCCACGACAGCGGACGATGCGACAGTTCGCGGAGCAAGAGATTGTCATTCCGGATGGCCCCTACGAGGGCATGCGGTATTCGTGCTCACGGCAGCCATATACGGCGTTGTGGTTTGATGCGATTGACTCCGGCTTGTGGAGCCGGTTCAACGCCACAGGGCCAACGCAGTCGGGGAAGACGCTGGCGGGGTTTGTCATCCCAGCGTGCTTTCATCTTTTCGAGATCGGTGAGACGGTGATCTGTGGTCTGCCTGACATGGATATGGCTGCGGACAAGTGGCGGGAAGATCTTCTGCCGGTGATCGAGCGGTCAAGGTATCGAGATCTTCTGCCGCAGAAGGGTGCCGGCTCCCGCGGTGGGAAGGTGAATGCGATAAAGTTCCGGAATGGTCAGACGCTCAAGTTCATGTCCGGTGGCGGTTCTGACAAGTCTAGGGCCGGCTTCACCTCCCGGGTGCTTGTGATCACCGAAACAGACGGCATGGACGAACCCGGCGGCGGATCCCGTGAAGCCGACAAGATTACGCAGCTTGAGGCCAGGACGCGAGCTTACGGCAACCGCAAGCGGATTTACATGGAATGTACCGTATCGATCGAGGAGGGCCGAACCTGGCGGGAGTACAAGGCGGGGACGGAGAGCAAAATCTTCCTTCCCTGTCCGCATTGTGGCCGGTTCGTCGACCTCGGGAGAAAAAGCCTTGTCGGTTGGCAAGAAGCTGAAACCGCAATGGGGGCGCGAAGTAAGGCAGCTTTCTGTTGCGCGGAATGCGGCGTGCTATGGTCGGAGGAGGATCGACGGAAGGCGAATGTGAAAGGCGTTCTTGTCCATAGGGGGCAGGAAATCCGGGATGAATCCGGAATGGTTCGGGGTGAATTGCCGGAAACCGACACTCTTGGCTTCCGTTGGTCGGCGGTGAACAACCTATTCCTTTCCGCGGGCGATGTCGCATCCGACGAGTGGAAAGCATCCCGGGCGGACGACGAGGAGAATGCAGAGAAAGAGCTCAATCAGTTCGTGTGGGCAACACCGTTTAAATCGTCTGCGCAGGAAATCGAGCCAGTGACGGTTACGATGATCACCCGGCGGACCAGGGATCTCCCGCGGGGTCGAGTGCCGGTGGGCGCGGAATACCTTACGATGGGTGTTGATCTCGGGAAGTGGATTTCTCACTGGTCGTTAATCTCCTGGGAGCCGGACGTCAAGGGTCATATCGTCGACTACGGCCGGCTGGAGGTGCCCAGTGATCAACTTGGAGTTGAACGTGGTCTCCTGGTCGCGCTTCGGGAGCTCCGGGATCAAGTACTCGCCGGCTGGCCGATCGGCAACAGCAAGGATCGGAAAGTGCCTGATCAGGTTTGGATTGACGCCGGCTACATGCCGGACGCCGTCTATGAATTCTGTCGCGAGTCGTCTCCGGGCCCGCAGGCGCTTTTTCGGCCAGTGATCGGGCGCGGCGAGGGGCAGCATTCGGCAAAGTACTCACGGCCAAAACAAACCGGGAATCAGGTCAGATTCATTGGCGAAGAGTACCATGTCGTTTTCCACAAGGATGGGAAAGTCTATCTTGTCGAGATCAATGTCGATTACTGGAAAACATGGGTTCATCGGCGGTTTACGACGGGGACAGACCGACCGGGATCATTAACTCTCTTTGACGCTTTGCCCGTGAAACATCTTACATTTGCCAAGCATCTCGTGGCCGAGAAGAAAATCGAGGAGTTTGTTGCGGGGAAAGGGACGGTTTTCAGATGGGAGCGGATAAGTGCAAATAATCACTGGTTTGATTCGACAACTTACGGAAGCGTCGCGGGCCACATGGCGGGTGCACGGTTGATCAAGGCGGAGGCGCCGGCGCCCATTAGGAGGAAAACCAAAAAACGCAAAGGGCTTTTGACCCCGGACGGCAGGCCCTTTCTTGTTACGGAAAGATAGCGATGGCGAAAAACGGAAAGGTAAAAACGAAGGAGCCGAAGATGGCGCTTGTGGAATTGCCGATCGAGGATCTGCCAGACGAGACCTATATTGTGCGTCATGTCGAGGTGGTTTTAGATCGTGGGCAGGCTGAGACGTTGCGGCGAGTACACGAGGGGCTCCACCGTTCTGGTGGCAAACTAAAGAACGGGAAGTTTGTAAAGAGCCCACCTGACACGATTAAGTACATCTTAGATTCTATTGTATTGTAACAAACTTTCCGATCTTCCGGTTTCGGAAATAGACTATAGGAATTGACGATAGGTAAAAATGCCGTGAAACTCGCGGCATGGCTGTCGTAGATTCCTCAAATACAGCACAAGAGATCGCGGATGCGGTTGTAGACAACCTGTCCTATGCGGAGGATGGAAGCGTCTCGAAGTGCAGGTCGTTTATTACTGCCGTTCAGGCTTGGATCTTCACCCGGCCGAAGAGAGCGGCGGATGGGGCGGCGGAGACATCGATAGATCTCCCAATCGAGGAGGCTCGTCGTTTGCTCGACGATGCGCGCAGTTGGCTTGCGTCGAATGGCGAGGCGTCTGATGGTGCTGCGGGCATCAAGCATCTGGGTTTTGAGGATTTCAGAACATGAACCGCCGGCGACCCATCGAAGATGCGCATACACTTATTCAGGCGTTCAATGATCTCAGGGCAGATTACAACGCGGCAAATTCAAGCCGATTTCGTCGCACAAGAGCTGGCGTCTCGTCTATGGGCCATAGCTTTGATTATCACATTAGAAACGAGAGTGCCTATTTCAAGATGATGGAATTCGCTCGAGATATTGAGCGAAACGATGTTGTCGTCAGTCAGGGGGTCACTCGTTTAGTTGATAACGTCATCCAGGATGGTTTCCAGCTCGACCCGATGACGGGCGATGACGATCTTAACGCCTATATGATCGAGAAGTGGAACAACTGGGCAGAGCAACCGGAGAACTGCCACGTCTCAGGTGAGTATTGCTGGCATGATATCGAGTCGCTTTGTCTTCGGCACACCATCGTTGATGGCGATGTTGTTGTCTTACCACGCAAGGATCAAACTGTTGAGTTGGTCGAGGCACATCGGATCCGGACGCCACGAACCAAACGGAATGTCGTTCTTGGGGTTCTTCTGAGCGAGCAACGCAAGCGACTCGAGTACTGGATTGCACCTGAAGATATTGATCCTGTTCGGTCAAGTGTCAAAGTCGGTGATATAACTCGTTGGCCGGTTCGGGACGCTGACGGCTATCGAATGGTCCATCATTTGTATTTCCCGAAACGGTTGTCCCAAACTCGCGGAGTTACAACTTTAGCGCCTGTGGCGGATACCACGGGGATGCACGACGACATCCAGTTCGCCAAACTTGTACAGCAACAAGGCGTTTCTTGTTTCGTTACTTACATCGAGCGTGCTTTAGAGTTTGTCGGTGGTTCAACCAAACAGTATGGCGAGCAGGAGACAGAGTCTCGTAGCGATGGAACAACTCGTGTCCTTGAGGGCATTGGGCCCGGGATGGAAGTTGAAGGTGCGCCGGGCGAGAAGCTTCACGGCTTTTCACCTAATATCCCCAATCCGGAATTCTTCGATCATGCGCGGCTTATCCTGACTTTCATTTCGATCAACCTCGGCCTCCCGCTTTCTGTCTTCCTTCTCGATCCTACGCAGACCAACTTTTCCGGCTGGCGTGGTGCTATCGATCAGGCACGAATCGGATTCAAGCGGTTGCAGCGTTGGGAGGCCCGTCGTCTACATAGACCGATTTATGAATGGAAGGTCAGGCAGTGGATTCAGATTGATCCGGAAATCAAGAAAGCGGCAAACAACCCAGAGATAAAGATCTTTCGCCATCGTTGGAATCCTCCTGAATGGCAATATATAGAACCGCTCAAGGATGCGTCAGCGGAGCTTCTTAGGTCGCGCAACGCCCTAATAAGCCATCGTCGGTTGCACGCCGAACGTGGACGGGATTGGGATGAGATCTCTACGGAGATTGTAGAGGATAACGTCAAGGCGATCCGTAAGGCAGTTATCGCTAAACAGGGATTGAAAAATGAATTCCCAGATGAGGATTTCCACTGGCGAGAGCTTTTGAGCCTTCCCACTCCGGATGGTGTGAACGTGACGGTTGGGGCGGATGAATCAACCCAGCAGGAGGTCGGCAATGCCAGACAGTAGTAGCGTTATAGTTAATCAAAATCCAGATTGCGGAGCTACGTGGTACACGTTCGACGGGCTTGATGCGGATAAGCCAATCTCCAAAAGGGCCATTGAGTCTATCCCGCATATTGATCAATATTTTGGCGTTTATGCAATGGAGGAGGGGCGGTTTCTTGGCATTTACGAATATGTCAAGACACTTGAAAGGCTTCAATCGCACATTGAGGCACGTCGTGGGGATTCAGATCTTCCGCCGGTTGGAGATTATCGAGTTGAAAACGGTGTCGCGGTGATCGAGATTGTCGGGTCGATGACTAAATACGGGTCATCACTTTCGGATCTCCCGCACGGGACCATCGGTATCCGTAAGGCAGTTCGAGCGGCTGTGAATGATCCCGAAGTCAAGGGGATCATGCTTGTGATTGATTCTCCAGGTGGAACGGTTGCGGGGACGGCGGACCTCGCGGCCGAGGTGAAGGGTGCCAACGCCAAGAAGCCGGTCACCGCCTATTGTGAGGATCTTTGTGCGAGTGCTGCTTACTGGGTGGCGTCACAGGCAGGAAAGGTTATTGCCAACCAGGGGGCGCTTGTCGGTTCGATCGGGACATACATGGTGGTCAACGACTTCTCGGGCTACTACGCGAAGGAAGGCATTAAGACCCATGTGATAAAGGCCGGCAAGTTCAAGGGTGCTGGTGTTCCGGGTGCAGAGATTACACCGGAACAACTCGAGAGCTTTCAACAGATGATCGATGAAATCAATTCGGTCTTTGTCGAGAGCGTGGCCGAAGGGCGCGACGTTCTCACTTCAAAGATTGAGGATCTCGCCGATGGGCGAGTGCATGAGGCGTCGAGTGCAAAACGACTGGGTTTGATCGATGCCGTTCAGAATTATGACCTCGCGCTAAAGCAGTTGCGAGCGCGTTGTAAAGATCCACGCCGAGGCGCAGGAGCCGAGGCCAAACCTGTTTTTAAGGAGTCTATCGTGACTGACGAAACGAAGACGGACTCCACGGCTCCGAAGCCAGCGAGTCTAGATGAACTTGAGTTGTTTTGTCCCGGCGCGGACAACGACTTTCTCATGGGGCAACTTCGTAAGAAGGCCACAGAGGATCAAGCCCGAAGCGCCTGGACCGAGGAGCTTCTTCGGCAGAAAGCGGAACTCAAAGAAAAGCTTGAGGTGAAGGAGAAAGCCGATGATCTCCCTGGTGCCGAGCCAATCGAGAAGAAGGGATCAAAGATAAGATCCTTCGGTGGAGATGTGAAAGCCGAGTGGGCGGAGGCTATCCGCGAGAAAGAGAAAGCGGGGCTCCCGAGGGCAAAGGCGGTGCGTGCTGTCGCGCATGAACGTCCTGAACTTCGTGAGGCTCTTATCGAACAAGCAAACGAAGGCAGACATTAAAGGAGTCTGAAAAATGGCCGCTCAAGAAGATAGTGGATTTAAAACATTTGTGGCGACTGCTGCAATTCCAAAGTATGCGCGGGTGATTCAATCGACAACCGCCGGCGCTGTAACAAAGGCTGGTCTGGCCGAGGTTGATATTGGCACCGCGCAAAATGCAGCGTTCGCGGCTGGCGATCCTGTAACGGTGAAGCTCCGAACGGCACCGGGGACACACAAGGGGATTGCGTCTGAAGCGTTTGCTGTGGGCGCGCTGCTTTACACGGAATCGGACGGTGAGATTCAAGACACGGCCCAGGCCACGGCATACGTCATCGGACATGCGCTCGAAGCTGCAACGGCCGATCAGGATATCGTCGAGTTCGTGTACAACGCTCATGGCGATACGGCCGCCACGTAACAAAGGAGATAGAAAATGCCTAATACTGAAAGTGCTCTGGCAACCCTGCGACCGGATCTCGGCGCGAGCTTCATGGAGTTCGACCTCGAGGCCAACCGGCGCGGGCTTGTCGCTCAACAAGTTTTGCCGGTCGTGGAGGTCGCAAAACCGGCGGGGGCTTTCGGCAAGATCAAGGTTGAGCAGTTGCTCAAGACGAGTTCGACACGAAGAACACCGGGAGCCGGGTACAACCGCGGAAGCTGGACATTCGACGACGCCTCTTTCGCCTGCGAGGAGCATGGCTGGGAAGAACCAGTCGATGATCGCGAATCGAAAATGTACAGCGACTATTTTGACGCTGAACAAATTTCGACGATGAGGGCATACAATCATGTCCTTATCGAGATGGAAAAGCGGGTCGCCGCGGCTGTATTTAACGCGACGACATGGACATCCTACACAACCACGATCACGAACGAATGGGACGACGCCGCCAATGCGGTCCCGATCACCGACGTCCACGGTGCCGCGCAGGCGGTATTTGATCAATGTGGTTTGTGGGCCAATGCATTGATTGTCAATCGAAAAGTCTGGCGGAATCTTCGCGTGTGCGATCAGGTAATTGATCTGATTAAATATGCAGGGATCACAGACCCAAGGCAGGGCAACATCACCACGCAAACGATGGCTCAGGTTTTTGACCTTGATTATATCATCGTTGCGGGCGGGGCGAAGGATACGGCGCTTGAGGGACAAGATACCTCAATCTCGCCGATCTGGTCTGACGAATACGCGATGGTTTGTCGGGTCGCGACGACTAACGATATCCGTGAGCCTTGTATTGGTCGGATGTTTCACTATGCGGAAGACGGATCGCAGATCGGCGGGACGGTAGAAACCTATCGTGACGAGCCGAAACGATCTGACATTGTCCGTGTTCGAAACGATGTAGATGAGGTGATCCTCTATGTAGAGGCTGGTCACCTCTTCGACAATGTAACAACTTAAAACTTTGCCGTGCGCCCTGCCGTCAGCTCCAGCCACCTTTCGGTGGGGCGCAGTTTTTTACCATGTCAAGCAACCTTCAAGATCTTTTCGAAAGCTTCGGAGTCCCGGCAATCAAGGAACATGCCGGAGAGGATGTCGTCTTTGTTCGAGCGAAGTCAGGCCAACAACTCGACATTTCAGCCAAGGTCAACCGCAACGTTGAGCCGATGGGTTCTTCCGGTGAGAACAGTGAGCCGATTGTTGTTTGGGTTGATGAGACTGATGTCCCCGAAGTTGACGAGGGGGTCGATTACTTCATCGTTGATGGCAATAACTATCGGGTGGAAAAGATCACGCATCGGAAATCTGGCCGTTGGGGGCTTTATTGCGTATGAGTGATGTTCTTCAAATCACAGTTGATGACAGCCGAGTAAGGGCGCTTTTTCGTGAGTTCCCGAAGATCACGAACTCGGAAGCGAACCGGGCATACAAGCGGGTGATCTCGCAGTTTATGAAGCGGTTCTCCAGTGAGCGGCTCGTCAAGGGTGTCTTTACTCCACGACGCGGCCGAAAAGCGAAAAAGAATCCAACAGGTCAGCCAGCGATTCCTGCAAAGGCTCGTCTGGCTGGTTTCAAGGCTCGAGTTGGCGGAGTTCAACGACTTGAGGGGAAGTACGTCTACGCCCGGACAAGCAATCCTCTGATGCTTGTGCGAGAGAGGGGTGAGACGATCTACGCAAAGAAAAAACGGCCAGGGGATAAAAGGCCGTGGCTTTATATCCGGGGAACGCCACATCGAGCGTTTGGAACATCGAAACGTGGGAAGGCTCGAAGAGCGAAGTGGCAGGCGAAACATGTTTCTGGCCAGAAATGGGCGCATTGGGCGAAACCAGTTGTCGCTAAGAAGGAAAAGGTGGGCCCGTTTAAACGGCTTGGGTTCATGGCAGCTTGGAATGCTTTTTATCCTGAAGCCAGCAGGATGCTCCAGGAGATTGTTTCACGTTCAGCCAAGCGAGCGAATCAATTCCTCGAGCGTAGAAGGAAATCGGCATGAGTACTCCTTACGCAGACACGGTGATCGAGGCGATTGTTACGGCGCTTGAAGCCGTCGATGGTACAGGCGAGTACAACACGGCTACAAATCTTGTCCTTAGAAGGGATCGAAAGAGTAAGGTCAAATACGACGGGAAAAGAGCTCGCCATTATATCTATTGCGCCCTGGTTGATCAAAATTACAGCCTTGGAGCCAACGATGAGGTTTTTGAAGCTGTAACAATCAATATCGACTCACATCTCAATTATTCCGATGCTGCTGGTTATTCGGTTGACGAGCAAGAGCTTTTGCTTGGACACGATGTTCGATTCGCCGTGGCCAGCTTGCGGTCGAGTCTGAATTGTACATTTGAACGACTGACAGCGCAGTCATTTCGAGAGGTGGATCCGGAAGATCCCGTCCCTGGGGTCACTACATCATTGACGATCTCTTATCTTTTGCGGTCGAGCGATTTTGAAAATGTTGGACCGTTAGCATAAAGGAAAAGAACAATGCCTAAAACCCTGTTTGAATTCGCAGTTGAGAAAGAGGGTACGCCGGGCACGGCTGAAACGATCGTTGAGGCTGATGTTCTGACTCGTATCCGAAATGACGTCCGGGCGGAGCCTGATGTCGATATGCATTCACTTGATGAGGTGAGCGCTGTTTCGAGTATGACGCCTGATGTCGCCGGTCGGGCGATGATCACATTCCCGGTATCGTATAATTTGCGAGGGCCGGGTGATCTTGTAACAGCGCCGACGATCGCTGACATGTTCGAGGCGGCAGTGTTCTCAGGCGCGGCGGCTAAGACAATCGCAATCGGAGCCATTGCAAATGGGCCATTTGTAGCTGGCGAAATCATTACAGGCGGGACGTCTTTGGGCACAGGGATCGTGCTTCAGCAAATTGCCACCGGGAGCTCGCCGATTGCCTATATTCCAATCAGTGGCACATTGCAGACAACCGAGGAGTTGACCGGAAGCTTCTCAGGTGCTACGGCAGACACTTCGGCTGGGCCACAAGATGGCGGGTACGGTTGGCGTCCGAATGACTGGAATGACGATGACGGTTCGGAACATCATGTGACCTGTAAACTTTTCCGTGATGGATTCTATTGGACGGGTCGCGGGTGTCTTGCCGACTGGCAGATAGTTTTGACGAATGGCGGCCCCGGGGTCGTGACGCAGAGCTTTCGCGGGCCCTGGACGCTTTATGGCGATGTTTCCATGTTTGGTGTTACAGCCTATCCAGAGGACGACACCACGGTCCCGAAGTTCCTTAACGCGGGAATCTATATCGAAGACGAACAGCCTACGGGGATTCGAGAGATCACCATTGCGTTTCCCAACAATCTTGAACCTGTAGAGGATGCAAACGATACGGCGGCCGATGGAATTCTTTACATGGATTACGATCGCCAGGTTCCGACCGTCCGGTTGGCCGTCGACCAGGTCGCGACGACGACTTACAACTATTTTTCGAAATTCCGAGCCGGCGATACATTCCGTTTTGAATGTACCCTTGGTGATACAGCCGGCGCAAAATGGACATTCTCGGCACGGCAAGCACAGTTCGAACGGGTGATCCCGGCTGAACAATCGCCCCGTCGAGCGATGTTCGAGGTCGAGCTTACTCTGCGAGGGACGAACAATGAGGAGCTCATGATTTGGCAGCATTAAGGAGGAAAAGATGCCAATCGTTTTACAGAAGCCTGGGACTCTACACACAGAGGAAATGCCAGACCTTGGGCTGGTAGTTACATGGAAAACCCTTGATGCACAAACGGGCAGTGAAGTGCAGGTGAAGGGTTCACGATTTGTCCAGTATCTTCAAGGTGAATACAAGGACAAGAATGGTGAGGAAAAAGCTTTTGACATCGCCGATTACTTTGAAACTGTCATCGGCTATATGGCAGAGAAGATTGAAGGGCTTGAACTCGAAGGCCAACCTTTCGAAATCCAGAAATCGCCTGACGGGAAACTGACGCACGAATGTTTGAACGCGATCTTTCCGGTGGCTGCCGAGATCGCGGATTTTCTTGTCGGAAAGCTCAACTTAAAGAAAAACGATGTAAAAAACTCCTGATCGTGGCCGCGCTCATGACGGGTGTCTTGAATGACGGTCACGGAATCCCATGTCCGGAATGTCTTGGTACTTGTTCTGTCGAAGGAAAGAACTGTAGAGATTGCGATGGAAACGGATCTATACAGCCAGGAGAAGAGGAGATTCGAGAGGCTGAATCGAATCAGGGGGCGGTGGATACGGCGATGTTTGTCTATGCATCGTCTGAACGTCCCATGTTTCCAACAGAGTGGCTCAGTCAGCCGGCGATATACATCACCGCTTACGGGTTTCTTACAAGATATCTTTTCGGTGAGTTTGAAGAACGGAAGAAATCTTTAGCAGATGTCAAGGGATGATATCAGAGTTGGCATCGGTCTGAAGGACAATTTGAATTCAGACCTAAGAAAAGCGACATCAAATTTACGCCGTTTTTCTTCCAACGCATCCCGTATTTTCAATAAGATGCGCCGTTCGATTTTCAGCGTCAAGGGTGCGCTTCTCGGTCTTGGCGCTGGCATCGTGTTCCGGAATACTATTCGGACGATGGCAACCTTTGAAGAGTCGCTGCTCAAGATCCAGGCCACCCTCGACGCCACCTCCGGCACGATGCGACAGTACGAAGAAACTGCTCGTGACATTGGGGCCACCACACGTTATACGGCCACGGAGGCGGCCAATTCTCTCTATACTCTAACGAAGGCTGGCTTTGATCTGAAAGAGACTATCGCCGCAGCTCGGCCAGTGATGACGCTTGCCACCATAGGCGAACTTGATTTGGCTGAAGCCGCGGATGTGGCGGCAAAAGCTATCAGGGCGTTTAAGCTCGATGCCACAGAAACCGAACATGTCGTTGATGTCTTTTTCAAGGCATCAACCTCGGCGGCCACAACAGTCCGTGAACTCGCGGAAGCATTTAGAATGGTCGCGCCAATTGCGGCAAGTGTTGACATTTCACTTGAGGAAACGTCGGCCGCGCTTGCGATTCTTGCCGATCGAGGTTTAAGTGCCTCCCTTGGCGGGACGGCACTCCGAGGCGCATTGATAAGGCTTCAGAAGCCGACATCCGAAGCCGAGACGGCGCTTGCCCGATTGGGGGTTTCCGTTCAAGAGGTAGATCCGCGCATTCATAGTCTTTCGGAGATCTTTACAACGCTTGGCGAAAAACAGAATTTTGCCAACGAGGCGGCGAATATTTTTGAAGATCGTCAACTCGCCGCGGCTGTAATCCTGGCTGACAATTATCAACGCCTTGAGAGGATGTCGGATTCGCTTGTACGTGTTGGGAATGTCAGTGATCGAGCCGCCAAGATAATGGAAAGTGGGCTTCTTGGTGTTTGGCGATCCCTCAAGTCGGCCTTTGATGAGTTGATTATCACTGCGGGCAAAGCTGGCTTTCTTGACTCGCTTAAGAACACGCTAAAAGATTTGACTGAATATTTCCGTTCGGATTCGGCAAAGAACTTTTTTAGAGGATTAGGTGAGGCGGCCGGTCAAGCAGTTGGCAAGTTGACAGAATGGGCAAAAGGTTTTCTTGAAGGTATTATTGGTATCGGTAAAAACCTAGAAACAATCACTAACGCACTGGGTGGTGTTTCTAATATTTTAAAGTTTATAGCAGACAGCCTACGACCATATCTTCAAGTTGGCAGGGATGTTTTAGGTGGTAAAGCTTTGGGCGGTGGTAGCTTTCCTCCTATGACTAAAGAACAACGCGCTGGGCTTTTGCGCGGTGAAGATGTTTTTAGTCTTAATTGGATGCCACCCGCCTTTCGACCAGGCGCGGCATCTGGCTTGCCTGTTGGCATGTATTTGCAACCTGGGAACGAGATGTTTTGGGCAACAAGGACAGGGATCCCAACTGCCCGGCAATTATTGCTAGAAGAGCCAATCCCTGGACGCATTGCACCGCCTCCGTCCCCCCCCCATCCAGCAGATACTTCGCTCCCGCCCTGGATGCGCCAGCCGCCAATAAAACAATACGGTCCGACGTTTTTGCAGTCAGTTTCTAGCTTGTCCGAGCCAAATCTCCAAGATTTAAAACGTCGGATCGAGGCGAACAAGACCGCCGCGCAAGGTGCAGCAACAGCTTTTGATGAACTCGCCAAGAGCGCGTCGGCATTTGCAGCCACACGCGATGGTGTTCTAGGTGTTGCCGATTCTATAGTAGGCAACCTGTCAAGCGCCATTGGCCGGGCAACGATGAACTTCAAGAACGCTGGCCAGATATTTAAAGAAATGGTCAGGTCGATGGCGGCAGACATCGCCACGCTCATCCCGCGGCTGTTACTTTTCAGGGCGCTTTCGGCTGGCTTGACATCGCTTGGTTTTGGCGGTGGCACGCCGAAGCCAGATGTGATGGGGACTCTGCCTTTCTATTACGCGAAACCACCCGGTATGCAATATGGCGGCAGTGCTACCATATCGGGCCCGATGTCCGGCTACCCGGTATCGTTCATCGGGCATGGCACGGAACGATTCCATGTTGAACCGTTGGGGAGCCGGCGTGGCGGTGGAGACATGCCGCCTGTGAATGTAAACATTGTAAATAACATCAATGCGACAGATGCACAAAGCTTTCAAAATCTTTATCGCAACGCGACGATGCAAGATAAGACTCAACTCGCGAGTCTTATCGTAAATGAAATTCGTCGTCGTCCGGGGCTTGGGAGAGCATAATGCCGCTCGAAACATTTTCACCTCCGACAAATCCAAGTTTCCCCTATGACGAATCAACGATGATTCTTACGGACAGAATCCCGCAACAGAAGGGATACGAGTCCTCACGATCGCTTCTTCTGCGAGAGATCCGGCCCTCGGTAAGACTTCATTGGAATCGTGCGCCAGAGGCGACACTCTTCTACATTGAAAGTTTTTTCAGAAACCTTAATGGTTCTAATGGGCCTTTTTGGTGGATACCCTTTGATAAGATTGCATCCCCCACAGCGGAAAGCCCAACACTTACGCAGTTCATAGACGGAAGCTTGGGCGCAAAAACTTATTATGTGGTGTTCACTTGGTATGATTCCTCCTATGGAGAGACGACGCAGTCTGTACAGAGTTCGATTTCGGTATTGGCAAATCGATACATGCGTGCAGAGGTGCCAGTTTTCCCAACATTTTGTGAAGGGTGGCGAGTTTACGCGCATGAAACGTCCGGCCAAGAGTGTCTTCAAGCAACGGTGACGACTTCGCAGACGTGGGAGCAGTCAGGCGCATTATCCACAGGTACAGCAACGCCTCCGAGCACGAACAATCTGTTGGTGAAAAAGAAATGGCTTCTTATTGGTGGCATAAAAAAGACGCGTGTCGATGTCGGCCGATGGGCCATCGATCTTGAGTTTAGCGAGCAAATAATCTGATGGTTGAAAGAGCGCTTGACCCAGTAAGAAATTTGACGACAGTCGAGGTTGATGGCCTATATGCGGCTGGCGTAACGACAGTGAATCTTCAATCAGGCGAAGGTTCAAGCTTGCCAGCGCCAGCGACTGATGGGAACTTCAACTTAATTTGGTGGAACGGGGAAGATTATAGCAATCCGGAAGACGATGACAATGTTGAAATCGTGCGTGTAACAGCACGTTCAACGGACCAACTTACAGTGACCCGTGGCCAAGAAGGCACAGCTGACACATCCAAGAATACGGCGAGTAAGACGTATTCTATGCGCATGTGCCCAACGAAACGATTCAGAGATGATATAGCCCGGCACACTATCGGTCTTGAAACAGACACCACGGAAACAATTGATGGGAGTGGTGTCATCGAAAAATCAAGTTCGTCAATAAAGGTGACGCCCAATGCCGCGGCCGATGACGCGTTATCAACTATCAACGCGCCTAGCGGCGAAACGTTAGTTAATGGTGAGTTGCTTCTTCTCAGGCCAACATCATCATCTTACAAGATCACCCTTGATTCAGCAGGGAACATTGATCCGGGTGCCCACAACATTCCAATCAAAAACGCGGATGATGCAGTTCTTTTAAAGTATGACGGGACTGCAAGCAAATGGCGGCCGCTGATGGTTTGGTACGATGAGCCGTTGTGGTGGTGCGGGAATACGGCCAATCAGGAGGTACATACAAATTGGGTGCCGATTGCTTACGACACGTCAAGCTATAACGATCTTGGCCAGAGTCATATCGCCGAATTCCACAGAGAAGACGCCAGGGTTATTGGCGCGAATGTTCACAATTATACAGCGTCGTCCACGAGGTATTTTCTCGAGTGTTATGTTGAAGAATCTTCGCAGGGTGGTATCTATACGAGCAATGGATCTGATATCGCAGTGCAGGGTTTCTGTGGGACACACTTGAGCCAGTTTAAAGACAAGGACAAGATCGGCCCCCGTGGGGGTGTCGTTATTTGTTTGGATGAGCTTATTGAAAATGAGTTCTCTTACTATCTGGAGACAAAAAAGGTTCCCATTAAAAATAGCTCCGGCGAAATTGAAATCCGTGAACAGCAGATAAAACACTTTGTCAATGATGATGATCCGTCGGTTTTGCCGAGTTGGGAAAAAGTCGTAAAGGATGTGTCCGACATCAACCGTTACAAGCAAGTTTCATATATCGATGGCACCACAACTAGGATGGACAAGAGGGTCTTCGGTGTTTGTGGTGGCGGCGAGAAAAACCCCCGGAACACGACCACAGGTAGAAATGATCGATTGTTAAGGGATGTGTGTTGTGTGGGGGAGTCCGTCATTAGGGTCACGGACACTAACGGTAACATTGAAGCTGGAGATTTTTTGCAGTCGTCATCGGTTGAATGGGAAGCTGAAAAGCAGACCGATGATATTCTCCATTCTTATACGATCGCGAAGGCAAAAATAAGTGTAGATTTTTCGACTATTCCTGTCGACCCGGCAGTCGGCCACAAATGGGCCTTAATTCCTTGTACCCTTCATTGCGGGTAGAATATGACCTGGGGATGCGACAGTTATGGAACTCGATCATGGGGCGGTTCGCCGAATGCGACTCTGCCGAGTTCATTCCCACGTCTTTATACATCTGATCAGCCTGTCTATGATCTTCATTTAAAATCACCGCTAATTACTTTTTACGATGTGCTTATTGCCGATGGTGTGGCCACGGAGCGTTATGTGGATTTTGGCGATCCGGAATCGGGGCTGGCCACAGACACCATAACTTTTGGTGGATATGACTATGCAGTTGTGCATATCCAGCGGACGGCAGTAGAAGAATCGGCCGATGGGGCGTTGCCAGAGGTCACGCTGACCATCATCGACATCGATCGAACAATCCTCAATTGGGTCATCAACAACAATGGGCTTTCGAATGCATCGGTAAGAATGCGGATCATTGCATACAAAGATATTGCAACCCCATCCAAGGCGACCGATAGGACATTCATTGTGTCTCAAGTTA
>Ga0209536_100008501_pt1 | contig 15383 bp, 12 predicted proteins | sample DeeMarSeWOR28_12_FD_187461 | JGI IMG/M metagenome (GOLD analysis project Ga0209536, IMG submission 187461) | Marine sediment microbial communities from White Oak River estuary, North Carolina - WOR-2-8_12 (SPAdes) (version 2) | ecosystem: Environmental > Aquatic > Marine > Intertidal zone >...
ACACCCGTTGCTGAATTCCAGCCTTTATTACCAAATACCATTGCCTGAATGTTTACTGCTGTCCCGAAATCTGGAATATTATTGATTTTTCTATAAGTAATCGCTCGTCTAGTATTCCACGATTTAAAAACTGCTTCAATAGCTAAATATAATTGGGTTAAAGGATCTTGTGGGAATGAGGAACCAATTTCTTTTTCATATAAAGCTTTATAATCAGCTATAATTTTCTGCAAATCTTTGACATCTAAATCAGTGTCTTGGGCATTTCTTCCGATATTTCGTTTATACTTAGTCAAAATCCTTTCAAATTTATCATCTCCAATGGACATTACAACATCACCAAACATCTGAATAAATCGTCTCCAAGAATCATAAGCGAAACGAGGATTATCTGTTTGTTCCGCTAAACCTGCAACACTTTCATCATTTAAACCTAGATTTAATACAGTATCCATCATCCCAGGCATACTCTGAGGGGCTCCTGAGCGTACACTCACCAATAGGGGATTTTTTTTATCACCAAATTTTTTCCCTGTCTTCTCCTCAAGATTTCTCAAGTGTGTTATAATGTCTGGTTCTAATTGCTTCATTACTTTCTTTGGGTCCCGAAAATAACGTAAACAAGCTTCAGTGGTAATAGTAAATCCTGGGGGAATGTTCAAGCCGAGATTCGTCATTTCAGCTAGATTTGCGCCTTTTCCTCCAAGAAGACCCTTTAAATCCTTGTTTCCCTCGTTAAAATCATAGATGAATTTATCCTTCTGGCTAACGGTCATTTTTAATCACTAAATCCTACATCTTTTTCAAGAATTGCCAAATTAAAAATTAGTTTTTATTTATTTAAAGTAATAGTCCTAAACATTGATAATTAATATTATATAATAATTACATTAATGAAAAAAATCTTTCTAATTCAAAACAAAGATTTTAAAATTGAATTAATTTCGTCTAAATTCTCTCAATAAGTCCCAAATTCCATCGATAATATAGGTTGGTTTATCTTCACTCTCTATTATCATCGCTTTTGTTGTTTCTCCCGATAACACACAACAAGTAGTCACTCCTGCATTATTCCCCATTTTTATGTCCGTATAAAGGCGGTCACCAAATATTATTGCCTGATTTGGAGGAATTCCAAGCTGGTTCAACTTGAATAACAACATTTCTTTATTTGGCTTCCCAAAAACTCTTGGCATTCTTTCTATTGTTTTAAATAATAAAGCTGCAATACCACCTGCATCGGGTATATATCCGTTCTCAGTTGGACATCTATTATCAAGATGAGTAGCAATATATGGAAATTCTTTCCTCTTAAGAAAATTTGCTGCGAGAGCTAATCTTTGATAAGTAAGTTCCTTATCAAAAGCAAGTACAATTATCTCGGGATTTATTTCATCTATAATTAATCCTTTTTGTTTAAACTCATCTTTAAGAGACTTTGTACCTAATAAAAATATTCTCTGGTAGTTATTTTTCTTTAAGTAATCGATTGTTGGATGTTGAGATAAAATTATATTTTCTTGAGTTATATCAAGCTTCATGGAATTTAATTTTTTGAGGTAATCCGCTGAAGAAATACTAGAATTATTAGAAAGAAAGAAAAAGGAGATTTTCCTTTTTTTCAACAACTCGATCAACTCAGGAACACCCTTAAATAATTTATTCCCCAAATAAATAGTTCCATCCAAGTCAAAAAAATAAACTTGTTTCGTTGTTAGGTCGTGGATATTATTTGTGTGAGACACCATATTAATTTATAAGCTGAGATTAAATAAATTAGAAAAAGGAAAAAGAATAAATAAATTTTCTTTGTTTCAATAAAATTCTGTATCAAACATTGTTGTAGAATTAACGAGTTCTTGAGCTGCTCTAACAGCTTTCATAACTTTCGCCATATCACCTTTAAGTTTAAACTTTCCAGAGAGTAAACCTCTGATAGGATCTAGTTCTTTCTTTAATACTTGAACCCAAGCATCATAAGGTCCGGAATAAATATATTCAGGTTCAACTTCTTCACCTTCTTCAACGACTCTTGCACCAGTACATTCACCATGATACAATCCAACAAACATTTTTATTTCATGATCTAAATTCCCTGAAGGCTCAACTACAAAAAGAAAATCTCCCTCCCATCCATCTGGTGGAAATCCACTTGGTCCCGCAGCATCTCTATAATTTTCGTTTTCGTTAATAGCCTTACAAAAAGTGGTAGCCCATTCTGGTGTTCCAAACTTCATTATTATCACTTATTAGTTTATTTTACTTAATTTTTAAGTAGGTAATTCATATATATATTTTATTTAAGAAAGAGTGTTATAAATAATCTAGTTTTTATTGAAAAAATAAAAACATAAATAAGGTAGTTAAAGTAATTATTCTGTGCTCTTTATGGCGATTTATTTAATTTCTCCTCTTTGTTTCATTTTTTCAATTTCTTCATTTCTAAGTTTTCGTTTGAATAGTTTCATAGCCAAAGTTAGAGGAAGATCATCTCTAAACTCCACATACTTAGGGACTGCGTAAGGTTTAACCTTGTCTTTTAAATAATCAATTATATCTTGTTCGGAAACTTTTCCCGCTTGTTCTTTATTTAGTGTGATAAACGCCTTTACTCGTTCACTTCCAGGACGTTCTGGATCAGGAATTCCTATCACACCTGCTACACTCACAGCGGGATGTTCATGTAAGATATCATCGACTACTCTTGAATAAACCTTATTTCCTGACACATTTATCATATCCTTGATACGATCTTCAATGTAAAAATAGCCATCATCATCCATTCTTCCTATATCACCCATTGGAAGCCAACCATCTTCAGTTAAACCTTTACCTACTGTAGGCCAATATCCTTTCATCACTTGAGGGCCTCGAATCCAGATTTCACCAGACTCGCCAAGAGGAAGTTCCACTTTTGTTTCAGGATCGACTATTTTAACTTCTGTATCAGGTAAAGGTACACCCACCCCTAATTTTTTAGCAGCCATAAATCCCGTAACTTTCGAAAGGGGTGAGATATTCACCATTGAAGCCGCACAAGTTTCCGTAGCACCATATCCTTCACCCATAGGTACACCAGTTTTTTGTTCAAAGTGTTCTGCAACATCAGGAGGCATCGGAGCGGCTCCAGATAAGTAAAAAATGGGAGCCTTTGGAATGTCCAAATGTAGAAATCTCATATAATGAGCTGGGACTCCAAGCACCATAAAAGGTCGATTCTTTTTTATGGTTTCGGCAATTCTTACCATATCTCTAGGATCCATTAAATACATTTTTATTCCCAAAGAAATGCCTGAATGAATAGCAAAATGGCCATAAGCGTGAAAAATTGGAACACAGATCACAATAGCAGCTTTTCCAGTTATCCCCACTTTTATAGGATCTAACATCCAGTGCATTAATTGAATGCAATTTGTTGTAATGTTATGATGAGTCAACATTGTTCCTTTTGGGAGACCTGTAGTACCACCAGTAAAAGGTAGAAGAGCGATATCCTCCAAAGGATCTACTTCAACTGTTTTTTCGAGGGGATCATATTTTTCCAATAAATCATTCAGAAAGTAGGTCCCATTTTCCGAAACTTCATCCATTTCAGGTAAAGAATAATCTGGAAAAATTTGTGTGGGAGTATAAATAATAGTGTTTATCTCAAGTTCTTTTTTTACTTCATCCATCCGTTCAAGACGCCTGTATGAGCATACTACAGTTTTTGCATCACTTTCCTTTAATTCATGAATTAAATCATCAGTTTTATGTAAAATACTGAGAGGTACATGAATAGCTCCCATTTTCATAGCAGCATAATCAACTAAAATGAATTCAGGACAGGATGGAAGGACCGATGCAACAGTTTCCCCTTTTTTTAATCCTAATTTAAGGAACGCATTTGCTAGTTTATCAACCTTCAATTTTAGATCCTTATATGTTATTTCCTCATCTAAGTAGACACAAGCTAGATTATCGGGGTACTTTGCTGCGCTATCCTCGAGAAAATCGTAAACATTAATTTCAGGATAAGGTTCCATTGAATGTTTTAGTTTAAAGGGTCCTACTTTATAAGATTTTAACCATGGTTTGTCTGCATATGTTAAGTTATTATTTTCACCCACTTTTTCCACCTTTTTTATTTATATTTTAAGAAAAAAAAAATTAGTATATTTCTTTAATTGCCCATTCCAATCCAAGTTCTTTTAATTTTTCCTTGCTAGGTTTACCAGATTGCTTATCCCAACCTCTATAATCATAGTATGCATCTAATAATATATCCAAATTGACAGTCTCGCCTTTTGCTGGCCCATCAGGCATAGGTTCTTCTAGCATTCGTGGTGGGAGTGTATCATCTGCCCTAGTAACGCCTTCTCTTATATTATAAACTCGGGCAAGATTATATAATCGTTCACCGGTTCTGGCAAAATCTGTAGCTGAAAAATCATACCCTAATAGTTTTTCCATAAGTGATGCCCAATCTTCTGAAGATAACACCATTCCCATGAATTTACATCCTCCAATCGCGTCGAATAATCCAAAAGCATCTTCAAATTCCTTAACTACTTTTGTATCTTCGGGATTTTCATCAAGAACATCTCCAACAGTAGCATCTTCAACGATCATAAAGGGCATTCCTAAGAAAGCTGGTCCTTCAATATAACCTGTAATATGACATCCCCCTCTATTTGCCGTTGCATATGCTAATCCCGTAATTTTAGCGGCTCTACTATCATATGCTGGAAGTTCTAATCCTTTAACATGCATCGCAAATTTTTCTGATCCCTTTCCTAACTTCTCAGCCATAGCTCGAGTTCCTTCAGCAAGCAAATCTCCTATTCCTTCTCGTTTGCTTATAATCGAAATGAGATCGACAACCAGATCTTTATTACCAAAATTGAATTCAAGACCACCAGTATCCTCCTTATTGAGGATTCCCTTTTCATAGCATTCCATGGCAAATCCAATTGTGTTTCCAGCAGAGATGACATCAAGACCATACTCATTACATAGAAAATGTGCAAGAGTGATAGCTTCGATATCATCAACCCCACACATAGTTCCGAGAGCGCCTATTGATTCATATTCAGGACCTTCTCCTGTACTTTTATACTTTCCTTCCTTAATTTCCGCAATACGCCCACAAGCGATAGGACAAGCAAAGCAAGGCTTACGTCCTGTGAGAATTGTTTCATTAATTGCTGTTCCATTAATTTTATCTGCTGCAGGAAAAACTCCTGTTTGCCAGTTATTAGTAGGTAAACCCCCTTTAATATTTACTAGATCAACCATAGTAGCAGTTCCAAATACTTCGAGAGTCATTTTCAATAGGCTCTGATTAACCCAATCGTACCGTTGTTTAGCTTCTGCTTTATATTCATCGGGATTTGCGACTTCAATTTTAGCATCACCCTTAGATGCTATCGCTTTTACTTTTTTTGAACCCATTACAGTACCCATTCCACATCTGCCAGCAGCTCGCCCGTAATTCGGTTTGTCACAATCGTTCATGATAGCGGCGTATTTAACAAGATTTTCCCCTCCAGTACCGATGCAAGCTACATTAAATTTTTCACCTAATTCTTCTTTTATAATTCTTGTAGTTTCCGAAGTGTTTTTTCCCCATAAATGAGACGCGTCTTTAAGTTCTGCTTTACCATCTTCAGTGACGAGATAGACCGGCTTTGGGGATATGCCTTCAAAAATAACTCCGTCAAATCCAGATCTTTTTAAATCTCTTCCCCAAAAACCAGCAGAATTGGCTTCTCCCCATACTTTTGTAAGGGGTGATTTTGCAACTACGCTATACCTTCCTGTACTAGGGGAGGGTGTTCCCGTTAAAGGTCCTGTCATAAATATCAATTTGTTATCTGCTCCTAAAGGATCTATACCCTTAGGTGTCTCATCAATAAGATATTTAGTTGCTAATCCAGAGCCTCCTAGATATAATTTTAAAGTGTCATCGTCAGGAAATTCTTCTGTGATTTTGCCACTACTCAAGTCGACTCTTAATATTTTTCCCATATAACCGTAAATTTTCTTTACACCTCAAATATTACTGTTTTCTTTTCGATTTTTATTTATATAATCTTATTAAATAATCTTATTTGCTTAATTATAAAACAATTTCTATTTTAATATTAGAAGAACTTAAAAAATCATTTAGCATTGAAACTATTTTACTTTTATACTAATTGTAAAGAATAAGATAAAAACTAAAGATAGTACAACGAAACGATCTAATAGGAGTAAAAAAAGTACTAAACTCCAATTCCAATTGTGTTCCCAATTCCCGCGATAATGACTTTCGTTCCTTTTTCAGTCCTCTTACGAATGGTCATTTTTATTTTCTCAATGAACTTAGGAACAGATTGAGTAATGGATCTCTGCATTGTTGTAATTGCATTTTCCAATGATTGCTTACAGATTAACGCATCAATAGGAATAGATTTGTTAGTCGAAGATTCTTCTATGAAATGTTTTTCAATACCAATCCCTCCGATAGCCGCACCAACACCTATAGCTATTGAACCTGTCTTATCACCAGTTAGTTTTAACCCGGCATCAATCATAATAATCCTGGAAATTTCATCCCCATGCTCATCAATAAGCATCTTAATTGCTTTCCCCGGTTTTCCAACAGTTCCACCAGGTCCCTTTGCTCTTACAACAAAGACGGTTCTTTCCTCAAATTCGACTTCTTGTACAATTGTGTCTCTCACAATCTCTTTTGCTTCTATGTTGGAATCAGTGATTTCACGAATAAAACTTGCAGTTACTAAAGGTCCAAGAGCATCTCCTATTGGACTCCCCTCAGCAAAAGCTTTCGCTGCATGGTAATATGCTTTTGCCATGCCAACAATTAAACCTAATTGCATTGAGATCTGGAGTAACAAAATCATTGATTTTGATTTCTTCCCTAATATGAGATAGTGTCTAATTAACCTGTAAATGGAATCAATAGCCATAGTCGCTTCCATCAGATTCTCTAGATTATATTTTTGAACATTATCTGCCTTGGGTGCTAATAATTCTACTTCTTCTTTAAATCGAAAGTCGCGAATATCAACAACATGGTCAAATTTTGGGATAATACCATAAGGATCAAGCGAAACAGGAGGAATAGTAACAAATGTTAAAAAATCCTCAAGTTGAAGCATTAAATCTTTTTGAGTTTTTTTGGTATCAGTAAATTCTTTAAAATTATTCATTAAAATCTCTTTGCATTCATCATTCCATTTCTTTAACTTATCTAAACCGACTTGAATGTCTCTGGATGCCTTCCAACCTTGAAGTTTTTGTCCGTAGAACATTGAAACAAAAATTAATAAGAAAAAAAGCAAATTTAATACTAGAGATATAGGATCAGTGCCTTGGGCTCCACCTATCTGAGCTATATTGAACATTTTTATCTTAAATTAATCTCACATTATTTTGATAATATTATGGTTTTATAATAACAAAATTTATTTATTCTTTTCTATTATAGAGCATAGAAAATAAAATTTTGCGACATTTTTCGATGATAGAAGAAGAAGACGATGAGGATATTTTAAAAAAGAAGATTACGGTTAAGACTATCCTCAAAAACTTATTATTCATACTCCCTATTATCTTGGGTGCACTCTTGATCTATTTACCCATTATACCATCTCAATACTCGATGTGGGGTTGGTCTATCGGATTTGTCTTAATTTGTGTAGGGGCAACAGCTCTGCAAATGCAAAAAACTCCCTCTGAACCTATTCGGCAAACTTTAACAATCTTGATTTGCAGTCTCTGTGGCTTGACCAAAGTAAGAAATTACGAGAAAGGAGATTTTGTATTTAAAAGATTAGGTAAGTGTGATAAATGCGACGATGCATTGGAGATTAAACAGATTTATTCAGTCAAGCTAAAGAAGCCAACAGAACCAAATAAACCAGAAGAGAAAGAATCTAAAAAAAAATCTAAAGATTAATTATACAGATTTCTATAGGTGTTTTCTAAATTCTTAAAAAAGTTGGACTAGGTGGGACATTCGATCATCTTCATGAAGGCCACAAATTTCTATTAAGAACTGCTTTATCAGTCTCAGAAACTATTGAAATTGGCCTAACAAGCCAAAATTTGTTAGAAAAGAAAAAATTTCTTTCAAAACTAGAAAGCTATAAAACAAGAGAATCAAAAATAAGAGAATATATAAGCACATTTGCGGATATGGAACGTGTTAGCATTGTTGAAATAAAAAATTGGGATGACATGAGTGGGTATGCTCAAGATCCTGAATATGATGGGTTAATTCTAAGTCAAGAAACATATGAAAACGCACTAAGACTAAATAAATCTAGAGAGAGTATGGGATTGAAACCCCTAATCTTGATTGTTATACCTCTTATCAAAGATCAATTCAATAATAAGATAAGCTCAACTACGATTAGAGAAAATCTGTAACAGCAAAATTTTTTAGTTAGTAATTACACAATTAGTTTATACTTGAAAATAGCTTGAGAAGAGAATTTATGTGCTTATATAGATGTGAGAAATACAAGTCTGGAATGCTTAATCAAGTATACAATATTGTTAAATTCTTTAACTAGCCAAGGGATTAACCGCCAAAATTGCTTATTGATCCCTTGGCTGCGGAAGTATCTCCTTCTATTAGTTTAAAAACTGAATCTCTACTATAAAAAGAAGTTAAATGGTTAATCTAATTCAAGATAGAGCGAAACCTAACGATTTTATTCACGAAAGATTTAAATAAATTCAAGACTTTAAATTTTATAAAGAAAGCATAGGATGGTTTGGTGTTAGATTATGACAATTAAGCTAAAAAAACAAGTTATTGAGATATTTAATATAATAAAAAAGAAATCCACTGAAATTGTAGCTGAAGATCTTGCTGAAGAACTTAATATTGACTATATAGTTTTAATGTCAGCTGTGAATGATTTAATCGCACAAGACTTAGGGGGTTTCAAGGAGAAGGAGATTTATAATGTAGCACCAAATGAAGAGGGGCGTGTTTATTTAGAAAAGGGATTTCCTGAACGTCAGTTATTAAATCTCATGTTAGAGAGTGATGTTAAAGAAATTTCATTAAAGGATTTAATGAAAAAATCAGGAATGGAAAGAAATATTTTTTATGTCGGGATTTCCAACTTAAAAAAGAGCCGCTGGATAAGTCAAAGTAAAGCTTCAGGAGAAAATAAAATATTTCTTATAGCCGAAGAATTTCCTCAAACTGAAATTGAGAAGTTTTTTGATAGATTTAAAGAAAATAGTATTGTAGATTATTCAGAATTATCTAAACAAGATAAGAAAGTATTGGATATCTTAAATAAAAGAAAATTAATTAAGAAGATACAAAGAACTAAGCGAATTATTTATTTGACTGAAATTGGGAGTAACATTTCAACTTCGGAGATAGAAGAGTTAAAGCAGATAAGTAAAATTACTCCCGAAATGTTGAGTTCTGGAAACTGGCAAAAGTATGATTTGAAGCCTTTTGATGTTACAAAACCAGGCCCTTTATTGAAGACAGGTAAGATTCACCCTTTAGTTAATTTAATAAACAAAATTAGAGAGGTTTTCTTATCAATGGGCTTCACAGAGATAAGAGGCCCAATTATTGAAAGTGCGTTTTACTGTTTTGATGCGTTATTCCAACCTCAAGATCATCCAGCTCGTGAAATGCAAGATACTTTTTATTTAAATAATCCAAAAACCGCAAAATTGCCAGAAAAAGACAGAGTTTTGGCTGTAAAAGAAATTCATGAAAATGGAGGGGATTCTGGCTCAATAGGGTGGGGATATCAATGGGATATTGAGACTGCTAAAAAAACAGTGATGAGGACACATACTACAGCAACAACTATGAGAAGGCTTTCTGAATTTTATAGAAACAATGATAATGTCCCAGTAAAAGTATTTTGTGTTGATAGAGTATTCCGTAATGAAAAATTAGATAAAACTCATCTGGCAGAACTGACCCAAATAGAAGGAATTGTTATTGATGATAATGTTACTTTATGTGATTTAATTGGACTGCTTGCAGAGTTCTACCGAAAACTTGGATTCAAAAAAATTATGACAAGACCAGGATTTTTTCCGTATACCGAACCATCGATGGAAGTTTCTGTTTATTACGATAAATTGGGTGAATGGTTAGAGATGGGAGGATCTGGGATCTTTAGACCAGAAGTCACATATCCTTGGGGAATAAGAGAACCTACGCGTGTTTTGGCATGGGGTCAGGGACTTGAAAGAATCGCAATGCCATATTATGGTAGAAAAGATATTCGAGATTTTTATGTTAATCAATTAAAATGGTTAAGACAACAGTCTTATCTAAAATAAGGTGATGGTTTGCCTACTATTGAATTAAAAATTGAAAGATTAGAAAAACTAGTCGGAAAAAAACTAGAGATTAAGGAATTGGAATATGATCTTCAGGGAATAAGTTTAGATTTGGAGGATATCAGCGAAGTGGAACATAAAATAAAAGTGGAATATAATCCCAACAGACCTGATTTTTCTAGTCCCGAGGGGATAGCTAGAGCTCTTAAAGGATACTATGAAATTGAGGTAGGACTTCCCTATTATGAAATTAAACCAGGAAATATAACTTTGAATGTAGATCCAATTGTAAAAAAAGTGCGACCTTACATTGTTTGTGGTATTGTTCGAGACATTGATTTAGATGAGGAAGAAGTTGCAACGTTAATGAACATTCAGGAACATTTACATTGGGCTGTAGGAAGAGATAGAAAAAAGGTTGCAATTGGTGTTCATGATTTAGATAAGGTTAAACCTCCCTACAGATATACTGCGGTTAAACCAGATTCTGTTAGTTTTGTTCCCTTACATGGTGATGGGTATCCAATGAATTTAGAGGAAATCTTGTTATTGCATGAAAAAGGCATTGAATATGCTCACATATTACAAGGAAAAGAAGTATACCCCATTATTTTTGATAGCAATAATGAGACACTATCCTTTCCACCGGTAATAAATGGAGAACTTACCACTGTTACTGATAGTACTAAAAATCTATTTTTGGATTTAACCGGTACTGATTTTAATGCTATAACTTTAGCTTTAAATATTCTCTCTACGACATTATATGATATGGGGGCAAAATTAGAGAGCGTAAAAGTGAATTATGAAGAGGAAAATGAGATTATTACACCTAATCTAGAAGCAAAAAAATGGGAAGTTAAAGCAGACTATATAAATAAAGTAATTGGGTTGAACTTATCAATCCCGGACATGTTGAAGTGTTTTAGAAAGGTAAGAATGGGTGCGGAAAAATCAAAGAAAAAGGGATTTTTAGATATCTTGGTACCTGCCTATAGAGGAGATATTATGCATCCTGTAGACTTCACTGAAGAATGTGCAATAGGGTATGGATACTTGAACTTACCACTCACTATGCATGAAGGAGGTATAGGTAAATACCATCCTAAACAAGATTACTCAAACATGATACGAAAAATTTTGATAGGTGCGGGTTTCTTAGAGGTTCTTAATTTAATACTTACCAGTTCAGAAAAACAATTCGATTTTATGAACCAAGAACCAAATGAAAAAGGAATTATCGAGATTGCTAATCCCGTATCCAAAGAGCATGACACTGTTAGAACCAATTTACTTCCCCAATTAATGGAAACATTACTTTTGAACAGATCTGAGGAAAAACCCATCAGAATCTTTGAGGTTGGTGATGTAATCTTATTATCGAAAAAAGAAGATACTGGTACGAAACGTGAAATTCATTTATCTGCTGTTTCTTATCATGAACATTCAGATTATACTGAAATGAAATCAGTGTTAGATTATATTATGACCTCAATGGGTTATTATGATAACTATGAAGTTAAACCTGGGGAAAACCCAAGTTATATTAATGGTCGATTTGGAAATATTTTTGTAAATGGTTCAGTAATTGGGGAAATTGGGGAAATCCATCCTGAAGTTTTAATTAATTTCAAATTGGAATTTCCCGTTTCGGCATTTGAATTAAATATTGAATATTTTTTTGATCAAGAATAGTATTAAAATTAGATATATATACTTGTGTAGCATAATATGAATGAAGATAATAATTTAAGGGAAGAATTAAGAGGATTACGCGAAAAAATTAATGATATTGATGATAAGCTCATAGAACTTTTAAATCAACGAGGTAATATCGTTATTAGAATAGGTAATTTAAAAGAAAAATTAAATTTGAAAGTTTATCAACCTCAAAGGGAAAAGGAAGTCATTGACAGATTGAAAGCTAAATCAAATGTAATTGAAGATATTAGCATAGAAGCGATTTGGAAGGAAATTATGAGCGCGAGCAAACTAATCCAGGGATCAATAACTAAAACAGGATTTCTAGGGCCAATAGGAACTTTCACTCATCAAGCAGCTTTAGATTATTTCCCAAAAGCCGGTACGGAATTTATAACTTTTAATAATACATTAGAAATATTTGAAGGTATTGAAAAGGGTATAATAGATTTTGGTGTTATTCCTATTGAGAATAGTCTTCAAGGAACTGTAAGAGAAACACTTGATCTATTAATAGAAAAAAATATTTTTATTTATGGGGAAATTGAGCTTAGAATTATTCAAAACCTTATTACTCTGAAAACATCTGACTTATCAAAAATTAATACTATCATTTCACATCCTCAAGCTTTTGCTCAAGCTAGAAAATGGATTAATACAAATCTCCCAAATGCGAATTTAATTAATGTAAATTCTACAGCTGAAGCGGTTCAACAAATAAGCGACCAAAAAGATGAATCTCTTGCGGCGATTGGTACTAGCTTTTCAAGCGAAATTTATGATTTGAAAATTCTTAGTTCAAATATTGAGGATAATCCCATAAATTTTACAAGATTTCTTATTATTTCAAAAGAAGAAAATGAGCAGAAAGTAGGTAAGATTAAGACCTCTATTGTTTTTGTTACCAAACATACTCCCGGAGCATTATATCGAGCTTTAAAGATTTTTGCCGATGCTAACATTAACTTGTTAAAAATTGAGTCTCGTCCGAGAAGAAGAGGTCGTTGGGAGTATATTTTTTTGATGGACTTTGAAGGAGATAAAGAAGATCCGCAAGTGAAAAGTGTAATTAAAAAAATGAGTGACAATGTAATCTGGCATAAAATACTAGGATCATATCCTATGGTCAAATAAATCAATCCTTTTGTATTTTTAGAAACTTTTTTACATTAAAAAAAATATTCTTATATACACTTTTCAATTAATAAATTTTGGTTACAGCTAAATGGTAGGAAAAATACGAGTTGACGGACGAGAATATGACGAATTAAGAGAAACCACAATTCAAAGGAATTTTTTAAAATACCCTGAGGGATCTGTGTTAATAACTCAAGGAAGCACAAAAGTTATTGTTACTGCTTCGGTAATGGAAACAGTACCAAGATTTCTGATCGATACAGGTACTGGTTGGATAACAGCAGAATATTCAATGTTACCGAGAGCAACCCAGAATAGAAATCAGAGAGATTCAAATAAAGGAAGATCAACTGAAATCCAAAGATTAATAGGACGCAGTATGCGAGCAGCGTTAAATTATGAAAAACTGGGTGAACGTACAATTAGGATAGACTGCGATGTAATACAAGCCGATGGGGGAACAAGATGTGCGTCTATTACTGGGGCTTTTATAGCCATTTTTGATGCATTAAATTATCTCTATAACCAACAAATAATTTATAATTTTCCAGATTATAACGTAGTATCCGCGATTTCATTAGGCATAAAGAATGACCAAGTATTACTTGATCTAAACTATGCTGAAGACTCTAAGGTTGACGTAGACTTTAACTTAGTAATGAATGAGCATAATCAGTTGGTCGAAATTCAAGGAACTGCGGAAGGAGCTACTTTTTCAAAAAAAAAGTTGGATGAAGTCTTAGAGATTGGAACTAAAGGGATCCAGCAGTTAATTGAACTCCAGAAAAAAGAATTAAATATATAAATTAAGACTAACCGATATTTTTAATGAGCTTCAACTCCCAATTGCTCAGAATGTTTTTGAAAGTAATCTACTCCTTCTTTTATAATGTCTACGATAGATCTAGTAGGATTCCACCCAATTTCCTTCACGATTTTATCATTTCTACCAATAAGCAAAGGAACTTCACTAGGACGAAGTCTATTAGGATCTACATATACATTTGCAGAAATATTAAAGATTTTTTTAGACAATTCCACATAGTTGGCAATCGTAATTCCTTTTCCAGAGCACACATTATATGTTTCTCCATATTTTTTTTTCTCACTAACTAAAATATAGGCATTGACTGTATCTTTGACATGAGTATAATCTCGAATTGCATTTGGATTCCCGATAATAATGTTTTTTCTTAACCCCTCTAAAATTTCAACTATTTGACGATGAATCACACTTGTTACGAATTGAATTCCTCTTCGAGGTCCTTCATGATTAAAACCGCGAGTAATGATACTAGGAACACCATAGGAATTATGATACAACCAAGCAATTTGTTCAGTTGCACATTTTGAAATTCCGTATATACTTCTCGGACGAAAAGGGTTTTTCTTTATATCCTCTGTAACAGGAACTTCAGCAGGATCAACTAAACCATATTGCTCACTACTACATGCAACATGAACACTTTCTAGTTGGTTATTAAATCTTCGAGCAGCCTCGAAAATCTTTATTGTTCCAATAATGTTATTATGTGCTACTCTCACGGGTTCTCTAAAAGAAGTAGGTATAAAAGATTCAGCAGCTAGATGAAAAACTGCGTGAGGTTCTATTTTTTCAAAAATCGCTAATAATCTTTCGGCGCTTGTTATATCTGCTTCATGTAGATGAATTTTACCTCTTAAATGTTCAATATTTTCGTGCATCGGGACTGCATGTCTTCTTATTGTGCCATGAACCTCGCACTTTAAATCTAACAATTGTTCTGCTAAATGGCTACCAGCAAAACCACTTATACCTGTTATTAAAATTCGTTTATCTTTCCAAAATTTTTCATTAGGTAAAGTAGTTTTTCGATTTTTAAAGATTTCAAGATAATCTTCAATTTTTTCAGGTGTTATAATAAAACCTTGATTTTCAAGCTCTATAACCCGAGGATTTTGCTTAATTACCTTATCAATGGGAATAAGATCATCCATAATATAAGTTACTATTAAATAATGATTGGTTTTTAAATTAATTATTATTTTGTTGGAAGATTAATTAAGAGAATTATGTTGTTTAAGATGTTAAAAAAGGAAATACCAACAATTATTTCATAAATAGAAGTGAAATGGTTCAAAATAAATAATTCTTAAAAGAAACTATATTTGCTTAGAAAATTAAATATTATTAGACAACTGTATTGAAATATTACTTGTAGCTAACCGATACACTTCCTAAA
>Ga0209536_100008502_pt1 | contig 15382 bp, 6 predicted proteins | sample DeeMarSeWOR28_12_FD_187461 | JGI IMG/M metagenome (GOLD analysis project Ga0209536, IMG submission 187461) | Marine sediment microbial communities from White Oak River estuary, North Carolina - WOR-2-8_12 (SPAdes) (version 2) | ecosystem: Environmental > Aquatic > Marine > Intertidal zone >...
TCCCGTCTTCGAAAAATAATTGTTCGTGTGAGAATTGAATATTCATGTTGTCCATAATCGTTCCTGACGAACAATGATAGTTAAGTGATTCAAACCCAGATAATGGTCGAAAGGCGAAGTACGCGAGTCCGAGAGGATCGATGAGCTTGAGTGGGTTATCCGCCACATATGCAAAGGTGTTGAGTCCACCGGTCAGTCCAATCGGATCACTCTCAAGATAGCGACCCAGACCGGGATCGTAAGTCCTGAAGTAGTTATAGTGCAGCCCTGACTCTACGTCAAAGTACTGCCCGGGGAAGCGAAGGTTCAAACTGTAATTCTGGCCGTCACCATCAGCATCCTCGTCGACCACCGCTTCCCCGAAAGGCAGGTAGCTCGCTGACCAGACGATGGCCCCGTTCTGGTCAGTCGCAAACTGTGGCGTTCCCAGGTGATCGCCGTGGATGAAAATGGGCTGTGATTGGCCGGCAGGGAGGGAGGCGGGCACGATTTTTACCGCGTCCGCTTCGAGGAAAGTGCCTTCGAAGCCTGTGTCGTTGTCGAAGCCGCTCAGGTCCACCCACTGTCCGGGACTGTCGCCGGCCGGGGCGAACTCGAAGTTCCCCAGGAGCACCCAATCGCCGAGGTCGTGCAGGCTGTGATCGACCCAGACCCGCTGGTTCGGCTCGTCAAGGATCTTGATGTTGTAGGCCGTGCTGATGCCCTCGCCGGGCGGCTGCAGCCACTTTACGAAGACGTCGTGAGCGCCCCCCTCGAACCCTGGCGGGTCGACGTACCACCGCACGAGGCGGCCTTCGCGTTTGCGATTCTGCAGGTAAGTCCCGTTGACCGCATACGCACTGGACTTGGTTTGCCAGTTGGCGCCGTATACCGCGGCGTCCGCATCGTCGATGACGATCTCAACTGATGCGGCCGGCGGAGGAGGGTCTGGCAGTTCAAACAGATCGACGATGGGGCGGCCGTCGAGATAGACGAACTCGTGCAGGATGTTGCCGGCGCCGTCCAGTTCCGCGAGCAGTTCCCCATTCAACCCGTAGATGAATTTCCGGGTGCCCGACGCGGTCGTTTTCTGCACACGCTGCCCCAGTCCGTCGTAACGATAGTCGCCGAGGGTGGTCGACGTCGATTCGTCAATCACCTCTACCAACCGGTCATGACCCGAGTAGGTGTAGCTCCGTTCCGGCGCCAAGCCGACCGAGATCAGGGTCATGTTGCCGTTCGGGTCCAGTGTGAACTGCCGGTTCCCGAAACTGAGAATTCGGTTGGAATCCGCCTCGTAGGTGCCGAGTTCAGCCGCGCCATCGCTCACCCTGGACAGGCGATTGCCGACGGCGTCGTGACTGTAGCTGAGAGCGTACGTGGCGGAGGTTGCCGCGCTCAGCCGGTCCTGCGGATCGTAACCGAAGGTGTGAGCCCCGGCGCCGGTAGTCAATTCCAGCAGGTTGTCGTTGGCGTCGTAGGCTTCTGCCTGCCACGTCATGACGCCAGGCACATCGAAAGCAACCGGCCGGTGCCTTCCGTCCACACTGATCGTCGTTTCGAGGCCGTTCGCAAACTGCCAGCCGATCGGGCGCCCCATGGCTGTGTACTTGATCTCCTGCACCAGGACCGCCTCGGTTCCCCCGGGTTGCTGCAGCCTGATCTCCACCGGCAGGCCGCCGCTGTCGATGTCGAACAGCACCAGCCGGCCCGAAGGATACTCAATCGAGGTCAGCGAGTTGCCGGGGCCATGGGTGTACTTGACCTGCCCCTCGTTGGTCGTGAGGGTGACCAGTTCACCGATCGGGTTCCAGGCATATTCGACGACGTGCCCCCAGCCGGTGGTGACGGTGCAGAGGCGTCCTTCGCCATGAGGGCAGTCATCGAAGCCGTAGGTGACATCGTAGTCCGTCCCGGCGCGATCGATTGCGGTCAGGCGGCCGGCGGCGTCGTAGCTGAAGAGGGTCACCTGGCCTTTGGCGTCGGTTTCGCTAAGGACCTGGCCGGATGGCGAGTGGGTCCATTGCGTAACCCCGGTATCGGGGCTGTCCTGCCTGACCCGGTTGCCCAGGTCGTCGTGCCAGTACAGGGTCGTGTGCCCTTCCGGATCGGTGACGGCCGCCTCGCGGCCCTGTGTATCGTATCCAAAGGTGGTGATCTGGCCCAGGCGCGCGGTGCTCGTCAAGCGCTGGAATGCGTCGTAGGTGTAATTCGTGATATTGAGTTTGCCATCGGTCTGTGCCGCCAGGGTTCCATCGGGGTTGTAATCGAAGTCCTCGATGATGCCCCCGCGGGTGATCGTATCGATCCGGTTGTAGGCGTCGAATACCTTGGCGATGACGAGATCCGCGTCGGGAGCGTCTGAGGATTCATACGTTTCGGTAACGATGTTGCCGGCACTGTCGAACGCGTAAGTCACCCGCTGTCCCACGGTACCCTGCGCCCCTCCCGCGATGCGGGAGTCGACCCGCCTCAGGCGCCGCGCGGCATCGTAGCTGAACTGCGTGACGATCTCCGCGCCGGTCTCGTCGTCGAGCACCAACCGAACGACATCGCCGGCCGGCGAGTATTCCCACTGCGTCCGATTGAACACGCCATCGCCCGATTCGATGAGCGATTTGATGCGGTCATTGCCGGGGTAATACGCGTAGGCCAGCTCGACGCCGTTCGGGTGAAGCTCCGCCAGGATCTTGCCGGTTGCGCTGTAGAGGATCTCGTCCCGGACTCGGATCCCGTTGGGATCGACGATTGCCTTGAGCCGGGCCCGATTGGCTCCCTCTGCTGCGGCGTTGGGGTAATACTCATAGGTGGTGACGTCGCCGACATCGAGGCGCGGCCCGTCGGTCGAGGATATCTGACCCAGAGGGCCCTCGAAGGCGTGATTGAGGGTGCGGGAGACGGCATTGCCGAAGGGGTCGAAGCCGCTGATCGTCTCGCTGAGCATGTTGCCGTTGAAGTCGTATGTGCGGGTTGTGACTTTCGATTCGCCGGCATGGACGGATGGTTCGGAAATCCGCGTTGGCCGGTTGAAGAAGGCCGGATCGTATTCGTAGTCGATCCGTTTCTCTTCGGGCATGCCGGCGGCCTGGATGACATAGCCGGGCTGCCCGCGCAAATCGTAGTCGCCGAACCGGGTTGTGACCCCGTGCGATGTCCTGCCGATGACGTTGAGGTTCTCGTCGTAGTCGACCTCGATGTCGGTTTCGCCGCAGCCCTCCGAGCAAACCGGCCCGCTGATGCTTTCCAGCACGCCCCGCTTGTTTTCCAGTCGCGTCTGGTAGACCGTGGTGTTGCCCAGCGGGTCGGTTACGATCCTGCTGCCGTCCGCCTCGTAGAGCACGTCCACGCGGTCGGCGCCGCCGGCGTGATAGGACGCCGTCGCCCGGCCTTGTTCGTCGTATTCGTACCAGGAATGACGCTCGCCGTTCTCGGTCGTTATGCCGGTCAGCGCGTAGGCATGGCGCAGGTCCTCGTAGTGATACTCGCGCCTCGTTCCGTCGGGATTGTCCACGTGCGCGAGCCGGCCGAGGATTTCGTACCCATAGGTCCAGCTGCGGCCGGCCTGATCGGTGACTTCCTCCAGGCGGCCGCTGCCGTCGTAGCTGAAGTCGAGGCTGTCGCCCGAATTGCTCTCGATCCGCACCAGGCGGCCGCCGGCGTCACGCACGGCAGTCTGCACCCGTCCCCGGAGATCGGTGATATCGACGAGCAGGCCCTCTTGGTCAAAGGTTTCGACGGTCAGGTCCTGGTCGGTAAAGCGCCAGCCGGCACCGGTTTGCTCCAATGTCGAATACACCCCTGGATACGCTTGATAAACCGCGCCGTCCCAACTGAAGTTGACCTTCCTGCCGTCCGGCCGCACGACCTTCACCGGGTCGGACAGGGGATCCGCGGGCACTTCGAGATAGCGGTCGTAACTGTGTGTCCAGTAATTGCGGAACGAATTCGACACGAAGCCGAGGCTGTTGTGGTATCGGATGAACTCGATGGGCGAGATGCCCACCGCTTGCAGGTCCACTTCCCGCTGGAACTTGTTGCCGAGGGAGAGCGCCACCGGGTTGCCCACGAAGTCGCACTGCTGGGCCAGGTTCTCGCCGACGCCTTCTTCGAAGTCGGGGTGGTCCGGCACCGGGTCGGTGTCCTCGATGTCATCGATGGCGGTGAAGGTGAAGGTCGGCTCCGAGTCCACGGTGACGCGCCGGTTGTTCAGCCGCAGGCTGTAGGCGCCGGGCTTGGAGCCGAGGCGGATGAAGGCCTCGTCGATTCCTTCGGCGTCGGTTTCGCTGCCGCTGCCAATGCCATTGACGCTGGCCCGCTTGGCCCCTTTCGGCCCGGTCAGTTCCCAGCCGATGACCTCGTCTTCGATTCCGGTTTCTTCGAAAGACTTGAGTTTCAGCCGGAGGGGTTGAGGCAGGGGCTGATCGACGACACCGATCTGATCCGCGCCGCTGAGCGCCTCCAGGCTGAGTTCGCGGACATCGAAGGTCCTGGACTGCACGACGACGTCGTCATGCAGTTCCTGGTAGGTCCACGGGCCCACGTGCTCGGCCATCAGCGTTCCGACGAAGTATTCCCAGTGCTCCTGCTCTACCCAGCCGCCCGGCGGGATGGAGCAGGCGTAGGTACCGCAGAAGCCGTCGTACAAGCCGGTGGCCGGGTCATGGATGAACACATTCTGGGCGAAGTAGTTCTGTCCCAGCCAGCGCATGGTGTAAGTGGACGGACCGCCCTGGATGTAGAGCTTGGCGATAAAGGAGTTGTCGGACACCGAGGCCTCGTCGATCAGCGCCGGGCATGCGGAGAACAGGGGCTCGATGAGTAACTGCTCGCGGGTCAGGCACCGCTTGTTCTCGGGGCCTGATTGGGAGAAAGCGTTGTCGGCCGCCAGGTTCAGACCGATGACGGCTGCCCAGGCAGTGAGAAGGAATCTTGATGAATGCATGAATCTCGCCCCTTGGTGAGAGCCCGCGGAAATCGGCAGCCATGCAAAGCGTTTATGAATGGTCAGCTTGGAGAACACTTCAGGCCCCGCAGCAGGTCATTGAGCTGGATTGGATCCAGGGAATGGAAGCAGTCCCATGTGCCTTTGCCGGTCTGCATGGGACCCGTCCGGCCAGCCTCTAAAGTAGGCGCGATGCGGAGCTTTCAGGCAGAGCCATCGGTAGTGGATTGGCGCCAGAGGGTCGAGCGATATTGCGTAGGAAAAGGGACGGGGCGGCCGGCGCCGCGTCGTCGGTCATTGTCGACACTTGATCTGACGTGCTGTCTGGAGTTTCGGCATCCATCCGGCAGGCAACCGCCCGGCAGGCGTCGAGAGCGTACTCGGCCCTGATGATCAGGGCGGGTGCGGTAACCCGTCTATCTCTTACGAGGTCAATTCGGGTTCGAAAACGATCACCTAAACAATGGAGTCACCGAATTTTTGCGAAAAGAGTCCCCAATTTGAAGCGGATGCGTTGGTCCGACCCTTTGTTTTACTTAACATTGGGGTTCATAGTCAAAGACGCATGAGGGGATGGCCCGGGTCCCGAAAATTGAAATTTTTTTTGGAATGCGATGAAACTGATATTCGATCAGTGCAGATACCCCGGCAGGATGAGCTGCCGGGGTCTTGTTCAGGCTGAGAACGCAGGTAGCGTCGAGTGAATCATTTCGGGTCGAGTTCCTCGACCAGGTGCTTCGCGCCGTAAACTGTTGTCAGGGCTTCCAGCATGATGGCGGGATGAACGGCCACCGCACGGTTCTTTTCCGCGTCGTAAAAATAGGAACCGACGATGGAGTGGATATTCCCGTCGAAGGCAAGTCCAACCAGATTTGCATCCTGGTCGATCACGGGGCTGCCCGAATTACCGCCGGTCAGGTCCAGCGAGGCGACGAAGTTGAATCGCGTCTCGGGGTTGAGCTCTTCCCGCACCGCCATCCACTTGGGTGGCACCTTGAAGGGGTCCTCGCCGGTTGCGCGCTCAAACAGGCGGCGGGTGTGGGTGAATGGCGCCACGTATTCACCGTTCTCTTCCCAACCGGTAACCGAACCGTAACTAACCCGGAGGGTAAACGTCGCATCGGGGTAACTCGACGTCCCCTGGACGGCAAACCTGGCCGCGGCGATTTCCTCTGAAGCCGTTTTGATCGGCGCTTCCACCAGGTCCTCGTAACGTTTACGCATTTCCCGGGAGTAGGGGTCTATTTTGCGCGCGAGGACGATCAGGGGGTCATCGCTTTTCGCGATCGCTTCCGCTCCGCCATCCCACAGGGCGGTGCGGAAATCCGGATCAGCCAATCGGCTGCCCTCGACCAGTTCCCGGGCGAGATTGGCCGGTGATGCGCCGTCCAGGACCAGGTGCACGAACTGATCGTCCGGACCCAGCCATTCACGCATCTTTTCAAGCGAAAAGGTCAGCTGCAGGATTTCAAGGTCATTCGAAATCGGTCTGGCCGCCAGCGTCCTCTGACGAAGGCCCGGCAGCGCCGCGTCCGTGTATTCACGCAGGCGTTTATCGTTTTCGACCTGGCTTTCCGCCCCGAAACGGACCAGGGCCCGGGCATAGTCAAACAAGGTGGCGTTGAGGGCTACGCCCCGCTCAGAGAACAGCCACGAGTAGTAAAAGGTCCTGTGAACAGCAAGCGCTTCTTCAATGCTCAGCCAGGCCGAACCGTACTTGTCGGCCAGTTCAGGATCTGCGGCAACCGCCTCCCGGAATGCGGCTTCATTCAGTTCCTTGGCAGTCATCAGGTCTTCGTCGAGCAAGGCAAAAAGCTGGTTGCGAACCACCTTGATACCATTTTCCACACCCAACAGGGGCTCCTGAACGACCCGGTGCTGCTCGTCACCCCTGGTGGCAAACTCTGCGTAACGCCCTCGCAGTTCCGAATAGCGCAACAACCACATCGGGATGCTGACATCACGCAGGAAACGCATTTCCGCAACAGTCAGCAGTCGGTTGGTCGAACCCGGGTGCCCGCTGACGAACACCGGCTCACCCTCCTCTGCGCCGGCACTGCGCCATTTCAGATACCGGGGCGTCGATGCGGGCATGCCGTTTTCATAAGCCCGCAGCAGGGACATGTCGACACACCAGCGGGGAAAATTGAAATTGTCCGGGTCGCCACCGAAATGCGCGATACCGCCTTCCGGCGCAAAAACCAGGCGAACTTCGTCATAGCGCTTGTACTGGTAGATGAAATACTGCCCCCCTTTGTAGAGATTGACCGACTCACACGACCGTGGCGATCCTGCTTTCTCGGCTGCCTCTTCACAGCGGGACTCCAATCTGGTGAGCAAGGCCTTGCGCGCTTCGTTCGCCTCGGCTTCGGTTTTTCCGGCGGTGATTTCCTCCACCTCTGCCGTGATGTCATCCATTTGAACCAGCACGGACAGCTGGTCGGATGGGCAAATCAGTTCGGCTTCGCGGTTGGCGGCAACATAGCCGTTTTCCTGCAGGTCATTGCCGGCCGCCGAATTGTCCGCAATGCAGCGCCTGACGCAGTGATGGTTGGTCAGCACCAGCCCCTCCGATGATACGAAAGAACCCGTGCAGCCGCCTTCCAGGCGGACGGTGGACAGACGGACACGGTCCAGCCAGTCCTGGTCGATGTTCACGCTGTACTTTTCGTTTACCGCCGCTGCGGGAAAATTATCCAGGGTCCACATGCCTTCGTCGGCCAGCAGGGATTGTGCAATTAGCAAGGTCATTCCAACAGTGATCAATCGTCTCATTTGTCTTTTCCGGTTGTGCGAATAATTTGATGTCTTGCCTGGTATCAGGCTCGGCTGTTCAGTAGGCAATTCTACCCAATGCCAGCCCATGGAGATCAAACCGTTGGAGTAAGGGAAGTCGGGGTCGGCCCATTGAAGCGAATACGTTGGTCCGGCCCCTCTGTTTCCTTCCTTTCAGGGAGAGCCATCGGTAGCCAATTGGCGCCAGAGGGTCGAGCGATATTGCGCAGGAAAAGAGACAGGGCGGTCTGTTCAGGCGGCGTCGAAATCCAGCCGGCGCCGCGGACGCAATCGGGCGACGGGAGCAGCGATTCGGGGAGAGATGACCGGGCGGATTGGAATCAAGCCAAATAGCCGCTTAAACTGCTCACAAGCTTCATTTTTCGCTTGGCCGGAACAGCATGATGAACCCCTTGAACAAGATCAGCGACATTGGACACAAGACGCTTACCTGGGTGCAGGACATTGGCCTGATCATCATTGCGATCTCTACCGTCGTGGCGGTAGGCATAGAGATCAAGGTGATGTGGGATAACGGCACCGTCACGCTGGCGGACCTGCTGTTACTGTTTATCTACCTCGAGATTCTGGCAATGGTGTCCATCTATCTGGACTCCGGCAAATTGCCGGTTCGAATGCCGTTGTACATAGCCATCGTTGCATTGGCGCGGTACCTGATCCTGGACATGAAGGACATGGACGTCTGGAAAGTCATCGGTGTTTCCGCTGCCGCCCTGATCCTGGCCTTGACGGTTCTCGTCATCCGCTACGGCCATATAACCTACCCCTACGACGAGCCGCCCGAGAAGGGTGGTTGAAGCCTGAATGTCCCCTTCCGGCCCGGGTGTCTCTGCGCAGCCTCTCGAGCATATGGACAGTCAGTGAGCATGGGTCTATGCTGATGTCGAAGGACTGCGAAAATGGCGCCGGATGCGTCTTCGGCGCCCCTGCTGGTTTTGATTTTTCCAGGCAGGACACCTCCCAGAACAGCCATTCGAAAGGCTTCGCGTCTTTTCTCAGAACCAACTGATGCACTGACTGCTCCGAAGTGACTTGCAAAGAGTCGCGTCGAGTCGATGATGCAGTTTGAGCGTGTCGTGGTTGTGAGCCACCAGTTAAGACTGCAAGAGCCTGGAGATCGCCCATGAAGCCTACGAATCCCGCCTTCCGGTTGTTCCTTTTCCTGCTCTTTTCGGGCTCCGCAATCGGTGTCTCGGCGGATATCATCGATCCCTTTACCGCGCCGCAGGGCCCGTTCACAGTGGGACCTGGCGAGGAACTCCCCGAGCGGGATGCACTGGTCTACACTTCCAGCGTGCTCGGTGGATTACGGGGAGCGCTTCCCACGGTGGACGAGGTGGCGCAACCCGGTTCTACGGCGACCCTGGAGATCGCGGGGGGTGCTTTCGATTGCCTCGTCGATTTCCCCAGCCTCGGCAACCCCGACAACAACGGCGGCTGCGGCAGCGTTTACTCCCGCGGTGTCGGGCCGCTATTCGACCTGACCGGATCGACCCGCTTCGTGGCGAACATCCAGTCGGTGGAAGGGGCCATGGCCCTGGGCGTCTTGTTGGTGGATGCGAATGAAGAGGTGAGCGTGGGCTTGATCGAAAATGTCGTGCCGGGGCAGGCATCGATCGCGTTCGATGAGTTTTTTCACCTGACCTCCCCCAGCGGCGTCGACCTGTCCCTCATCGAAGTCATCACTTTGGCCATCGTAAACCAGGAAGGGGCGGAAGGCCGCGTCGTCCTGACTGAATTCTCCACCGACGGGGCGATTGAGGGCGGTCCCGTTCCTGTCGTTGAGGACGAAATTCCAGGCACCTACTTCAACCCCAACCGCGACGGTGAAGGCTGCCAACTGACCCTGGAGCGCGACCAGGTGACCTTCATCCTGACCTGTTACTTCTACGATGAGGGCGAACAATTCTGGGTGATTGGCGTGGGCGAACTGGTGAACGGGCGGATCACGTTCGGCGAAATGACCATCACCAGCGGCGCGCAATACGGCAATGCGTTCGATCCGGGAGACGTCGTGCGCAGCAACTGGGGCTCCGCGATCATGACCTGGAGCGACTGCAACAACGCCGACCTGGAACTGAAGCCGGTTCTGCCAGGTTACGAAGAAGTGACGCTCGACCTCACCCGCATCGTGCCGACGACCTGTGGCGGCGGCGGCGTTCAAGGCGATTCAGCGGCCTGGATGGGGGCATTTTTCGATCCCAACCGCGACGGAGAGGGCTTCCACTTCGGCGTCGAGGTGGGCGAGGTCTTTGTGATGACCTGGTACACCTACCTGAACGGCCTGCAGGTCTGGATGATCGGCACCGGGACGCGGGAAGGCCAGCGGGTGGCTTTCGAGGACGTGGTGATCACGTCGGGCACCGGCTTCGGCTCAGAATTCGACCCCGCCGACGTGGTCAAGGAGCCCTTCGGCGAAATCGTCGTCGACTTCACGGACTGCAACAATTTCACGGCAACGGTCAATTCACAACTTCCAGAGTTTCACAATCTCGTGCTGAATGTGACCAAGATCGTTCCGGGGAACTGTCCGTAGGCAAAGTCAGCGGACTTGATTTCGACGAATTCGGTATTTGGACAGGGTTCATATATGACCCCGAGTACGGTACGTTCGAGGAGTTTCTTCCCTCTCCGCAGACCATCGCTCACGGGATCAATGCCCAAGGTCAGAACGTCGGAAGCGTCTTCCTGTACCCGGATGGAGCAAACGCGGGCTCGCCGCCTGGTCGCTATGCTTACCTGCGCCAGGTAGACGGATCGGTCGAGTATTTCGCGATCGGCCAAAGCTTGCCCGGCCAGAGCAGGCTCGTGGAATCTCCGAAAACGGGCTGATGTCCGGGTTTTTTGTCAACCCGGACACGTGGGAATTCACGGGCTACGCCACCACGCTCCCCGAGGGCGAGGGATTTGAGAGCATTGTTCTTACCGATGACGAAAGCGTGCACGTGAGGCCTAGCGATCCGGATTTGCCGCCAGGTGCGGTAATATTCTGATTTCCGAAAATCCGGGGTAGACGGATGAGCAAGTTAGCAGCGATTGAGCCGACCTGCGCAAAGTATGGCGAAGCCATAGGCGTTCTGGTGAAAGGAAACAGCAAGGACCTGGGTGGGTTTTGCGTCCGGCGCGTGCTGCCGGCATCCATGGTGCGCTCTGTCGGGCCGTTTGTATTTTTCGACGAAATGGGGCCGGCTGATTTCCCGGCAGGTCAGGGCATCAATGTTCGCCCACACCCACACATCGGGCTTGCAACGGTCACGTTCCTCTTCGAGGGTGAAATCCTTCACCGTGACAGCCTGGGCTATACCCAGCCAATCCGACCGGGCGCCGTGAACCTGATGAACGCGGGTCGTGGAATCGTTCATTCGGAGCGCACGTCAGAGGAATTGCACGAGAAAGGACAACGACTGCATGGCATTCAGGTTTGGATGGCGTTGCCCGATGACCAGCAGGAGTCGGAACCTTCGTTCGTTCATTATCCAAAATCGGCATTACCGGTCATAGAAAACCAGGGCGTCGTGACAACGGTGATCATTGGCAGCCATGCAGGTGAAGAATCACCGGTTACGGTTCAGGCGGAAACACTTTATCTGTCGATGTCGTTGGAAGCGGGCGCCTCTCACACGCTGGATGTCACTGAAGAGCAAGCGGCTGTCTACGTGGTGTCGGGAGAGATCGGTGTCGACGGGCAAGTGGTGAAATCAGGCGAAATGGCGGTTCTCGCGAATAATCCAGTCACTCTCAGTGCCCCATCGGCCAGCCTGCTGATGGTGATTGGGGGCGCAGATGTCGGTCATCGAGAGATGTACTGGAACTTTGTCCACAGTTCGAGGGCGCGAATAGACCAGGCGAAGCAGGATTGGCGTGATATGAAATTTGCAATGGTGCCTGGTGATGATGAGTTCATTCCACTGCCTGATTAGTTTGGGGTTGGACCTCGGCAAGCCTATGAAATTGTGTCGAAAAAACTCGGCAATGCGAATTTTTACGAAAAAAGCCCCCAATTTGAGGCGGATACGTTGGTCCGACCCTTTGTTTTACTGAAGTGACCACCACAACCGAGTCACTTCATCAGGCAGGTTAGTCCTCGCGGTTGGGGTAGAGCGCCTCGGCGCGCCGCATCAGCAGGGCCCGTTCGGCGGGATCCCGGCGCGTGGAGGCCAGGTAGGCGTACTGGGCGTAAATGCGCGCCCGCAGGCTGTCGTTCCAGGGGGCTGCGGCCAGCGCGTCGTCGAAGATGCGGTAGGTTTCCATCATGGGCAAACCGGCCAGGAATTTCCCGAACCCCTTCAGGTAAAGCTCCTCGGCCTCCAGGCCCTGTCGCAGGCGCACGCGGTCGGCGACCTTGCCCGAGAGGGCGGCCAGGTAATCCGGGTAGGCCCGGCGCTTGAGGTCGATGAGCAGTTCGTGGTTTTCCACCACCTTGCGGGCGCGGTCCCGGGCGTAATCCCAGGGCCGGTAGAACTCGTAGCGGGGAAAATCGAGGCTGTTGATTTCCGCTGCGGCCACCGCCTCGCGCAGCACGGCATTGGACGCAATGAAATGCGGCAGCAGCGCGTCGGCCGAGGTGATGCCGTAGCGCTCCAGGCTGGCGAAGGCCACCGGGTCGGCGGCCAGGCGCGCGTCGATGGCGCGGGGGTCGACGGCGATCTCCTCCCGCGAGCCGATCAGGATGGTGTTGAACGGCCCGCGCTTGTACGCCGGCAGGAAGTACCAGAGCTGCACCTGTGGAAAAACGCCGGCGAAGGTGTTCAGAACCATCCGGTACTGGCGCGGCGGCAGGGTGGTGGGCACCCACTGGGCAACCAGCCCGCCGGGCGCGAGATGGGCGAGTAGCAGTTCGTAGTATTCGCGCGAGTAGGAGAAGCCGTTCGAGGCGTATTCGTCCGCGGTTTTTTCATCGGCCGAGATGACCTGGTAGCGATGGTCGGTGGTGCGCAGGAAATTACCGATGTCGTCGACCACGACCCGCAGTTTCGCATTCTCCAGGACGTGGTGGTTTTCCTGCGCGAACCACGCCGCTCCGTCGATCACGCTGGGTTCGATCTCGACGCCGGTAATTTCGCGCACCCGCGGATGCAGGGCGCTTTCGCCCGCCAGGATGCCGGACCCCACGCCAACCGAAAGCTCGTTCGATACGTCGTCCAGCAGCAGCTTCGGCAGGTGCGCCAGCAGGAGTTGCTTGAACTCGGTGTTGCCGGTGCCGCCGATGGTGATGCCGTCCACGCTCATGTGCTTCTCCCTCGCCACCGGGTCGCTGAACACCTTGGTCGTCGCCAGAGGCCCTTCGCGGTAGAACAAGGTGTCGTGGTGGGCGAGTTCGCCCTCCGACGGAAACCGGAAGTCGAGCGGAGCGCGCCCCATCAGCGAGACGGTGGCGATCAGCAACACCGGCAACGCCAGCCGCCAGGCGGGATGCGCTCGCGGCCCGCCCGGCCGCGGCCACAGCCGCAGGAACAGGATCGCAAAGCCCAGCGCCACGTTCAGGCCGGCCATCAGCAGGATGCCCCGCTGGATGCCCAGCCAGGCGATCAGGAACACCCCCGGCACCAGGGCGCCGAGCACGTTGCCCCAGGTGTTGATCGCGTACACGCGGCCAACGTCCGTGCCGGTGGTGGACAGGTTGCGCGCCACGAAGTCGCCGACCAGCGGGAAGGTCGCGCCGATCAGGATGGCCGGCCCGAGCATCACCAGGAAGGCCAGGCCAAAGCCGGAGAGAACCAGCGGCAGGGGCTCGGTCGCGGACTCGGTCAGGAAGCGCTCGGCGGCCTGGGGATCGGCGATGCCGAACAACATGGGCAGGGCCAACGCGGACAGCAGGCCCAGCAGCACCTGGATCCAGCCGAAGGTCATCGCCCGGTCCGGCAGCCGGTCCAGCAGGTAGCGGATGCCGTACCCACCCAGCGCAATGCCGGTCAGGAAGGCCGCCAGCATCGTGGTCATCGCGTAGGTCGAGTTGCCCAGGATGAACACCAGCGACCGGGTCCAGTAGATTTCGTAGGCGAAGGACGTGAATCCCGACAGGCCGAGGCCGAACACGACCAGTCGAACAGTCCAGGGGCCGGACGCAGTTTCCTGCCCGCCTGCGCTCGCCGTGGCCGGCCCGGAGGGGGCGCGCGCGGCCCCGGCGGACGGGCGGACCGACGCCAGCCAGGCGACGCAGCCGATCAGCAGGTTGCCCGCAACGGCCATGTACACCGGCACGTGGACCCCGAACCGGCCGATCAGGTAGAAGCCGGTCAGCAGCACGCCGCTGACCGCGCCGAGCGTGTTCACCGCGTACAGGCTGCTCAGCCGCCCGCCCACGGCGCCCGGCTGCCGGACCAGGAAGCGGGTGAGAACCGGGAGCGTCGCGCCCATCAGCACCGTGGGGGCCATCACCAGCAGGAAGACCAGCACGAAGCGCACGATCGCCACCAGCACGGCCGAGCCGCCCAGCGCGCGGTAGAGGCCCGGGTAAGCGAGTTCCATTTGGTGCAGCAGGAGGTGCACGGCGATGGCGGCCGCCGCGATGCCGATCTCGAGCCAGGCGTATAGCCGCAGGCAGTTCGCGCTCCGGTCGGCGGCGCGGCCGGCCAGCCAGCTCCCGATCGCCATGCCCGACATGAAGCCGGCCAGCACGGTGCCGACGGCCAGGGCCGTGGAGCCGAAGATATGCGTCATCATGCGCGCCCAGACAACCTGGTAGACCAGCGCCAGCGCCCCGGAGGCGAAAAACAGCAGCAGCACCAGCGGCAGCGTTGGAGGCGATGTTCCCTGGTTCGACTGCATGGCCCGTCCCGGGTGAATTCGAAGGCAGGCAAAGCATAGCAAAATCCATCTGCTCCCTGATCAGGGGCGATGCGCTATAGTGAGCCGGGCCCCGCAAAGAGCACAGACCTCCATGCAGAAACTGAGCACCGAATCCTGGCTGGTCAGCGCCGGCCGGCCGGACCAGCCCGGCGAGCCGCTGAACGTGCCGCCGGTACCCGCCTCCAACTTCCTGCTCGGGGGCGGCCGCGAGTACTCGCGCGATGGCGGCACGCGCACCTGGGAGGCACTCGAGTCGATCGTCGGTGTCCTCGAAGGCGGCGATGCCGTCGCATTCGCATCCGGCATGGCGGCCGCCTCGGCGGTTTTCGACCAACTCGACAGCGGCGCCCGCGTGGTGCTGCCCGACGATTGTTACCAGGGTGTCGCGCTGCTGGCCGCGGACGGCGCGCGCAAGGGCCGCTGGCGCGTGGAGCGAATTGCCGTGGAGGATACCGCGGGCTGGGTCGCCGCCGCGCGCGAGGCGGACCTGCTCTGGCTGGAGTCCCCCTCCAATCCTTTGCTGAAGGTGGCCGACCTGGCGGCGATCTGCGCGGCGCCCCGCAAACCCGGATCGATCCTGGCCGTGGACAACACCTTCGCCACGCCGCTGAATCAGCAACCGCTGGCGCTCGGAGCCGACGTCAGCATGCACTCGGTGACCAAGTTCATCGGCGGCCACTCCGACCTGCTGGCGGGCATCGTTTCCGTCCGCGACCCCGACCGCCTCGCCGCGCTCCGCAAATCGCGCACGCTGAACGGGGCCACCCCCGGCACGCTGGAGGCCTGGCTCGCCGTGCGCGGCGCAAGGACGTTGGCGCTGCGCCTCGAGCGCGCCCAGCAGAACGCCGGCCGCCTGGCCGCGTGGCTGGAACGGCA